>Ga0189291_100029_pt1 | contig 327005 bp, 316 predicted proteins | sample UW1redminimetaG_FD_130331 | JGI IMG/M metagenome (GOLD analysis project Ga0189291, IMG submission 130331) | Marine microbial communities from the Costa Rica Dome - UW179B-red mini metaG | ecosystem: Environmental > Aquatic > Marine > Oceanic > Photic zone | place: Costa Rica: the Eastern... | reverse complement strand
GTCTTCGATCCTACGGCGTTCCTGAAGTGAAAGTTGCGTGTAAACCGTTCCCATGCGATATTGCTCCTATTAGATAACTTATTGTTTTCTAATAGGAGTCGCACTTCAAAGTAGCGCGCACCCGCGTACAGCATAAAGACGCATAATTTCTATTATGTAAAATTACATACGTTGCGGTAAGACCAAAACGGCGTGACCATTTGCTGAAAGTTGAGCAGCTGCGTTTCGTCTGTCTTACTCCGTTTGGCTTTTCCGATTGCTGGACCAAACTTGCCGCTCCGCGAAACATATCTATCCGTGATCAAGAGCTGGGAATTCGAACCGGCTGACAGAAGAATGAGGTTGTCGACCACGTTAAGCCATCGCTAGCCGACAAATCGGTTTCACACCTTAACGCCACAGAGCCTGACTTGAATGCCCAAGGCATCCGCCAAAGCAGCCCGGACCCTTAGTGCTTGATCCGCAGCCGGCGCATTGGTGGCATAGGCCACCTGAATGTGGTTCGCCTTGTGCCGGGCCATCATCTGGTCCCGGCTGACACCCGTCAGAACGGCATGCATCATTGGCCATTCAAACGTCGTCCCTTCACTGCGTCGACGCGTTTCTTCTTCTGGCAGCTCGATCGCCTGCCCACGTCCGATGTCCATGTGCAACGCCCCATCTTCGACAAAAATGCGCGACCAGATAATCTCTCCTGGTTTGGCAATGCCTTTCACCGTACCGCCCCCGTTCGGGAAATACATGGCAGGCTGACGGTAGCTTTCTGTACCGGCCCAGCCCCCCAGATGATGGGCCGGAGGTGCAGCACCGGAAATCTCGAAAACCCAGACAAAATCCTTCACAGTGCCTGAGTGGTCCTGATCCCCCCAACGGATGTCATGCAGTGTGTTTTCAACCGGTTGTCCAAGCGCCCGATGAACCCGGTTGATTAACAGCCCATCCAGACCGGCGCATTCATCCACCTCGTTGAAGTGCACAATCGCTTCACCCTCCCGGATGACCGAACCATCAGCCCTTTTCACCTCTGGACGTTCATCGTTGTTCAGCATCCCCTCTACAAGATCAGAAGCCGGCAACAGGTCCTTCAAACCTTGCTGATACTGAATGCCAATTGTCTCGCAGCCAAAAACATCCGCCATACGTACTGCGGCGATATACATCCGGCACTGGTCGAAAACCTGCGCCTCGGTCAGATCAGTCTGATGGTCAGTGCCAAGGTGAAAGGTCATCCCCTTGGCCACAAGCCAGTCATAGACCGTGCGCGCATCGGTTTCGGGCACTTGCAGTGCAGCGTGATAAAGTGCTGATTGAGATAGGCGTTCCTTGAAAATCCCCATCGGCATCAGAAGCTCGTCAGGGATAATCGCGTTATACATACCCATACAGCCTTCGTCGAAGACCCCCATGATCGATTTATCCCGCCGCAGATCATCCGCAATCCGCACGGCCAGCGCATCGTCTTTCTCACTGCATGCATACTGCCGGTCAAAGGGCGCTATATGGCTCTGATCCTTTTTGATCTTTCCGCTTTCCAGCCATTCCTCCAATCCATTCAGAAAGAATGTGTCGTCAAAATCTGCACTCCAAAGGGAGGCGTAGCTGACACCCGATTTGGACAGTGACCCGTTAAGATTCAATAGGCCGACAAGCCCGGGCCACTGTCCTGACCAATTTGCAACCGTCAGGATCGGCCCCTTGTGAAAGCAAAGACCCGCCAGAACATGGTGAGAGTACTGCCAAACCGCTTCGGCCACGATCAGCGGCATCTGTGGATCGATCCCGGCAAAAACATCCATGCCTTCCCTCTGGCTGGCAATGAAACCGTGGCCGGAGGATTTCACCGGATGTGCGCGGACCAGATCATGTCCCAATGCCGCCAATACGTCGGTAAGTTTCTTCTCCATTGCCTGCTGGGCTGGCCAGCAAAGTATGTTTGCGCTTTCACGCAGGTCACCGCTGGCAACAAGTGCAATCTTGGTCATTGGGATGTCTCCTGGGTATTCATAATGGCGCGATAGGCCGCGTGATCCGCCTGCATGCGTTGAAAAACTTGATACTTCTGATTGTGATAGGCAGCGACCGCCCCGCCGCGCGGCATGACAGTTGATCCCTTGCCTGACATGGCCGCCATGGCAGCGGGCAGGTTGTTGAAATCACCCGCCGCCGCCGCACCCAACATCGCCGCGCCCAAAAGGACCGGCTCGGGTTGATCCGGGACCAAGATCCGGCAGCCAGTCGCATCCGCATGTTCGCGTAGATAAAGCGCATTTTTCGCCAGACCGCCGCTGACAACCAGCGTGTCAAAATTGGCACCTTTGGCGCGCATCGCCTCCAGAATTTGACGCGTTCCATAGGCAAGCGCCTGCACCGTGGCGAGGTAATCAAGCGCCAGATCCTTGATGCCGCCGTCCAATGTCAGCCCATCAAGCCCCCCGCGCCGCCAAGGTTCGGCAAGTGGGGAGCGATTGCCATGAAAATCCGGTTGCACATGACGGTGGGCCGACAGCAAGTGGGTATCCGGCCCCATCTTGGCCAATTCCGCGTCCAGAACATCGGTAACCCGTTGGCCGTTGCTTTTGGCGCGTTTGGCCAGAGCTGTTGCCGCGCTATGGCGTGAAATTACCGCATCAATCAGCGCACCGGCAGCAGATTGCCCGCCTTCCAGCGCCCAGTATTCATCCAGCACCACGCCGTAATAAGGGCCCCAGACCCCCGGTACAAAAATCGCCTCGTGGCTTAGTCCAATGTGGCAGGTGGATGTGCCCGCGATCATCGCCAAGCGGCGGGTGATGTCCTCCTCAGCCAAGCGCAGGCCAAGCGTGCCCACAGCCCCGGCATGGGCGTCAATCATACTTGCTGCTACAGCGATACCGGACACAAGGCCCATGTCTTGCGCCGCGGCCGCGGCCAAACTTCCGCAATATTTGCCCGGCGCGGCGTGGGTCTTACCAATTGCGACGTGATCACTTTCAGTCAGATCATCCAGCCCGATCGCGCGCAGGAAATCATCATCCCAGCCTTCGCCGTTTTGCCCCTTATGGCCCAGATAGCTCCACTTGCAGACTGTAGAACACAGCGAGCGGGTCTCTTCACCTGTGGCCCGATGCACCAGCCAGTCCGGCAGATCCCAGAAGCGATGCGCCTTGACCCAGCTTTCCGGCATTTCCCGTTTTAACCAGCGCAGCTTGGGCAGCTCCATTTCAGGCGAGATCGTCCCACCGACATACTCCAGCGGTGCGCCACCGATGGCGTTGATTTCCACGGCATCCTCAAGGGCGCGATGGTCCATCCACAAGATAACGTCCTGCTCTGCTGCCCCGTCCGGGCTGATCGTCACCGAAGCCCCCTCTCGCCCGCTCACGACCAAAGAACATGTTGCGTCAAAACCTATTCCCGCAACCTCATTGCCTGTGACACCGGCCTCTTCCAACGCGGCACGAACCGCACCACACACCGCACGCCAGATGTCCGCAGAGCTTTGCTGTGCAAAATCCGGGGCCGGGCGAAATGTTTCAATTTCCACGGTGCCAGCACCAAGAAGACATCCTGCCCCATCAAACAAACCTGCCCGGGCGCTGCCGGTCCCGACATCCACGCCAAGATAATTTTCCAACTTCGAAGTCCTTTTTAGCTGCGCTCAAAGTTCCATCGCACGATCACGTGCATTCGCGACATGCAGGTCCATTGCGTCAATCGCGCGATGTTTGTCGCGCATCAGAATTGCGTCGATGATCGCCAGATGATCCGCAAATGCAGAGGGTAAAGTGATCCGCGTCAGCTTGATCCGGTCCAACCTGATCATCCGCATGCGTATGGTATTCAAATGATGCGCCTGCATCAGAAGCTCGTTCTCGGTCGCATTCATCAGCAGGCTGTGGAGATCTTCATCCACTTTCTGACCATCGACAGGCACGTGATGCCCGTCACTTTGTGCCAGTTGCGCCAATATCTCTTCATGTCTGTGGCGCTGCTCTTCCAGAACGGCATCCTCTACTTTGCGGACGGCTTGCACCACCGCCTCCCGCTCGAGCGCCGCACGAAGCTGAAAAGCATCCCTGATCATGGGCAGGTCGACCACCGGAATTTGAATGCCACGCTTGGGCTGCACCAGCAAAAGGCGTTCTGATTGCAGCCGCGGAAGAATTTCACGCAGGGCCCCGACGGAGAGATTGAGCATCGCGCCAAGATCTTTCTGACTGACAAATTGCCCGGGCCGCAGCCGCCCATCCAGCAATGCCGCCTGAAACATCTGATATCCCGCAGCGACGGCGCTCAATTCGGTTTGCCTCATCTCATCCCACTTGATGTTCGTGAATATCTAACAACCATCTAATACAATAAGAACTAGTGATAACACCTCTTGATGTAAAGCCGAGATCCACATCGCCCAAGCGCAAATCCAGAAATCAACCAAATATACCAATAAAATATAAGCATTCGTCTAAATATTCTAATTTTTCCCAGTATATCATCTAACATGTTAGTTGTGCATTCAGAATGAAACGTCTATGAGTCGAAACCAACTCATGAGGTAAAGATGTCAAAGTTTGGAATTTCGGTGGCCCTTCTCACACCGGTAAAAGAAACCGGCGCAATCGATCTGGCTGCGCTTGCAGCTCATGCTATGAAAATGATGCAATCCGGCGTGGCCGGGGTCACCCTGTTCGGTACGACAGGTGAAGGGGCATCAATGGATGGCGCAAGCCGCGCTGCGGGCGTCAAAGCCTTGCTGGAAGCTGGCATCCCCGCCGAAAAGGTGACGCTGGGCATCTGCGAAACTGCCGCACAGGATGCCGCCGACGAAATCGAAAGCGCATCACGTCTTGGCATCACCCAGTTCCTGCTGATGCCGCCCTGCTATTTCAAGAATTGCGCGGATGATGGGCTGTTTGACTGGCACATGCAGCTTCACAACGCCACGCCATCCTCCGCCAAAATCATTCTTTACCATATTCCACAGGTCTCTGGCGTCGGGCTTTCTGTGCCGCTTGTTGGCCGGCTGGCGGCAGCTGCACCCGAACGGATCATCGCGATCAAGGACAGCTCAGGCAGCTGGGCCAACGCCGAGGCGCTGCTGAAACAAGGCGCTTTGCCAGTCCTTATCGGTGATGAACGCCTTATGCATCGTGCTGTGCCTCTTGGGGCCTCCGGTGCAATCTGCGGCATGGCCAACCTCTACCCCGAGCGGATGATCAGGCTTTTCGAGACCGGCGAGGAAGACAAGGCACTTTCAGACGAAGTGACCGAGATTGTCAGTGTCCCGGTGGTTCCGGCGCTGAAAGCCATCCTTGCAGAGCGCAGCGGAGAGCCGGGCTGGAACCGCCTGCGTGCACCTTTGACACCGCTGAGCGCGACAGACCGGGCCAAGGTTCTGGCCGCCGTGGCCGAGGTGGCCTGATCATGCCAAACCCCGCCCCCCTGCGTGACCACGCCTATGCCAGCTTCACAGACAAGCTGCTGTCGCGTGCCATTGCCTTGGGGCAGATCGTTTCACAACGCGAACTTGTTGAGCTTACCGGGATGCCCCTTGGGGCTATCCGCGAAATGATCCCCCGTTTGGAGGCAGATGGGTTGATTTCCACGGAGCCGAAACGCGGGCTAAAGGTGCTGTCAATCGATCTGAAACTTGTTTCGGACGCTGTGCAATTGCGCCAGATTATAGAAACCGCAGCATTGATCCACTTCTGTCAAACGGCGGAGGACAGCGTGATCGGCGAATTATATGACCGACATATGCAGGTGCTTAAACAGGCGCGCAGTTCGATCGACGACGATCTGCGCTATCATGCACAGCAGGTAGACTGGGGCTTTCACGAGCAGCTCGTAGAGCACATGGATAACAAGATCATGTCCGAAGTTTACCGCGTGAACACCATCAAGATTCGGCTGATTGCCAATACCAACGCGCGGATTTCGTCAGAACGCATTGTAGCGGTGATGGAAGAACATATGCCGATACTCGAAGCTTTGAAAAACCGCGATGAAACGACCGCTGTCGCCGCACTCGATAATCATCTGAAAAGTGCAAGGCGCCGCGCACTTCGCCCATAATCCCAAAAGGGAACGATACACGTCACTAGAGGAGGAAATATGACGTTTTCATTTAAATCCAATGCCTTGGCCCTTATGCTCAGCACCGCGCTTGCGCTGCCTGCTATGGCTGAGAACCTGACCATCCGCATGTCGACACCAGCATCGGACACGGATCAGCGCACCATTGCTCTGGCCGAGGTTTTTGCCCCTGCCGTTGCGGATTTCGCCACCTATCAACCGCATTACAACAGTTCATTGATTGCACAGGGTTCCGAACTGGAAGCCATCGCATCCGGTGACATCGAAATGTCGATTGCTTCGGCGCAGGAGCTTGCCCAGTACTTCCCGCAGTTCTCTATCTTCACGGCAGGCTATGTGCATCAGAACGCTGACCACCAGCTTGCGGTCTTTAATGATCCGTTGATGGATGCCTTCAAGGAAACCGTTGAGACAGAGCTGTCCGTCAAACTTCTCAGCGTGATGTATCTGGGCCGTCGCCAGTTGAACCTGCGCCAATGCCCGGACGAGTTGAAGGTGAGTACACCGGCAGATCTTGATGGTGTAAACCTGCGGATGCCCGGTTCAGACTCATGGCAGTTCCTTGGGCGTGCCCTTGGGGCCAACCCGACACCAATGGCATTCACCGAAGTTTATACCGCTTTGCAGACTGGATCGGTTGACGGGCAGGACAACCCGCTGCCAACCGTTGTAGACGCCAAATTCTACGAGGTGACCTGCCAGATTGCCCTGACCTCGCATCTTGTCGATCTGAACTACATCGCGTTCTCCAAAGAAGCATGGGACAAGCTTTCGACAGATCAGCAAGCGCAGCTTCAGAAAGCCGCGGATGATGCCGCGACATCGGCCCGCAATGCGCAGCTGAAGAAAGAAGAAGAGCTGGTATCGTTTCTGCGGGAAAAAGGCCTGGAGATCTATGAGCCGGACGTCGCCGCCTTCCGTAAGGCGGTACAGTCAGCTTATCTGGACTCAGACTTTACAAAGAGCTGGCCAGAGGGCGTATTGGAAAAAATCAACGCACTTGGCGAATAAGCAATCCGGCGGGCGGCCCTGATGGGCCGTCCTTCTTCGCCGCTCAGGAGGTCGACTTGACCCGCATCTTTCAAATCTTTCAGCGGACTGCCGAATGGTTCATCGGACTACTGATGGGCCTGATGTTTCTGACCTTCATTGTGCAGATCTTTGTACGCTATTCAGCGCGGGCTGATGTGGTCAGGCAAAATGCGCCGTTCCTTGACCCGGCAAACTTTGGCTGGACGTTGGAGTTTTGCCTTTTGCTCTGGGTATGGATCGTATTTGCAGGCGGGGCCTTCGTCTTGAAACGCAGCGATCACGTGACCTTTGATCTGTTTTACGATTCCGCCAAGCCGAAGGCCCGGCGGTGGCTGACGATCATCGGTGCGGTGGTAATCATCGTCGCTTTCGGGCTGGCCATCGCACCCACAATCGACAAGTTTCACATTCTAAGATTGAAACGGACCGCAACCCTGTCCCAGCTTTTTGGCGACTGGATCCGCGTGCGTGATGTGTATTTCGTCTTTATTCTGTTTTTGATCGCTGTGCCTCTGCGTTCAGCCTGGATCGCCTTGCGTACCCTGCGTCAGCGCCACGACATCCCGGAGCAATAGCCCCATGAGTTTCGCATTTCTGCTTTGCATCGGTGTGGTGCTGGTTGTGGCGGGCATCGGTGTCCCGATTGCCTATGCTGTTATCGTCGGATCGCTTTCCTACCTTTTTGTGTCGGGGGAAAGTGTCGGCCTTGCCGGCAAGCTGATGATGGACGGGCTTTATGGCAGCTTTATCTTGCTGGCCGTACCCTTGTTTATCGTGGCCGCAAACATCATGAATGCCGGCACGATCAGCGACAGGTTACTGCAGTTTTGCATCGTTCTGGTCGGTCGTTTTCGCGGCGGTATGGGGCACGTCAACGTGGTCGCATCGCTTATCTTTTCAGGCATGTCTGGCTCCGCAGTGGCAGATGCAGCTGGCATTGGTAAAATCATTATCGAAATGATGACCCGTACAGGGCATTATACCCGTGGCTACGCCGCTGCGATCACCGCCGCTTCAGCCACCATTGGCCCGATTATTCCCCCCTCAATCCCGATGGTGCTCTATGCTTTGGTGTCCAGCACCTCGATCGGGTATCTGTTTCTTGGCGGCATCATTCCCGGCCTGTTCATGGGCGCGGTCCTGATGGCCATGAACTACATCATTGCCCGCAAACGGAACTTCGGTCTGGAAGACGCACCGCCCTTGCGCAAGCTGCCCCGCAACACCTTGCAGGCCTTTCCTGCTTTGCTGATGCCGGCAATCTTGCTGTACGGAATCTACGGTGGCGTCACCACACCAACAGAAGCAGCGGCGGTCGCCGCGTTTTATGCGCTGCTTCTGGCGGTATTTATTTATCGGTCGCTGCGCCTGCGGGTCTTCATGGAGATTTTGATCGACAGCGCGCGCTCCTCAGCGGCGGTCGGGCTGATTATCGGCAGTGCACTGATCCTGAACTATGTTGTTGCGGCAGAGAACATTCCAAACCTGCTCGCTGAATATCTGAACGACTTGGATGTTTCGCCTTTGATGTTTCTCTTGGGGGTAAACCTGTTGCTTCTGCTGCTTGGATGTTTGCTGGATGCAACCACGATCATTTTGGTGATTATCCCGTTGTTTCTGCCAGCTTGCCGCGAGCTTGGGATCGATCTTGTGCATTTTGGCGTGGTGGCCATTGTAAACACCATGATCGGCCTGATCACGCCACCCTATGGCGTGCTGTTGTTCGTCCTCACGGCGGTGACGGGTATTCCGCTCAATGAGATCATTCGCGAAATCTGGCTGTTTCTTGGCGCGCTGATTGTGGCGCTTCTGGCGATGATCCTCTTTCCCGACATCGTTTTATGGTTGCCGAAGTATTTCGGCTACGCTGGCTGACCATCAGGAAGTAGGTGTTTGACGGCTGTTATCAGGTAAGGTGCCCTGGGTGGCAGCCAAAAACCTGCCCGCCGGTTATTCCTCACCGTCTTTTGGAATGCGGGCAAGATGCAATGTGGATCGGGCATAGCTGGTGCAAGGCAGGATCGTATCCTCCTGCGCTGTTGAGGCCGTCTGATGACAATCTCCACGCAAAAGCCGCAGCATGCAGGACTTACAGCTTCCGATTTCGCATGAAGACGGCAAGGTCAGCCCCCCTGCCCGCAGCCCTTGCAAAAGCGGCTGGCCTGCGTCCACTTTGACAGGCGGATGATCGTCAAGGAACACCAGATGTGCTGTCCCGGTCTTTTGCGCCTCTGGTGGGGCAACGAAGCTTTCCGTGTGGATGTTTTCCGGCCGGGCACCCAGACCAAGAGCTATTTTCTCCATGGATGTCACAAAGGCAGCAGGCCCGCAGATCCATATTTCCCGCAAGGTCAGATCCGTAACATCGGCAAGGTCTTCCTGTCCGATCCTGCCCTGTTGTCCGGTCCATTTTGTCGAAAAATCATACCCTGCCAACCTGTCTTGCGCTTTGGTAAGTTCAGGCAGGCCGATGGTACGCCCCCTGAATTGTTCAGAGTGAATATGCCGGATATCGCAGGTATCTTCTATGGATCGCAGAAAGGCGAGAAACGGCGTGATGCCACTACCGGCGGATAAGAACAATGCGCGCGGCTGTGCAGCGGGCAGAACAAAGTCGCCATGTACACCTGTGGCCAAAATCGTGTCCCCGACGTGGGCCTTATCCACCATATAATCGGATACCGCTTGGGGTCGCTGCCGACGAATGGAAAGACGAACAAGCCGCCCCTCTTCACTATGTTCAGAAATGGTAAAGGATCGGGTGTAGGTACCACCATCCGCCCCGGGAGCACGCAGGCTGATGAACTGACCCGGTTCAATGTCGGTTGGCAGATCGTCTTCAAAACGCCACCACAAATGGCGCGCGCCCTCTGCCGCCGGCTCTGCCCGCATAAGACGCAGAACCCGTGGCTGGTCTGGTTCTGGTGGATCGGGTAAACGAACCGAATAGGTCGGCACTTTCGATACTCTATTGATTTGCGCCACATCGCCCAGACTTACTTTGCCCGGCCTGACAACTTCGGCATAGACGCCAAAATGGATATTGCCCCCCTCATCCGCGCGGAAAAGCGACAGGTCACGTAACGGCTGCTGTGTCAGGTCACGTCGACCTGACACAGGGTCAATTGTTGTCATAATGCAGCGCACACAGGGTTCGATCACCCGCAGTTCTACATCACCAATGGTCATGCTCTCCCATCCGTCCTCTGCAAAGGCGGCAGCGCCTTCCAGCACAATATTGGGACGGAAGCGATCCATCGTCACCGGCCAGTTCAATCGGGCATTCAATGCATCAAGGCTGGCCGCGTTGGCGATCAACAGCGATGCAACATCACCGAATCCCCCATAGTCCCCTTTGCCATAAGGCCGCGCCGTCGCAGCGGTGCGCCGGACCAGACGCGCAGGCCGGTCCAACAGATTACTCATCCACGCATTGGCTTCGACATCAGCCTCTTCCGCGGCCAGCGGATCAGAGAACAGCCGAACCGAAGCCATGGAACGCGGTGCCTGAATGATCAGAGGCGCGCGAGCCTCCGCCATAACCTGCAATGCGCCATCTGGTAGAAAAGACGCCTGAACAGACAACAACTGCGGTGCTTCACGCGCCGTGATCTGATCACCTTGTGCATCCACAACCATCCACAAACGGTCTTGCGCAGGTCCGTCCCGCGTCACCTGAATTTGAGGTGCCCCTACCCCCATGGCAGATTTCACCGGGTAATAATGGAGATTTCCAACAACTACTGAATTCATATTTCTGTTAACGATTCATCATCTGGCTGAGCATCTGACCTGCGTTCTTGAGCGGAGGGATGATCTTTTTTTCGATCTCGGCCTCGGTGTATTTATCAGCTGAAAAGGTTACATGCAGGGCCGCGCCGCTTTGCTCGAACCCTGGGTACAATACCGGGACCGACAGGGCCGTTTCGCCGATCAGACATTCCCCATCGCTGCGTGCAAATCCGCGCTCTCGTGCGGCATCGATCATATTGACCAGATCGTCAGGGTTGGTTGTTGTTTTTGCGGTTCGGGCCTGAATGGGTGCCTTCTGAATGAACTCAATCATAGCCTCGCGCGGCCAGAGCGACAGCATGGCCCGCCCGCCAGAGGTACAAAACGCCGGAAGGCGGCGCCCCGGAAGGCTGGCAAAATGCTGCTGCATGCCGGTGGGCCAACGCAAAAGATAGACGATGTCAAAACCGCTCATTCGGCTGAGATGCACACTGTCGCCTGTGCGTTCGGACAACAACGCAAGGGGTGACAATGCGGCCTCGACCATGCGGTCCGCACGCAGAAAGGCAAAGGACATGTCCATCATCCTTTCGCTCACCCGGTAGCGCCGGGTCTCTGGATCGCTTTTCAGATATCCCATCTTTTGCAGCGTATAGACCGCCCGCTGAACCGAAGATCGATCCGCACCTGTCGCCGAGGTCAGCTGCCCGATTGTTTGTTCGGGCGCACCTCCATTGAAGGCTTCCAATACCTCGATTGCCTTACGCACAGACGAATTGAACAAACGGGTATCGATGTCGGCCAATTTATCGGTTTTGTCTTCAGAGGCAGGTTGCCCGCTTTGGCTCATAAGGGTCCCTCAGGGATGACAGATTTTGGCGCCGCCGCATCTGCCCAAGGTGAAACAGGATCAGCGCAACCCATTGATCCGCTGCTATCGACGCTCAGAATTGAAGGTATTGCATAGGTTAAGGGCCAGGGCAACGCGGGCACCACCTGGGTTGAACAGCCAGAAACCGTGATCGGTGCCAATTCAGCCGGGCAGGTCACTACGCCTTCAATCGAACAGTCGCTGCGCGCCGCATGTATCGCGTCTTCGGCGTTCATGCCCAGATCAGCCATATACCCAACCAAATGCGCCACAGCCGAAAGGATCCGCCGCCCGCCAGCGGCCCCGATTGCGCTGAAACCATCCCCTTGTCGCAGGATGGTTGGGGCAATGTTCATCAGACAGCGTTTACCAGCAGCAATAGAATTTGGCCTGCCGGGTTCAGGATCAAACCACATCATGCCATTGTTCAGAAGAACCCCGGATTGTGGAAGCATCACACCGGAACCAAATCCGGCCAGAATGGTCTGGGTTACAGAAACCAGATTGCCCTGCTTGTCGCTGGTGGCAAAATGCGTTGTGCAATCCGGTGTCTTTGGTGGCGCAATATCACCATCTTCGTTCCACCGTTCTGCCTGGGCGCGATGCAACGCCTCGGCCAGCACGGCGTGCCAATTGTCGGACTGGGACCCGGAGGAAAGCGCCAATGTCCGGGCAAGTGTTTTGCCCGCTGACAGCCCCGGTGCCAGATAAACATCTGCCCCGGCATAGGCTGCGCAATCTGCGGAACCTTGTGTAGCGGTGTAGTCTTGCAGATCCTCGCGTCCAAGGCTGCCACCTATGTTTGAGACTTCATCAACCATCATCTGCGCGATGTCGCCACGATAGAATTCCTGCCAGCCTGCATGCGCCAGGCAGGATAGGGTATCCGCCAGTTTGGGCATATGCCAACGTGCCTGACCTGTAGCCAATACCGCCCCACTTGGCGGCTTGCCATCAATCAGGAAGGTCGAACTCAACATTGGGTCTTGTGACAGGCGTTCAACAAAAGTGCTGATAAACAACTGGGAATAATAATCCCCCGCAACACCGCCGCGCGCCAGATCAATGGCAGGCGCAAGGAGTTCCGTCCATGGCATCGTGCCCCCGAATTCATGCAACTTTCCCATACCGGCAACGATACCGGGAGTCGCCACCGAATGGATGCCCGCAAGATTACGGTCCTCAACCACATTGCGCCATGGAAACAGATCGGTCGAATGCCCCTCTGTCAGCTGGTATGTAGCGGGGTCAAACCCTTTGGGCGCGATCAGACCAAAATCAATGCCTTGTACGCAGTCAGATTTTGCATCACGCAAAACCATCCCGCCACCGCCACCGATCCCGCTCATCCAAGGCTCCAGTACGCCAAGGGCAAACGACATGGCGATGGCGGCATCATAGGCATTGCCGCCATCTTCCAGAATATCCGCGCCAATCCGAGCCGCCTGAGCATTCTGCGCCACGCAGACGCCGTTCCGGGATCTGAGGCCCGGTTTCCTGATTGTCGTGCGTGGGCTGAAGTTCATTTGGTCATCCTTGTTGGCGTGGTGGTGCAGTGGTTACTTTTTGAGACGTGTCCAGACCTTGTTGCGAAGGTCACGCGCCGCAGGAGAACATTCGCGCCCCGGGCGCAAACGGTCGGCAAAATCTGCAGGCATGTTTACCGCAGGGTCCGCTGCGATTTCCGGCGTCAGAAACTCTTCTGATCCAGAAATGGCATTCATGTAGCCGGTGAAATTCGAAATCTCGGCCACATTGGCGGGCTCCATCATAAAGTTGATAAAGATCTTGGCGTTCTCGGGATGTTCGGCTGTGCTTGGGATCGACAGGTTATCCGCCCATTGGGTAATCCCCTCTTTGGGATAGATATAACGCGCTGTATCTACTGACTTACGAATGCGATGGGCCGCGCCGTTCCAGATGTGATGCATCGTGACCTCTCCGGCCAATACACGGTCAATTGTGCCGGAAGACCCATAGAGCAACAGATCGGGCTTTTGTTGGGTCAGCAGATCAAGAATGGCCTGACCCTCTTTCGGGTCCTCGGTGCATTTGTCGAAACCCAGATAATAGGCCGCCGCATTGAACACTTCTACTTCGTCATCAAGGGCAGCAATCTTGCCGCTCAGCGGGCCGGGTTCGAAAAACACGCTCCAGCTTTCCGGCAGCTCGCCCCCTGTTTTGGCGCTGTCATACACCAGCCCGGTCGTGCCCCACATATAAGGCGCGGTATATGCGCGGTCAGGATCAAAATCCGGTTCCGCAAAAGCGGGTGCAATCTTGGAACCATTAGGCAAATCTCTGGCGTTGAATTGCTGAAGCAGACCCTGTTCGATCATTGTCTGAATGATATAGCCCGAAGGGATCACAACGTCATAGCCCGTAGCCCCTGCCTGAAGCTTGGCCAGCAAAGCCTCGTTAGTGTCGTAAATGTCCATGGTGATCGCAATACCTGTCTCAGCGGTAAAGCGTTCCAGCAATTCATCCGGCACATATCCCGGCCAGAAAAACAGGTTTACCGTTTTCTCTGCCTCCTGTGCCATCGCAGCACCTGCGGCTATTGCCGACAGGATGGTCGCTGTTATCAAGCTCTTGAATTTCATCTTACTTCTCCTCTGTTGCATTATTTTTTGTTCAGATTGTTTATCCAGGCGGCGATCAATACGAACAGGACTGACACCACCAGCAGTATGGTCGACACAGCATTCACAACAGGCGTCACGCCAAGCCGCATCATGCCGTACATGTAAATTGGTAAAGTCGTTGAACTGGGCCCCGCCAGAAACAGCGAGATCACGAAGTTATCCAACGAGACAATGAAGGCGAGGATGAACCCCGCGAATATAGCCGGCCACAACAGGGGCAGCGTGATCGCAAAGAACGTGCGGCGCGGATCGGCATAAAGATCGTTGGCCGCCTGCTCCAATGTGTGGTCCATCGTGTCCATCTGCGCTTTGATCGTGATGAAGGCAAAGGGAATACAAAACACCGTGTGCGCCATGACCAACCCGATCATGCCAAGCGGAACACCAACGGAGATAAAGAAGATCAGGGTTGCCACCGCCGTCACGATTTCAGGCACCACCAAAGGGAAGGACAGGAAAGGCACCATGACGCCCTGACCGCGCAGCGGCCTGCCACGGAAACCAAGGGCCGCAAAGGTCGCCAATGCAGTGGCCAATGACGCAGAGATGCTGGCCACGATAAGCGAATTCGCAGCCGCTGCGCGGAATTGTTCTGACTGGATCACATCAGCATACCAGCGCAGCGAGAACCCCTCCCATATGGTTGCCATGCGGCCACCGTTGAACGAGAAGAAAATCAATATGATCAGAGGGATGTAAAGGTAGACATACAGCAGTAGTGCCGATGTCGACAGCCCGCGAAACCGCCATGGAAGTGATTGGAAACCCTGGCTTCTCATAGCTCTCTCCTATTTCGACCACGCAACAGAACAGCGCGCAACGCCGCGGCCATGATGACCATCAGCAGCAAGACAAACGCCAGTGCGGCCCCGAATGGCCAGTTACGTGCGGCGGAAAACTGTGCTTGGATCAGGTTGCCGATCATCAGGGACTTTGAGCCCCCCAAAAGAACCGGCGTTACGTAGGAACCCAGACAGGGAATAAAGACGAGCAGACAGCCAGCAATGATGCCGCCCTTCACGCCGGGGAAAATCACATGCAGCAAGGCCTGAACCCGATTGGCCCCCAGATCAAAGGCAGCCTCGACCAGAGAAAAGTCAAACTTCTCCATCGCCGCATAGACTGGCAGAACCATCAAAGGCAGAAACGAATAGGTCAGACCGATGGCAATCGCCGTATTTGTATAAAGGATGTTCAAGGGTTCCGACGTGATCCAAAGCCCCATAAGAACCTGATCAAGCAACCCATTGGCGCGCAACAATAGCAGCCACGCATAGTTGCGTACCAGAAGGTTGACCCAAAACGGTAAGGACAAAAAGAAGATCAGCAATGCCCGCCGTCGCGGCTCCTGCATTGCGATATACATGGCTGTGGGAAAACCAACCACAAAGGTCGCCAGAACCGTGAATCCTGAAAGATAAATAGAACGCAGATAGATCTGCATGTAATCGGTATTGAACGACATTTCGCCCAATAGGTTCTCTTCATAGAAGAACTGCGTATAGGCGGCGGTTGTGAAGCGACCCCAGACAACCCCACCATCCGGCGCGCGTTCAACCAGCGACACAAAGACCATGATCAACATTGGCCCGCCCATCAATACAGCGATGAACAAGACTGCCGGCATTGCCAGACCAAAACGGCGTTGTTTTTGGGTTGCGCTGATCATGCCGCCAACACCCAAAGCTGTTTAGGATCAAAGGCCACAGACACATGGTCACCAACACTAATCCCGCTGGTCGATGCACTGGCTTGCTGGATCTGCACAGTGCCGCTGCCATCTTCAAGCGTGACGGAAAACCGGGTTGCAGCACCGGAATAAACAAGATCCGCAACGCGACCCGACAAGGGGCCATCTGGCGAAATCTTCAAGGCCTCCGGTCGTATCATTACCTGTGCCGGCTGCTGTCCCGCCACACCAAGGTCAACACCACCCGCCAGATGCAAGCGTCCATCCGCACCGGGAACCGCAGGCAAAAGATTTGAATCCCCGATGAACCCCGCCACAAACGATGTTGCCGGGCGGTCATAGATGTCACTGGGTGGCCCGACCTGTTCCAATTGCCCCTGCCGCATAACGGCGATGCGATCCGACATGGCAAGCGCCTCTTCTTGATCATGGGTGACAAAGACAAATGTGGTGCCGGTCTCGCGCTGGATACGCTTCAGTTCTCCCTGCATCTCCTTGCGCAGCTTATAATCCAGAGCCGACAGCGGCTCATCCAGCAGCAAAAGCCGTGGCTTACAGGCCAGAGCACGGGCAAGGGCCACCCGCTGTTGCTGCCCACCCGAAAGGTCGGAAGGCATCCGGTTCACAAAATCTTCAAGGCGCACAAGAGCCAAAGCCTCATTTGCTGCCTTGTGTCGCTCTGCCCGGGACAACCCCCGCATACGCAACCCGAAAGTGACATTGCGCAGTATGCTTAGATGCGGAAACAGGGCGTAATTTTGAAACACCGTGTTCACGGGCCGCTTCCACGGCGGAATTTTCACAATATCCTGACCATCCAAAAGAACCCTGCCCGACGTCGGCACCTCAAACCCCGCTAGCACCCGCAGCATTGTGGTCTTGCCGCAGCCTGACGGACCCAGAAGGGTGAAAAATTCGTTCTCGTGAATAGGAAGAGTGAGGTTGTTCAGCACCTTCACATCAGTGCCCGCATATTGATGGGAAATCATATCCGCTGACAAAAAGCTCAAGTTGAAGTCCAATCCTAGTAATTGCATTGCGATTGCCATATTTGTATTGCAATGATCAAACAGTGAGTCAATAAGTATTTGATCAAATACTGAAAGGCGGCACGACATGCGAAATCTCATCACCGATGTCCCGGGCATCAACGTGGGGAATGCTCAAAATACAAAGGTGCGCACCGGCGTAACCGTTGTCTTGCCTGACGGGGGTGCGGTTTGTGCGGTAGATGTGCGTGGCGGTGCACCCGGCACGCGCGAGACCGATTTGCTGGACCCGTCCTGCATGTCCGAACGTTCAGACGGGATAGCCTTGGCGGGTGGTTCCCTGTTTGGCCTGGATGCGGCAGGCGGGCTGATGCACTGGCTACGCCGCAAAGGTTATGGCGGAAAATTCCTGGATGCGACAATCCCGTCAGTGCCCGCAGCAATCGTTTTTGATCTTCATAACGAAGGCGACAAAAGCTGGGCTGACGAAAGGCTCTACTTCGATTTGGCCGCCGAAGCCGCAGATGCCGCTGGCAAGGATTTTGCATTGGGGACGCAGGGCGCGGGCACAGGCACGACCGCTGGCCAAATGAAAGGCGGTTTGGGAAGCGCCTCACAGAAGTTGGACAATGGCGCAACCGTAGGGGCACTGGTGGTGGTCAACAGTTTCGGCCAGACCGTTGTTCCCGGCAGCAAACGGTTCTGGGCCGCCGATTTTGAACGCAACGGTGAGTTCGGCAATTGCACCGATTCCCCCCCCGTCGCACCGGTCGAAACCGAGATCCCGGAGTTTGCAGAAGCAGGGTTGAACACAACGCTGGCAGTCATTGCGACCGATCTGACTCTGAGCAAAGCACAGGCAAAACGCATTGCGATGATTGCCCAGGACGGGCTGGCGCGCGCCATCCATCCAGTACACACGCAATTTGACGGCGATGTCATTTTCTGCATCTCGACGGGTCGGCAAGAAATGGAAATACCGGCGGTCGAGTTAACAAAACTGGCCATGGCCGCTGTCGAATGTCTGGCGCGTGCGACCGCACGCGGTGTCTATGAGGCAACCGAGCTGGGCCCCTTCCCCCCATATAGGAGCCTGCCATGAAACACTTCCTTGACCCTGAATTGATCAAATTTCTCGACGATCTTGCCGCGAAGACTGCATTACAACCCGCTCCGACATTGGAAAGCAGCCGTGCGGCGTACCGCGATGGCTATCTTGCGGGCAGCCCCAGGCCCTCAACAGATGTTCAATGCCGGGACATTGATCTGCCGTCAGGTGCCAGAATGCGGCTGTACACACCGGCAGAAAACAACAGTGACGCCCTGGTGCTTTATGCCCATGGCGGGGGCTTTGTTCTGGGGTGTGTAGACACCTATGATTTGCAATCGCGCTGGCTGGCAGAGCAAACCGGCCAACGCATTGTCTCATTGGATTACCGCCGGGCCCCTGAACATATTTTCCCAGCCGCTTTCGAGGATATGGTCGCCGCCTACTCTCAGATCCTTGATTCAAAACTTGCCACAGCGGATCAAATTGTCCTTGCTGGCGACAGTGCTGGTGGTTGCCTGTCACTTGCAACGGCATTGCATTCGGTCAGCATCGGTCAGACACCCGCACGGGTTGTCGCGCTATACCCGGTCACCGATATGACAAAACCCCGCGCAGGCCAGCCCCTGTCCGGGTCAATGAAGGAATTTGCATCGGGTTTCTATCTTGAAGCACTGGAAATGCGTGGATTCCGGGAAAACTATCTGCCCGATCCCGAACTGGCACTGGACTGGCGGGCGTCCGTTGCGAGGGCCGAAGATGTCAGCGGGCTGCCGCCCACCTGGATCGTCAACGCACGGGTTGATCCGCTGTTTGATCAGGGACGCGAATTAGCCATCCGTCTGGAAGCGTCGGGTGTGGATGTAACCCACCAGATTCATACAGGCGTTGTCCATAACTTCATGGAACACGTAGGATTTTCACCCTCGGCACGTAAAGCCGCAGATGCGGTGGCTGAGGCGTTGACCCTATCCTGATCTGAGGGCCAGAAAGGGCTATTAGCTAACCTTCGCCTCTTATTCCGCTGATATCTTGTGCGCCTCAACAGGGGCGCGCGAGAAATTCCGGCTGCCTGTCACAAGCATCGCGCCCAAGGGGGAGCCAATGCAAATTCCGGCACAGATCCACAGGACGGGACCAATGCCAAGGATCTGTGTCAGCGGCGTAAGCCCGGCCAAAGCCAATGGGGCCAGCCCATAGGAAAAAAGAAAGTCCACCGATGACACCCGCGCCAGACGCTTTTCGGGAATTTCCCGCTGCAAAGCGGTGAACCAGGGTACGTTGAAAAACTCGATTCCCACACCGGCAATAAAAAACGCGGTCAATGGCACCACCAGATGCCCGGGGAATAGAAGGCTGAGCGGGACAAGCCCATAAAGTGAAAGACTGGCCAGTGCCAACCATCCGATGTCACGTGGTTTCCAACGTGCGATGATCAATGCCCCGAACAGCGCCCCCACTGTATAGGCTGTGACGGATGCAGCCAGCAGCTTGGGTCCGCCAAAATGGGCCTCGCTGATTTGCGGCAGCAAAACACTTGTGACCGAATAGCCAAAAGCGATCACCACCGTCAGCGCGGCCAGCCCCGCCATGAACCACGGATGACGGCGGGCCTCCTCAAATCCCTCACCCAATTCTGCGATGAAACGCGGCAGGGTCAAGGGTTCGTTGATGGTACCTTCTCCACGTGGCGGCCATGTTGGCAACAGCGCCGCCAAAGTCCAAAGTGCAGCAATCCCAAGCAACGTGGCCATGGCCCCAAATTGCAACGCTGCGGCGGTTGCAACCATCGGGCCTGCCAAGACACTGACACGTATCGAAATCGTCATCGCCGCATTGGCGGGCTGTCGTTGCGCGTCGGCGACGATGCGCGGGACAATCGCCTGATAGGACGCGCGGCAGGCACCCTGCCCGAAACCAGCGATAGCTGCACCTGCCAGGATGACCGCAAGGCCTCCAAAACCGGCAAGCCCTGATATAATGGGCCCAATCCCCAATGCTGCAAGCAAACCCGCTCCGAAGATCATCCGTCTGGGACCTGATCGATCGGCAAGAACACCACCAACTGGCATCGCAAGCACAAAACCAACTGTGCGCGCCGCCAAGGCGAGACCAGCGTGGGCGGCACTAAGATCCCCACCAACGATCAGCAAACCCAACACGAAAGGCAAAGCCCAAGTTGCCAAACCAGAAGCGGTATTGCTGGTCCACAACCGCACAAAGGCCATATCGGTGATCAGCCGCGTCTCAGTCACAAAAATCTCTCCGGTTTGAATGTCATCAGATCGCACTTTCTAGAGGGCGATCTGCACTTCTCTTTTTGCATCAGGTCCAACATGCAGGCACGCATCAATCGCAAAGACCTTATCGAACAGATCCGGGGTCAGAACCACCTCGGGCGCGCCATGTGCAACCATGCGGCCGGCCTGCATAACAATCAGCCGGTCACAATAGCGGGCCGCCAGATTCAGATCATGCAGACAAACCACTACCGCCTGCGGCAGGTCACGCACCAACCGCATCACATCAATCTGATGTCGCACATCCAGATGGTTCGTCGGCTCGTCCAGCATTAGCACCCGTGCGCGCTGTGCCAGAGCGCGGGCGATGTTCGCCCTTTGCTGTTCGCCCCCTGACAATCTGCGACAGACACGGTCCTTTAGTTCCGTCAAATCCATCGTTTCCAAAGCAGCCTGGACAATAGCGTGATCTTGCGCCGTAAAAAGCCCCATCCGCCGCCGATAAGGGATCCGGCCAAGGCCGACGATATCAGCGACACACATGTCAGAACTGGAATGGTGCATCTGTTCAACAAAAGCCAGATGATGCGCCCGCGCCCGTGCGCCAAGGTTACGCAGTGGCGTATCACCATAGTCGATCTCGCCGCGATCCGGTCTGGTGATCCCAGCCACGCACCGCAACAACGATGACTTTCCCGATCCATTTGGACCAATAAGCCCAAGTGTTTCGCCGCTGTTCACGGTGAAAGATACATCCTGCACCAAGCTACGCCCGCCTGCTGACCACCCCAGATTTCGAACCGACAACTCACTCATAGATCACCGCGTCGGCGCAAAAGCAGTAAAAACAACGGGACACCGATTAGGGCTGTAAACACACCAACCGGGATCTCTTGTGGTGCCAGAATGGTGCGGGCCAGTGCGTCCGTCCAAATCAGCAGGATCGCCCCCAACAGGGCGGAGAACGGGATCAAGGTGACATGCAGCGGCCCCGAGATCAGCCGCGCGGCATGCGGGATAATCAAACCGACAAAGCCAATCGCCCCTACCATTGCCACCGCCACCGCTGTCATCAAGGCGCAGACCACCAGCAGGATAAGCCGCGATCTGCTTACATTCACCCCCATGGTCTGCGCGGTATCACTGCCAAAGGACATGGCGTCCAGAACATGGGCATGTGCCCATACGACAAGCCCACCCCCAATGGTCAGGATGCTTAGCAGGAGAACGGGCGTCCATCTTGCCGTCGCAAGCGACCCCAAAAGCCAATAGGTAATGCCACGGGTTGCCTCCGCATCCCCCGCGGCCATAACCACAAGCGATGTCACCGCCGAGAAAAACTGACCAATGATCACACCGGTCAGAACCAGTTTCAGCGGCGTGCCACCCCCTTTTCGCAGCAACAACAGTAAGATGGCCAATACAACCATGGCACCGATAAAGGCCCCTGTACTGAGCAAGGTGCCCCCGCCAAAGCCAAGGATCACAACGAATACAGCCCCCGTAGATGCCCCACCGGAAATCCCCAGCAGATAAGGATCCGCAAGCGCATTCCCGGTCATCGCTTGCAAAACCGCACCGCAGATGGCCAAGGCCGCCCCGACAAGTGCCGCAGCCAGAATGCGTGGCACTCTCAGATCCCAAATCAATGACTCGCGCATCCGGCCCAATGGTTCGACATCAATACCCAGACGGGTGGCCACAATCCGCAAAAGATCCGAGAACTGAACTTCGGCAACGCCAATCTGCACGGCAAGCACCATCGAGAGAAGAACAGCACCAACCCCCAGCAAGGTCAGCGCAACACCGCCAAGGCCACGGGGGAGCCGCGCAATCTCTGCCGGTATTGAGCTGGCAAGATCAGCAGCCGGATCCAGCAAGGCAGAGATCCGGCGATCACGCGATGCGGGGTTACTCTGCGTATCCAAGACGCTTCAGCCCTTTGACAAACAGATTCAGCGTATTCACGGAACGGATGGAGGGGTCCATCTCGATTCCGGGCACCGAAATAAACTGCTCTTTCGTCACCGCGTCCAAAAAGGACACACCGGGCTCTGTTGTCAGCATCGCGATCTTTTCTTCGACAGTATCTCCGGGCGATCCCCGCTCTGACAGGTCACCCAGAACAATGATGTCGGGTTCGCGATCTGCAATCGCCTCCCAGGACACACCCGGCCATTGCTCATTCACGTCACCAAAGACGTTTTCTACACCGGCAATATTGCTGATTGCGCCCGGAATAGAGGGGCCACCGGCCACATAGGGCGTGCCTTCAAACACCGAATAAAGCCAAAGCACCTTGATCGGTTCGTCGCGGGTAAGTCGCAGCTTGCTTGCCGCCTCAATGGCGTCGTTCTGCGCGGCAATAACCTTTTGCGCCTCGGCCTCTTGACCTGACAGGCGCCCAAGGTTTTCGAAATCACGGGCCAACAGGTCAAAAGAGTTCAGATCAGGCTGATCAGCCAGAGGGCAGCTTACCGCGCTGATATATGTGCCAACGCCCAGTTCTTTCAGTTCCTCACGTGATCCAACCCACTGATCAGAGTAGAAAAAACCGGAGTACGCGACCAGCAGATCCGGCTCAACAACACGCACGATTTCTGCTGTGGGGCGCCCTTTTGTCAGCAAGGGCACAGATTCCCAGGCCTCTTTATATTGCGGGGCCACTTGGGTCTTGAGATAGGCCGTACCAGCCATGCGTGGCGCACCACCAAGGCCCAGCATCGTTTCAGTAGAAGCTTGATCCAATGTCACGATCGCAGAGGCCGGGGCCCGCACCGTGACATCCATCCCGCAGCTTTCCACGGTGACGGTTCCCGCCCATGATACACTTGCGAAACATGTCGCAGCCACAAAGGCAATCGAAAGGCGATACTTGGACTTGAAAGCTTGCATGATTTTTCCTCAAAAGTTTCGATATGTTATAACGTAACAGGAATTTTGGATACAAGCGGTTTCTGCGGGTGCAAACATGGATTCGGCCACAATCCTGACAGTCCTTTTTGTGTGTTTGAAATGCAGCTGGCGAGCAAAGTAATCTCGCGTGCCCTGCCCCGCGATCCTGCCCTTCATGGTTTGCAGAATTTCTAGGAAACTCTTGTCCTGCGTGACGGACCCTCGCGAAATCTGTGATCCGGTTTAAAAGATCAATTATTCCAAGTACGCAATCTGATATGGCTTTGCGTATCAGCCACATCGGGCAACTTGCGAATGGCATCCAATACGGTGTCCAACCGGGCCAGAGAGGCACATCGCAATTCAACCACCAGATCAAAGGTTCCACTAAGTGTCGAAACCTGCGTCACATCTTCAATACGCCTTAGCGATGCCTTGATGACGGTGTCATCATCCGCCTTGAGATGGATCAGCGCAAAGGCGCTGATCTGGTTTTCGGTATCGCCAACGCCGATCTCAACCGTGAATTTTTCAATCACACCCTGTCGCATCAACTTGTCTATTCGGTTCTGAACAGTCCCTCGCGAAACAGACAAAGCCCGCGCGAGATCTGCGGCAGAAGCGCGTGCATCCCGCGTCAACAACAACAGCAACCTTTTATCTATATCATCCAAACCCATTTCCAATCTCTCCACTTTCTGCCGAATACGCAGAAATTTCACGAATTGATAGCGAATTTCCTATTTCGTCTGACCTATCTGAACGCCAGAGTTTTTGAACGGTAAATATGGGAACGCACGGCTGATGCTGCGCAACATCAACCAAACACGGTTCGAAGACAGGAAAGTGCCACACGATGTGATGCTCGAAACATTGAACTTCCACATCTACTCAGACGGTCAAGCAGGATCGCGCATTCTCGTTCGACACACGCGCTTGGCCACGGGATCGTCGCAGTATCCTCCGCGGTTTTGACCATGAAACACCTGCGCAAGCGATGGCTGGCGCAAAGCACCCATTTCCAAAAATAAGGCAAAAAAGAATGAAAAACATCGCAGTCCTCGGCCTCGGCAAGGTTGGTCATCTGGCGGCAGAATTGCTGCATCACTCCGGGTTCAAAGTTACAGGCATTGATCGGGTTGCGCCAAAAGGAGATTATCCTTTTGCGTTCAAATCATTGGACCTTTCATCAAGCGACGCCGTAGACAAAGAATTCAAAAAACACGATGCGGTTTTATCCTGCCTGCCTTTCGCCCTGAACATTGCATTGGCACGGGCGGCACATGATGTCGGCATTCACTACTTTGATCTAACCGAAGATGTCCCGACCACTCAGGCCATTCTGGGGATGTCAAAGACGGCCAAGGGTCTGATGGCCCCCCAATGTGGATTGGCTCCTGGATTCATTGGCATTGTGGGCGCGGACCTGATCGCACAGTTTGATGATTGCCGGTCTTGCAAGATGCGGGTTGGGGCCCTGCCACAGAACCCGACTGGGCTGATGGGCTATGCATTCAATTGGTCACCCGAAGGAGTGGTGAATGAATATCTGAATGATTGTGAAGTCATTGAAGAGGGCAAGCGCAAATGGGTTTCCCCAATGGAATGGCTTGAGGATATCTATATCGACGGCATTAAACTTGAGGCTTTCACCACCTCTGGCGGCCTAGGCACGATGTGCGAGACCTACCTTGGGAAAGTCGGAAACCTTGATTACAAATCCATGCGCTACCCCGGCCACGTTCAGCAGATGAACTTCTTTTTCCACGAACTTCTGATGCGGGACCGCCGGAAGGAAGCCGGTGAAATACTGGTCAACGCCAAACCGCCGGTTCAGGATGATGTCGTCTATGTGCATGCTGCGGCCGAGGGGCTCATCAAGGGACGCATGGAGCGGCGCGAGTTCGTCCGGGGGTATCGTCCGATTGATGTCGCAAGCAAACGGCGCACCGCGATTGCATGGACCACCGCCGGATCCGTCGTGGCCATCATCGAAATGGTGCGGGATGGCAAATTGCCAAGCCACGGTTTCCTCAAGCAGGAAGACATCCCCTTGGGCGATTTCCTCGCCATGCCCACAGGTTCGCTTTACGCTGGCTAGGCATGAACAGAATACCAGCGTGTCGGCATAGGTGCCGTCACGCTGGCATATCTCGCAAGCTGCGCTGGAATTCTATCCTGATAGGATAACGGACCTCTTGGTCCTTCCCAGTTTTCTATAGATTGCATGGTCTAAAAAGGTCGCGGCGGTGATCGCATCGTGTCTCGACACAGTCAAAGATGTGTCGTTGCTCGATCCAGAAGTAATTAACCCGTGCACCTTGCCCTAGCTCGAGATCCGGCTAATCAACATTGCCGTCAGCGCCGGGAGTCCCACTTCAACATGAATCGCTTCCACCCGTTCCGATGTGAAATAGCCTGTCTCATGCAGGAAGTTCACTGTTGCGATCACTTCGCCCTGCGCCACTACGGGGAGGTTCACCACCGACTGGCAGCCCAGTGAGTTGATCAGCTCATAATCAGGGAACCGTTGCGATATCTCTTCGATGGTATTGGCAACAAAGGCTTTCTGTTCGCCGTGAACCTGACGGAACCAGTCATCTTCGTGAATCGGCTTGGTGCCGGACCTTGGATAGCTGACTGGATCACTTGAAAATGCGCGCCGCGCGACCCCCGCCGCAGTTTCGATGGTGGTCACTGTAAACAGCTTTGGGTCCGCAACGGCCTTGGCAAGATCATGCAGGGCCGCAAAGGCCGCGTCGCCGTCTTTGACCAATGCAATGGCCCGATGGAATTCTGTTTGATGTTTGTTCATTAACTTGCCTGACTGTTGTTGCCTGTGCCACCACTGGCTGCGTAAAGATGTTGGGCGTAGGGGTCGTGAAACGCCCCGCTGTGCAACGCATTTGCTGGAGCGGTTTCCACAATTTCCCCATTTTTCATGATTGCCATTCGGTCGCACATAAAGCTGACAACGGGCAGGTTGTGGGTGACCATCAAGTAAGTCAGCCCCTGCTCCTGTCGCAACCGTTTAAGCAGATTGAGGATCTCTGCCTGCACCGAGACATCCAAAGCCGAGGTCGGTTCATCCAGCAACATGACCTTTGGCTCCAACATTAGGGCACGTGCAATCGCAACCCGCTGGCGCTGCCCGCCTGACAACTGATGCGGAAACCGGAATTGAAAGCGTTTGTCGAGACCCACCATCGCCAGGGCATCCTGCACCCGTTCGTTGCGATCCGGCAGACCATGTATCACCAGCGGTTCGCGCAATACTGTGTCTACCGTTTTGCGCGGGTGCAGGGACCCATATGGGTCCTGAAAAACCATCTGACATTGTTGTGCAAATCCGGCCAGCCGTCGCCCCGGCTGCAGCGCGGTGCCAAGAAGATTGATCCTGCCGGTCCATTCCTGTGCAAGCCCTGCAATCGCCTTGAGGATAGTCGATTTGCCCGACCCGCTTTCCCCGACTAAGGCAAAGCTTTCGCCTTCTTTGACGTCGATATTGACGTTTTTTACGACCGTATTCCGGCCATAGGAAACCGACAGGTTTTCAATCTGAAGAGCACTCATGTTCCGCTCCATGCGTTGCGATCAAGAACCGGAAGCGTGTCGCGGGTTTCATGCATTTGCGGAATCGCCGCCAACAGACCACGGGTGTAGGGGTGTGTTGCGTTTTTGAGATCTGCGGCATCGCAGCTTTCCACAACCTGTCCCGCATTCATCACAAGTATCCGGTCGCAATAACGCGCCACCAGATTAAGGTCGTGACTGATCAGGATCAGACCCATCCCATTGCCAGTGACAAGCTCGTCAATCAGATCCAGCACCTGCGCCTGAACGGATACATCCAACGCGCTTGTCGGTTCATCCGCAATCAATAGATCCGGGCGCGGGATCAGCATCATGGCGATCATGATCCGCTGGCCCATGCCACCCGACACCTCATGTGGATATAGCCGTGCTACATGTTCGGGGTCATTGATCCGAACCGCCTCCAGCATCTCGTGAACCCGCGCCTTTACCGCCGCACGGGGAAGTTTTTCATGGGTGCGCAGCGCTTCAGCGATTTGCTTGCCAATGGTCATCACCGGGTTCAGCGAAAACTTCGGGTCCTGCATCACCATCGACATGCGCGCGCCGCGCAAGCCACGCATCTGGCGGGTCGATTGCGCCTGTAAGTCGATGCCATCAAAGATCATCTTATCCGCGCTCACCTGCCCCGGCGACCGGATCAGGCGCAGGATCGCCCGTCCTGTCATGGATTTACCCGACCCGCTTTCCCCAACAATGCCCAGACGTTCACGCCCCAAAGACAGGTTCAGCCCCTTCACAACTTCTACCCGGCCCGCAGGGGTTGGAAAGGTGATCCGAAGGTTTTCGATTTCCAATAACGGTTTCATGATTTTCCCCGTTGTTTTGGATCAAGCACATCGCGCAGCCCGTCACCAAGGAAACAGAACCCCAGCGAGACGATGATAATGGCAAATCCCGGCATGGTCGCGACCCACCATTGATCAAGGATGAAGACCCGCCCGCGCGAGATCATGGCACCCCATTCCGGCAAAGGCGGCTGTGCACCCAATCCCAGAAAGCCAAGGCCGGCAGCAGTTAAAATGATCCCTGCCATGTCCAGCGTCACACGCACGATCATCGAAGAGGTGCAAAGCGGCAGCACGTGGCGCAGGATGATCCGCGTGCGTGATGCCCCGACCAACTGCATCGCCGCAATGAATTCACTGTTGCGAAAGGTCATGGTTTCCGCCCGTGCGATCCGCGCATAGGCTGGCCAGGCAGTTATCGCGATGGCGATGATCGCATTTTCAATCCCTGGCCCCAATGCGGCAACAAAGGCCAGCGCCAGAATAAGCTTGGGCATTGACAGGAACACATCCGTCACCCCCATCAACACCGTATCAACCCATCCGCCGAAGTAACCAGAGACGGCCCCAATCAACAATCCAAGCGGTGCCGAGATGATGGCAACCAGCGCAACAATCATCAAAGTGATCCGTGCGCCATAGACAACCCGCGAAAAAATATCCCGGCCCAGTTCGTCGGTGCCCATCCAATGGGCCGCAGAAGGCGGCATAAGACGCCCCTCCAAATGCTGACCAACCGGGCTTTCCGGTGCGATCCACGGAGCAAACAACGCGGTCAGGATCAACAGCAATATAATCGCACCACCGATGACGGTCAGCGGGTTGCGCAGCATATCGCGCAACATGCGATAGGCATCCCCTGCGCTGGCCTGAAAACGCGAGTTGGGAGAAGGGTCTAACAGCCAGTCGCGGGTACTCATGAGCGGCTCCTTGGATCAAGCACGCGGTACAACACGTCCGAAATCTTGTTGATGAAAATGAAAACGGCACCAATCACCAAGGTCGCGCCCAGCACAGCGTTCATATCTGCGTTCAGCAATGCCACCGTCAGGTAGTTGCCGATGCCCGGCCAACTGAACACGGTTTCGATCATAACCGATCCCTCAAGAAGGCCAGCATAGGACAGCCCGATCACGGTAATCAAAGGCACCCGGATCGGTGCAAAGGCATGCAGCCAGATGACCCGCCACTCCGCGACCCCCTTGACCCGTGCTGTGGTAACGAATTCCTGCCCCAACTGGTCCAGCATGAAAGAGCGTGTCATGCGGGCGATATAGGCAAGGCTGAAAAAGCCAAGGATTGAGGCTGGCAAAACCAGATGGCCCAGGGCGTTTTTGAAAATCTCGAAATCCCCGGCCAGCAGACTGTCGATCAACAACAGCCCCGTCACCGGCGTTACCACCCCATCATAAAAGATGTCGATCCGGCCCGGACCTGATACCCATCCCAAACCGGCGTAAAACACCGCCAAACCTACAAGCCCCAACCAGAAGGCAGGCACGGAATATCCCAGCAAGGCCAGAACCCTGACAATCTGGTCAACCCAGCTGCCTTGTTTGCTTGCGGCCAGCACGCCCATGGGAACGCCAAAGAAAACCCCGATGAGTATCCCAATCGTCGCCATTTCAAGGGTCGCCGGAAACACGCGGGCCAGATCCTCGGCAACCGGACGGTTGGTGGAAATCGACATGCCAAAATCGCCTGTCGCCACGTCTTTCACATAGGCGAAAAACTGAACAATCAGCGGTTTGTCGAGCCCCAATTCGATGCGGGTCGCGTCATAGAGCTCCTGAGTGGCACGGTCTCCCACAACCGAAAGCACGGGGTCAATCGGCACAACACGTCCAATAAAAAACGTGATGGCCATCAGCCCCAGAAAAGTCAGCAAAACGGCCAGAATAAATCCAAGCAGGTTTCGCAATGACGAAGTGGCTTCAGAGAAGGTTCGCGCTCTTCTGGTTTGATCAGGAATTGACGCTGCCATGCCCAGCCCTTTGTCCAGTTATTCCTCCACCGTGATCACGGTGCATATGCAAGCTAAGCAAAAATTTTCTTGGTTTACAATAATTTTTTTGCTTAAATGAAAATTGTTGATTCGAAGGAGTTGGAGCAATGGCAAGACCAAAGGTCAAACATGACCCGCATTTTGGCCCATTGGTCCGCAAGAAACGAAAGCAAATGGGACTTACGCTTCAGGCCTTATGCGATGACGCGGATCTTTCTGTGGGATACCTCAGCCAAGTGGAACGCGGGAATGCGACGCCCTCGCTTGGTACGCTCAGCAAGCTTGCCAATGCGTTAGGTGTCGGTGTCGAATTCTTCGTCGCAGTGCAACGCCCAGAGGACGCATTGATGCGCGCCGGACATCGCGCGCCCTTTACACTGGATGACAGTTCAATCGTCTATGAATCCGTCAGCCGTGATATTCCGGGGGGCGACTTGTCGTCCTATATCATTCATATTCCACCGGGGTTCTGCTCTGAAACAATCAACCGCGAAGGCGAGGAAGTTGTCTTTGTACTGGAAGGCGAGATCATTCACACATTGGATGATAATCTCTTTCACCTGCATGCCGGTGACAGCCTGCATTTTCTAAGCACGCAGTTCCACACGCTTTCCAATCCGACCGACAAACCTGCCCGTCTGTTGTGGACCTGCACACCTTCGCTGTTTGCACATAGCAAAAAATCCAAAAGACGTTTTCTATCTACTGACCGCTCTAAATTAGAAGAAACCAACAAGGAGTAAACAAATGTCTCTTATGAGATCGACCATTCTTGCAACCATGCTTGCGCTGCCTTTTGGCGGTGCAATTGCGGAAACGCCGGATGACATTTTTGTCGTCGCGCAAAACATCGACGATATCGTCGCGATTGATCCGGCACAGGCCTTTGAATTCACCTCTGGTGAACTGGTGACCAATGTCTATGACCGTCTGGTGCAATATGACGCCGCCACGCCCGAGGTTCTCGGCCCCGGGCTTGCCAGCAGCTGGACATCAGACGCCGACGCCAAGACCATTACCTTCACCCTGCGTGAGGGTGCCACATTCCATTCCGGCAACCCGGTACGTGCCGAAGATGTGGCCTTTTCCTTGAGCCGGGTGATTAAGCTGAACCTGACACCAGCGTTCATTCTGGCGCAACTTGGCTGGACCCCTGAAAATGTCGACAGCATGATCACCACAGAAGGGAACACTGTCACGCTGAAATACGAGGCAGAGTTTTCGCCTGCTTTTGCGTTGAACGTGATTGCCTCTCGGACCGGTTCGATCGTGGATAAAGAATCCGTCATGCAACACGAAGTTGATGGCGATATGGGCAACAGCTGGCTTAACGCCAACTCTGCCGGTTCTGGTCCCTTCGCAATCCAGACCTACCGTCCCGGTGAATTGATCCGCCTGTCTGCCAATGATAGTTATTTCATGGGTGAACCGGGTGTGGAAAGCATCATCGTGCGCCATGTGGCAGAGGCCGCTACACAGCAATTGCTCCTGGAATCCGGTGATGTGGATATGGCCAAAAACCTGACATCTGATCAGATCGGCGCCATTTCTTCTGATAAAATCAAGGTTGAAACCTTTCCGCAGGCCGCTGTCCACTTTTTGTCTTTCAACCAGAAAATCGACAGCCTCACACCCCCAGCAGTTTGGGATGCCGCACGGTATCTGGTGAACTACGAAGGGATGACCAACACGTTTCTGAAAGGTCAGATGAAAATTCATCAGGCGTTTTGGCCAACGGGTTTCCCCGGCTCTTACGAAGACACGCCCTACAGCTATGATCCGGCGAAAGCGACTGAAATTCTGTCAGCGGCGGGAATCGAAACGCCTTTCTCCGTCACCCTTGACGTGATCAACGCGGCTCCCTTTACGGATATGGCACAATCCTTGCAGGCTGGCTTTGCCGAAGCGGGCATTAATCTGGACATCATTCCGGGGACCGGCAGTCAGGTGATCACCAAGTACCGCGAGCGCAGCCATGAGGCGATGCTGCTGTATTGGGGCCCGGACTTTATGGACCCGCATTCCAACGCAAAAGCCTTTGCTTATAACAGCAACAACAGTGATGACAGCTATGCAGCCACGACAACATGGCGCAATGCATGGGCTGTGCCTGATGAGCTCAACAAAAAGACAATGGCAGCAATGAGCGAAGCAGATCCGGAAAAACGTCTGGATATGTATCGTGAACTCCAACAGGCGGTTCAGGAAAAATCGCCGATTGTCATCATGTTCCAGGCGGCAAGCCAGATTGCCATGGGTCAGAACGTCAATGGCTATGTGAATGGCGCGGCATCCGATTTTGTCTACTACCGTCTGGTCGACAAAGACTAAGTTTCCAAATCCCACTCCGTCCGGCCGGCAGCGCAGGCTGCCGGCCCTTTTTTGGTTATGATACATGCAAGATACCTACCAGAAGCGACTTGACGCGCTGCGTCAGAAGATGGCGCAGTCCTGTACTGATTTGGTCGTACTTGGCCCCTCAAGCCATATGAACTGGATTTCCGGTGTAAACCCGCATGGCGATGAACGCCCGGTGATGTTGCTGATCTCGCCAGATTATGCCGGTTTTCTGATGCCATCGCTGAACGCGGACAGTGTACGCCAACACACCGATTTGCCCTTCCACATCTGGTGTGATGCAGACGGCCCCACTGAGGCGCTGCGCGATCTGCTGGCGGCAAGCGGCACCCCGAAGGGCGCAAGTCGCATCGTTCTGGATGAAACCATGCGCACGGATTTCACGTTTCTGATAAAGGACGCACTGCCAGAGGCACAGCTCCGCTTCACCGCTGATACGGTTGGTGACCTGCGCAAATCAAAAGACGCAACAGAATATGACGCCCTGAAGGCCAGCAATATCATCAACGATCTGGCGTTGACCGCTGCTTTCGACGGCCTCAAGGAAGGCATGAGCGAACGCGACGTCGCCGCCATCATCGAGGCGGTTTATACCTCCTACGGGACACAGGTTGAATTCATCGCGGTCGCCTTTGGTGCAAACGGTGCCTTTGCCCATCACCACACCGGCGATACTCTTCTGACGCAGGACACTGCTGTGCAAATCGATACCGGATGCCGATATCAAGGTTATCCTTCTGACAACACGCGATGTGGTTGGTTCGGCACACCCACGGCAGAATACAAACAGGTTTTCGATATTGTCGAACGTGCGGTTCAGGCTGGCCTTGCTGCGGCTCATGTCGGCGCAATTGCCGGTGAGGTCGATAAGGCGGCACGTCAGGTTATCGAGGACGCCGGATATGGACCACATTTTCTGTCGCGTACCGGGCATGGTCTGGGTCTGGACCTACACGAACCGCCCTATATCACCTCCAACTCTGACGTGGTGTTGGAAATGGGCAATGTCTTCTCCATCGAACCGGGGATCTATCTGGCAGATCGCTTTGGTATTCGACTGGAAGAAATTGTGTTTCTGCGCGCTGAGGGATGTGAAATTCTGTCCGACATGCCACGCGAGATGCTGGTGCGTTAACCCCTAACCAGATCGTCGGGTTTGGGCGGATGCGCGGTAAATGCCAATGTAAACGGCGGTTCCGGCATCTGTCTATTTCCCTAGTCAGCAAAGGGAATCGGGGCAGGAACCGGAGCTGGAGATTTCCCCCTGGGCAAAATTCTGATTGTTGACGCATAATCGGCCTCTCGCTATGGTTTAGCGTGAAACGGCCAAGAGCGGCCGTGGGGAAACATTTGCCGACAAAAACCGAAGGGATGATGCCGAAAGTGCCCACCAACACGCTTGGCGTCCGTATGCGTACGCAACGGCATCGGCTGGCGATGACTTTGCAGCAGCTTTCAGCCGCCTCCGGCATTTCTGTTGGCTATCTCAGTCAGGTGGAACGCGGCAAGGCAACCCCGACACTCGGCGCGCTGGAGCAGATCGCTCAAGCGTTGAACGTTGAAACAGACTATTTCGTGCGCACGCCCCGTGCTGTTGACAGCCTGACGCGCGGCGCGGCACGGCCAAAATTCGCGGTTGCCGGATCTTCCCTTGAATATGAGCAAATCGGCGCAGAGCGGGCAGGCCATGAACTGACCTCCTACGTCATCAACGTCCCTCCCGGCTACGCTTCCGAGGTGGTCACCCATGTCGGTGAAGAAATAATCTATATCCTTGAAGGTGAAATTTCCCAGATGGTCGGCGAACGGGAGTACCTGATGGGTGTGGGTGACAGCCTGCACTTTCTGGGAACAACGCCACATTGCTGGTCCAACAAAACGGACAGGCTTGCCCGGTTATTTTGGGTGGGCCGAATGCAATATGATAAGTCCGATCAACTCGGGCAGGCAAAGATTGAAGATCCCTTCGTCACCCGAGAGATGCTGCCGCTGCGGCGCTAGGTTCAGGCGGAAATCGATCTTTCCACACCACGGTTCAGCATGTCTTTCCCAAGCACTCGCATCATTGGCAACACGCACCCCAAAGTCCTATTTGGAATCTGCCCCGCGCCAAGCGCGACAATATAGCAGTGGCACGTGCATGGGTTTTGACCTATCCAGCGCCATATCGTCTGCAGCACCATATACCGACAGGGACGCACGGCCATGACCCAGAATTTCGAAGATCAAAAAGCGCAGGCATCCAGCTGGTTTCGCCAGCTACGTGATGAAATCGTAAGCGCATTTCACGATCTGGAAGATCGCCACACGACAGACTCCCCCGCTGGTCGCGTTGAGGTTCGCAAGACCACGCGCAGCGCCGATGACGGCACTGACGCAGGCGGCGGTGAAATGAGCGTGATGCGTGGCGGTCGCGTGTTTGAGAAGGTGGGCGTGAATATCTCTACCGTCTACGGAACCCTGGGCGAGCGCGCACAGTCCGCCATGGCCGCGCGCAAAGGCATCCCCGGAATGAAAGATGATCCACGGTTCTGGGCCTCTGGCATTTCATTGGTCGCCCATATGCAAAACCCCCATTGCCCGGCTGTACATATGAACACGCGGATGTTCTGGACACCGCATTGCTGGTGGTTTGGCGGCGGGGCGGATCTGAACCCCTGTATCGAATATGATGAAGACACAGCACATTTCCATGCCGAAATGCAAAGCGCCTGTAGCCCGCATGGAGAGACCCTCTATGACGAGCTGAAAAAATGGGCTGACGAGTATTTCTACATCCCGCACCGGCAAAGGGCGCGCGGCGTTGGTGGCATTTTTTACGACGACCGCAATTCCGGCGATTGGGAAGCTGATTTCAAATTGACCCAAGACGTTGGCAAAGCGTTCTTGCCAGCTTTCCTGCCGTTGATCGACAAGCGGCGCAGCACGCCGTGGGACGAGGCCGACAAGGACACGCAACTGCGCCATCGCGGGCTTTATGCCGAATATAACCTTGTTTATGATCGCGGCACAAAGTTTGGGCTGGAAACCGGGCATGATCCCGATGCCGTTCTGATGAGCCTGCCACCAATGGCGAAATGGTATTGAGGCATGTCCCGTTAACCCGAGGGTAAACCCTGCCCCACTAAAACGGGCCCGGAATGCGGCCTCTGTCCAAGAGTTACTTCCCGACTATATGAAGTGGCTCTAGGGATGATCCCGCCTTGCCGCGGCGCAGATGGGTTTCCATCGTCGCCCCCCAAAAATTTGACAGGCATTTCCCGGCGATAAACAATTGCTCTTAGGTACCCAAGGACACTTGACTATCGTTAACATATCTATAATTCGTGAACTATGGATAAGATTAATGCTCTCGACGCTTTCGCCGCCCTTAGCCAGCCTACCCGGCTTGATGTGTTCCGCCTACTTATCAAGGCGGGCGAACAGGGGATGTCGGCAGGCGATATCAGCGGCACCCTCGGTGTTCGGCAAAACACCATGTCAGCAAACCTTGGAATTCTCAATCGCGCCGGCCTGATCCGCAGCGATCGCGAGGGCCGCAGCATTCGGTACTTTGCCGATATGGCCGGATTGCACGGGCTGCTCGCTTTCCTGATGGAGGATTGTTGCGGCGGACGCCCCGAGCTTTGCCAACCCATTATCAAAGAACTCGCCTGTGCCTGTTAACCGAAGTTGTTCCGGGCAGCTTACCCTGCCCGTGAACAAGGTCGCGAACGACCGGGCGATATAACCCACCAAAGCAGAAAGTTTGACATGTCCGATACATCGTTCCCCGCTTCAGCGGGCCTGGGAACCTTTGAACGCTGGTTGTCTGTCTGGGTCGCCCTTGCCATTGGCGTCGGTCTATTGCTTGGGAATCTGCTCCCCGATCTCTTTTCTTTTCTGGCGGGGTTGCAGATCGCCTCGGTCAACCTGCCTGTCGCAGTCCTGATCTGGGCGATGGTATATCCGATGATGGTTGGGGTGGACTTCGGCTCGCTGCGACAGGTCGGGGATAAACCAAAAGGTCTGATTGTTACTCTTGTGGTGAACTGGCTGATCAAACCCTTCACCATGGCGGCACTCGGCGTTCTGTTTTTCGAATATATCTTCGCAGGGCTGATCCCACCGGACGACGCTCAGGCCTATCTCGCAGGGGTGATCCTGCTTGGGGCCGCCCCTTGCACTGCAATGGTGTTCGTCTGGTCAAACTTGACGCGAGGAGATGCGCATTACACGTTGGTTCAGGTCAGCGTGAATGACGTGATAATGGTGTTCGCTTTTGCACCTATCGTCGCCTTCCTGTTGGGGGTCACCGATATTGTGGTGCCTTGGGATACGCTGCTGCTGTCCGTCGGGCTCTACGTCCTACTGCCGCTGCTGGCAGGGTATCTGACGCGCAGCAATCTGGTAGCAAAGGGCGGCGAGGCGGCGGTCGATGCGTTCAAGGTAAAGGTGCAGCCGTTTTCGATCATCGGGCTTCTGGTTACAGTGGTACTGCTGTTCGGGTTTCAGGGTGAGGTGATACTTGAGCGCCCGCTGGTAATTGCCCTTATCGCTGTGCCCCTGCTGATCCAGTCTTATGGCATCTTTTTCATAGCATATGGCGCGGCAAGAGCCTGGGGCATTCCGTTCAACGTGGCAGCGCCCTGTGCCATGATCGGTACGTCAAATTTCTTTGAACTGGCTGTTGCTGTCGCGATCAGCCTGTTTGGGCTTGGCTCTGGCGCTGCACTTGCCACTGTGGTCGGCGTCCTCGTGGAGGTGCCTGTGATGTTGTCACTTGTGGCTTTCGCCAACAGGACACAACACTGGTTTCCCTCCGAAGAGCATCCGTCATGAGCATCGTCATCCACCACAACCCCGACTGCGGCACATCGCGCAACGTCCTGGCCATTATCGCGGCGTCTGGTGAAACACCTACGGTCATCCCCTACCTCGAAACGGGCTGGACCCAAGCACAGCTATTGGCGTTGTTTGCCGCTGCGGATCTAACGCCGCGCCAAGCGCTGCGCACAACTAAATCCCCGGCTGAAGAACTGGGGCTGCTTAATCCTGATGTGGATAACGAGGCACTCCTCGCCGCGATGCTAATTTATCCCATTCTGGTCAACCGTCCCATCGTCTGCTCACCCAAGGGGGTCAAACTATGCCGACCAAGTGAAACCGTTCTGGACCTGCTCGACCGCTTGCCACCCGGTCCATTGTCAAAGGAAGACGGCACGCCGTTGATCGATGCAAAGGGGCATCGCCTTGCCTGATACTTCAAATTTTGTGGATGAACATAATGCGTCATCTGCAAGGGCAACGCGCCACACCCGAAGTGTTCTGTTTGTGCCGTCTGAGATGAAATCAACAGCGGCTTAGGGCCTCTCGGCCTCAATACCCCCGATCATAGCAAGTAAGCGAACAACGTCATCGACGCCAGTTCGGTTGCGCAAGGACGTAAACACAAAAGGCCGCTCTCGCCGCATTCTTTTGGCATCACGATCCATCACATCAAGAGAAGCCCCCACATAGGGTGCAAGGTCAGTCTTGTTGATGATCAAGATGTCCGACTTGGTAATCGCGGGTCCACCCTTGCGCGGAATTTCCTCACCCGCCGCCACGTCGATTACATAGAGCGTGACGTCCGCAAGCTCAGGGCTAAAAGTCGCCGACAGATTGTCACCGCCGCTTTCGATCAGCACAATCTCCACATCGGGATGCCGAACGGTCATCTCAGCCACAGCCGCAAGATTGATCGACGCATCCTCGCGGATCGCGGTGTGTGGACAACCCCCGGTTTCAACACCGATAATCCGATCTTGCGGCAGCACCTGAAGCCGCATGAGGGCTTCGGCATCTTCCTGCGTGTAGATGTCATTGGTGATCACACCAACAGAATGTGTCTCGCGCAGGGCTTCACATAATGCAGCCGTCAGCGTGGTCTTGCCCGCGCCCACCGGACCACCAATGCCGACGCGAAGCGGGCCATTCATTTGGGTCATGTGCGGAAAATCCTTGAATATTGGGTTTCATGTTTCATCGAGGCGATATCGGAAGCCAAGGCGGTGGCGCTAAGGCTGTCCAAGCCCGCTTCAACCGCGTGGCTGGCAATTTCGGCAGTCTGGGGCATCAGGGCGTGGATCAACCGCTGCCCCTCTGTCTGACCCAGCGGCACAAGACGCATCGCAACTGCGGCAAGGTTGGCCACAAAACTGTGCAGATACATTTGTGCGGTCAGGCGCAACGGCAGGTTTTGCAGGTTTGCCGCACGGCCAACCGCAACTGGATAAACCAAACCCCGCACCCGCGTTGACCAAATGGCCGAAGTTGCAGCGCAGAAAGCCGCCCCTTGCAGGTCAGCTTCTTTCAGTCGCTCACGAGAAGCGGCAAAGGCGCGGCAAGTTGCATCGATATCGTCAACTTCCTTTGCATTCCTGGCACGATAAGCGGCACCTATAAACATACAATCGTTGCGGCCTGCACCATGAACCATTGTGGCTGAAATCCAGTCACGGGCGGTTTCCGCATCTCTTACCTTTTCGGTCTCAATCGCCCATTCCAACCCATGCGAATAAGCAAAAGAACCCACGGGAAAACCGGGAGAAAACCATTGGGTCAGTGTCAGAACTTCTTGATCAGTGGGCATGACCATGGGTCCGCCCGTGGCCATATGCGCCGCCTTCCGGGGTGAAAGGTTCCATCACCTCGCGGGTGGTCGCGCCGATTTTACCAAGCATATCTCGGATCACATGATCGCGCTGGATCAACAGGCGGTCAGGCTCGATCTGGCAAGGTGTATGGCGATTGCCCACATGCCAGGCAATACGCACAAGATCATCGCCAGTGACTTCGAGCAGATCTTCAGGGGCCGCAACAACCCGAATTTCGCGGCCATCTTCCAGAACCAATACACCATCATGATCCAGCGATGTGGTCTGGGTCAAATCAACAAGAAGGGCCTGCCCATCATCAGTGACAAGCACTTTACGGCGCAGAAACCGGCCTTCATAATCGAGTGAAACCCGTGCGATTTCTGAACCATGGGAATGATCACGGTAAACGCGCGCGGTGAGGCTGGGCAGGGTCATAAGGTTCTCTTCTCAGTCATTGGGTCCTAGAACATGAAGTAACGCTGGGCCATCGGCAGCACCTCGGCGGGTTCGCAGGTAAGCAGTTCACCATCTGCGCGCACCTCATAGGTTTCGGGGTTTACTTCGATTTCAGGCGTGGCCGCGTTCAGGATCAGGTCCGATTTGCCAATGTTACGGGTGTTGCTTACCGCGACGGTCTGCTTCGCCAACCCTAGCTTTTCGCCAATACCTGCATCCTGCGCAGCTGCGCTGACAAAGGTCACCGCGGCATTTTCGACAGATCGTCCAAAAGCCCCGAACATGGGGCGCGAATAGACCGGCTGCGGTGTCGGAATGGACGCATTCGGATCGCCCATTTGCGCCATCACAATAGTGCCGGCCATCAACACCATCTCTGGCTTCACGCCAAAGAACGCCGGATCCCACAACACCAGATCCGCACGTTTTCCCTCAGCGATCGAACCTATCTCATGGCTTATGCCGTGGGCGATGGCGGGGTTAATGGTGTATTTCGCAATGTAGCGGCGCACGCGGAAATTATCGTTATCACCGGTTTCCTCAGTCAGTCGCCCGCGCTGTTTCTTCATTTTATCTGCGGTTTGCCATGTGCGGATCAGAACCTCACCAACCCGGCCCATGGCCTGACTGTCAGACGCAATAATTGAAAACGCGCCCATGTCATGCAGGATATCCTCAGCGGCAATTGTCTCGCGGCGGATACGGCTTTCGGCAAATGCGACATCTTCTGGGATGGATTTATCCAGATGATGGCAGACCATCAGCATGTCGAGATGTTCCTCAAGCGTATTTACCGTGAAGGGCCGCGTGGGATTGGTAGAAGACGGCAACACATGTTGTTCACCACAGATCTTGATGATGTCCGGCGCATGACCTCCCCCAGCCCCCTCGGTGTGGAAGGCATGTATGGTACGGCCTTTCATCGCGGCAATGGTATGTTCGACAAAACCAGATTCGTTCAATGTATCGGTGTGAATCATCACCTGCACATCCAGATCATCCGCAACAGACAGACAGCAATCAATCGCCGCAGGCGTTGTGCCCCAGTCCTCATGTAGCTTAAGCGCACAGGCACCGCCCAGTACTTGCTCTTCCAATGCCGCAGGCAAAGATGCGTTGCCCTTGCCGGCAAAGGCCAGGTTCATCGGCATCGCATCGGCCGCCTGCAACATGCGCCCCAAATGCCACGGCCCGGGCGTGCAGGTGGTGGCGAGCGTCCCATGAGCCGGGCCAGTGCCACCGCCCAGCATGGTGGTCAGGCCGGAATGCAAGGCATCCTCAATCTGTTGCGGACAAATGAAGTGGATATGTGAATCAAACCCACCTGCGGTGAGAATGCGCCCTTCTCCCGCTATCACCTCGGTGCCCGGCCCGACAATGATGTCCACTCCTGGCTGTGTGTCAGGGTTACCTGCTTTGCCGATTTTAGCGATCCGCCCGTCCCGCAGCCCCACATCCGCCTTGTAGATGCCTGCATGATCCACAATCAACGCATTGGTAATGACAGTATCAACCGCACCCTCCGCACGCGTGACCTGACTTTGCCCCATGCCGTCGCGGATCACTTTACCGCCACCGAATTTGACCTCTTCGCCGTAACGCAGGGCATTTCCGCCACTGGCGCGTTCTGCCGTCAGATCGCGCTCCACCTCGATCATCAGATCGGTATCCGCAAGGCGCAACTTGTCGCCGGTGGTCGGGCCAAACATCGTTGCGTAGTCGGCACGGGATATGGGTGCTGGCATTATTGTCTCCCTAAGATCTGACGGGGCTCAGTCGAGCGCCCCCATGACTTTCTGATTAAATCCAAACACGCGACGCGCCCCGCTCAGCGGGATCAACGACACTTCGCGTCGCTGGCCCGGTTCGAAGCGCACAGCGGTTCCCGAAGCGATATCAAGACGCTTGCCGCGAGCGGCAGTGCGATCAAACTCAAGCGCTGGATTGGTTTCCGCAAAATGGTAGTGACTGCCCACCTGCACAGGCCGGTCCCCGGTGTTGGCGACCATTAGCACAGTAACCTCTAGTCCCTCATTCAGGATCAAGTCGCCCTCGGCAGGGAAAACCTCACCGGGGATCATGTGCGGCGTGCCAGTGCAACTGTTGTAACGGCCGCAATAAACAGACCCGCAAACAACACAGGCAGCCAGGAAGGATCATTCGCATGCGGATGAACATGCGTACCAACATGGGCCAAGGCAGGGCTGGCGGCAAAAGGGGTCAGGACAAACAGAGCGGTTTTCATGACAGGTTTCATATTGGGGCTCCTTTAGCGGATCGGTTTGTGAACGGTGACTAGTTTTGTGCCATCGGGAAATGTGGCCTCGACCTGCACCTCATCGATCATTTCCGGGATGCCGTGCATGCATTGATCTGCGGTGATCACATGCGCACCAGCTTCCATCATTTCGGCCACAGTGCGCCCGTCACGCGCCCCTTCGACAACAGATTCTGTAATCAGCGCAATGGCTTCTGGATGGTTCAGCTTCACGCCACGCGCCAGTCTCTTGCGGGCGACCTCAGCAGCCATGGCCAGCAGCAGTTTATCTTTTTCTCGGGGGGTCAGGTTCATCTTAAATCATCCAGCATCTGGGAAGGGTGTCGTTATTCAGACGGTGCAGCACAGGGATCAGGGTTTGACGCAATGCAAAGCTGTCCTGCGCAAGCAGTCGCAACACAAGCACGTCATCCCGGATCAGGCTGGCACCAGCCGTTTCTGGCAACAGGGCCCTGATGGCGTCCAGATGTGCCTCTGCATCAGCTGCAACATAGACAAGAGAGGCCATCGCCCCTGCGCCATCACCGATGAAGGGCGCATTGAGATGTGCCGTCACATCGCCACTCAGATTCAGTGCATCGAGATAAAGCGGCTTTTGATTGCGATAAATCTCAATGCGATCGTTGAAAGAAACATCGCCAAGAACCTCGCCCATTGCCGCCCGACCAAAAATCAGCGGTTCGACCATCAGCAATGACGCACCATGCGCCATATCGATCCGCAACCGGCGTCGCAGGGCACTACCTTCAAATAAGATGGTTTCCTGCGGCAACCAGTGGATCCGTGCACCTGCCTCGATGTTCAATTGTGTGTCGATTGTGCCGGTCTCACCCGGTTGCGCGCGATAGGCACGTTCAAATGCCTGTGTGGTGCAGGTCAGGGTTGTTCCCGCTGCGACATTTAGAGTGATCGAAAAACAATCCCCCCCGGTCACACCACCAGCAGTGTTTAACAGGACTACATCCATGCCACCCGGTGCCCCCCGGGGAAACAGGCATTTTGACGAACCTGATTGGCCAAGCCGATTCAACACAGTGCACCCTAATGACAGTTTGGTACTTAGATGCACCCTGCCCCGCGCCCTTGGTTGCAGGCCTGTTGGCGACATCGCAGATATGTTTGCATGTTGGTTAATCGGGGCATCCTCAGCGGGTTGAACTCCCTTTTTGTTAGAGGCCCCAGAGCGAGAAGCACCATCAGATAGTCATGTTTCCCCTGTATCGTCCCTTCGTTTGCCTGTTTTTTCACCAACAACAGCAATAGCTGATCAAAATTTGACCAATTCCTGAGGTGATGCGAATTAATCCAGCTCTGAAATTGCCAAACGTGCCGCACTGCAGAATGGATTAATCACCTGCCGAGGGACGGGACGTTCTAAATCGGGGGTGTGTGACGACCATGCGAATTGGACCTCGACCAGGCCGCCACACGATTTGCAACAAGAGTTGCGGGGTTAGCTAAGGGAAGATCGCGCAGATGCGCAAGACATTCCCCGACGCCCCGCGAGGAGAATAGTATGACCTTTCTAAAATCCACACTCGCGGGATCGATGGTGTTTGCCGCTCTGGCCACATCCGCAGCCGCGGCAGACGACACAATCAAGGTTGGCGTTCTGCATTCGCTGTCCGGCACAATGGCCATTTCCGAAACAACATTGAAAGACACCATGCTGATGTTGATCGACCAGCAAAACGCCAAGGGTGGTTTGCTGGGCAAGCAACTTGAGGCGGTTGTAGTTGACCCTGCATCAGACTGGCCGCTGTTTGCAGAAAAAGCCCGTGAGCTGCTGAGTGTGCATGAGGTGGACGTGATCTTTGGCAACTGGACCAGCGTCAGCCGCAAATCGGTTCTGCCAGTGATCGAAGAGTTGAACGGCCTCTTGTTCTACCCTGTGCAATATGAGGGCGAAGAAAGCTCTAAAAACGTGTTTTACACCGGTGCCGCACCAAACCAGCAGGCAATTCCTGCTACCGATTATTTCCTGGAGGAACTGGGAGTCGAGAAATTTGCTCTGCTCGGCACGGACTATGTCTATCCCAGGACCACCAATAATATTCTTGAAAGCTATCTGAAGCAAAATGGCATTGCGGACGATGACATCTTTGTAAACTACACACCCTTTGGCCATTCTGACTGGTCCAAGATTGTCGCTGATGTTGTGGCCTTGGGTGCCGACGGCAAGAAAGTCGGCGTGATCTCGACCATTAATGGCGATGCGAACATTGGTTTTTACAAGGAGCTGGCTGCGGCTGGCGTTTCTGCCGATGATATTCCGGTTGTCGCCTTCTCAGTGGGTGAGGAAGAACTTGCCGGTCTGGATACCTCCAACCTCGTGGGTCATCTGGCCGCCTGGAATTATTTCCAGTCTGCCGACACGGAAGTGAACGCCGAGTTCATCAAAACGTGGAAGGCAACCATGGGCGAAGAGCGCGTCACCAATGATCCCATGGAAGCCCATTTCATCGGTTTCAACATGTGGGTGAACGCCGCAACCGCTGCCGAGAGCACGGATGTGAATGCGGTGCGCGCGAAAATGTATGGTCAGGAATATCCTAACCTGACCGGCGGCACGGCAGTCATGCTGCCGAACCATCACCTCGCCAAACCCGTACTGATTGGTGAAATTCAGGATGACGGGCAGTTTGATATCATCAGCCAGACCGACGAGGTGCCCGGCGACGCATGGACCGACTTCCTGCCGGAGTCGTCGGTGCTGATGTCCGATTGGAAGGACCTTGGTTGCGGTATGTACAACACCGAAACCAAGACCTGCGTTCAGACCTTGTCGAACTACTAACGAGCAACCCAATCGGAGGGGGTCACACCGGCCCCCTTCTCAAATTGCGCGGAACATCCTGACATGAAAACGTTTTTATTTGCGATTTTCGCAATTATCTTGTCCTGCTTTGCCGTCAGCGCCCAAGACAGTGCAATCCAGCCGTTGTTGCAGGAAAACCAGGCGTTAATTGCCAAAAGTTCCCGCAAAACCATCGGGCCGGTGATTGATGCGATTGCCGATAGCGGAATGGCTCAGGCGCAAAGCGTCTTGGAAAACTGGGCGGCAAAAGACATGTGGATGCGCAAGTCTGACGGGCTATTTTTCAAAGGTGAAGCCGCTGCAGATCGGCACATCCAACTGATTGATTTTGATAGCCACGAGGTGGTCGGTACCGTTGCCAAGTCAGATCTAAAACAGCTTAAACCCAATAGCGGTGTCCGCGCCCTGATCGCCACTGCGCTCGTGCGTTTCCAACTTCTGGACCCGGACAAGTCAAAGCGGCAAGACGCGCTGACTTCCATTCAGAGAGACCCGAACGGGGAACTTCTTGCGCCGTTGCGGGCCTCGATAGAGAAAGAGCTGGATGCCGACCTCAAAGCGCAGAAGCAGCGGCTAGAACGGCTGTTGACCATCGGTTATGACAGCGACCCAGAAGCGCGTATCAATGCCATCACGGATATGTCCGGCGATCTTGGCGTTGATCTGCGGGCCACGCTGAACCCGATTGTTGCAACGACACGTGGTGTGGCCCTTGGCGCTCTGCCCGAAAACATCAATCTGGCCGCGACCCTGCAACCGGGCGATGACGGGTTTTCGCGTGATGATGCCTATGAGCTATTGGTTAGAAATAATATGGCCCCGCCGCGCATTTCACCGAATGCCATCCACGCCGCATTGTCCGAAAACATCGACGGCGGGCGCGTTGCCGGTTTTCCCTTGGTACAAATGAACACCGATGACGCCCGCAGGCTGGCCTATCAGGCCTTGGCCGAAGCGGGCAAGGTACCGCCCTTTGTAACTGAGACACAGGTGTCCCTATCGTTGGCACAACACGTATTTTTCGACAGCTATGCAGACCCGTCACCGGAAGTGACAGAGGCCGCAGCGAAGGCGTTGAAATCAATCGAACTGAAAGTCGGACTTAACCGCACAATTGATTTATTGCTCGACGCCTTGTCACTGGCGTCGATCTATTTTCTAGCGGCAATCGGGCTGGCCATCACCTTTGGCGTGATGGGTGTCATCAACATGGCGCATGGCGAATTTATCATGATGGGGGCCTATACTGGATATGTCGTGCAGCAGATCATCCCTGATCACACCCTCTCGATTATAGTGGCGATCCCAATGGCCTTTGCCGTTACCTTTGCCGCAGGGGTGGCAATGGAACGGCTGGTCATTCGCTGGCTCTATGATCGCCCGCTTGAGACATTGTTGGCGACCTTCGGTATTTCGATTGCACTGCAACAACTGGCAAAAAACATCTTTGGCACGCAAGCGCGCCCGCTGACCTCACCGGGATGGCTGGACGGGGCGCTGGTGTTAAACGATGTGGTATCGATCAGTTTTATCCGCATCGCGATATTCTTCCTCGCGCTCTTATTCCTCTGCGTGTTCCTGTTCATAATGAAGCGCACCCGGCTGGGGCTTGAAACCCGTGCTGTCACGCAAAACCCGCGGATGGCCGCGTCGATGGGTATCAATCCGGGCCGGGTGAACATGCTGACCTTTGGCCTTGGTTCTGGTATCGCAGGTGTTGCCGGGGTGGCGATTGGACTGTTTGCCAAGGTCACATCCGAACTTGGTTCCGACTACATCGTGCAAAGTTTTATGACCGTAGTTGTCGGCGGCGTAGGCAATATATGGGGCACGCTTGCAGGGGCGGCGATGATCGGCTTCCTGCAAAAGGGGATCGAATGGTTAAACCCCTCGAACACGCTGGCAGCGCAGACTTACATGATCATCTTTATCATCATCTTTATCCAGTTCCGACCAAGAGGGATTATCGCCCTCAAAGGTCGTGCGGCGGGGGACTGAACCATGCAGCAATCATTTATCACAAAGAACCCTTCGGTGCTGGTGTTTCTGGCCATCCTTGCGTTGTTTACCCTTGGTGTAACGCTCCTGTCCGAAGGGGCCGGTGCAGGCTTCATCTCTACCAGTTTCATCAAAACACTGGGCAAGACACTGTGCCTTTGCCTGATCGCCGTGGCCATGGATCTTATCTGGGGCTTCACCGGCATCCTGAGCCTTGGTCACTTCGCCTTCTTCGGCCTTGGCGGATATATGATTGGCATGTGGTTGATGTATGAACGCACGCGTCTGATCGTGGTTGAATCTCTGTCCCAAAGCGAAATCCCCGCGACGACTGCCGAAATCACCGACGCCATCGGGCACCAGATTTTCGGTGTGGTCGGATCCAGCGACTTCCCCCTCATCTGGGCCTTTGCCGACAGTCTCTTTCTGCAACTGGCCCTGGTGGTCATCGTTCCCGGCATCCTTGCGCTGATCTTTGGCTGGTTGGCCTTTCGCAGCCGCGTGACCGGCGTATATCTATCGATCCTGACGCAGGCCATGACGCTCGCCCTCGCGCTTTATCTATTCCAGAATGACAGCGGTTTGCGTGGCAACAACGGGCTTTCCGGCTTGCAGAACCTTCCCGGAGTCACGGCTTCGCAAGACATGGTATCCCTGTGGTTCTTCTGGGGGTCGGCGCTGGCACTTGGGCTGGGCTACATGCTGGCCGCATGGATCGTTTCGGGGAAATTCGGCTCAGTGATACGCGGCATTCGCGATAACGAAGCACGGGTGCGGTTCCTTGGCTATTCGGTCGAGGTGTATAAGCTGGTTGTCTTTACACTTACGGCCTGCATCGCAGCCATTGCAGGGGCTCTGTACTATCCGCAGGCAGGCATCATCAACCCGGCCGAAATCGCCCCTATTGCGTCGATCTATCTGGCTGTCTGGGTCGCCATTGGCGGGCGCGGGCGGTTGTATGGCGCGGTAATCGGCGCGGCTTTGGTCAGTTTGTTATCGTCTTGGTTCACAGGCGGGCAGGCACCAGATATCCCACTGGGCTTTGCCACCATCAAATGGGTGGATTGGTGGTTGGTCCTGCTGGGGTTGTCGTTTGTTTTGGTGACATTGTTTGCACCCAAAGGCATCGGCGGGCTGATTGATCTCTGGACCGAGCGGCGCACGCCTGATCGCCATGGTGCTGACCTTGGCCCCGATGCTGGTGCATTGCGCGAACAGGAGGCCCAGCAATGAGGACGCTTCTCGAAGTATCTGGCGTTTCCGTCTCTTTCGACGGATTTCGCGCCATCAACAACCTGTCCTTTCGCGTGGCCGAGGCAGAGTTACGCGCCGTGATCGGTCCGAATGGCGCAGGCAAGACCACCTTCATGGATATCGTGACAGGCAAAACAAAACCCGATGAAGGGCGCGTGATCTGGGGTGAAAAATCGGTGTCCTTGCTGAAAATGAGCGAGGCCAAGATCGCACAGGCCGGCGTCGGGCGAAAATTTCAGAAGCCCACAGTTTTTGAGGACCAGACGGTGCAGGAGAACCTGCAAATGGCATTGAAAAAACCACGCGGTTGGCTGGCGGTGCTTGGGTATAGGACAAGCGCCGATGACCTCGACAAAATCGTGGATCTGGCGAAACAGATCGGTCTAAGTGACGCGCTGACACGTAAATCGGGCGAATTGAGCCATGGCCAGAAACAATGGCTTGAGATTGGCATGCTGTTGGCACAGGAGCCCCGTCTGCTGCTTGTCGATGAACCTGCCGCCGGTATGACGCCGGAAGAGCGTGAACACACTACAGATATTCTGCTTGAGGCGGCCAGAACCCGCGCCGTTGTTGTCGTTGAACATGATATGGATTTCGTGCGCCGGCTCAATTGCAAGGTCACGGTGCTGCATGAAGGGTCGGTTCTGGCCGAAGGCAGCCTTGATCACGTGACCTCAAACCAAGACGTGATCGACGTCTATCTGGGACGGTAGGATATGTTGAAACTTGAAAACCTCACACTGCACTACGGGCATTCTCAAATTCTCAATGGCATTTCGATGGAGGCTGCGCAGGGTGAAGTAACCTGTGTCATGGGCACCAATGGCGTTGGCAAAACCAGCCTGATCAAGGCGATTTCGGGCACGCGTCCGCGCTCTGGCGGGGCGGTCCATCTTGATGGGATCGAACTGGGTGTGTTTCCGGCGCATAAACTGGCCCATCTGGGTATCGCGTATGTCCCGCAGGGCCGCGAGATCTTTCCACTGATGTCCGTACGTGAAAACCTTGAGACCGGTTTTGTTTGTTTGCCCGCCGAAGAACACTTCATCCCCGACCAGATTTTCGAGCTGTTTCCCGTGCTGAAAGAGATGCAAATGCGACGGGGCGGCGACCTATCAGGAGGTCAGCAGCAACAGCTGGCAATTGCGCGGGCACTGATCACCAAGCCAAAGCTGTTGCTCCTAGATGAACCAACCGAAGGGATTCAGCCCAATATCATCCAGCAAATTGGCAATGTCATCCGCCTGTTGCGCGATCAGGGTGACATGGCAATTGTGCTTGTCGAACAGTATTTTGAATTTGCCTACGATCTGGCCGACCGCTTTGTCGTATTGCGGCGCGGGGAGGTTATCTTGCGAGGCGCAAAGCGGGATCTGTCCAAAGCCGAAGTTTTGAAAGGTGTTTCCGTGTGATCCACTTGCGCGAGGTTTGCCCTAACACAGTCTGGTGAATTGATCACGTCCTTGGCAGAACCGCGTCCCTTGAAGTCAGTAAGGGAACTGTCGAACTTTCCCTAACAGGCCACAAGGAGGATACCGACTTCTTGTTACTACAGCGTCAGCGTTCCAATGCTGGACCCGCCGCAGACAAAAAGCGTCTGCCCCGTCACAAAACTATTTGCAGGATCGCAGAAGAACAGAAAGGCGTTGGTGACATCCTGCACCTGCCCCAGACGCCCGACCGGAATGCGTTTGGCCAATTCCGCTTCGCGTTCGCTTTCCTTGGGAATAATCCCCCAAAAATTGTCTGTTTGTACCGGGCCGGGTGCCACAACATTCACTGTAATGCCGTGCGGTGCCAGTTCCAGCGCCCATGTGCGCGCCATTCCGATCATACCCGCCTTTGATGCAGAGTAAGCCGTGCGTGTCGGCGCACCCAGAGCCGCCCGCGATGCATTGAACATGACGCGTCCGAAACCGCGCTCTTTCATTCCCGGCAGAAATGCTTGCAGCAATGTCAGAGCAGAGCCGAGATGTAATTGTGCCAATCCGGTGATGTCATCCGGTTTTGCGTCTTCGATCAGATTGGGCCAGATCAATCCGGCGTTATGAACCAAATGGGTCACCTCGTAACGCGCGGCAATATCGGCGGCCGCCTGCGCCACTGACGCAGGATCCAGTAAATCCGCCTCGATATGTTCGCAACCTTCGGCGCTCCACTCTGCGGTATTACGTGCAATGGACACCACACGGTACCCCCGTTCCAGCAGACGTTGTGCCAGATCTGCGCCAATGCCTTTACTCCCGCCGGTAATGACGGCTGTGTGTTCAGTCATTCGATGTCTCCGGTTATCAGGGCCAGCACGCGCAGCGGGCTGCCGGTGCCGCCTTTGATCTTCAGGGGTGGCGCGATCAGCATCGCACCGGTCGGCGGTAGCTGGTCCAGATTGCACAGGCATTGCAGCCCGTATTTTCCAGCCCCATGTAGCAGGTAATGTGCTGGATAAGGCGGATCATAGTGCATCCCCTGCCCTGCGTCGGTGCCCACTGTTTCCGTGCCGAAACCACGGATACCGCGTTCCAGCAGCAGCGAAATGGCCGCTGGTGTTGGCCCCGGCGAATGGGGGCCGTCCTCGCGCATATTCAGGTAATCAGCACCGCGCCGCCGCGACCAATCACTGCGCATCAGCACCCATACCCCTGAGGGGATCTTGCCGTGCTGATCTTCCCAGGCAGTGATGATGTCGGGCGTCAGTTCAAAATCATCGTCCCTGGCGGCCCCATCGGAACAGTCGATCACAACCACAGGTCCGACAAAAGCCTCGACCGGAATTTCATCAACCGCACCCGCCGGCACATCTTTGCCCGAAATCCAGTGAATAGGTGCATCAAAATGCGTGCCTGTGTGTTCGTTCAGCGTCAGGTTGTGCCATTTCCATGCCGGGCCGCGATGATCGTAGGCAGACACCTCCTCCATCCGAAAGCGCGCGCATTGGCCAAACTCCGGCGGCAATACGATCACCGGGAAATCGGCGTCCAATGTATGTGTCAGGTCGACGATCCTTGCCTGCCCGCCCGCAAGAGCTGCGGCCAGCCCTGTGATTGCATCGCTCATGAATGTCCCCCGCGCGTTTCACGTTCCAACAACGCCGGATCGGACAGCCACCGGTCAAGCGCATCTGTGGCGATATCCCCACATGCGACCTCTTCCAGCCCGTCAACCAAGCCGTCGATGACCGTCCGCGCCAGCGCTTTGGGTGACACCTTGGGCGGCGGCAATGGCTGGTGCCAAGCGTCATCAACCGGGCCTGTATAGACATTCATCACCCGCAACCCCGACGCACTGAACTCGCCACGCATGGTCTGGGCAACGGATCGCGCCGCCGCTTGGCTCGCCGCAAAACCACCAAATCCCATATCCGGTGCCAGCGCCTGTACTGACAGAATATTAACCCATGCCACCGCAGCGTTGGCTCCGTCTGCGGTACGTGCGCACATCGCAGGGCCGAACCCCTGGGCCAGTCGCATCAGGCCCAGCACATTGGTTTCCAATCCGTCGCGGGCAAAAACCGTATCGCCAGCCACCACCCCACCGGGGCGGATGAATTGCGCGGTGTTGATTAAAATATCAACCTTCCCGCCGATTTCTGCCGCCAGGCGCGCAACAGAGGCCGTGTCGGTCACATCAAGCGGCATCAGCACCACGTTTTCCATCGCCGCCAATGCCTCCCGGCCTTCCCATCGCCGCCAGCTTTCCGCTTCCCCCAGAAAGATGGCCGTCGCTCCGGCGCGCTGCAATGCTTCGGCCAAGGGTTGTGCAAGAGGCGAACGCGCATCAGTGATCAGGACCCGCCGGTGTTTCGGGTCGCACGACATCGCGCGAAGCGTCGGATCATCCTGCATCGTTTCACTTCCTTTCAGCGGCAGCGCCACCATGACGCCCTGTCCGGCCTTATCCAATTTCAATGCCATGCGTACGCCATCACCGCGCGCAACCTCGCCATGCAGATGGCAGACAACAACCGGCCCCGCAGCAAGTTGGACCGAGCCCATCCGCCATGGCAAACGTTCACGGAAATAGGGATCGGGCGAGACCCGAATGGTGGTTTGCGCCAGCACCTGCGCGGCGGGATCAGTCAAACGCCACTCAAGGGCTACAGACAGACATTTGCAGCAAGCATCGCGCGGCGGGTATTGAACCGCACCGCAGTCCACACAGTGTTGCAGCGCAAATTGTCCCCGCGCAGCCGCAATGCCCAGACCCAATGCCGCGCGCGATCTCTTCACCGGCGGCAGCGTCGGTACTACGGTCCTTTTTTGCGGGTCTTTTGGTGCCGGGACCGGCAGCGGATTGGTCATCTGCCCGATCCTTCGATAATAGCCGCAGCAGAGCAAACACCGCGATCATAGTTGATCATGCCAAAGCCTGACACCATTGCGCGACGGGCATCTGCCACCTGCGTGCCGCCTGCCTGCCCGGTGACTTGCCGGATCGCTTCAACCAAGCCGAGATATCCCCCCGCTGCCCCGGCCTGCCCAACAGAGAGCTGCCCCCCGGACGTGTTATGCGGAAAATCACCAGAGATCGTCAGATCGTGGTCACGCACGAAACCAGCCCCCTCTCCCTTGGCACAAAATCCCAAGTCTTCGAATTGCATCATCGAAATAACCGGATAGTCGTCATAGGTCTGCAACAGGTCAATTGCTTCGGGGCCATGGCCAGCCATGCTATACAACTCGTCTATGTCCATCACCCAGCCACCGCGCAGCTGGATCGGATCGTCGGCAAAGGCATTGTGCCGCTCGATTGTTCCGCTGATACGGGCAAAAGGCAGCGCGCGCTGTTTTGCCTCCTCTTCGCGCATGACCAGAAACGCTTCCGCGCCAGCACAGGGCATGACACAATCAAACAGCGAAATCGGGTCTGCGATCATACGTGCGTCCATATATTGCGACAGCGTCAAAGGTGTCTTCATCAACGCATCAGGGTAGAGTAGCGCATTGGCCCGCTGCGCCACCGCGATCTTGCCGAAATCCTCGCGGGTGGCCCCGTATTCAGCCATGTAAGCATCCATCAGTAGCGCGAAACTGGCATTCGGGCCGCCGAAACCATAAGGGAACGTGGCATCCATCGAAAACCGTGAGAACCCGGTCAGCAAGGTCCGAAAACTGTCAATTCGATTGGCGTCCCCCGCCACACAGGCCACCACATCTACATCCCCGGCCTGCACCGCGCGCGCAGCACGACGCAGCGCAATCACGCCACTGGCACCGCCTGTCGGCACGGTATCCAACCATCGCGGGCAAAGCCCGAGGTGCTGTGTCAACCCTACCGGCGTATCAGGAAACAGCGAAAAGCTGGACACGGAAAACCCGTCAAGATCACGCGGTGCAATATCCGCCTGCTCCAGCATGGCGCGCAACGCGCACGCGATCCACCAATGTGCGGTTTCGTTGCTGTAGCGAATGTAGGGCACGGAGACCGGCACCGCGAGCACGACCCCATCATAACCCTGCCGCTTCACGAGGCACTCCGTTTTTTCAGGTGGCGGGTATCGATGGTTGCAGGATCTTTCATCAACGCGACCGCCTGCGATTTCAACACTGCACGTTGCAGTTTCTGTGTGGAGGTCAGCGGCAGCGCACTGACAAAATTGATAAATCCGGGAGCCTTGTAATAGGCAAGTTGGCTCAGGCACCAGGTCGTGATTTCATGGGCCAGCCTTGCCGGATCATCTGGGCTCTGCTTGGCTACGATGCAGGCAAATACCTCATCACCGCGCACCGCATCAGGTACCGCGGCAACCGCTGCGCTGGCGATGTCAGGGTGGCGCATCAGGGTTGATTCCACCTCAACTGCGGCAATGTTTTCGCCGGATCGACGGATAACGTTTTTCTTGCGGTCGACAAAGAACATCGCCCCATCTGCCTCTTGCCGCACGATATCGCCGGTGTGAAACCAGCCATCGGCCCAGACTTCATCCGTCGCTGCCTTATTCTTGAAATACCCTGCAAAGAAACCTCTGCGCGGATCTTCACCGGCGCGCCGTACCAGAAGTTCCCCCTGCGCAGCCTCAGCACCGGCATCATCAACCAGACGCACCTCAAGGCCGGCATCAGGCTTGCCAAGGCAGCTTTCTCCGACCCGGCGCGGTTCGCGGTTGGCACAGATCACCGCCCCTGCCCCCGTCTCGGTCATTGCCCAGGCCTCGACCAGTCGAAAACCAAAACGCGCTTCGAAATCGGCGTGCAACTTGGGGTCAACACCCGCGCCAAAGCCAAAGCGCAGCCTGTGATCCCGATCACCCGGATCCGGTTCGGCCGCCATCAACATCGACGGCATAACGCCCAGGTAATGCAGGCAAGTCGCACCGGAAGCGCGCACCGACGCCCACCAACTGCGCGGATGAAACCGATCCAGCACCGTAAGGCATCCGCCCACAGCAATCATTGCCATAAAGGAATAGGCCATCGCGTTCATGTGGAAGATCGGCAGTGGCGTAATCATGCGCTCGCCATCCGTCTTTAGCGCACAAAGCCCGCCGGTCTGTGCATACCAGCGTCCAGCGTCGAGAAAATATGTGTTGGTCAGGATACAGCCTTTGGGCTGACCAGTGGTGCCCGATGTATAAAGCAGTGCCGCCTCTGCATTTTCACTACCCCCCTCGCGCGCCGCAATTGCCTCTTGCGTAACCGGCAAGGGCCACGGCTCATCAGTTGCGATCACCGGCATTTCGCGTCCCGCCTCGGCGGCTGCCGCACGCAGTTCTGCACATCGTTCAGGCAGCGCTAAGGCCAGCACCGGCTCCGCATGCTCGATCATATAGCTTAGCTCTGCCGCACGCAGATCCGGGTTCACCGGCACCACCGACAGGCCCAACCCATTCAGGGCCAGCCACCAAAGAAAGAACGCGGGCCGGTTTTCCAGCAGCAGCATTACCCGTTGCCCTGAGCGATAATCGGCTTCGCGCACAGCCACCTGCAGTTCGCTGACTTGATCCATCGCCGCAGCATAGGTCATATCCCCGACAGTAATGTCGTAGATACCAGCGGTTTCCGGCAAAACATTCAGAAATGCGCGATCAGGATAACGTTTTGCAGTAGCCTCAAAAGCGGCAAAGACCGAAGTGGTCTCGGGTGCGATCATGGCAGCAACTGAATATTGCGAAAGGCTGCATCGCAATTGACGATATCAACCCGCTTGTTGGCGATGCGCAGCTTGCCCTCAACCAATGCCAGTTCATGCCGCGCGGTGACGGCAAGCAGCTGCTGTTCGTCCAGACGCGTTTCGACATAATGCATGAACGTCGTGGTCACGAACTGGCCTGCGTCCTCGTCCATCTCATCCACGAAAGGCCGCTGGATTACGTGGTGACAACGGCTTTTGGGTTTCTGGCTGAAAGTACGCGCGCCCATCAGGCGTTCCACCCGCAGCTTGAGCATGAACATATCTTCATACATCAAAGAGGTCTCGTTGATCGGATCGGTCTGCTTGTAGTCCAGCGGCATCCAATAGTGGCCATCGGGCAACCACAGATTCAGCCACTCGGCAAAACGTCCCTCGTCCAGCATGCGTACTTCGTCATAGATGAAATCAATCAGGCGCTCGCGTGTAACGGTCATTCTGCAGCCTCCGCATTTTTGTCCATTCCCATGGTCATGAACTTGACCCATGCATGGAACTGATTGCGCATCTGACGTTCGGTGGTACCGTTTTCGACTGCTTCGACATCAAAATCTTCGTCATCTTCGATCAGACGTTGGATATTGACCCACTCCAACCCGTCAACCAACAGCCCCTCCTGCGCGCGCTCGTACATTTCCAGATCATCATGCCCCACAATAGAGGTCGGCGCATTGATCATCCGATTGTACATAGCCGTGCGCGCGGTCAATTCTTCGGGTGCGTCAACCAGCCGGTAAATGTAGCTTTCCACAATCGTCCTATCCGCCGCCAGCGGGATAAAGACCCGCAGCTGCTGGATTGGACCTTTGATCATAATATTCGGAAAATAGACTGTATTGTGCCGATTTTCATCCAAGATCGCCTTGGCCTTATCCGCGCCATAGCTGGCGCTCAAGGCTTCGAAATACCCTGGAATGGCAGAATAATCCGAATGGATTGAATGGTTCACCCCGGTGTGCCCATGCCCATTTGGCCAGGTGCGAATGCCCATCCCCTCAAAGAATTCATAAGGCGACATAAAAGGCGCGATAATCTCCATCGCAGCGGGTTTTGGGGCGTCTTCGGGCAGGTCCAACTCTTCGTAAAGCTTGACCGCCGTCCCGGCAGAACTTTCATGCGCGACCATCGGGTGACATGTATCAGTCTGGTTTTCGACCAGCATCTTCCAATTGCAATAATGCAGATAGCGTAGCGGCGGACCAACGACCTCAAGCCGCCCAGCGGGAGAACGGTCCACCATGTTATCAAGTGATGAGAGACTATCGCCAAAGAACTCCTCAAAGCTGATGCCTGTCTCGGCCAGTCGCGCAAAGATGAAGCCCCGGTAATTTTTCACATCACCAACCGCGCGCATGCCCTTGCCGCTTTCCGTCTTTTCCAGCCCGGTGTCCTGATAACCTTTCTTCAGCGGAATCGCCAAAAGGCAGCCATCGGTCTTGAACGACCATGCGTGATAGGGACAACGGAAAAACTTGCCGGTGTTGCCCTGCCGGTCAATTACAATCTTGGTGCCCTTATGCGGACAACGGTTCAACAGGACATGGATATCACCCGTGGAATGGCGCACCTGGATCACCGGCTGATTGCCAATCTGTGTGCTGAAGTAGTCACCCTTGTTGGGCGTCTGGCTTTCATGGCCGACAAATACCCAGGCATTGGCAAAGAGATGTTTCATCTCCTGCTGGTAAACTTCCTGATCTGTATAGATGTCGCGATGAACCTGATGTGGTTGAACAAGTGCTGCCAACGCCGCAGGGTTGTCGGTGTAACGTCCCATAATATTCTCCCTCAAATGTCCAGCACAAGGCGGGGCGACTTTGCCCGGCTGACGCAAATCTGCATTACCTTTCCCGCAGCACGCTCTGCCTCTGATAAAACCACATCCCGGTGGTCCGGTGTGCCGCTGATCACATCACATTGGCAAATGCCACAATCGCCGCGCTGACAATCATACATCACATCGACCCCACCCTCTTCCAATGCCTCAATGATGGACTGTCCCGGAATGACGGTGAACACCGCCCCTGTTGACGCGAGTTCAACTTCAAAAGCGGTATCACCCACCTCTTCCTGTGGTGCGTCAAACAATTCGAAATGAATCCGCGCTGCCGCGATCCCGGCCACCTCGGCCTTAGCCTTTGTTGCATCAATCAAACCCTTGGGGCCACAGACATACAGATGCGCGGTTGGCCCCAGATCCGCAATCACCCCATCAAGGTCCAATGCAGAAAGCGGATCGTCGTCACAGTGCAGATGCAGCTTGTCACCAAGTGATCCCCGCAGCACATCGCGATAGGCCATCAACGATGCACTGCGGCCAGAATAGTGAAATACAAATTCTTGCTTGTGGTCCATTAGCGTCGTCGCCATCGAGATCATCGGCGTGATGCCGATCCCCCCCGCAAGAAGCACAGCCGGCGCATCAAGGTTCAGCGGAAAATCATTCTTGGGCAGCGCGCAGGTAATCGCCGCCCCGGCCTCAAGCCCGTGCATATATTTGGAGCCACCCTTTCCTTCCGGTTCACGCTGTACCGCGATCCGGTATTCCTGCGGCGTGGGCCTGATCGGTTCAAACGCAATAAGAGAATAGGCACGGGTTTCGCCGTCAGGCAGATCAAACAGCACGTGTGCGCCCGGCGCAAAGGTAGGCAGCGCCGCGCCATCCGTCGACGCCAGACGAAATTCGCAGATGCGTTCCGTCAACGGCGTTACTTGCGTAATCTTAGCTTCAATTTTTGACATCTGCCGCCCTCCCTGCCAAACAATATGATTTTTCATGTATTTTTGGTCAAGGGTTTTCTTGCCATCAGTGACCATCACGGTCATTTAAGAGCCGCCGGACGCGTTTCTATCCGGCCTATCAAAGGGTTGAGCCGCGTGTCGCAGCAAATTACGGAACCAGTTACTGAAGAAAACGTGGCGCAAGGCGCGGCATTTGTCCCCGATTACCTGCTCTATCTTCTGGCCGCGGCCAGCGAAGCGGCCAGTGCGCAGTTTCACGCAAAGGTCCGCAAGATGGGCTTGCGGGTGCCGGAATGGCGCGTATTGGCCTGCCTTGCAGATCAAGATGGCGCGATGATCACCCACCTCGCACGCATCGCCTTGGCAGAGCAGTCCCGATTGACCCGTATCATCGCCCAAATGGAACAGCGCGGGCTGTTGACCCGCCGCAATGACCCCGCAGACGGGCGCCGCGTTCGGGTTTTCTTGACGGATCAGGGGCGTGACTTGGCGGCAACACTGGTGCCCCAAGCACGCGAACATGAAACCGCCCTGTTAGAGCTATTGCAAGGCAAGGAGGGTGCCCAACTTAAACCCGCCCTAAAGTCGTTACTGAAAGTGCTGGAGGCCAGTTCGCCGGAGTAAGCAAGGCCGGCCCCTACGAAAAAAAGGTTCCAATAGCGTTTGAAATGTGAATACATGAAAACGCATATACTTGGTGAGCGCGCCAAAGGCGCTCCCATCAAGTCATATCAAACGATATGGGGAGGAGCCCGAAATGACCAAAATCACCAAGTTTCTGACGACGTCAGCCTTGGCACTCTGTACCGCTACAGGTGCCTTTGCTGCCGAAACCCTGACAATCTCGACCTGGCTGCCACCAACACATCCGGTCAACACCGGCATGTTTGCCAAACTGACCGAAATGATGTCCGAAGCCACCGGCGGCGAGATCACAACCGAACTTAAGAACGGACTGGCTCCGCCCCCGGCACAGATGGATCTACTGCTGGATGGTGCTGCGGATATCGCGATCCTGTTTCATGGATACACCCCCGGCCGTTTCGTGGGCACCAAACTGATTGAGGTACCCGGCTATGAAGGCAGCGCCGAGGCCGCTTCAGTCGCACATTGGCGTGTACATGAAGCGATGCTGGCGGAGTTGAACGAACATCGTGGCGTGAAAGTCATCGCGCTGACCACACATGGTCCGGGTCAGATCCACTCTAACAAGGAAGTAAATACCCTTGATGATCTGCAAGGGTTGAAAACCCGCCTTGGGGGCGGTGTTTCGGCTGATGTCGGAGCGGAACTCGGGCTTGTCGGCATTCAGGTACCTGCCCCCAAAGTCTATGAGACACTGGATTCCGGTGCCGCCGACGCAGTGGCGATGAATATGGGCGAACGGATCAGTTTCAAATTGGATGAAGTTGCCAAAAACGTCTATGAAATGCCCGGCGGTTTCTACCGCGGTTCTTTTGCGGTCATCATGAGTCAGGAAAAATTCGACAGCCTGCCGGAAGAGATGCAAACCGCATTGGACGAACAGGTTTTTGGTGAACCTTCCAGCCGCATGATGGGTGCCGTCTGGGATCAAAGCGATGTTGATGCACGCGCCAAGACCGAAGCGGCGGGTGACAATACAATCGTCACCGCCTCCGCTGAGGACCAATCCCGCTTTGCCGAAATGGCCGCGCGGGTGCGTGATAAAATCATTGCAGAAATCACTGATGCAGGGATCGACGGTGAGGCCGCATATGAGATGATGCGCGCGGAAATGGCTGCGGCAAACAAGTAACCGACGTTGGCAGCCGGGCACAGGCGTTGCTTGCGCCCGGCGCGACCGCAAGGGAATTCCATGCGCTCTTTGATCCGCCTTTTCGAAATCGTTTCTGTTATTCCGATGGTGATGGCCTCTTTGGCGCTGTTTGCGCTGATGGGGCTGACCTTCGCTGATGTACTGATGCGCTCATTGTTCAACGCGCCGATACAGGCAGCGACCGAGCTGATCCGCATCGGCATTGCACTGATTGTCTTTTCCGCCCTCCCGATCCTGTCGGCCCGTGAAGGACATATCGCAGTCGATCTGCTGGACGGCCCCTTTGCCCGCTTCGGGCTGGAGCGCTGGCGCAATGCGCTGGTCACCTTAAGCTGCGGTGCGATGCTTTGGTTACCGGCGCAGCGCGTGGTTGATCTGGCCTATCGCGCGCGCAGCTATGGGGATGTCACGGAATACCTTGAAATTCCAACGTTCTATATCGGCATGTTTATCGCCGCCATGACCTTTCTGACTTCAATTGTACTGATTGTACGCGGCCTTTTTTATCTCTTCGCCCCCCAGCTTCTGGACACATCCAAATGATTGCATCCGCTATCGGTTTCGCCGCCGTGTTCCTTCTTGTTCTGCTGCGTATCCCGATTGCTTTTGCGATGGGTTTTGTCGGCATGATCGGGCTTGTCTATGAAACCAGCTACCGCGCCTCCATTTCAATGGTGTCACGGCTGATCATCGACACCAGTCAGGATTACGGCCTGTCCGTGATCCCGCTGTTTATCCTCATGGGGCTCTTCGTGAACAAGGGCGGCATCAGCCGCGAGCTTTATCAAGTGTCCAATGCTTTTCTGGGGCATTTTCGCGGAGGGTTGGCGATGGCGACAATTGTCGCCTGCGGTGGCTTTGCCGCGATCTGTGGGTCCTCCCTCGCAACGGCCGCCACGATGTCAAAGGTCGCTATGCCGGAAATGCGAAAGTTCGGCTATGCTGACAGCCTGTCGACCGCCTCCATCGCGGCGGGCGGAACACTGGGCATTTTAATCCCACCTTCTGTCATTCTGGTAATCTATGGCCTTCTGACCGAGACTTCTATCGGGGCTTTGTTCATCGCTGGCATCATTCCGGGGTTCCTTGGCATTCTTTTCTATCTGGGCGCCGTCCGGTATTCCGTAGCAATGAACCCGGAATCCGGCCCCGCTGGGCCGCGCGCCACCTGGCGCGAACGGCTGCATGCGCTGAATCACGTCTGGTCTGTGCTGGCGCTCTTTGCACTGGTGATTGGCGGCCTTTACGGCATATTGGATTTCTGGCCAATCCATCTGGCGTTTTCCCCAACTGAGGCTGCCGGCATGGGGGCTGCAGGTGCTTTCCTGATTGCCTTGGCGCGCGGGGGCCTGAACTGGCGTGCTCTGCGTGAGGTGCTGGAGGAAACAACCCTTACCACGGCATCGCTTTTTGCCGTTCTTATCGGGGCATGGATTTTCTCCAACTTCGTCAACCTCGCTGGCCTGCCCGAAGGCTTGCTTGCCATGGTGACCGCTTTGGATCTTGGGCCTTGGGTGGTCATGGGGCTGATCTTGCTGATTTACATTGCATTGGGATGTATATTTGAAAGCATGTCTATGCTGTTGCTGACGGTGCCGATCTTTTTCCCACTGGTCACCAGCCTTGGATTTGATCCGGTATGGTTCGGCATCATCGTTGTTGTCGTGACGGAAATCAGCCTGATCACACCGCCCGTGGGGCTGAACGTCTTTGTTTTGAAGGGTGTTGTCGGCGATGTCAGCACTGGCACAATCTTTCGCGGTGTAACCCCTTTCTGGATGGTCGACATCCTGCGCTTGCTGCTGCTGCTCGCCTTTCCAGCTCTGGTGCTTTTCTTACCATCGCAAATGTAATCGCAAAACAAATGGGGGTGCCCGGTCTATACCGGACACCCCCTATTGCAAAAGGCCTGCCGCCTACTGCGGGTCGCGTATGGTGATCGCTGGATTCATCGGGAAGAAATTATGCGGCATGATATGCACTGTCTTCCACTCCGTTGACATCACCGGCCAGTCTTCAGTGCGCGGCACATGGTGGAACCCTGCGGTGAACCAAGTGACAATATCCTGATCCTGAAGTGGCGCGTCATCCTTGACCCATTGCGCCAAAGTATCAGACCCATCGCTTTGCAAGGCAAACTTACCCCCTGCATAGCGTTCAGCAGGGTCATGCACCGTGTTCCAGACCGAATTCTCGATATAGGCGTTTCGGATCATCGGCGGGTCGTTTTCAAAATCAAACGGCCCATAGGCGACGCTGCCATGATGGATCATATAACCAGGCTTATGGCCCAATGGCCCCTTGCGATCCGGGTTCTGCAACATGAAGTAACGCGGCTTGAAGGATGAAACCTGATACTTCGCCTCCATCTCGGATTTAGGCATGCTGTGCTTAACCTTCCACAACGACCGCCGGGGGCTGTCATCGTCGACTTCCGCAGCTACGATGTCCATCGTCATAAAACGGTTGCTTGGTTGGTCGATGTCAAAATCAATTCGGAAATTGAAATAGTGATCGTGATTGGCCGCAACCAGATTGGGAGCAATCAAGGTGCCATATTCGGTTTCCGCCACCGCAGTTGGATCATCCATCGATCTGGCGTTGGCCCCTTTGACCCCGTCCAATCCGGTTGCGCCGATCTTGATCTCGATCTGCCCGTTTTGTTTGAAACGGTAGTCGATCAGGTAGTCATAGTTACCAACTTCAGAAGCGGTGCGTACCACCAGTTCCGTCTCTGGACGTCCTTCGGCAGGCACATATTGATCCGGGCCCTGCGCGAAAACTTCGAAATGCCGCCATGCAGGGTCACCGATATTGCGCTCGAAAATACAGATCGCATCTGGAATCTCGAGTGGGTTGCCACCATCATCCGCGATCATCGCAGGCAGGAAGGTTGCGTGACTTGGGCAATCTATACCCGCCACCAAAGGCGTCAGGAACAGGCCAAAGCCGTATTCGCCACTGTCCATATAGGTGCGCCAATACAAGCCCTCGCTGGGATCCATATAGGGCACGAAGACTTCGGACAAATGCGCCTGATAAATCAAAGAGCGCCATTCTTCGCCGTCTTTGACATCAATGTTCGACAGGACCGGGCCCGGGCGTTTGTCTACCCGCAGCCGCATCCGCCACATGTCCCATTCCAGCGCACCGTTGTCGTAGGTAAAGTTTGCGCCGCCCTCTTGCGAAAGGGTGGCCGGATTCATCTCGGGCCGCTGGCTTGTCCGCGCCTCGATTTCCTCTCCGGTATACCCCCAGCCATCTTCGGGTACCGCCACAAGACCCTCGTCAATCACCCGCAAGGCGGTCCCACTTTGTAGATCGACAACGGCATAAATGCCTTCAATCGGTTTGGCATAGAAGTTGGAACCGTCAGGGTTCACATAACACGGCACCTTCATCAGGCGGGTGCCATCATCTTCATCGTTGAAGAAATTCCCGGCGGTCAATGGCAGGCAGAACACCTGCTCCGGCGTCAAACCACGTATCGCCAACCCCGCAATCATATCTGGATGGGTCAGAGCGGCCCCCATCGCATTGGCAAATTCAGCAAACAAGATCATCGGCTGCCCTTCGACCGGGCTGTTACCTTCGACCTGTCCGCTGGTCAGGTTCACCACCGCCTCGATAAAGCCGGTACCATCAGCATTGGACATATGTACCATCGCCCGTCGGTCCAGCTGATCACCCTCCTGCCAGGCGAGCACCTCGGCCTTTGGTGGTTCGATCAGTTCAATCAACGGATAAAGCGTGTCATCCCCCGCCAAATCGCTGGCGCGCAGGATTTCGTTGATCTTTTGATATTCCGGGCCAGACAGCCCATCCAGCGGATGCGCCATCGCACCCCCTGCCAGCATCACAAGGGCCGCGCTGCCCCCAAGTATGGTTTTGCGTAACATATTATCTCCTCCATAAATTTGCATTTCCAAGTTCCCGCTTCGCCTCCCCGGAGCGGGAACCAGCATACTTGATCAGGCAAAAATCACTTGAATTTGGGTGTATTCCTTGAGGCCCTCTTCACCAAACTCAACGCCAAGTCCCGATTTTTTTGCCCCGCCAAATGGGGCATTCGGCTGGATCATCCCATGACTGTTCACCCAGACCGACCCACATTCCATCCGCAGCGCCACCGATTTGGCCGCCGCTATGTCGCCTGACCAGACAGACCCGCCCAATCCCACATCCAGTGCATTTGCCTGTAACAGGGCATCTTCCAGATCCGTGTATCGGATGATGGGCAGAGCTGGTCCAAATTGCTCTTCGTAGACCAGCGGATCATCCGCCCCCATCCCGGCGATGATCGTGGGCGGATAGAACAAGCCCTGCCCCGGTTCCCCACCCAGCAAGACCTGCCCGCGTTCCTTGGCCTGCGCCACCAAACGCGACAGCTTATCAAACTGCATCTGGTTCTGAACCGGGCCAAGCATGCTGTCTTCCAGACTGCCTTCGCCGACCTTGATGTTGCGCGCAAAGGCCACCAGCGCGTCACAAACAGCATCATGGATATCGTCATGCACATAAAGACGTTTCATTGCCGCACAGGTCTGACCATTGTTGATGAAAGCGCCCCAGAACAGGCCCTCTGCAATCTGCTCGGGGTTCGCGTCGGGCAACACAATGCCGGCGTCGTTTCCGCCCATCTCAAGGGTCAGCCGTTTCATCGTTTCCGCCCCGGACTGCATGACCTTCTGGCCCGTACCGCAAGACCCGGTGAAAACGATCTTTGCGATATCCACATGTGCCGACATCGCGGCCCCCATGTTGAACGCCCCATCCTGACAACTGACGGAATTCACCACCCCAGCAGGCAGAACTTCGTTCATCAACTCGATCATCCGCAGTGATGCCAGCGGTGTCAGAGGGGAAGGTTTGCTCACAACAGTATTACCTGTGCGCAGGGCAGGCAGGATATGCCAGACTGCAATCAGCACCGGAAAGTTCCACGGGGTGATCGACCCCACTACGCCCAATGGCTTGCGGTGCATCTCGACCCGGCCTTGATCCGTGTCTTGTAAAACCTGAAGCGGCAAAGACAGGCCCGCAGTATAGCGCGCCCAAGCGACAGCGCCGCCCATTTCCCACCGCGAACCGATACCGTCCAACGGCTTGCCCTGCTCTGCGGTGATCAACTGTGCCAGTTCTTCTGCATGTTGCTCTAGCTTGTCTGCCATCGCGTTGCAGGCCGCAGCCAGCTCCACGTCAGACTTTGCCGACCACATCGGAAAAGCCGCCTTGGCCGCGGCAACGGCCCGGTCAAGTTCCTCCTGCCCCGCATCGGGGGCTGTGCCTGCCACACCACCCGTGCCGGGGTTCGTAACGTCAAAACGCCGTGGCGTCTCCGGTCTCTCGCCATTCGCGATTAACCCGATTGTTTCGGTAGTATCTTTCATGATGTCCTCCCAATCTCCGCAATCGACTAATGCCGATTGCGCTCCCTGGAAGTCAGGCTAGGCACTCATCCCGTGGACATCTTGGGCGAACGCGACAGCGCTATTGGACGATCGCGCCAGCCGCACGGCTGCGGTTTTGAGCCTCTCCGGGGGTCACCCCATATTGCTGCCGAAAGGCGCGATAGAAATACGACAGATCGTTAAATCCGCAGGCATAGGCGCAATCCACCACAGAGACTTCTGATGCCCCGGAACGCGACAGATCCGCATAGGCTTGCGCCAACCGCGTCTGTACCAGCCTCTGCCCCGGCGTATCACCCAGCGGCTCGAAATACCTTTGCAGACTGCGCAAGGAAACGCCCAACCGCAATGCCAATGTCCCCGGTCCAAACTCTGGATCGCGATAGTTTTGTGCGATCAACCGCAGCGCCCGCGCGATGATTTGCCCGCGCGGGTCTGGCTCCTGACTACGGCGTTCCTGAAAATATGCCCCTATCAGACCATAGAAGGCTTCGCTCAATTGCGTGCCTGTTTCCGGCGCGCTGTGCAGCATTTTCACCAACACCGCCCGCATCGCCAGCCACAAGGGGTCGGTCCGGTCAATAGCAACGCCGCCATTACAGATCGCACCAAAGCGCCCCAACATCTCATCACGCGGAAGATGTACAGAAATCTGATGCGCCAACTGCCCATCATACACGAATTTCGATGGCTGCGTCGCATCGACAATGAACATATCCCCCGGCGAGAGCAGCGTAGAGGTGCCATTTTGATGCACGACACAGCGGCCAAAATCCTGAACAAGCATGAAGAAATATTCACTCGGATCGCGCCGTATACAGGCCCGTGTGCGCGCCGCCTCTTCAACGTCCAGCGACACCAGCGCGGTATCAAATCCCCCCATCGTCTGCTTGCGCGCTAACCCATGCGACTGCGCGTGGTGACTTGCGGGCTCAATCTCGAAGGCCCCACAAATTTCACCTATATCGTCGCGCAATGTCTCAATCGCGATGGCTTCCGTTGTCATCTGGCTAAGCGCTTGCATTCTCGCACCCCTCCTCTCGCCCGCATTCTGCGCACCCTCGGGAAAGGCTAGCGTATGAATTTGCATGCATCAAGCCCACCGCAGTGTTCCCCATGGCTGCCGGTATTTCCGTGGCTTTGCAGAAGTTTCCTACCCGGTTCTACTGGGGCAAAGCTGGACGAACGCAACGGCAACCGCGCCAGCGCCCTTCACCACGCAGCCTAGAATGCGGTCTGATAAATCGCCAAAGCATCCGCCTCCGTCAACGGACGCGGGTTGTTCATCAGCAAACGGGATTGGTTCATCGCATCTGCCGCCAGTTTCGGCAACATATCCTCTGGAATCTCCATCGCCCGCAGGTTGGGTTGCAGCCCGCAATCCAGCGCGAGTTTTGCCAGCGCATCACAAAAAGCGGCGGCACGCTCCTGCCCCTCCAGCTTGCTCAGCTCAGGAAAGGCAGCAGGTGCCAGATCAGCATAGGGCTGCGGTGCGGTCTCAATGTTGAAGCGCAGCACATGCGGAAGAACCAGCGCGTTGGACAACCCATGAGGAATGTGAAAATGCCCGCCCAGCGGGTAAGCCAGCGCATGAACAGCAGCGACCGGCGCGTTGGCAAAGGCCTGCCCCGCCAGCATGGACCCAAGCAGCATATCTGCCCGCGCTTGCCTATCGGTGCCCTCGTGCACCGCTGTCAGAATTGCGGAGCCGATCAGTTTCAATGCCTCAATCGCCAGCATACGCGACATCGGATTATTGTTCGGGCTCGCCGAGGCATAGGCCTCAATCGCATGCACCATTGCGTCAATTCCAGTGGCGGCCGTGATCTGCGGCGGCAAACCATAGGTCAGTTCCGGGTCAAGCAATGCCACATCGGGCAGGATCACCGGAGAGACGACGCCCATTTTTTCGTTTGTGCCCGTTGTGACAATCGAAATCGGCGTGACCTCGGACCCGGTGCCAGAAGTGGTTGGGATCAGAACAAGCGGCAAACGCGGCCCCTTGGCGTTGCCAATACCATATGCATCGGCCAGTTTTTCATTGCCACAGGCCAACAGTGCCACCAGTTTGGCAACATCCAAAGACGACCCGCCGCCAAATCCGACGATTGCATCCACCTTGGCACGCACCGCGTGATCCGCCGCGCTTTGAATAACATGTTCGGGCGGGTCAGCCTGAACATCAGCATAGATTTCGACCTCGACATCTGCGTCTTTCAGGGCGGCCAGCGCATGCTCGACCAGTCCGGTCGCGATCATGCCCGGATCGGTCACCAGCAACACCCGCGTGCCAAAACCGTTTTTGACGATCTCGCCCAGCTGCTTGATCATGCCTGCACCGAAACGAATGGAATTTGCGGTATTGAAGGTGAAGGGGTTCAAGGAAAGCTCCTATAACTTTTTCAGCTGTTCAGGATCTTCAGCGACCCCGGCGGGTGTCGCGATAGTGAACCTGCTGAAAGCTATGGGAGTCAAGCGAACAGTCTGTGCAGATTTCGTAAGGGAGAATGGATTTAGGGCCACTCAATCTTTTGAACTGGTCGAAACCACATGCGCGCCGTCAATGCCGCCCAATGAATGAAACAAACCGCTGGTGTTGTTGACGTTGAATTTCTTGAGCAATTTTGCGCGGTAGACTTCGACTGTTCGGTAGGAAAGGTCCAAACGCAAGGCGATCTCCTTGCTGGTCAACCCTTCACTCAGGTGACTGATGATCTCGCGTTCACGTCTGGTCAATTTGAAATACGGCCGCTCTGACGAAAGATCCGCAAAGCTCCAGACCGCGCGGGCCAGCGGATCATCGGGGGTGAAGGAATGCCCTCGAACGCGGCACCAGAATAAGGTGTTATCGTTGCGCGCCATGATCCGTTCGTCCCAATAGGTGTTATGTTCGCGCAGTTGTTCGACGCCGCGGTCACGGACATTCACGAATTCCTCGTTGGAAGGGTAGAGAATTGAAAACAACTGATCACAGAGGTCTTCACGGGAATAGCCAAACATCTGCGCAAAGGCGTTGTTGCAATCACGGATCACGCGCATTTCTGTGACAACCAAGCCAATGGGTGCGTGCAAAAATGCCAGCTCCGCAAAGCGTCCTTCTGCATAGCAATTGTCGATACGTATTTCCACGATCTTGCCCCGTTGCACTAAGTCTTGAATGCTACGGGGATGTTAAACAAGCGGTTGGGTGCGTGCAACGTCACGCCCTGCCGGCTAGGGAGGATACTATGAAGACGATTGCGCGGTTCGCCGCATCTTTTGCCGTTTCCATTGCGATGGCAGGCTCTGCTTTGGCGCAGGACCCGATCAAGATTGCCTTGATTCACGGCCTGTCCGGCTCCAGCTTCGAAGCCTTCTCAAAACAGGCACAGACCGGATTCGAGCTGGGTCTCGAATATGCCACAGGGGGAACAAACGAGGTCAAAGGTCGCCCCATCGAAGTCATCGTCAAAGACACGCAGTTCAAACCTGACGTGGCCCGCGCCGTGCTGGCGGAAGCCTACGGCGACGACGAAGTGTTGCTGGCCGTGGGTGCAACATCCTCCGGTGTGACCAAAGGCATGCTGCCCATCGCAGAGGAATACGAGAAGATCCTTATCGTAGAGCCTGCCGTCGCTGACAGCCTGACAGGCCCCGACAGCAACCGTTATATCTTCAAAACATCACGCAATTCCTCGATGGACATGCAGGCGCAGGCAATTGCACTGAAACCTGACGAGAACCTGTTTGTCGCCACCCTGGCGGAAGACTATGCTTTTGGCCGCGACGGCATCAACGCCTTCAAAGCAGCGCTTGAGGGCACCGGCGCGACCGTCGTGACCGAAGAATATGTGCCACAAGGCACCGCCGATTTCACGGCGGCAACCGAGCGGATGTTTAACGCACTCAAGGACAAAGAAGGCCGCAAGGTGATCCTCGTCTACGTTGCGGGCGGCGGTGATGCACCGGGCAAAATTCAGGCGCTGGACCCTGAGCGCTATGGCATCGAGTTGTCGATGGGTGGCCATATCCTGCCGGTTCTGCCTACCTACAAGCGTTTCCCCGGTTTGGAAGGTGCGGTGTATTACTATTATGAGGCCTATGACAATCCGGTGAACAAATGGCTGGTGGAAACCCATCAGGAACGGTTCGACGGCCCGCCTGATTTTTTCACCGCCGGTGGGATGGCCGCAGCACTCGCAGTGGTCAAAACACTGGAAACCGCCACAAGCTATGAGACTGACGACCTGATCACTGCCATGGAAGGCATGTCATGGGAAACCCCCAAAGGCACCATGACCTTCCGTCCCGAAGATCACCAAGCGTTGCAATCCATGGTCCACTTCAAAATCCGCGTGGATGATAACGTCGATTGGGCCATCCCCGATCTGGTGCGCATCATTGAAGCGGATGAAATGAACATTCCCGTTGGTCGCACAAACGACTGATCAACCGATCCGGCCCTGCCCGATGGTAGGGCCGGATACAATCAGGCAAAGCCCAAGAAACTCCCCATGTCCCAGCCGTCCCTCGTAACCACTGATCTGACGATCCGTTTCGGCGGCCATGTCGCGGTCAATCAAGTCAACTGTGCCTTTCACCCCGGTGAAACCACGGTGATTGTTGGCCCCAATGGTGCCGGCAAGACGACCTATTTCAACCTGATATCAGGCCAGCTTGCTGCATCTTCTGGCAAGGTACACAAAGGCAGCACCGACATCACCGCCCTGTCCCCGTCTTCACGTGCACGGCTGGGTGTTGGCCGTGCATTTCAGCTGACCAACCTGTTCCCACAGCTCACCGTGCTTGAAAATATCCGCCTTGCGGTACAAGCCCGCGCGGGTGCCGGTTGGGGGCTGTTGCGCCCGGCGCATCGATTGCTGGAACTCAAAGCAAGCGCTGAAAAATACCTTGAAGCAGCGCAGCTGACCGACAAGGCCTATTTACCCGCTTCTGCCCTGCCCCATGGCGACCAGCGCAAACTCGAGGTTGCATTGTTGATGGCGATGGAACCGGACATCTACATGTTCGACGAACCCACCGCCGGCATGTCACTGGATCAAGCGCCTGCTGTGCTGGCCCTGATTGCCAAGATCAAATCTGACCCGACCAAGACGGTTCTTTTGGTAGAGCATAAGATGGACGTGGTGCGTGCGCTGGCTGACCGGATCATTGTTTTGCACAACGGCGAGTTGCTGGCTGACGGCGCACCTGACGAAGTCATGGCCAGCCAGATCGTGCGTGACGTCTACCTTGGCACCGCAACGGAGGAAACAGCATGACCCTGCTCTCTGTGCGCGACATGAAAACCGACATTGGCCAATATGCCGTGTTGCATGGCATCAGCTTTGACGTGGCTGAGGGCGGTGTCTTTGTCCTGCTGGGCCGCAATGGTGCGGGCAAGACCACAACGTTGCGGTCGATCATGGGGCTGTGGCAGCCATCGTCAGATTCGATCACCTTTCAAGGCAACAACATTGCCGGGATGGGCACCGCTGACATCGCGCGCAAAGGCATCGCTTATGTGCCTGAAAACATGGGCATCTTTGGCGGCCTCACGGTCGAGGAAAATCTAATCCTCGCGACCGCCAAGGGCAAATTCGATCCCCAGCGCCTAAAGCGGATCTATGCGCTTTTCCCAGCTCTTGAGCAATTCTGGTCCAAACAAGCCTGGAGCCTGTCCGGCGGGCAAAAGCAAATGCTTGCCGTGGCCCGCGCTATCATCGAACCCCGTGCCCTGATCCTGATTGACGAGCCTACCAAAGGGCTTGCCCCGTCAATCGTTGCGGCCATGGGCGAGGCGTTCCGCGAGATTGCACAATCCACGACCATTCTGCTGGTCGAACAGAATTTCAACTTTGCCCGCAACCTTGGCCGTGACATGGCGGTGATCGAAGACGGGCGTGTGGTGCACAGTGGCTCAATGACGGATTTTGCTGCGGATACCGCGTTACAAAGCCGGCTTTTGGGCCTGTCTGCATGAGGGTTTTCATGGATAAGATTTCAAATACGCTGGGCCGGTTCGGCGGCGTTAACCTGCTGCCCGTATTCCTGGCAGCAATTGCATTTGTATTAATTGGCGCACCTTCGTCCTGGGTCACGCTGACGGTTGCCGGATTGTCGATGGGGATGATGGTTTTCCTCATGGCATCCGGTCTTAGCCTCGTGTTTGGTCTGATGGACGTGATGAACTTCGGCCACTCCGCTTTTGTCAGCTTTGGGGCCTTTGTTGCTGCCAGCGTGCTGGCCGCTTTGAGCGGTTGGCTTGACAGTGACAGCATCCTGCTGGCTTCCGCCGCTCTTGGTCTGGCGATGGTTGCGGCCATTGCCTTTGGGCTTGCCGCCGGGCTGTTCTTTGAGACCGTGATCATCCGCCCGGTCTATCGTGACCATTTGCGGCAAATCCTGATTACCATGGGCGCTTTGATCGTATCGGAGCAGATCATCCTTGCGATCTGGGGCGGCGTTCCTGTCACTGTCCTGCGCCCTGCGTTTCTGGATGGTGCCTGGATCATCGGCGACGTCAGCATCGAGATCTACCGCGTCTTCGCCTTTTGCATCGGGGCCGCCGTATTTGCGGGCCTGCTGGTGCTGCTTAACCGCACCCGTGTTGGACTGTTGATCCGCGCTGGCGTGGAAAACCGCGAGATGGTCGAAAGCCTTGGCTTCAAGATCAACCGCCTGTTTATTGGCGTCTTTATGTTGGGTTCCGCATTGGCCGCATTGGGTGGTGCCATGTGGGCCGGGTACGAAACCCTGATCACCCCGGCCTTGGGTGGCGAGATGATGATCGTTGTCTTCATCGTTGTGATCATCGGTGGGTTAGGATCCATCGAAGGCACGCTTCTTGGCGCGATTATCGTCGGGCTGACAGCCAACTACATCGGCTACCTCGCGCCGAAGCTTGCGCTGGCCTCCAACATGATCCTGATGATGGCAATTCTGATGTGGCGCCCCAGTGGTCTGCGCCCGGCGGTGAAATGACATGAAGCACGTAAAAGACACCTACGGCACATTGGCCATCAAACTGGTGATGGCACTCATTTTCGCGCTCCTGCTGTTCGCACCTTTCCTGTTTCAGGACGTGCGTGCACTGGAAGTGGCGGCTCGGATCTGTATCTTTATCGTTCTGGTCGCCAGCTATGACCTGCTGATCGGCTACACCGGTATTGTCAGTTTTGCACATACGATGTTTTTCGGATTTGGCTCTTACGGCGCGGCCATTGCGCTGAAGCAAATGGGGCCGGGCTGGGATGCGGTGGCCCTGGGCACCCTTGCGGGTGTGCTGGTGTCGCTGGTCGTGGCCACGGTGATCGGATTGGTCAGTTTGCGGGTCAAAGCGATCTTCTTTGCGATGATCACATTGGCCGCAGCCTCTGTTGTGCTGGTACTGGCCTCTCAGCTGTCGCAGCTTACCGGCGGCGAGGACGGGATCACCTATCGTGCACCGAATATTTTCAAAACCGCGACCAAACTGGCCGTGGATGAAGACGGCAAGGTCCTGCGCTGGTTTGGCGTCAAACTGAACGGCAAACTGGCGGGCTACTACTTTGTTTTCTTAACGTCACTGGCGTTGTTCCTGATCATGCTGCGCATCACGGTGTCCCCATTGGGGACGGTCCTCAAGGCGATCCGCGAAAACGAATCCCGCGCCGAAGCGATCGGTTATCGTGTTGTCGCATACCGGACCTTCGTGTTTTGCCTGTCAGCTGTTGCCGCCTCGCTTGCGGGATCAATCTATGCGGTCTGGCTCAAATACACCGGCCCGGACACCGCCCTGTCCTTTGCCATCATGATCGACATTCTATTGATGGTTGTGATCGGCGGCATGGGCACGATGTGGGGCGCGGTGATTGGTGCGGTCTTGATGGTCCTGGCGCAATACTACCTGCGTGATCTGATGGGGGCCGCGTCCGAGGCCACTGCGGCCATCCCCCTGTTGCCCGAACTGCTGGCCCCTGATCGCTGGCTGTTCTGGCTGGGCATCATCTTTATCTTGCTGGTCTACTTCTTTCCACGTGGCATTGCCGGCACGGTAATGACCAAAGGTCCGCGCGTGTGAGCACACCTAGGTTCGCATTTCACCCGGTACTGGGTCACGAAATCCATGTGACCGAATGGGGCAAAACGGGTGCGCCTGCTCTCGTGATGATGCATGGTTTGGCCCGAACGGGGCGAGATTTTGATGAGCTGGCCCGCGCCTTGTCAGACAGCTATCACGTGCTCTGCCCTGACATGATCGGGCGCGGCCTGTCGGGCTGGTCGGCGCAACCGTCCACGGACTACCGCATCGGGCATTATGCCGAAATAATACTGGCGCTGCTGGATGGGTACAAGATTAGTCAAGCCGCCTGGATTGGTACGTCGATGGGCGGACAAATCGGGATGCGAATTGCCTGTGGTGAACATCATAGGCGGCTTACCGGATTGCTGGTGAACGACATGGGCCCCGAAGTGCCGGAAGAAGCCCTAGAGCGCATTCTGTCCTATGTTGGCAAACCGCCAGAGTTTGCAACCGTATCAGAGGCTCAAACATGGTTTCGCACAGCCTATGCCCCTTTTGGTCCAGCGTCCGATTTGTTCTGGCAACGCATGGTTGCCACCTCTTTACGGCGCAGGTCGAATGGCGCTTTCACCTTGCACTATGACCCCGCGTTGACGCACCAGTTTACCGATGCCCCTGAGGATATGGAGTGTTGGGACGGCTGGGCGAAAATCACCGTCCCAACTGATCTGTTCTTTGGCGGGCAATCCGATCTGGTAACGCCCGATATCCTTGAACGTATGATCAGGACCAGACGCGATTGCAAACCAGCCTGTTTCAAAGAGTGCGGCCATGCCCCCACCCTATCGCGCCCTTCCGATATTGCATTGGTCCGGCAGGCGCTTGCGCGTTACCTCTGAGCTAACTCGGCGCGGCGTTGGAAGATGCGCAGCTTGTTGACCACCAAGCCTCACCCGCCATTTGCCGGTACACGAGTTTAATCGTTTGGACGCACACGTGCCGCGCTTTTGTCGGCGAATGCCGCCAGTCGGGCACGGGCATCTGGCTGCGTGTTAACCACGCCTGCGACGACCGCCTCCGCATAGGCACCATCCATCGCGGACATATTCTGGATATGGCTCACCGCAGAACAAATGGCGAAATTTGAAAGCGGAAGGTTCTGGGAAATTTTCCCTGCCAGTTCCATTGCAAGATCAAAACTCGATCCATCCACGATGTATTGAGCCAAACCAAGGTCCACGGCCTCCTGCCCCTGGTAAACCCGTCCGGTCAACATCATGTCGATCATGCGCGCTTTCCCCACCAGATCGGTCACGCGGATGGTGGCCCCGCCCCCCGTGAACAGCCCACGTTGCCCTTCTGGCAGCGCGAAATACGCTGTCTGATCCATAACCCGAACATGGGCGGAGCTTGCCAACTCAAGTCCACCACCGACAACAGCGCCCTGCAATGCTGCGACTACGGGCACACCACCATATTCCATCTTGTTGAATGCCTCGTGCCAGCGCAAACAGACATGCATGAAATCGGCTGGGCTGCGGTCTTCGTCGTGATGCTCGATCAGATCAAGGCCGGCGCAAAAATGATCCCCCGATCCAGCCAGCACCACAGCACGCACACCGGCACGTGGCGCAGTCGAAAAGAAATCAACCAATTCATCGATGGTGTTGATATCCAACGCGTTTCGCTTGGTTGGACGGTTCAGGGTCACGCTCCAAACGCCATCTTCATGTTCCTGAACGGCAAGGTTCGCATAGCGAGACGTATCAATTTGGGCGTGCATGTTGGGTCTTCCTAAATGGCGTGGCGATTGACCCAAAGTGAACAGCTTCCTGTGGACAAGGCAACTGCTCTCTTGAAGTTTACCGCCACGTCAAAGGGCCCGATTGCCGGGCGATGCCTTTAGTGCAAAATTTTATTTGAACTCAGGCATTTCTAACAAGCGGGACGATGCGCAACCATGGGCATAAACGACCCATTCCAATAGACGAGCGCACCCGCACCATCACTTTCCCGGATGGCACGCACCCTGCCAATCACAATGGAATGCGTCCCCCGGTCTATCATATCCTCGACTTCGCAATCAAATGCTGACGGCGCACCCTTCAAAAGCAGAGCTCCTGTTTCAGCCCGCTGCCATGCCGCGCCCTCATATCTATCGGCACCCTTCACACCCCCAAAACCCGAAAATTTCTCAGCTATATCTTGATGTTCCGCACCAAGGGATGACCATCCGAATTTGCGGTATTTGTCCAACAAGGGCCAACTGGACGATGACCGGTTTACACAGGCCAGCAACAGCGGTGGATCAGCGCTGAGTGAAATTGCCGATGTCACCACAAGACCCGAAATATCAGCACCGTCACCAACCGTGATGACAGAGCAGTTGCCCACCAACGCGCGCATCGCGTTGGTGAATGACTTTGGCGATGGCTGTTCCATCAACGAATACCCGCTTCGGTAAGCAATGGCAGGACATTGTCACGGAAATATGAGAACTCTTCAACATAATCGACGAATGACAATGTGGTCCCAGAGAAGCCGGTTTCCTGAAGTTTGATAATTCCGTCAGCAACTTGTCTGGGGGTGCCAACCAGTGGGAATCCGCCGTGGCCCATAGCAAAAAGATCCTTGATCTGGGCCAGCAGATCGTGCGGGAACGACTGAGCATGTGCGAACTGCAAGTTCACCAGATTGTCGACCGCGTCCCAATCTGCCAAATCGCCCATCAGCCGGTCACGCAGTGCGGTCGCCTCTTTTTCGGTCTCTCGGCAAATGACGTGACTGAAGGTCAGTACACCCACATCACGCCCTTTGGTTGCTGCCAACGCCTTCAGCTCTTTGATCTCCTCTACTGAACGTGAAAGATCGATCGCGGGTGTAAAAAGGTAATCCGCATTGTCAGTTGCAAATGCACGGCCAATTTCGGAGCCGGCGGCGTTCAGGATCGGAGGGCGCCCGTTAACAGGTTTTGGGTCACCCGCCACATGCTTGAGATTGAAGTATTTTCCGTCCCAGTCGAAATACTCTTCAGAAGCCCAGAGCTTTTCGACAATATCAAACCATTCCTGCGCATACCCATAACGGGTTTCGTGGTCATCCGGCAGGGTCAACCCCAAGGCTTCATATTCTGGTTTGTTCCAGCCCGCAACGATATTAAGGCCCGCGCGCCCATTGCCCACCTGATCCATCGTGGCCAGCTGTTTTGCAGAGACAACCGGGTTATTGGCAGCGGTATGAAGTGTCGCAAAAACGCTGATGTTCTTGGTGGACGCCAACAAGGCCGTGGCCCAGGTCACGGTTTCAAGCACCCCGCCGTGAAAGTCGGTTTCACCCCCATAGCCAACCCAGCGTGCGATGGGCAGCATAAAGTCGATACCTGCATCGTCCAGCATCCTACCCAGCTTGAGGTTGTTTTCCCAGCTGTTCACCCAGCGATCCGGTGATTTGGTAACCGTCATGCCAGAGGAACAGTTGGACGAAAACGTCCCCAGTTTAAAACCTGTTTTGTTCTTCATCATATTGCCAGCCATCTTCTTACTCCCATTGAATAGACTTTACATTTAATTATTAAGCCTAAACTCTACGCAAAATCTCCTTTCGGTCAAATAAAATCGAAAGTAAGGTGGGGGCGGCCAACAAAAGGGGTGCTGATGACTATCGATCAAGACCCGCAAGATCTCGACTATCGCTGGCACCTGTCAGGGAGTGATACCGAGGTGGCCTGCACCGAACTCGAGTTTTCCCTGATGCGCTGTTTCGAGGCATTTGGGCGCTGGCAAACGGAATGCCTGGCATCGGTCGGAGACATCGCCGCCAGCGGACCGGAAAATGCACTGCTGCATATTGTGCGTATGAATGACCGGGCAAAAAGCATCAAAGAACTGGCGCGCCTGACCAACCGCGATGACATTCCCAACATTCAATATTCAATGCGCAAACTGGTCGGTGAGGGATTTGTGGAGAAACGCGGTTCTGGCAGAACAGGCGTTACTTATCAGGCAACTGCGAAGGGTAAGCAGGTTACCGATGATTACAGCGCCATTCGCAAAAGACTGTTGATCGCGCAGATCGAAAGCCTGCCAGAGTTTGACCAACGCCTGAAAGATGCGGGCCAAAGCCTGAACATACTGGCGGGCATCTATGAGGAAATCTCGCGGATTGCGGCGACGCATCGGCGTTAATCCAGCCCCTGCCGGGTCACCTTCAGTTGGAATGAAGAAACCACCCACTGCCTGAGACCTCCCACAAGCCCAATCCTATGCCGTTTCTAGCCCATCAATTCGGCTCAGTTTCGATCCTTTTTACCGGAGATTGACCCGGTCAAAAATCTAATCAAACCGAGATTGATATACGTCTATCAAAAAATGATTGACGTATATCAAAGTGACCCCTTAGATAGAAACACCGCAACGATTGGGAGATTCGTTGCCAAGGGGGGAAGATGACAAGTCCGACGTTAACCGATGTCGCCGAAGCGGCAGGTGTCAGCTACGCAACAGCTGACCGTGTAATAAACAAACGCGGGAATGTGGCGGCAAAGTCTATCGCCAAGGTTAACGAAGCAGTGGCCGCATTGGGTTATGTGCGCAATATTGCGGCTGCCAACCTGTCGCGAGGTCGCGTTTATCGCCTCGCCTTTTTGATCCCACAGGGTCCCAACGCATTTTTTGCCCGCATTCGACAACATATCAAAGATACAGCGGACCGTCTGCAAGCGGAACGTGTGCATGTTGACGTGATCGAAGTTGCCGCTTTCGCTGTTGAAGGACTGCAAGCCAGCATCGCATCATTGATCGACAAGGACTTTGATGGCGTCGCCATTGTTGGACTGCAAAGTGATGCGTTGATCCAGCCACTGGAACAACTGCGTGCGAAAGGCGTTGCAGTTGTTGGTCTTGTTTCTGATTTGCCGCAGGACAACCGCTTGGCCTATATCGGAATCGACAACCGAGTTGCGGGGCGCACTGCTGCACGTATGATTGGCATGGCGCATGCAGGTGGCAAGGGCTCGATACAGACCTTTGTGGGTTCCATGGATGCAAGAGACCATGCAGAACGTTTTTCCGGGTTTTGCGAGGTAATCGCAGCGGATTTTCCTGACATCACGGTACACGACCCAATCATTACCAATGATGATGCGGCTATCCTGAAAAGCCGGACCGCAAAAATTCTGGGCGACCGTTCAAATCTGACAGCGCTTTACAATGTGGGTGCCGGTAACAGCGGGCTCATCGAAGCCTTGCGCGCATCAGCACCGCAGCGCCCGTTTTGCGTGGTGCATGAATTGGTGTCGCATTCCAGACAGGCCCTGTTGGACCGTCAGATCGATCTGGTCATCGACCAGCGTCCCGATGTTGAGATCAACCGCGTCTTCACTGTCCTGCGCACATTAATAGACGGCAATGCTCTGCCCGTCCTGCCTGATCTCGTGCCCACCATTTATGTGCAGGACAACCTGCCCGCCGACACTTTGACCGATCAGATGAAAGCCCAAGACAGATGACCGATTTTTTTAACGATATCTCACCTCTGGTCTATGCGCCTGACAGCACTGATCTGGCCTTTCGCCACTACAATCCTGATGAGGTGATCGCGGGAAAGCGGATGGAAGATCATCTGCGTTTTGCCGTTGCCTACTGGCATTCATTTGCCTGGCCCGGCGGTGACCCCTTTGGTGCGGAAACATTTGAACGGCCATGGTTTGGCAATACGATGGATTTGGCCAGAATGAAGGCTGATATTGCGTTCGAGATGTTCGACTTGCTGAACGTGCCCTTCTTTTGCTGGCATGACGCGGATATCCGGCCCGAAGGCGATACCTTCGCGCAAAGCCTGCGCAATTTTCAGGAAATCATCGATTACTTCGCTGAGAAGATGGAGACATCAAAGACAAGGCTGCTCTGGGGTACGGCCAATCTGTTCAGCCATCGCCGATATATGTCAGGGGCCGCCACAAACCCCGACCCCGAGATTTTCGCATGGTCTGCGGCGACCGTTAAGGCCTGTATGGATGCGACGCATAAGTTGAACGGTGAGAACTATGTGCTCTGGGGCGGGCGTGAAGGGTATGAGACCTTGCTGAATACGGACCTGAAACGCGAACGCCAGCAAGCGGGGCGGTTCCTGCAGATGGCCGTCGAATACAAACATAAGATCGGCTTCAAGGGTGCCATTCTGGTAGAACCAAAGCCGCAAGAACCTTCCAAGCATCAATATGATTTCGACGTGGCCACGGTCTATGGGTTTCTCAAGGATTTCGGGCTGGAAGGCGAAGTGCAGATGAACATCGAGCAGGGCCACGCGATCCTTGCAGGCCATTCGTTTGAACATGAGCTGGCACTCGCGGCATCGCTTGGCATCTTTGGCTCCATCGACATGAATCGCAATGATTATCAATCAGGTTGGGACACCGACCAGTTCCCCAACAATGTCCCGGAAGTTGCGCTGGCCTATTACGAGGTTCTGCGGGCAGGCGGATTTACGACGGGGGGCACCAACTTTGACGCAAAACTGCGCCGCCAATCCTTGGATCCTGTCGACCTTGTTGCCGCTCACGCCGGTGCCATGGACATCTGCGCCAGAGGTTTCAAAGCCGCCATTGCAATGCAAGAGGACGGCACCTTGGAGGCGATGCGAAAAGAACGCTACGCAGGCTGGGACAACGCGGCAGGGAGTTCATTGCTGAACAGTGATCTGGCCACCATCGCCGCCCAGGTCGAAGCGGCGGGCAGCAATCCGCAGCCACGTTCAGGCCGTCAGGAAATTCTGGAGAACATCGTCAACCGCTTCGTATAGGCGGAAAGGGAGGAAGATTATGAAGACCATTAAAGGACCAGCGCTATTCCTAGCCCAGTTTGCCAGCGATGATGCGCCGTTTAACTCCTGGGACAGTATCACGAAATGGGCCGCCGACTGCGGGTATAAAGGCGTACAAGTCCCTAGTTGGGATGGCCGCTTGATTGACTTGGGCCTCGCTGCACAAAGCAAGGACTACTGTGATGAATTCAAAGGAAAAGCGATTGAAAACGGTGTTGAGGTAACCGAGCTGTCAACACATCTGCAAGGGCAGCTGGTTGCGGTACACCCCGCCTATGACACAGCTTTTGACGGCTTCGCAGCGCCAGAGATACGTGGCAACCCCAAAGCGCGTCAGGAATGGGCCGTAGATCAGGTAAAACTGGCGCTTTCGGCCTCGCAGAACATGGGCATCGGTGCGCATGCAACCTTCTCGGGCGCACTGGCGTGGCCCTATATCTACCCTTGGCCGCAACGCCCCGCCGGATTGATCGAGACCGCGTTTGATGAATTGGCGGCGCGCTGGTTGCCGATCCTGAACCACGCAGAGGACTGCGGCGTCGATATCTGCTATGAAATACACCCTGGCGAAGATCTGCACGACGGTGTGACCTATGAGATGTTTCTGGAGCGCACCGGCAACCATGACCGGGCAAACATGCTCTATGATCCCAGCCACTATGTGCTGCAATGCCTCGACTATCTCGACAATATCGACATCTACAAAGACCGCATCAGGATGTTCCACGTCAAAGATGCAGAGTTCAATCCGACGGGGCGTCAGGGTGTCTATTCCGGGTATCAGAGCTGGACAGATCGTGCTGGCAGGTTCCGGTCTTTGGGTGATGGTCAGGTCGATTTTGGTGCCGTGTTTTCCAAGATGGCCGCCAATGACTTTGACGGCTGGGCCGTGGTCGAATGGGAATGCTGTCTAAAGCACCCTGAAGACGGCGCACGGGAAGGTGCGCAATTTGTCAAAGACCACATCATCCGCGTCACCGAACGCGCTTTCGACGATTTCGCCGATGGCGGCACGGATGAGGCCACGAACCGCAAAATGTTGGGGATCGACGGATGACACGTATTCGTCTTGGCATGGTCGGTGGCGGCAATGATGCTTTTATCGGCGGGGTCCACCGTATCGCGTCACGCATTGATGACCGGTTTGAACTGGTCGCGGGCGCATTATCCTCCACCCCCGAGAAATCTGCCGCCAGCGCCGACGCATTGGGCATCCGGCGTTCCTATGGCAGTTTTGAAGAGATGGCCCTCGCCGAAGCCGCCCGCGGCGACGGGATCGAGGCCGTGTCGATTGTAACTCCAAACCATGTGCATGCCGCTGCGGCCAAGGCGTTTTTGGCGCAGGGCATTCATGTGATCTGTGACAAGCCTTTAACCGCCACAATGGCGGAAGCCACCGCGCTGGAAAAAGCCGTGTCGGGCGCGCATGCACTGTTTATCCTCACCCATAACTATACAGGCTACCCGATGATCCGGCAGGCGCGCGAAATGGTGCGCACCGGCGCATTGGGCAAGCTTCGCATCGTGCAGGCGGAGTACCCGCAGGATTGGCTGACATCGCCAATGGAGAAGGAAGGGCTGAAACAGGCGGAATGGCGAACTGATCCCTCGCGGTCCGGCGCGGGCGGCTCGATCGGCGATATCGGAACCCACGCCCATAACCTCGCCTGCTTCGTGAGCGGTCTACAGGTCGAGAGCCTGGCCGCTGATCTGCACTGCTTTGGTGCAGGTCGGACACTGGATGACAACGCCCATGTGATGCTGCGCTTTGCAGAGGGTGCGAAGGGTCTACTGTGGTCCAGTCAGGTGGCTCCGGGCAATGAAAACGCTCTGAAGTTACGGATTTACGGCGACAAAGGTGGGCTTGAGTGGTCTCAGGAAGATCCCAATTACCTCTGGTTCACCCCACATGGGGAACCCAAACGTCTGCTGACCCGCAACGGTGCCGGTGCCATCGAAGCGTCACAAGCAGTCAGCCGCATTCCAGGCGGGCACCCTGAAGGATACCTTGAAGGGTTCGCGACGATCTATACCGAAGCCGCTGACGCTATTCGTGCGGTACAATCCGGTGCAAAGATCAGCGCAGCCATGGGTAATCTACCGGGGATCGAAGCCGGTATGGACGGCATGCGGTTCATCAATGCCTGCGTGACTTCATCGAAAAACAACGCCGCTTGGACGAAGCTATGACCTCCGGCCCCGTTGTTGCCCTGCAAGATGTCAGCAAGAGCTTTGGTTCTGTCGAAGTGTTGCACGGTGTGAACCTCGCGTTGCATGCCGGTAGTGTCCATGCGCTGATCGGGGAAAACGGGGCGGGGAAATCCACCACGATGAAAATTCTGGCCGGATATCAGCCACCAACCCAAGGTGGTGTCCTGTACGAGGGGCAGCCCGCACAGTTCAAGAGTTTGCAAGACGGCGAAGCCGCTGGGATCGTGATGATCCATCAGGAATTCAATCTGGCCGAACAACTGACCGTTGAGCAAAACATCTTTCTTGGCCGGGAGTTAAAGCGCGGCCCCTTACTGGACAAAGCTGAAATGCGTCGCAGGACGCGGGAATATCTAGCGAGGGTAGCAAGTGATGTATCGCCTGACGCGCTGGTCTCCGGGCTTTCCAATTCAGAAAAGCAAATGGTCGAAATCGCCAAGGCACTATCGCGTAACGCGCGGGTGTTGATCATGGACGAACCCACCGCAGTGCTGACCAACCGCGAAACAGAAGTGTTGTTTCAACAGGTCGCAGCCTTGCGAGAGGCGGGCACGGCCATTTTGTTCACCTCTCATAAGTTGGACGAAGTCGCAGCTATTTCGGATGTCGTAACCATCATGCGTGACGGCGCGGTTGTCCATTCTGGCGTGACTTCCGAAATGAGTGAAGACACTATGGCCACCGCGATGGTTGGCCGTGATGTATCTGACCTTTACCCTCCGCAACCCGGCATTGCAGTTGATGCACCCGTTGTGCTGGAAGTCACCAATCTAAGCGTACCGGGTTTTGCCAAAGATGTGTCTTTCTCTCTGCGGCAGGGAGAAATCCTCGGGGTCGGTGGTTTGATCGGGTCGGGCCGGACTGAAATAATGGAAGGGCTTGCAGGTTTGCGCCCGGCAACAGCCAGCAAAGCCACCTTGTTTGGCAAACCCGCATACTTCAAACAACCCGGAGACGCCCAACACGCAGGGCTTTGCTATCTGACCGAAGATCGCAAACTGCGCGGCCTGCTGTTGGAACGCGGCATGCGTGAGAACCTCACACTACAGAATTTGCACAAGTTTGGTGGGTTCTTGATTGACCGCAACGCTGAAGAAGCAGCCCTGACCGACGCCATTTCAGAATTTGATATCCGCGCCGGCACACGTGATGTGCAGGTGGGCAATATGTCTGGCGGGAACCAGCAAAAATTGCTGTTGGCTAAGGTCATGCTGTCCAAACCTCGCGTTTTGATCGTGGACGAACCCACGCGGGGCATCGACATCGGCACTAAACAACAAATCTATGCCTTTTTGCGAGACCTGGCTGACGCAGGGCACGCCATCATCATGATCACCTCTGAAATGCCCGAACTGATCGGCCTTGCCGACCGGGTCTTGGTGGTGCGCCTTGGCACGGTCAGCGGCACGCTGGCCAAAGAGGACATCAGTGAGGATGCGATTGTGCGCCTGTCCATGGGATTGCCCGCCGAAAAAACGCCAGTGTTGGCCTGAGGAAACATAAGATGACTGATTCAACAACATCTCAAACAGGCCGGACAGGCCTTCCTTCGATGTCGGTGCTTGGCCCAATCATTGCGCTGGTTGTTCTTTTGATCATCGGCGCGATGCTGAACTCAAATTTCCTTAGTGCGGCCAATATCACCAACGTCTTGGCGCGTTCCGCTTTCATCGGGATCATCGCCGTCGGCATGACTTTTGTTATCACCGCAGGTGGGCTTGACCTGTCTGTGGGATCTATGGCGGCCTTTATTGCAGGGCTGATGATTTTGGTCATGAATGCTGCCCTGCCCAGTATGGGCATCGGAATCCCCATTATCTTGCTGGGTATGCTGACAGCCATCGTCGCAGGTATGCTTGCTGGTCTGTTAAATGGCTTTCTCATAACCACGCTTGGGATAGAGGCCTTCATTGTCACCCTTGGTTCTATGGGCATTTATCGGTCACTGGTGACCTGGCTTGCGGATGGCGGTACCTTGTCGCTCGATTTCGGGCTGCGCACATTTTACCGCCCGGTTTATTTTGACGGCATTCTCGGGATCAGCTGGCCGATTATCGTCTTTGCAATCGTCGTGATCATCGGTGAAATCATCATGTCGCGCACGATCTATGGCCGTCACTGTGCCGCCACCGGCTCGAATGAACATGTCGCCCATTACTCCAATGTCAACGTGCGCCGGACGCGCCTGATTTCTTATGTCGCATTGGGAATTTTGGTGGGCATCGCAACCATTATGTATGTGCCCCGCCTTGGATCTGCATCCGCCTCAACCGGGGTATTGTGGGAACTGGAAGCCATCGCGGCGGTGATTATCGGTGGCACGGTACTCAAAGGCGGGTTTGGCCGGGTCTGGGGTACGGTGATTGGTGTTCTGATCCTCAGCCTTATCGGCAACATCCTTAACCTAACCGACTTTGTGTCGCCTTACCTGAATGGGGCGATCCAAGGGATTATCATTATTCTCGCTGTGATCCTACAGCGTGAACGCAAGGCGGCGACCTAAGCCGCAATAAGAACGCTTCAAGGGAGGAACAAAGATGAAATTTACAAGAACATTTATTGCCGCAGCATTGGCAACCGCCGTCAGCACAGCTGCATTTGCAGATGGGCATGAAACCAAAGTGATTGGTGTTTCCATTCCGGCCGCAACACATGGTTGGGCTGGTGGCATGAACTTCCATGCTTCCGAAACCGTCAAACGTCTGGAAGAGGTCTATCCACAACTTGATTTCGTTCTCGCCACGGCGTCCGATCCGGGCAAACAGGTCAATGATATCGAAGACATGGTCGCCACACGCAATATTGACGCGCTGGTTATCCTGCCATTCGAATCCGATCCGTTGACCCCACCGGTACAGGCTGTTGCCGATACTGGTGCATGGGTGACAGTGGTGGACCGTGGCCTGTCGGTCGAGGGCATCGAAGACCTATATGTGGCGGGTGACAACTCCGGCTTTGGCACTGTGTCTGGCAACTACATGGCATCCAAGATGCCGGAGGGCGGTGACATCGTGGTGTTCCGTGGCATCCCAACCACCATCGATAATGAACGTGTCGATGCCTTTACCGCCGCCATCGAAGGGTCCGGCATCAACGTTCTGGACATGGAGCATGGCAACTGGAATCGTGATGACAGCTTTACCGTGATGCAGGATTTCCTGTCGAAATATCCGAACATCGATGCCGTCTGGGCTTCTGATGACGATATGGCGATTGGCGTTCTGGCCGCAATCGAAGCCGCTGGCCGTGAGGATGTGCAGTTCGTTCTTGGCGGTGCCGGCATGAAGGAAATGATCAAGCGAACCGCGGATGGCGATGCGATGATCCCTGCCAATGTGACCTACCCGCCGTCAATGATCGCTACTGCGATAGAGCTGACAGCCGTCGGTATGACCTCAAATGCGCCGGTTTCCGGGTCTTTCGTCATTGGGTCTGTGCTTGTGACTAAAGAGAATGCGATGGAGTTTTACTATCCTGACAGCCCATTCTAAACCCCTCAAAGGTCATCGGCTTCTGTGCCGGTGGCCCCGTTTCCCAAGTAAGAGACATATATGACATATCTTGGATTGGACCTTGGCACTTCTGGCGTCAAGGCACTTCTCATTGATGGCAATCAAACCGTTTTGGCGGAAGGTCATGCACCTCTTACCGTAATGCGCCCGCATCCGATGTGGAGCGAACAAGACCCCCAGTCGTGGATCACTGCCTGCGAAGCTGCCATCGCACAGATACGCGATGCCGCCCCGGCCGTTTTTGCGGGGCTGCGTGGCATTGCTGTTTCCGGCCAAATGCACGGGGCGACCCTGCTGGATGCCAACAACAAACCACTGCGTCCGGCAATTCTGTGGAACGACGGGCGATCACATGCTGAGTGCGCCGAACTTGAGACACTTGCCGATTTCCGGGGCATTGGCGGCAACATCGTCATGGCCGGTTTTACCGCGCCAAAGCTGCGCTGGGTTCAAAAGAACGAACCCGGGATTTTTGCCAAGATACATAAAGTTCTGTTGCCGAAAGATTATATCAACCTCTGGCTGACTGGTGAATATATTTCCGAGATGTCGGACGCCGCAGGCACTTTATGGCTTGATGTGGCCAACCGTGATTGGTCCGATACCCTGCTTGCAGCTACTGGATTGACCCGCGATCACATGCCCCGTTTGGTCGAGGGCAGTGCGAAGGCGGGAGAGTTGCGCACTGATCTTGCGGCGCAATGGGGTGTTGGCGCCGTCAGCGTTGCAGGAGGTGCGGGGGACAATGCGGCGACAGCCTGTGGGTTGGGTGTGGTTCACCCCGGTCAGGGGTTCTTGTCACTTGGTACATCCGGGGTGCTGTTTTCAGTCACAGACAGTTTTGCCACCAATACCGAAAGTGCCGTTCACAGCTTCTGTCACGCGGTGCCACAGACCTGGCATCAGATGGGGGTGATCCTATGTGCCACCGATGCGCTTGCCTGGCTCAGCCAGATCACAGGCCAAACACCGGCAGCGCTCGCAGGGCTGGTGAAGGATGTGCAAAAACCATCTCCCATTACGTTTCTGCCCTATCTGTCGGGCGAGCGTACACCGCATAACGCACCGAATGCGACAGGATCATTTCTGAACTTGCGCCGGGATCATACACTTCCTGACATGGTGCAGGCGGTCATGGAGGGTGTGGGTTTTGCTTTTGCTGATTGCTGTGCCGCACTCGACGCATGCAAATCGCTGCCGCAATCGGTTTATGTGGCTGGCGGGGGCAGTCAATCTGTGGTCTGGCTTCAGATGCTGGCTGATATCACGGGTCTAACTTTTGATGTGCCCAAAAGTGGCGCGCAAGGTGCCGCCCTGGGGGCGGCAAGGCTCGCGATATTGGGGAGTGGTGATGCACAGGCTGACACCGTTCTTTTGTCACCGGAGATCAGCAAAACCTATAAAGCCAACCCGGCGCACAACGAAAACTATGCACAGAGTTTGCGTGTCTTTCGAGACGCCTGGTGAAATGCGCAAGGATCGCGGTGCATTTCCTCTGATGCTATCGTCCAGCGCAGCTGCTGATTGGGTGTGCCTCAATTAGATCAAGCTCCTTCGCGCCATGTCACAGATCTGTTGCGCAATTGTAAGGTAACTGAATCATAACCGTCACAGAGCTGTAGCTTTCGTCACGTATTGGCCTCTCAAACATGGGGGCGATATGCTGAAAATAGATAGGCTGACAAAGCGCTTTGGCGATAAAACGGCTGTAGATGCGGCCAATATCTTTGTCGACAAACCAACTATGATCGGAATCATCGGGCGATCCGGTGCGGGCAAATCTACGCTGCTGCGGATGCTCAACCGCCTGTGCGATGCGTCAACCGGTGCAATCCATTTTGAAGGTGAAGACATCACCGGGTTGCGGGGGGCCGCCAAACGGGACTGGCAATCGCGTTGTGCGATGATCTTTCAACAATTTAACCTCGTGCCGCGCATGGACGTGGTGTCGAACGTATTACATGGCACGCTGAACAAACGCTCTACCTTGGCGACAATGTTCAACCTTTATCCGCAAGCTGACATCCATAAAGCGATCGAAATTCTGGACCGGCTCGGGATTGCAGAACAGGCCGCCAAACGCGCAGAAGCGCTTTCGGGGGGGCAACAGCAACGCGTCGCCATTGCACGCGCCTTAATGCAGGACCCCAAGATCATTCTTGCGGATGAACCCATCGCTTCTCTCGATCCAATGAATGCACAGGTGGTGATGCAATCACTACGGACCATTCACGAAGAAGACGGGCGCATGGTCATCGCCAACCTGCACACGCTGGATACTGCGCGTCGTTACTGCGACCGCGTGATTGGGATGCGCGACGGTCGGATCGTCTTTGACGGCACGCCGGAACAACTGACCACCGGCGTGGCACGCGACATTTACGGGGCAGGCGCGGATTTTTCCGAAGCCGCCACATCTACCGAAATCGACACGCTGGAAAGACCAGAGGCCAGCAGGGCGAAAACCTACGCCTAAGCCAGTTTCCACCCGCAAAATGACGCGCGCCAGCTTCAACAAACCCGCCCAGAAAGTGCCAGCAGGCCATAGGGCAACAAACCACGGAGAATACGATGAAAAAGACATTTGCACTGGCGCTTGCCGCCACAACAGCCCTCTGTTCGGGTGCTTTGGCACAGGACATCACCGAATTCCGCATCGGTATCCTTGGCGGCGAAAACGCACAGGACCGCATGAATTCTTACCAATGCCTTGCTGACTATACGACCGAGGCTCTTGGCGTAGAGACAAAACTGTTTGCCCCTGCCGACTATAACGGCGTGATCCAGGGCCTGCTGGGCGGCAACATCGACATGGCATGGTTGGGTGCCTCCGCTTATGCCGCAACCTTCCTGCAAGACCCGGAAGCGGTTGAACCCGTTCTGATCAAAGTAAACGTGGACGGCTCCGTGGGTTATCACTCCATCGGTTTTGCACGCAAAGACAGCGGCGTCGCCTCACTGGATGACATGGAAGGCAAGGTGTTCGGTTTCGGCGATCCGAACTCTACATCCGGCTACCTGATCCCTTCTATCGAGATCCCGCAGTATAAAGACGGCGTGACCATGGTGTCCGGCGAATACTTTGGCGAAGTCAAATTCACTGGTGGTCACGAGCAGACCATTGTTGCGGTCAACAATGGTGACATCGACGGCGGCGTGACCTGGGCGGACGGTCAGGGCAACTGGGAAGACGGCTACAACTCCGGCGCGTTGCGCAAAGCTGTTGACGCAGGACTGGTAGACATGAACGACATGGTTCAAATCTGGAAATCCAAAGTGATCCCCGAAGGCCCGGTTGTTCTGCGCAAGGCCCTGCCCGCCGATGTGCGCGCCAAGATGACCGCACTGGTGGACGATCTTTATGAGGTGGACCCGGAATGCGCCTATGGTGTTGCTTCGGGTGACACCCTTGGCTTCCAGCCGGTCACACATGACACCTATATTTCCATCGTCGAGGCCCGCAAAGCCAAAATCGGCGGCTAAGTTATTTTCATGACGTTCCCGGTGGCCCCTTGGGGCTGCCGGTATTTTCTTGCGAGGGTCGCAATGACAGAGATAACACTCAGCGGTGCGCCGCAGACTGTGGACAGCATACAGTCCAGCTATATGGCACAAGTCCAGCGGCGCAGGCTTTATGGTGGTCTGACCCTTCTGATATTTATCATCCTGATGGTATCAGGCTTCAACATTGCCGATGATCGCAACGCCGGCGGCTTCTGGAACGGGTTACATCAATTTGGTGACTATCCGGCGGACGTCCTGTCCGAAGCTTGGGAGAAACGCGCCGATTTACCTGCTCTGATCGTCAAATATTTTCCGGCGCTGCTGGAAACCATCAATATCGCTGCGGTCTCAACCCTTCTTGGGGCCATTGGCGGGCTTTTCCTGTCGCTTCTGGGGACCCGTGGCCTTGCTAAATGGCCGAGGCTTATCCCGGTTTTCCGCCGCCTCTCTGATATTATGCGGGCGGTTCCCGAAATCGTCGTTGCGCTGGTACTGATCTTCGTTCTGGGCGGCGGGCCTGTTCCTGCCATGATCGCCATTGCAATTCACACCGCTGGCGCTCTGGCCAAGATGTTTTCCGAAGTTTCCGAGAATACTGACCTGAAAGCCGCCGAGGGGCTGACCTCTACTGGTGCAACATGGTTACAGCAGATGCTTTTGGGCGTGCTGCCGCAAGTCGCGCCAAATTACGTGAGCTATACCTTGTTACGGTTCGAGATCAACATTCGTGCCTCTGCCATTCTGGGCTTTGTGGGTGCCGGTGGGCTGGGCTATGAGCTGCGCAATTCCATGGCCTGGGGACCGGGCCGTTTTGATGAGGCCGCTGCAATCTTCATCTTGCTGTTCGGCACGATTGTATTCTTCGACCAAGTCTCAAGCCGCTACCGCAACCGTTTGACCGAAGGGCATGCCAAATGACCGCCATTGATCTGGACACAACCAAGTTTGAGGCCGAAAAGCTGTTTCAGCGCAAACGTTTGATCGGCTTCGGTATCCCTGTCGTCATCGCATTCTACCTCGTCTACATCTTTTTCGCCTTTGATCTGCCGGGGCTTGTGGGACGTGCGAATATGGACAATGCCGTCACGCTCGCCTCTGACACATGGTCCCACAAGGTCCATGTGACCCGCGACAACCGCACAGGTGAAGTAACCTACGCCATCGAAGGAGAACGCAAGGGGCGTTATCCAGAAGGCCAGCGCCCTGACTGGGTCACCGGCGGCGACGTGTTGACCATCGATTTGGGCGGAGATCACATTGTTCGCTACCTACCGGATAACCGTGCCGAAATCGAAATTCCGGGTTTCCCAGTAATAAAAATACAGGCCGAAGGTCGAAGCCTGACCACAAATTTGCCAAGTGACCTGCCAGACTGGATATCCGCCTCCAAGCGTCGCATCGGGATCACCACACCCGAAGGCCGCATCACACTGACGGGGGCGCGAACCGAGGTTTTCAATTATTTCCCCGGATGGGAGCTGTTCTGGTTCACCCTGGACAGTCCATATCACGGACACGGCCTTGTAACCTTGTTGTTCGGAGAGCGGCTGGACCCCGCACGATCAAACATCTCCGGTGCGATCTCTGACTGGTGGAACAACCCTATGTGGCGTCACAAGGATGTTGCCTGGGCGATTGGCGAAACAATCCTGATGGCATTTCTCGGCACCATGGGTGCCGCGATCATCGCTTTGCCGCTGGCTTTCCTTGCTGCCAAACGTTTTTCGCCGGTGATGCTTCTGCGTGCGGCGACCCGCCGTCTGTTCGATTTTGTGCGCGGCGTTGATGCGTTGATCTGGACAGTGGTCCTGGCACGCGCCTTTGGCCCAGGTCCGCTGACCGGCGCACTGGCGATCCTGATCACCGACACCGGCACCTTCGGCAAGATCTTCTCCGAAGCACTTGAAAACGTCGATCAAAAACAGATCGAGGGCGTGTCATCCACCGGGGCCAAACCGCTGCAACGCTATCGCTTTGGCGTGATCCCGCAGGTGGTGCCGGTGCTGTTGGCGCAGATCCTTTACTTTCTTGAATCCAACACACGTTCCGCAACCATCATCGGTGCGATCACCGGCGGCGGCATTGGCCTTATGCTGACGCAGGCGATCCAGACCCAAAAGGATTGGGAAGAGGTCGCCTACTATATCATATTGATCATTGTCATGGTGATGTTCATGGACTGGTTCTCGGGCTGGTTACGCGGCAAACTGATCGGACGCAAAGACTAAAGCAATTCGAAGAAAACCTGCTAGAAAACGCTTCACTCAACGCGTTGAAATCTCTGATTTCAGGCAGCGTTGGGTGATTCAGGTTTTTCGCGAAGGGCCATGGTATTTTGCCTGCCAGATTTCTGCGACACTTGCTGCGCAGATCAGAATTTTCAGCATAACATCTTGGGCCACACAGGTGCGAGACAGGGCAGCGATATCACGTTGATAAGCGATGGCCCTGCCCGTTTTACGTTAAATGCCTTATGTGTATTTGGCCAAATCCGGTCGTATCTGCCAACCACGTCACAAAGCGTCCCCCAAGAAAAGTAGGCAGCGCATTTCAAAATTCGCTTGAGGAACCTCTAGATGGTTGTGCCTCGGAGCGCTCGTATTACTTGCAAGATATTCCAACAAGGATAGGGCGGCCACGCTTAACCAGACCTGCCAACTTTCGCCCAGAACCCGATTAATCTATGGCAGCGGGTTTACGGCAATAGATGGGATTTAATGTGCTGTGGCGATGCTGCGGGCCCCGGGTTCTATCTCTTCTCCGGCTTCAAGAAACCCACTGTGACAGCAGATGCGGCAACCATTGCGGCGGCAGTGCCCAGCATAAGCGCCAGACCACCCGCCTGATAGGTCAGCCCCGACAGCAAAGTGCCAAACAACCGCCCGGCTGCATTCGCCATGTAATAAAACCCCACATCCATCGTAACCCGTTCCGCCTTGGTGAAGGACAGGATCAGATAGGAATGCAGCGATGAGTTCACTGCAAAGATCGCACCGAAAACCAGCAATCCGAAGACCAGCGTCAGGGTAAGCCAGGTTTGTGGTTCTCCGGCGGTGATGGCCGCGAGTGTCAGTATCACAGTAACCGCTGTCAGGCCCCAGCCCCAAGTGCGGGCCGCATTTATCAGGCTTGCCTCTGAGCGGTCTTTGGCGCGCAGGATACGTGGGGCGTTTGCCTGAACAAGCCCATACAGGATCACCCAAATGGCCATAAACGTCCCGATCATAAAGAACGTGGCGCGATTGCCCTCTGTCGTGCCGTCCGACAGCACAGCATAGAAATAGATCGGAATGCCCACGACGAACCAGACGTCCCTCGCTCCGAACAGAAACACCCGCGCGGCACTCAACCAGTTCACATTGGCAGATTTCGAAAATACCTCAGAAAATTTTGTGCCCTTGCGCCCTTTCGGCAAGCCCTCTGGCATGGCGATCAGGACCGCCAACAAGATCATCGAGAGGATTGCCGCCATCCCCAGAACCGCCCCGACAAAACCAAACATTGCCAGCAATGCCGCCCCCAGCAGAAAGCCGGCACCCTTTACCATATTTTTGGACCCTGTCAGAAGCGCAACCCAGCGAAACAGGCCGCCATCTTCGGACGGGGCAAGCAGTTTTATCGCCGATTTTGAGGACATTTTTGCCAGATCTTTGGCAACACCACTCGCGCCTTGCACCAGCATGACGAACACAACCGACGTGCCAACAGCCCAAGACGGATCAAGCTGCGCCAGTGCCAGCAATGCCAGCACCTGCAATCCCAGCCCCGCATAGAGGGTCGATGTCAGGCCAAACCGCGCGGCGATCCAGCCCGCACAGAGATTGGTAACGATGCCTGCGATTTCATATAAAACAAATAGATAGGCAAGCTGTACCGGAGAGAAGCCCAGCGTATGGAAATGCAATAGCACCAGCATACGCAATGCGCCATCAGAGAGCATGAAGGCCCAATAGGCCGCCGTTACAGCAATGTAGGCCGACAAACCCTTGGGCCGTGCTGAACTGTCTGTCACAAGCTATCCCCGACCATGCAGGCCACATCAACCAGCCGGTGCGCATAGCCCATCTCGTTGTCATACCAGGCATAAACCTTCACCTGCGTGCCATTGATCACCATGGTCGACGGGGCGTCCACGATGCTTGACCGTTCATCATTGGTGTAATCGGTAGACACCAGCGGACGTTCTTCATACCCCAAGATTCCATTCAACGGCCCCTCTGATGCGGCCTTGAACAGCGCATTGACCTCTTCCGCTGTCGTCTCCCTCTCGACCTCAAATACGCAATCGGTCAGTGACGCATTCAACAGCGGCACACGCACGGCGTGACCATTCAGACGGCCTGTCAATTCAGGATAAATCAGCGTGATCGCCGTCGCACTGCCTGTCGTTGTCGGGATCAGGGAATTCAGCGCAGACCGCGCACGGCGCAGGTCCTTGGCCGGACGGTCGACAATGGTCTGCGTGTTGGTCACATCATGGATCGTGGTAATGGAACCGTGTTTGATGCGCAGGTTTTCATGGATCACCTTGACAACCGGGGCCAGACAGTTGGTTGTGCAGCTTGCCGCGGTTACAATACGGTGACGGTCTGGCTCATAAATGTCATGATTGACCCCATAGACGATGTTGGCCGCGTCCCCATCCTTAACCGGCGCTGATACAACCACTTTCTTTACACCGGCATCAAAATAGGGGGCGATCTTTGCCTCAGTCTTGAACTTACCAGTGCAATCGATCACCACATCAACCCCATCCAGCGGCAATGCAGTGATGTCGCCCGTGCCGATGAAAGGCAGGCGTTGGCCGTCAACCGTAACGCCATGGGCATCATGGGCGAAATCGGCCTTCCAACGGCCATGGACCGTATCAAACTCCAACAGATGCGCATGCATCTCCGGGTCGCCTACGGCATCGTTGATCCATGCGATTTTGGCATCTCTTTCCAGCAAGGGTTTCAAGGCAAGCTTGCCGATCCGGCCAAGGCCGTTGAGAGCGTAAACGGTCATTTAGAGAGTCCTTCTTCGAGGGATTGGCCAATCTCGTCAACGGTCCGCTGCAAAGACATGCGATCCAGTGAGGAAAGTGGCAGGGCGGCAAAAGCAGTCATCCTGTTACGCAGCGCGCCATATGTCTGATGAAAGGCGAGGCTTTTTTCCGCATTCAAGCCTTCAACTTTGACCGGATCAGGAAGCCCCCAATGGGCGCTGATGGGCTGACCGGGCCAGGAGGGGCATTCCTCATTGGCCGCCTGATTGCAGACCGTGAAGACATAATCGAAATCTGGTGCATCCGCTTTCATGAACTCAGAGATGTTCTTGGAACGCAGGGCCGAAATATCATGCCCATTCTGTTCCAGCACTTCGAGTGCAAAGGGATTCAGTTCAGTGCGCGGCTTGGTGCCGGCGGAATAGGCAACAAAGCGATCACCGGCAAGGTCGCGCAAAATGGCCTCTGCAAAAATTGAGCGGGCGGAATTGCCGGTACATATGAACAGAACATTGTATTTTCGATCGGTCATTGATCTGTCTCCGATATGGGAAGGATAGGCAGTCGGGGCGCAAATCTCGGGCCGGCCCCTGCAACAGTCGTGCAAAAGATAGTCAACAGTTTCACGGGTTGCATCCATGTCGATGGCATAGCGCAATGAGGTGCCAACACGCTCTTGATTGATCAAACCGGCTTGCATCAAGGCATTCACATAGGTGGACAGCGTATTTGGCTTCAGCTCAAGCGCCCGCGCCAATTCAGTCGCGGGGACACGATCAGGATAGCGGCGCATCAGCAGCCGAAACAGCGCGAGCCGTTGCGGGTGGCCAAGTATCGACAAGCGGTTGGGAATCATTACTTCCATATTTCATGAATAAGTGAATTATAAATTTTAGAAAAGTACTTTTTTAAGGTTTTCCCTTTTTTGGGCTCACCGCCAGAAAGCGCCAGTTTCGCAAAACCGCCCTTTCGCACCGGGGCGATGTGCGCACCTCACGTTTCAATCGTCAGCGTCATCCGATCACCGACAAACCAGGTACGCCCGTATTCCACAGGCTCCCCGCGCTCGGATTGATTTACGCCAGAGGACCTCAGCAATGGATCACCTTCGGCCACATGCAACAATAACGCCTGGGTTGCTGTTGCACGGACCGCCGTTAAGCGAGTCGAAACACGCGTGTAGTCAGCGATACCCACAGCATTCAATGCTTCTGTGACGCTACTTGTCTCCTTTAGTGCAGCAGTCATCCCCGAGAGGCGCACCAGCGGAAACAGGCTTTCGAAAACGGCAATCGGCTGGCCATCCGCCAATGAAAGCCCGTGATAGGCGCAGACCTGATCCCCCGCCTTAATTTGCAACGCCTGCGCCTCACCAACCGTTGCGGCGCGCTCGTCCAATGTCAGCACGCGCTTTTCCGGTCTGCGCCCTACGGCGATCAGGTTTTCATGAAAGCGAACACGGCTTCCGATGGGATAGTCGGTTGAAGCGGCCGCAACAAAGGCCCCTGCCCCACGACGCGTGCGCACCAGCCCTTCCTCCACCAAAACGGAAATGCCATGGCGCACCGTATGGCGGTTGACACCGAAACGATCTGCCAAGGCGGCCTCGGTCGGCAGCTTGTCACCGGGAATATAGCGCCCCTCGGCCAAGTCGCTGCGCAAGGCGTTCGCGATGGCCTTCCAGATTGGGGTTTTACCTGAGTTGTCACGCAAATTTCACAAAACTCTTCTGTTATAAGGGCTGGAATATGATAAGATATGTATAGTTGTATAGAAAAGAGACAAGTTGTCGAGATGAAAGACACCCTGAGTGAAGATAATCCCCGCAAGATGTGGATGGGATTGCTTGCCAAAGCCCCTGAAGGTCGTGCGGCGGCCCTGTTGGATGCTGAAATATCGCGCCCCGCCTTCACCTGGCTGCGCGCCCCGGAAATCGGCACCACGATGGTGCGTGCGCGCGCCGGTGCTACCGGTGCGCCCTTTAACCTGGGCGAAATGATCATAACCCGATGCGCCTTGACGTTGGAAACCGGAGAGGTCGGGCACAGCTATGTGCAGGGACGCCGCAAAGAAGATGCGGAAGTCGCCGCTTTGGTCGATGCGCTTATGCAGACCGTATTGGCGAACAGGTTGCGCGAGGCCGTCCTTGCCCCCCTTGAGGCGGAAATGGCCACCGCCAAAGCCGCACGCGCAGCCAAGGCTGCTGCAACCAAGGTTGATTTTTTCACCATGACCCGAGGGGAAGATTGATGCAGACAAATACCCTGTCTGGTGGCTTCGACGATCCGGCTATCGGGTCGGCGCGGGCCTTTCGGAGTGTGATGGAGGCCATGGCGCGTCCGGGCACAATACAAGATATTGACGGGGCACTGCCCCCCGCACCGCTGTCACCCGCAACGGGAACCGTTCTGCTGACCCTGTGCGATACCGAAACAGGTGTTTACCTCGCGGGTGATATGGATTGCGAGGCTGTGCGGACTTGGCTGTCCTTTCACACAGGGGCTCCTGTTGTCGGCCCGGCGGAATGTATGTTCGCCGTTGGCAAATGGGAGGCACTTGTCCCTTTGTCGAACTACCCCATCGGCACATCCGAATACCCTGACCGGTCGGCCACGCTGATTGTGGAATGTCCGGAGCTTGTTGCATCAGGGGCAACCCTGACCGGCCCCGGCATCAAGGAACAGGCAGCGCTTTCCCTGCCAGAAGTGGCGGGGTTTCAGGCCAACCGAACGCTGTTTCCATTGGGGCTGGACTTCATCTTTACCAGCGGCACCCGCATCGCGGCACTGCCCAGAACAACCCACGTCAGCATCCCAGCAAGCGTAAAGAGAGTTTCCTAATGTATGTAGCAGTTAAAGGCGGCGAGCGGGCAATCGAGAATGCCCATGCCTGGCTTGCAGAAGAGCGGCGCGGGGATACGGGGATTGCGGAACTCAGCATTCCCCAAATCCGCGAGCAATTGAGCCTTGCCGTCAATCGCGTCATGGCCGAAGGCTCACTTTATGACCCGGACCTTGCGGCACTGGCAATCAAGCAGGCACGGGGTGATCTGATCGAAGCGATCTTCCTCATTCGCGCCTATCGTACCACATTACCGCGCTTTGGCGCGTCCAAGCCTGTTGATACCGGTGCCATGGCCTGTGACAGGCGCATTTCGGCCACCTTCAAGGATCTCCCGGGGGGGCAGGTATTGGGACCAACTTTCGACTACACACACCGTTTGCTGGATTTCAAACTGGCGGCTGATGGGGAAGTGCCCGCCGCACCCTCCCGTGATGCTGACATGGGTGAGGTCCCCCATGTCACGGAATTCCTGAACCGTGAGGGGCTGATTGAAGAAGCCCCCAAAGAGGACACAACACCCCCTGACCTGACCCGCGAGCCAATGGAAATGCCCGCTGACCGCGCCCTGCGCCTGCAGGCGCTGACCCGCGCTGACGAAGGGTTTACCCTTGGCCTCGCCTATTCCACGCAACGCGGCTACGGGCGCAATCATGCCTTCGTGGGCGAGTTGCGGATCGGCACCGTTCCAGTTGAGATGGACATCCCAGAACTGGGCTTTGCCATCGAGATCGGCGAAGTGACTTTGACCGAATGCGAGACCGTCAACCAGTTCACCGGTTCTAAAACCAAACCGCCGCAATTCACCCGCGGCTACGGGCTGGTCTTTGGCCAGACAGAGCGCAAAGCAATTTCCATGGCCTTGGTCGATCGCGCCTTACGCTGGGAAGAACTGGGCGAAGACAACGTCGGAGCGCCGGCTCAGGATGCTGAATTTGTTCTGTATCATGCTGACAATATGCAGGCGACGGGATTTCTCGAACATATCAAACTGCCCCATTACGTCGATTTTCAATCTGAACTGGAACTGCTGAGAAAACTGCGCCGTGAAGCAGGTGCAGACCAGCTGCAGGAGGCCGCAGAATGACCGAATACAACTTTGCTTATCTGGACGAGCAAACCAAACGCATGATCCGCCGCGCAATCCTCAAGGGTCTTGCCATTCCCGGCTATCAGGTCCCTTTTGCCTCGCGCGAGATGCCGATGCCCTATGGCTGGGGAACTGGCGGTGTGCAGGTCTCAGCTGCGGTGCTCACACCTCAGGACAGGTTCAAGGTCATTGACCAAGGGGCAGACGACACCACAAACGCGGTTTCGATACGAGCCTTCTTTCAACGCACAGCGGGGGTGGCGACAACCACCTCGACCGGCGACGCCACCGTGATCCAGACCCGGCACCGCATCCCTGAGGACACGCTGAGCGAAGGCCAGATTCTGGTTTATCAGGTGCCAATACCCGAACCCCTGCGCTTTCTTGAACCACGCGAAAGCGAAACCCGAAAGATGCACAGCCTTCAGGAATACGGGCTGATGCATGTGAAGCTCTACGAGGATATCAGCCGCCACGGTCATATCGCGACCTCATATGCTTACCCGGTCAAGGTTGAGGGGCGCTATGTGATGGACCCATCCCCGATCCCCAAATTCGACAACCCCAAACTGGGCGATATGGCCGCGATCCAGCTTTTCGGTGCCGGGCGCGAACAACGCATCTATGCGCTGCCTCCCTACACCCAAGTGGTCAGCCTCGACTTTGAGGACCACCCGTTCGAGGCCTCCAAGGCTGATCACCCCTGCGGCATGTGCGCTGCGACCGACAGCTACCTTGATGAGTTGATTGTCGATGATGCAGGCGGGCGGATGTTCGTCTGTTCCGACACAGATTATTGCGAGGCCCGTCAGGCGGCAGGCCACAAAGGAAAGGACGCGGCATGACACCTTTGCTGTCTGTTCAAGGCATTACCAAGCGATATGGCATGCATTTCGGATGTGCGGATGTGTCATTTGATCTTTATCCCGGCGAGGTGATGGGGATTGTTGGCGAAAGCGGGTCGGGTAAATCCACCTTGCTCAATTGCATGGCGGGACATCTGCCGCCCGATGCGGGAAGGGTGGTATTTGACACCCGCACCGACGGCCCACGCGACACCATCACAATGTCAGAGCCGGAGCGCAGAATGCTTGGCCGTACCGATTGGGCCTTTGTGCATCAACACGCCCGCGACGGGCTGCGCATGGGTGTCAGCGCCGGTGGCAATGTGGGTGAGCGGCTGATGGCCGTGGGCGAACGCCACTATGGTAACATCCGCGACAAGGCCACGGACTGGTTGGGAAGGGTCGAGATTGATGCGTCCCGCGTGGACGACCGCCCCACGACCTTTTCAGGCGGGATGCAGCAGCGGTTGCAGATTGCGCGTAACCTCGTCACCGGCCCGCGTCTGGTGTTCATGGACGAACCTACAGGTGGTCTTGACGTATCGGTTCAGGCGCGGCTGCTGGATCTGCTGCGTGGGCTTGTGCGCGACATGGGATTGTCCGCGATCATCGTAACCCATGATCTGGCAGTGGTGCGCCTTTTGGCGGACCGGTTGATGGTGATGAAATCAGGCCGGGTGGTCGAGGCGGGTCTGACAGATCAGGTGCTGGACGATCCACAACATGCCTACAGCCAGCTTCTTGTCAGTTCCGTTTTACAGGTATGAACCATGATAAACCTCAACAACGTTTCCAAAACCTTCACCCTGCACAATCAGGGAAGTGCCGTGATCGAAGTGATCAATGATGTATCCTTCGCGGTTGAACCCGGTGAATGTGTCGCACTCACCGGGGCCTCTGGCGCGGGAAAATCCACCCTGATGCGGATGATCTATGGCAACTATCTGACTCAGGCCGGCGAAATTCGCATCGGTGATTTGGACATTGTACAAGCAAAGCCACGCGACATCATCAAACTGCGCCGTGATGTGCTGGGCTACGTCAGCCAGTTCCTGCGTGTGGTGCCGCGGGTCCCGACGCTTGATGTGGTTGCAGAACCTTTGCGCGCGTTAGGCGTGGCGGCAGATGACGCACAGGGGCGGGCCAAGGCGTTGCTGACGCAATTGAATATCCCCCAACGGCTTTGGTCGCTGTCCCCCACCACCTTTTCGGGCGGCGAGCAACAGCGCGTGAACATTGCCCGTGGTTTTGCCCATAGCTACCCAGCGATGTTGCTGGACGAACCCACCGCCAGTCTGGACGCTGCGAACCGCGAGGTGGTGCTGAACCTGATAGAAGAGGCCAAAGCACGCGGCGCGGCCATCATCGGTATTTTCCATGATGAAGCCGCCCGAGACCGGGTCTGTGATCGCGAAATTGATGTTGGCCGTTTTACCCCCGGGATGGCAGCATGACCCGGGGACGCCTCATTGCGGTTGTTGGCCCGTCAGGTGTCGGAAAAGACAGCGTCATGGCAGGCCTTCACCGCACCCTGCCCAATCTGCATTTGGTCCGCCGCGTCATCACCCGTGCGCCCGGTCTTGGCGGAGAAGACTATGACGCGGTGACCGTCGCAGAATTCAAAGCACTGGCCGAAGAAGGGGCGTTTGCAGTGCATTGGGGTGCGCATGGGCTGCACTACGGCATACCGGCCACTGTGAACCACCAGCTTGACACGGGCACCGATTGCCTTGTCAATTTCTCTCGTGGTGCGCTGTCCCAAGCGGCGGGTATTTTCCCTCGGATTACAGTTCTCAACGTGACCGCAAAACCGGAAACCCTGGCATCCCGCCTAACCGCACGCGCGCGTGAGACAGAGCAAGAAATCATCAAACGCCTTGCGCAGGCTGACAAACCCTTGCCCGCCGGGCTTGAGGTGATCCACCTCGCGAATGATGGGCCGCTATCCCAGACCGTCGCCCGGGCGGCAACATTGCTTCAACCCGCGAGCGTGTAGCGATGCAACATCTCGAACCTGCCATCATCCCGCTCCCCGCACAAAGCGATCTGATCAAGGACAAAGGGCGCAGGCAGGTCCGGCAGGCAACGCTGTGCATTTTCGATCCAATGCGGGATCTGTTCCGAGGACAACCCTCCCGAAAGGGTCAGGTGAAAACGGAACTCTTCCATCACATAGGGATACCCCCATTGCACCAACAATGCCTCCTGGCGCGCTGTCAAACCCGCCTTGCGACGGCGCGCCAGCTCCGGCGCGTCGGCTGGAATGCGAAAAGCGTCAAGTTCACGAACGCAAGCCTGCGCAACCCGTTGTACGCACGCCATTCCCCCCTGCGGCGTCAGGGCCAGAAACCGGCCCAGCGTCGTCAGTTCCAAGTTGTCACAGATTGCCGGGGCCAAAGATGCCGCCAGTTTCGACGTGGCCTGTTCCAGCTCTGCGATAGTTCGGTTTTGTGTCAGGCGAAACGGGGGTTTCAGGGTCCCATGAAATCCATATTTGCGCGGTGTCATCGTGATGTCACGCAAATCAGCCAGATCAGGCTGAAGCACCTCCCGGCCAGACATAATGTCCCAACCGAGCCAAGAGGCACCGAAATCGGCCAACGCCCCTTCCGGCGGTACATAGAAAATTGAATATCGAGAGTATGACATGAATTCCCCTTTTCCCACGTCCTCTTTGACAAAGGCTTGTGACACCGATGTGTCACGCGATCTCTGTCTCGCCAATGCGCAGCTTGTTCTGGCGGATCAGATCGTTACTGGTTCCGTAACCATTCAACAGGGCGTCATTTGTGACATCACTGAAGGGGACCATGTCCCAACCGCTGCCTTGGATTGTGCCGGCGATTTTGTCATCCCCGGTCTTGTCGAATTGCATACAGACAATGTCGAACGCCATATCGAACCGCGCCCGGAAGTGGACTGGCCGCACTTGCCCGCCCTGATCGCTCACGATGCCGAACTTGCCTCCACCGGCATCACGACGGTGTTTGACGCCATGAGAGTGGGATCCATTCACAGTGGCAAAGGGCGCTATATCGACTACGCCCGCAAACTGGCGGATGAACTTTTGGCCGCGCGTGATCAAGGGTATTTCAAGATCAGTCATTTCTTGCACCTCAGGGCTGAAATTTGCTCAGAGACGCTATTGGATGAATTGGCGGCCTTTGACCGCTCAGACAGGGTCGGTATCGTCAGCCTGATGGATCACACGCCGGGCCAGCGCCAGTTCCGTGACCTGACAGCGTTGAAAACTTATGTCGCCAAAAAACGCGGGATGAACGACGCCGAGTTTACCGAACATGTTGATAACTTGCTGGCGCTACAAAAGCGACTGGGTGCCAAGCACGAGATCGGAGCCGTTGCAGAAGCACGGCGCTTGGGCGCTGTTCTGGCAAGCCACGATGACACCACTGCCGATCAGGTCGCAACTTCGTCGGACAACGGTGTCGGCTTTGCGGAATTTCCGACAACGGTTGAAGCCGCAGAAGCCTGCCGAACCCATGGTATTGCGGTTATGATGGGGGCGCCAAACCTGATCAGGGGCGGCTCCCACTCTGGAAATGTTGCGGCAGAGTCTCTCGCAAGAACTGACCTTCTTGATATTATCTCATCAGACTATGTGCCCTCGGCGCTGCTGTTAGCCGCCTTCCGCCTTGCAGAGATCTGGAATGACTTGCCCCGCGCAATCGCAACAGTCACCAGCAACCCTGCTACCTCCGTACGGTTGCACGACCGTGGTGTTTTGAAAACAGGACTGCGCGGTGATGTTTTGCGGGTGCGCAAAATCAACCAAACACCCTTGCTGCGCGGCGTTTGGAGCCAAGGCAACAAAGTTGGATAACTTTGTTGGGTCTGCGCCTTGCCCAGTTTGTGATTCCTTCGTCCACAACCGCATAAAAATTGGCACCTTGGGGCAGAAGAAGATGTGTTTCTCTGCCGGTTTCGCGTATAAGGTGTGAGGTTCTTGCCTTAGAACGCAAAATACCAGTGGCATTGCAACAAGCGCCCGACCATATCGCCGGGCATTAATGGGTTGTTTTTAATCCCAATTATCCGCCTCAAAAGAGCAAAACACCACAAGGCGTGAGCCGTGGCAGACCACTCACAAGATTTTGTGCGCTTTTTGCCAAAGCGATGAACACGAACAATGCTAAGGTTTTCTCTACACAAAACGCCGTTTGTGTGGGGGAAGATGAAATGAGTCTTAAAGATAAAGCTTCAAAAAACCGTTTGAATGCCAGTCAATGGCAAGCGGCGGTTTCTGACACGTTCTTTCCGCTTGAGACCACCATGATCGAAGATCGCTCCTTTGAGGGCGGGTTGAACACCTGGAACCTGGGCATCGTTGGATTGTCGCAAATGCGCTGTGACGGTATCCTCTACAAACGACATAAACACCACTTTCTGGACGAAGTCGAAAGCAGCCTGCTGATCACGATCCCAAGATTGGGCAATGTCGGATTTAACCAAAATGCACGGCAAGCAACATGTTCGCCGGGCGAATTTTTGGTTGAACGCGGCGATCTGCCCTATGAGTTCTGGCATGAACAGACCAATGAGCTGTTGGTCCTTAAAGTCTCTTCTGAAAGTGTCCGTGCCCGGATCGGGCCCACGGACAGACTGGGGGCGTTGAGCTTTGATGGCACTGCGGGTGTTGCAAACTATTTCCTAGATACCGTGAAAACCACGGCACAACATGTCGATTTTCTTGATGAAGCGGCGCGTGCAGCTGCCGGGATGCACATCCTTGATCTGCTGTGTTTGGCGATCCGCAGGGATGATCGCGTTCTTGACAGCAATATGTCCTCCATCCGCGCGGCACATCTTCACCGCGCTGAACAGTTTATCCGCAACAACCTGAGCAACGAAGACCTGTCTTCAAGCGTGGTAGCCGAGGCCTGCAATGTTTCACTGCGCTACCTTCAGCATCTGTTTTCAGGTGCTGGCAAATCAATTTCCGGGTTCATTCGGGAAAAGCGACTGGTACGGGCACGTGAAGATCTGAGCGTCGAAGGGACCACCACCATCGCCGAAATCGCCCATCGTTGGGGGTTCTCAGACCAATCCCAGTTTAACAAAGCCTATCGCGGGCAGTTCGGTTGCACGCCAACTGACACCCGCAAGGCAGCGCAGCAAAGCCAACGCGCCGCGCCTCCGTAAACCTCTAGCAACAAACAAAAATTCATGAGCTGGGTCGGCTTTCGCCGGCACCACCCGCATGCCCTATTGTCTTTTGAAGGATGAAAGAATGAAAAATACCAGAGTAGCTGTGGATGTCGGCGGGACGTTCACTGACGTCTGCATCATGGACGAAACCACCGGCGCGATCCGCATTGAAAAAACCTCTTCAACGCCTGACGATCCGATGGTTGCCATTCTTAACGGGATTGAACAGGGCGGTATCGACCTTAGCACGGTTTCGATGTTCTCGCACGGAACCACGGTTGCAACAAATGCGCTGATCACACGCAACTTGGCGCGCACCGCGATGATCTGCACCGAAGGGTTTCGCGACGTTGTCGAAATCCGCCGTGCCAATAAGGAAGATCTTTGGGACACATATAAAGACGTTGCCAAACCTTATATTCCGCGCCGTGACCGCCTTGTCGTCAAGGAATGCGTTGACGCGAACGGCACTGTGCTGGAACCGCTTGACGAAGACGAGGCGCGCCGCATCGCTCACATTCTGAAAAAGCGGGACGTTGCCTCTGTCGCAATCTGTTTCATGAATTCCTACACCAACGGTGCAAACGAAGAGCGGATGCGCGAAATACTGTTGAGTGTGATGCCTGACATCCCTGTGTCCATCTCATCTCAGGTTCTGCCGGAGATTTTTGAACACGAGCGCTTCTCAACGACGATGGCAAATGCGGCGGTTTCACCCTCTGTGGTCGATTACGTCGAGCGCCTTGAAGGCAAGCTGTCTGATGGCGGCTACGAGCGGGACTTGCTTTTGCTGCATACTGGCGGGGGTGTCATGACACCGGCCAGCGTCAGGGACTTTGCCGCGCGTTTGGCCGGTTCCGGCATTGCAGCCGGTGCTATCGCCAGCCGCTTTATCGGCAACCTGTGTGGGTTTGAAAATTCCATCGGTTTCGACATGGGCGGCACCAGCACGGATGTTTCATTGGTCTATGAAGGCAAGTCGCGGGTCACCAAGGATTGGTACATTGAATACGGCTATCCGATCCGGTTCCCGTCCATCGAAGTTCTGACAATTGGCGCTGGCGGGGGGTCACTGGCCTGGAAAGACGAAGGCGGATCACTGCGCAACGGTCCACAGTCGGCAGGCGCATTTCCGGGGCCCGCCTGTTACAAGAACGGTAACGAGGTGGCGACCAACACTGACGCGAATGTTGTTCTGGGCCGTTTGGGTACATCTCTGGCAGGTGGCAAAATTCAACTGGATCCTGCCTTGGCTACAGCCGCGGTACAAGACACGGTTGCAACACCCTTTGGTATGGAATTGCATAAAGCCGCCGAGGCCGTGGTCGCCGTGGCCAATGCAAACATGGCCAACGCCGTGCGTCTTTTGTCGATCAGCCGTGGCTATGACCCTCGCGATTTTGCCTTGGTCGCTTTTGGTGGGGCTGGTGCGCTGCATGGCGCGGCAATTGCCAAGGAACTGTCTATCCCGACAGTGATCATCCCACCAAACCCCGGCGTGACTTCTGCTTTGGGCTGTTTGCTGGTGGATATCCAGCATGACTTCTCTGAAAGTTTCATGGCTGCTGCGGCTGATACCAAACCGGCAGATATCGAGGCCGCCTTTGGCCGTCTTGAGGCCATGGCCGCCGAACGTTTGAGCCACGAAGGCGTTGATGCCAAGGATATCGTCACACAGCGCACCGTTGAAATGATGTACCAAGGCCAGTGGCGTTCTCTGGCTGTGGCGGCTCCGTCCAGTGTCACAGATATCGAGACGCTGATTGACGGCTTCCACCGCGAGCACGAACGCGAATTCAACTATCGTCGCGATGACGCACCGGTGTCGATATTCCGCGTAGGGCTGACCGCAACCGGGATGGTGCCCAAGGCGGAACTGCAAACGCATGAAGTAAAGAAAAACACCCCCACCACAGATGCCACCCGCGAAGTTTGGTTCGACGGCAAGGCGCATACAGCAATGATCTTTGAACGCGACGATCTGACTGCGGGGGCGAAATTTGATGGCCCCGCGATTGTAGAGCAGTTCGACTCTACCGTTGTGATCCCCCCAAGAACGACTGCTGAGGTCGACACCTATTTGAACATTCTCATTCGAGTTCAGGAGTAACAAACATGACTGACACCAAACCCCTTGATCCCGTCACGTTCGAAGTTCTGAAAAATTCCTTCATCACCTCGGTTGACCAGATGGCAGAGCAGATGCTGCGCACCTGTTACTCCTTTGTTATCTACAACCGCGACTTCTCCAACGCGCTGCATGACGCCGAAGGAAACTCGGTTGCGCAAGGCAATGACGACATCGCTGTTCACGTGGGCACGCTTCACTTTACATGCAAGGATGTTATCCGCGCCTTCAAGGGCGATATGATGCCCGGCGATGTCTATGCGATCAACGACCCCTACGCGGGTGGTACGCATTTCAGTGACGTGCGTTTGGTACGGCCCATTTTCGACGAGGATGAGCTGATCGGCTTTTCACAATCCAACGGCCATTGGTCCGATTTGGGTGGCTCTGTTCCCGGCTCATTTGATGTAACCGCAAAAGAAATGTTCCGCGAGGCGGTCCGCATCACGCCGGTTCGTCTGTTCCGCGCTGGCGATTTCTGCGAGGACGTGGCGAACCTGATTGCGGCCAATACACGTGATCCCGCGTCGATCATTGGCGACATCCATTCACAAGCGCAAGCCACACAGGTCGCCGAACGAGAGATCCTGCGTCTGGTGCGCAAATACGGTCGCGATCAGGTGACCCAGGGGATGAATGAGGTACAGGATTATGTAGAACGCGCCGTGCGCCAGCGTATCGCTGCCTTGCCGGATGGGACCTGGGAATCTGTTGACTATATTGACCGTGACCCTTCGGGTGGTGAAGGCATGATCCCGATCCACATCAAGATGACGATCAAAGGTGATCAGATCCATTACGACTTTGACGGCAGTCACCCGACGATCGGCTCGATGTATAATTCTGCACCGGGTGCAACATTCTCGGCTGTGGTGGCGGGGATGAAAACCTTCTTCCCTGATCTGCCGCTGAACAGTGGTTTCTATCGCATGATCTCGGTTGAAGCGCCGGAAAACTCGGTTGTCAGCGCGCAATGGCCCGTTGCCGTCACCGGTTTCCTGATGCCGTTTGAAAAGATCATGAACTCCGTCTTTGAAATGTGGTCCCAGATCATCCCGGAGCGGGCAATCGCTTGTGCTTTCAACCTCGAATACCTGTTGGCGGGTGGCACTGACAAACGCAGAGATGAAGATGCAACTTTCATGTTCTACGAATGGCTGCCGGGGGGCTGGGGCGGTCGTCGCGGCAAGGACGGCAGTGATGTCACCACGGCGTGTTTCGGCACTGGCCTCATGTCACAGCCGAACGAGGGCAACGAAAGGGTGAATCCGACCCGCACGCTGGAGTTCCAGATCAAACAAGACAGTGCCGGCCCGGGGAAATGGCGTGGCGGCGCAGGAGTGCAGAAAACCTCGCTTTTGCTGGAAAGCGAAAAATCCGTCATGTCCTATGTCTGCGACCGTGAACGCGCTGTTGTTTGGGGTGTCGATGGTGGCTTGCCATCAATGCCGCACGGTTTGACGATCAAACGCGCAGGTTCGGACACATCCGAATGGCTTGGGTCGGTTTTCTCTGATTTCCCGATGTACACAGGAGACGTATTTGCCCGCCCTACAGCCGGTGGCGGCGGCTTTGGCGATCCGATGGAAAGGACAACCCAAGCGGTCCTCATGGATGTCGTGGATGAATACGTCTCTGTCGAGCGCGCGGCGTTGGACTACGGTGTGGTGATCAAGGAGATCGATGCGGATCTGTGCGAATACGAGATCGATGAGGCCGAGACAGAAAAGCTGCGTGCACATATCCGCGCGAACCGGGTCGCATGGGCACGTTCGGACCCTGATGAGGTCGCAGAAATGTACCGCAAGGGCGAGATCAACTCAATGGATGCCGTGCGCAGATATGCTGTGATCCTCGACTGGGAAACCGGTGATCCGCTGCCCAAGACCATCGAACAGTTCCGCGAAAGTTTTGAGCGGCGCAGCGTTGCGCATTGGTCTTAACGCCATCTGAAAACCGCAAGCACCCGTCTTTGGCGGGTGCGAGCACCGCATGGAGCCTGCGAAACGACGCGGGTTTGGCCGAACGAACAAAAGGGTAAGATTTTGTCACTAGAGTTAAGCTCAATCAGTGTTGCATTTGGCGGCTTCAAGGCGCTGGATGACGTGACGATATCCCTCAACAAGGCAGAGATCGTCGGGCTGATCGGCCCCAATGGTGCGGGCAAAACAACCTGCGTAAATGTCATTACCGGCTTTCAGGATCCGACATCCGGCACCGTCCTGTTAGATGGTCAGAACATCAACACCAAAGCTCCGTTTGACATTCGCCGCCGCGGCCTTGCCCGCACCTTTCAGGCAGGACGGTTGTTTACCGGGCTTGATGTTTTGGACAATCTGGCCGTGACTGGCGTGGGCTTGGGCCATTCGCGTCACCGTTCCGAAGAGGAAGCCCTGCGCCTGCTGACGTGGATGGGCGCGGAACATCTGGCAGAGCTGCCCGCCGCCGGGCTGCCCTATACTGACGAGCGCCGCGTTGGCATTGCCCGCGCGCTTATGTTCGCCCCTGATTTCCTGCTGCTGGATGAACCCGCTGCCGGCATGTCCGAGACCGAGGCCGATGATCTGGCCCAGATCATCAAACGCATCGCAGAAGAGCTTGCCTGCGGCGTCTTGCTGATTGAACACAATGTCGGACTGGTCCTGTCGCTTTCAAAACACGTGTATGTGCTGGATGCAGGCAAGATCATTGAAGAAGGCGACAAGGCCGCAATCCTTGGCAGTACAGCGGTGCGCGAGGCTTACCTTGGGGCCGAACACACGCCGGAAAACATGGGGGATGCGTGATGTCTAAACTGGGCATATTCGATGTTGCCGTCCGTTATGGGAAAGTCCCCGCACTTTCCGATGTCACCTTTACCGTTGAAGAAGGGGAACGGTTGTTCATTTCCGGCCCGAACGGTGCCGGTAAATCGTCTTTGCTGAAGGCGATTTGCGGTGCCGTCGCAACGGCCCATGGGCGGATCGAAGTGGATGGTGTTGTGCTGAACGGCCGCACCCCCGAGGCGATTGCCCGTCTGGGCCTGACGATGGTGCCCGAGGGGCGCGAGATTTTTGGGACCCTCACGGTGGAAGAGAACCTGCGCGTCGGTACAGGCATACGCCGCGACAAGGCTGTCATTGAAACGGACATTGACGAGATTTACCAAAGCTTCCCCATCCTCAAAGAACGGCGAAACGCAAATGCGGGCGCACTGTCGGGCGGGCAACAACAAATGTTAGCCATCGGGCGCGGGTTGATGACCAACCCCAAACTGATGCTTGTGGATGAACCATCCTTGGGATTGGCCCCCAACATCGTCGACCAAGTCTATGAAACTTTGGTCAATCTGCAAAATGACCGCGGCCTCACCCTGATCATCGTCGAGCAAAGCTCGGCCCGTGCGGCACGTGTCGGCGGGCGCATGTTGCTGTTGCGTGGCGGCGCAGTGGTGGGAGACGGAGATGCCGCGAAGTTCGCTGAAAGCGACCTGCTCAAGGAAGCATACTTCGGACAAGACCAGGCGGAGGATGCGATATGAACGCCATTCCACAGCTCCTTTTCGATGCTCTGAGCCTTGGCGGGATCTATGCCATGGCCGCCCTGGGGATCGCCCTAATCTTTGGAGTGATGAAGCTGGTGAATTTTGCCCATGGGGAATACATCGCCTTTTGCGTCTTTGCCCTGATCGTGCCGTCCACCGACGCGGTTGCTGTCATGTTTCTGGGCAAGGCGCCGGCAATTATCCTGATCCCGGTTCTGCTGCTGATCGGGGCTGCAATTGCCGTTGCATCAGAGTTTTTCGTCTTTCGGCACATGCGCAACGCCACGCCGGTAGCGATGATGATCTCTTCGTTTGCCTTGGGTTTCGTGATCCAGAACACACTTTTGCTGATCTACAGTAGCCGCCCCAAAGCGATCAGTCTTTGGCCGGAACTGAACCAACCGGTGAGCGTCGCCGGTGCGTCCATCCCGCTGTTGCAGATCATCGTCATTCTGACCACCTTGCTGGTTGTTGTAACGCTGGCGCTCCTGCTCAAACGCACACGGATCGGGCTTGAGATGCGGGCCGCAGCCGAGAATTTCACCATGGCACGCCTGCTGGGTGTTCGGGCGAATGCAGTCATCACCGGGGCGTTTGCCCTATCGGGCGCATTGGCGGCTGCGGTGGCCCTGATCATGGTCACCCAGACCGGCGTTGCCGACATCAGGATGGGCGGACAAATCATGCTGGTGGCGTTTATTGCAACGGTAATCGGCGGCTTGGGCAGCCTGCCGGGCGCGGTTGCTGCGGGGTTCTTGATTGGCGCGGTCTCGGTCATTTTGCAGGGGTTCCTGCCGCTCGAGGTGCGACCATTTCGCGATGCATTCCTCTATACGCTGGTCATCATCAGCCTGTTGCTGCGGCCCAACGGCTTGTTCGCCCCCAAGTCCACAAAGCCGAGGGTGTAAAGCATGGCACAGACACATAAGCAAAAACGTCTCAGCGCGTGGTCAACACCGTTACTGTTGATCGGCATCCTGGTGCTCTTCACACTGCTGGTCACTTTTCTGGGCGACAATTCACTTGCACGTATGGCCGCGCAAACCCTGATCCGCGTCACCTTTGTGGTGGGTTTGTGGATTTTCGTCGGCAATTCTGGAATCGTCAGCTTTGGCCATGCCGGATATATGGCGATCGGAGCCTATTGCTCTGCCTGGTTGACACTTAGACCGCAGATGAAGGGCATGTTCCTGCCTGACCTCTGGCCGTTTTTGGCGACTGCCGAATGGCCTGTCTTTCCGGCGGCAATTGTATCAGGTCTGCTTGCGGCCTGTGTCGCCATGGTTTCCGGCGCGGCGATCCTGCGGCTATCTGGCATTGCCGCTTCAATCGCAACATTTGCGTTTCTTGCAATCGTTTACACTGTCTATTCCAGCTGGGAAGGCGTGACGGGGGCCACATCATCTGTTGTCGGTCTGACACGATATGCAGATCAATGGATCACACTAGGTTGGGCCGGTGCTACCATACTGGCCGCTACATGGTATGCTAATTCGGCCTCCGGCCTCGCCCTGCGTGCAAGCCGCGAAGATGAAGTTGCGGCCGACGCAAGCGGCATCAATATGTACCGTCACCGTTTGATCGCCCTGATTGTGTCTGCCTTTTTCGCCGGTGTTTCCGGTGCGTTGTTTGGCCATTCCCTCGGTGTGTTAAACCCCAGCAGTTTCTATCTTGGCCTGACATTCATCACGCTGGCGATGCTTGTCGTGGGCGGGATTGGCAGCCTGACAGGGGCCGTCATGGGTGTGCTTGTTCTGTCGATCATTATCGAGGCGCTTGTCCGTATGGAACGCGGGTTAGCCATTGGCGAAACGACATATGCTCTGCCTACGGGCGCTCAGGAAATCATCATTGGGGTCATCATGATCCTGGTTCTCATTCTACGTCCTGCCGGGATCACCGGTGGGCGTGAACTCCGTCTGCGTTTCGGTGGCCGCTGACCGGAGAAACAATAACATCGACACCTAACGGGAGACGACAAATGAAGCACTTTCTAACTGCAACCACAATCACGCTAGGCCTTGCGACAACGGCCATGGCAGAGGACATTACAATCGGTTTTGCAATTGCAAAATCCGGTTGGGTTGAAGCCTATGATGCGCCCGCCGTCGCGGCGGCACGTATCCGCATCGACGAAATCAATGCAAATGGCGGTCTGCTGGGCAACCAACTAAAATGGATCGAGGCCGACACCAAAAGCGATCAGGCCCAATCGGCCAGCGCCGGACTTCAGTTGGTTGATGAGGGCGCCGATATGATGATCGTTTCCTGCGATTATGATTTTGGCGCACCGGCCGCATTGGCCGCTGAAGGGGCCGGGCTGAACTCCTTCTTCCTATGTGCGGAAGACATCAAGGCCGGCATTCAGGGCGTCGGGCCCAACAGCTTTTCAGCCTCGGTTCTTGCCGCCGTTCAAGGGGCGACAGTTGCCGAATGGTCGGCACAGGAACGTGATGCCAAGACTGGGTATGTTCTTCTTGATACAACCATTGAGTATGACAAAGGCATCTGCACAGGCTTTGACTGGATGTTCCCCAAAGCGGGCGGAGAAATTGTTGGCCGTGACACATTCCTGAATGGGGACGCCTCCATCGCAAGCCAGATCACTCGTATCAAAAGCCTCGCCGAAGAACCTGATGTGATAATGCTATGTTCCTACATTCCCGGTGCTGCCTCGGCTGTGCGGCAAATTCGGGCGGCTGGGATCAACTCGACCATCCTTAACGGCTCTGCTGTGGATGGCTCTTATTGGTTAGATGCGGCACCCGATCTGTCTAATTTCATCGTCCCCGTGCAGGGCTCCATCTATGGTGATGATACGCGCCCGGCCGTGAATGAATTTCGCGATGCATTCGAAGCGGCAACCGGTGCCGGACCGTCCAGCACATATGCCTATCCCGGCTATCTGCTGATCGACCTTTGGGCCAAAGCTGTTGAACGTGCTGGCACGGTTGAAGCATCTGCGGTCACTGCCGAGCTGGAAAATATGCAAAATGAGCCAACAGTTTTTGGACCGCGCAGCTTTTCAGACCAGATTCACCACCAGAATACGGCTGAAATGCAGATCGTGGAGATCACCAACGGCACACCCGGTGTGATCGGCAGCTTCACCATCAGCGAGCCAGTTCCTCTGGACGTGTTGCTGAAGTAATCCAACAGCACAAATCGAACGCGAGGTGCTCCGACAACGGGGCACCTCATTATTTGATACCTCGGCTGGTTTACCGCTTGGGGCAGCAGAGCGTCGGCCCCGCACCCTGCCCTTTTGCAACGGTCAGCTTGGTGCCGTTAGGTTGATCGCCAACTCTGCATCGGAAAACACGATTGGTGTGCGGATACCCTTGACGCCTTGTGGTGCCACAACAAGCCCGCGCGCCTGTGAATGGGCGCTCTCGAGGTTTTCACCTATCGTATTAATCGGTCCCGCGGGCACATTGTTCACCGACATCGCCTCCAAAAACTCCGCGCGGTGCCATTGCTTCGTCGCAGCCGTCAGGATTTTCACCAAGTCGTTTCGGTTGTCGACCCGAAGTTGATTGGTTAGAAATCGTGGATCTTCGGCCACATCTGCAAGTCCCAGAACCACGCAGCACCGTTGGAACTGCCCATTGTTTCCAACCGCCAGAATTACATGCCCATCCTTCGTATCGAAGACATCATAAGGACAGATATTCGGATGCGCGTTTCCCATGCGGGTCGGCGAAGTGCCAGACGCAAGAAAATTCATGTTTTGATTGGCAAGAAGTGCCGTCGCACAATCAAGCAGGGACATATCAATGTGCTGTCCCCTGCCCGTCGCATGGCGCTGCTGCACCGCCGCCATTATCCCGATTGTGCCATAAAGACCGGTAACAACATCGGTAACCGCCACGCCCACTTTTTGCGGCGTGCCCTCGGGCTCTCCGGTAACTGACATCAGACCGGACATGCCCTGCAACAGGAAATCATACCCCGGCAGGTTGGCAAGCGGGCCCGTCTGGCCAAATCCGGTGACAGAGCAATAGATCAACCGCGGGTTCACGGCTTTCAGGCTGTCGTAATCCAACCCGAACTTTGCAAGTCCCCCGACCTTGAAATTCTCGATGAAAATATCGGCGTCCTTGATCAGATCCAACACCTTCTGCAGGTCTTCGGGGGATTTCAGATCTGCCCGCAGGCTCTTTTTACCACGATTGGCACTGTAGAAATATGCAGCACTCTTATCGCCCTCTCGCTCGATGAACGGAGGGCCCCAAGTGCGGGTGTCATCGCCATCCGGGCTTTCAACCTTGGTCACCTCAGCACCAAGATCGGCGAGCGTTTGACCTATCCAGGGCCCTGCCAGAATACGGGCAAGCTCAACGACTTTCAGACCTTCAAGAGGGGACATATATACTTCCTACAAATAAGGTGGCGTACACGCTGAAACAACTTCAGCGGCACGATCAGAGACATTGCGAAAACGATGCGGTTGGCGGCTGTTGAACAGATAGGCGTCGCCGGCTTTCAAAACGCGCACTTCATTGCCGACAGTCACTTCCAGCTCTCCCGCAATGACAATGCCACCTTCGCTCGCTTCATGTTCGATCAGATCATCACCGGTGTCGGCACCGGCCTCATAGCGTTCATGCAAAATTTGCAGACCATGTGTTTTGGCATCACCGACTTGCTTCAAGGTCAGCATCATCCGCTTGGCGTCCTGACCTTGGTACAGCTGCGATGTGAGATCTCTCAGGTCCCCCGGCGTGAAAAACACCTGAGTCTGTTCGATCACATCAGGCTCAAAAAACTCTGACATATTAATGCCGAATCCACCCAATATCTTGCGCAATGATGCAACAGAGGGGCTGCTCTTATTTGTCTCAATCATTGAGATTTGCCCATGTGGAACCCCGGCCTTATCAGCCAGTTGGCGTTGCGAAAGCCCATATTGTAAGCGTATTTCACGTAAACGCAGCCCTACATCGAATTCTGCTTCAATCTTGCCGCTTTCATTCATATTTTTTGGCCCAAGATGCTGGTTACTCAAATTTTCGCTCAAGAAAAAGGTTAACATTGCTCAAAATAATGAGCAATATCTTTTCAAGAATCGCTTGGAGGCAATTATGACCAATACAGAAGAACTCATCACGCGTCGGACAAATGCCGTCGCTCAGGGCGTCGGCACACGGGGCATCTATGCTGCGAGAGCACAGAATGCAGAGCTGTGGGATGTCGATGGCAAACGCTTCATCGACTTTGCTGCGGGTATTGCTGTGAACAATACCGGGCATCGCCATCCAAAACTGATGGCCGCCGTTGCACAACAATCTGAACAGTTTACCCATACCTGCTTTCACGTCGCCCCTTACGAGGGCTATCTGAAGCTGGCCGAACGGTTGAATGCCTCAACGCCAGGGTCATTCGACAAGAAAACCATGCTGGTCACGACGGGTGCCGAAGCGGTTGAGAATGCCGTGAAGATGGCCCGCGCCTACACAGGTCGTTCTGGCGTCATTGGTTTCAGTGGCGCATTTCACGGGCGCACCCTGTTGGGGATGGCGCTTTGTGGCAAGGTGAACCCCTATAAAAAAGCCTTTGGCGCCATGCCGCCAGAGGTCATGCATGCCCCGTTTCCAAACGCGATGCAGGGCGTGACGGTTGAGCAGTCGATTGCGGTACTGGAAAACATGCTGAGATCTTCCATAGATCCCGAACGTGTTGCCGCAATCATCATCGAACCCGTTCAGGGCGAAGGCGGCTTTAACATCGCCCCGCCAGAATTCCTGAAGAAGCTGCGCGAGATCTGCGACACCCATGGTATCATGTTGATTGCCGATGAGGTTCAGGCAGGGATGGCGCGGACCGGCAAGTTGTTTGCATTTGAGCATTCCGGTGTCGTGCCTGACCTTATGGTGATGGCAAAAGGGCTGGCGGGCGGTTTCCCCTTGTCGGCAGTTACAGGGCGCGCCGAAGTCGTTGATGCAGCTCCTGTCGGGGGGATTGGTGGTACCTACGCCGGCAACCCGCTTTCTGTTGCATCTGCGAATGCAGTGTTTGAGGTGATTGAAGAAGAAGCACTCTGCGAACGTGCGACCCAGATCGGGGACATGATTCAAAGCCGCCTGAAAGCACTGGCAGAACGGCAAGGGATGGAGCCCATTGGCGACGTGCGGGGCCTTGGTGCCATGGTTGCCTTTGAATTGGTCACGGATCGCGAAAGCAATGCTCCCGATGCACCACTGACAGGGCGCGTCATCGCCGAAGCAGAAGAGCGTGGTTTGATCATCCTGCCCTGCGGGACATTTGGCAATGTTGTGCGCTTGCTGCCACCTTTGACCACGCCAATCGAACAGGTAAGCGAGGCGCTGGATATACTGGAAGCGTCAATTGAGGCCGCTATTTCAGCGGGATAAGACCAGTCGACCCAGAAGATTGCCTTGGATCAAGGCAATCTTTTCCCCCAATGGGATTGAGACACGTGCGACGTCGAGGAACTGGTATCTTCAAAGTGGCCCTTTGGGGCAACCCATGTTCTGTTTCCCATGCTTGGGGTTTCGTTTTACTGCGGCTCAGCAATAAGTCTCACCAGCGGCCCAACGGTTACTGCATTTCGCTCACCTAATTCTCAAAGCAGATGTGTGGCAGAAAGAGATGCGTCACCAACATCAATTGCAGGTGCCGCCACATCATTTCAGCCAGTGCTCGTCGCGATCGGCTGCCGGATGATCAGCCGCGGAGGAAACCACGGGCCGCGTTTGTTACCCCATTATGAGCGTCACCCCGCCCATCGAATAGCAACGCTAGCGCATCAGATCAGCCAGATCTTCGACGATACGGAAGAAATGTCTGAGGGCCAAAGCAGACACGTTCCCCTGGCACATGAAACTATGCATCATGCCCGGCAGGATTTCCGACTTGGCGTCTACGCCGTTTTCAATAAGCAAAGGTGCGAATGCCAGTCCCATGTCACGCAGTGGATCACACTCTCCGACATAGATCCGTGTGCGCGGTAACAGGTCAAGGTCAGGTTGAAACAGCAATGTGTTTTCCGGCAAGGTGCCTTCATCCGTGCTGTTGAGATAGTTTTCGCGGAACCATCCCATTTCTTCCAAATCAAGGTTCGTACCGGTGCCAAATTTCGCAACGGAAGGATAGCGCACAGTCGCCTCAGCAAGCGGCTGCATGTCGACAAGCGGATAAATCAGGCAAAGGCCGTTGAACCGCAGATCACCCTTTCGATGGGCATGCAGAGCGGCATTGACCGCAAGATTGCCACCAGCGCTCTCCCCCATCGCCACCAGACAATTTGGATTCAGACCCAGATCAATCGACGCATCGGCAATATAGTCGATTGCCGCGCAGGTATCCGTGACTGCGGCAGGGAAACGATACTCAGGCGCAAGCCGATACTCAACAAAAACCACGGCCACCCCAAGCAGATGAGCAAGGGCGCGTGAATGGGTGTCGTAGGTGGCCGCATCTCCGAGAACAAAACCACCGCCATGAAAATAGATCACAGCAGGAAGTGCACCATGGGCGTTTGCGGGACGATAGATGTACAAACTGAAGGTGCCGCCGCAGGCTTCTGCTGGAATATGGGTGACCTCAGCGGCATGACAGGTGGGGTATCCGTTGGCAAGAAACATATCACGCATGGCACCACGGGCATCACTAAGTGCCATTTCATTCAAAGCCGGGCCACCTTTTTCGCGCGAAACGGTGAGCATCCGTTCAAGAGCCGGGTCAAGTGTCATACAGCTGTCTCCGACGTGCCTGTTTCGTCAATTTCTTGAAGATTCCCAGTGATGTGGCGGGCGATAATGCCGCGTAAGGCGGTCAGGTCGCGCTGCCGGATCGCCTCTACGATGTCGAAGTGATCCTGGGTCGAGTTTTGCAACTGGGCCATGGTTTGCCATTGGCCAATCGGGGCGGCAGGACCCTGGCGGCGCATGTCCAAAATCAATTCGTGCAGGAACTCATTCTGGCAGAAGCCGTAAAGGACCGTGTGAAAAGCGCGGTTCGCCTCCATCTGCGCGAAGGATGTTCCGTTATAGGCCGCATCGCGAAAGTCCTCTGCAAGGGACTGCAACTTGTCCATGTCGGCGGTTGTTGCACGCTCAATTGCGTCAGCAGCAGCATGGGCCTCAAGAAGGGAGCGAACCTCGCCAATCTCTTTTTCCCGTGAGGGATTTGGTTCCGGCACGCGGTATCCACGGTTCGGAATATGTTCAATCAAACGCTGTGAATGAAGGTAGCTAAGCGCATTACGCACTTTGATACGGGTGCAGTTATAGCGCCGCTCCAGATCAATCTGTTTCAACCATTCACCACGCCGAAAAATACCGATGTTGATGTCTGCCATCAGCAGTTGCGAAATATCGTCTGGGGTCATTTTCGCCCCACCTTCGTTGATTGGTTCTGTCATTTTATCCTGTGAGTCGGCGGGTGGTTTGTGGGTTGTAGCGGTAAAAACCAGCTCAATCAATATTGCAGCATAAAATTGGCGCCAATTTATAAATATATTTTGACTCCAATAAATTTGATGGCTAGCGTCGCCCTAGATTTTCACAAAGGAAGGCGTGGAAAATGTTGCCAAGACTGAATGACAACCGAGAGCAGCGCACGCGAACGCTTTATCTTACCGGGAACACAACGATTTTGGCTTGCAAGCATGATCCGCGATTCTCGTTCATGCTCTACATCCCGGAAAGTGCATGGGATGAACCTGATCGACAGCTTGATCTTCTTGTGGCGGTACATGGCACAATGCGGCTGCAGTCAGAGTATCGCAATGCATTTTCAAGTTTTGGCAAATACAACAACTGTGTAATCTTAGCCCCCCTCTTTCCAGTAGGTGTTGCGGGGGATTTGAATGCCAACGGTTATAAATACATGCTGGAAGGCGACATTCGCTATGACGATGTGCTCTTGGCGATGGTGACGCAAGCCGGAGAGTTGATCAAACGACAGTTTGAAAAATTCATGTTGTTTGGCTTCTCCGGCGGCGGGCATTTTACACATCGGTTTCTCTATCTGCATCCTGACCGCCTAAAGGCGGTGTCGATCGGCGCGCCCGGCTCTGTGACCTTATTGGACGAAACAATGGATTGGTGGCCCGGCGTTCGTGATTTCCGCAATATCTTCGGGCATGGCATTGATTTCGATGCACTCAAGCAGGTCAAGGTGCATATGTCGGTCGGTGCGGCCGATACCGAAGAATGGGAAATCACCTTCCCGGAAGATGGGCCAGATGTGATCCCAGGTGCGAATAGTGCCGGTAAAAACCGTAATGAACGACTGGATACGCTGCGCGAGTCTTTGCAGGCGCGGGGTATTGATGTCTGGCATGATGTGGCCCCCGGTGTACCGCATGACATGCGCGGAGTGTTTCCTTACGTCGAACGGTTTTTCAATGATGTCCTGCGGGATCGCTTGCCTGAACCGGGTAAACGATAGTGGCTACACAACCCAAACTGGTCGAAATAGAAGGTCCCGCATTTGAACGCGGCCTGTCTTATGGCAAACAAGCTGATGTTCAGGTGCGTCACGGCCTTGGGGTTTATGAGGCGCTGTTGGACAGACACGGTCTGAACTGGGACAGCGTCTTGGCCTATGCCGCAGAATTGCGCGAGGCACTTGCCCCGAAGGTTCCCGAAGCCATGGAGGAATTGCGCGGCATCGCCAAAGGTGCCGGTGTCAAACTGGAAGAGATTCTGGTGATCAACGGCCGCAGTGAAATTATCAATCTGCACGCGCAGCGCCCGACGGATATTTCTAACCTTGATGACGGTTGTACCTCAGCTGTCGTTTTGCCCGGATTGACGAAAAGCGGGCGATTGCTCCACGTCCAAAACTGGGATTGGTTGGCGGATTGTTCCGAAAGCACGATTGTTCTTAAAATCCGTAGTGACAAGCATCCCGACATTCTGACTTATGTCGAGGCGGGCGGGCTGGCCCGCGCCGGATTCAATGATCGCGGTGTGGCGATTACAGGGAATAATCTGGTCAGCGGTCAGGACGGCCATGCGCCCTTTGGCGTGCCACTGTCGGTCATCCGGCGCAGGGTACTGGAAGCGGGAGGATACTCTCAAGCGCTAACAGAACTTTATCGTTTGCCACGCACGGTTTCGAACAACATGACAATCAGCTGCGCCGAAAGCGGCGATTGTCTGAACTTCGAAACCACCCCTGCCGAAATATACTGGGACGCGCCGGAGGGTGCCTGCTTGACCCATTCAAATCACTTTATGAATGCATCAGCCTGTGTGCGCGAACGTGATCTGGGAATTGCACGCGGAGCGGACACCCTGTTTCGCAACCGGCGTCTGCGCAGCCTGATTGAGGGCGCGGAGGTCAAGCACGACCTGGACACCATGGCTGTCGCATTGGACGACCGGTTCGGCCTGCCACGCGGCATCATACGACAACCAAAAGACAATGAAGGTGAACCAAACGCTTACCTGTCTGCCACCGTTGCAATGGTTTTGATGGATGCGGGGGCCGGCGAGCTGCGGGTACGCCAGCTTCCTTATGAATCAAATGAAACAACAATCTATAGCCTTCATTAAGAGGCAGATAATTAACAGAACTAACAGGGAGAAAGCTCGTGAAACAAAGAAATAGACTTCTTGGAACAGCCGTTCTTGCGGCGGTTTTTGGATTGGGTAGTGTCTTGCCTGTGGCAGCGCAATCCATAGTGCGCACATCGCTGAACGCTGATATTCGTGGCACCAACCCCGGCGTCACACGTGATGGCAATACCGATCAGATTCACGGCCATATCGTTGAAGGGCTTGTGACCTATGGCAGCGATTTTAGCATTATTCCGATGCTGGCAGAGAGCTTTGACATCTCTGAAGATGGCAAAACATACACCTTTCATCTTCGCAAAGGTGTGAAGTTTCATAACGGGCAGGAAATGACAGCGAAAGAGGTAGCATGGTCGTGGGAGCGACTTGCCGGCCCGCAGTCAGAGTCGCATTGCGTGAACTACTTCAACGGAAAGAACAACATTAAGGTAACATCTGCCAAGGCCACGGATGACTATACATTTGTGATCGAACTTGACCGTCCTTACGCCGTCTTTCTCGCGATTATGGCACGGTTTGATTGTGGTTCGATCGCGGTATTGCATCCCGATTCCGTCAATGCAGATGGCAGCTGGAACACACCCATTGCAACCGGCCCCTATATGATGGGCAAACACATGTCAGGCCGATATGTAGAGGTGGACAGGTTCGCGGATTATGTGCCGCGTGATGAACCGATAAATGGCTACGGCGGTGGGAAAAACCCAACAGTTGATAAAATTCGTTGGGACATCGTGAGCGAAGCCGCGGTGCGATCCACTGCTTTGAAAGCGGGCGATCTTGATCTTGTTTCCATTGATGCGCCAACCGCAGCAGAGCTTAAAGAAGCGGCAGGCTTCAGGGTTGACGCAACCGATTCTGCGGTCTGGGATACCTATCTTCTGAACAGTCGCGAGGCACCGCTGGATGACCGGCGGGTCCGTCAGGCCATGGCCCACGCAATTGACCCGCAACAAATTGTTGGGGCAATAACCGAAGGTTTTGGAACGGCATCGCCCTCACCCGTACCGCCAATGTCGGCGAATTATACTGAAGTTCAGGCGAAATACCCCGAGTACGATCCCGAAAAGGCCAAGGCGTTGCTGGAAGAGGCTGGATATGACGGTGCCGAGATCAAAATTCTCGCGACACGTCGATCGGGTGCCTATTATGAACGCGCCTTGATGGCACAAGCGATGATGTCCGAGGTCGGTCTGAACACAAAGCTGGAAGTCGTCGAATGGGGAACACAGCTTGATGCCTATCGCAAGGGAACAGGCTATGGCATGCAAAGTTTCACCTTTTCCCCGCGCCTGCATGCCGGGCTAAGCTTTGAAATGTTCACCGGCGCTGCGGATCGCAAGGCCTGGAAGAACCCCGAGGCCATTGAATTGATGAGGACTTTGCTTGCGACAGGCGATCCCAAACTGCGACAAGAGATCGTCGATAAGCTGCACATGATGTTTATCGAAGAGGTTCCGGCAATTGGACTTGGCCATCGCACCCTATTTGTTGGCATGTCAGACAAGGTTTCCGGTTTTGAGAACTGGGGTGCCGGTCTGTTGCGCGGTTGGATGCTTCGGGTAGACGGTTGAGCCCAAAACAAACAGGAGGGCCGGGACCTTGTTCAGTTTCATACTAAAGCGAATACTGATGTCGGTTCCGACCCTCATCATTGTTACCCTCATCATCTTTACCCTGGTTCGGGCGCTGCCCGGCGATGCGGCCCTGATGATGCTGGGGGGTGACGTGGATGACGAAGCTGCCTTGACGATGATGCGAGAGCAATTGGGCTTGGACAAACCTTTGCCAATCCAGTTTCTTACTTGGTTGGGTGAAGTGTTGTCTGGCAATTTAGGCACCTCTATCATGAATGGTCAGGATGTCGGCAGCCTGCTGTGGCAACGGTTCGGTGTGACCGCCTCTGTTGTTCTGATTGCAATGCTGACCTCTCTTTTGATCGCTGTACCATTGGGACTTTTGGCGGCGCACCGTCACAACCAAAGCACGGATTATTCCATTGTATTTGGTTCGATCGTCTTGCTTTCGATGCCCAGCTTTTGGGTCGGATTGATGTTACTGGTGGTGTTTGGTGCGATACTGGGATGGTTGCCAACCATAGGTTTCGTTTCGATTGGCGAAGATCTGGGTCGCGGCATGATCTATCTCATCATGCCGGTTACAGCGCTTGCGCTGACCGAGATTGCCGTGCTGACGCGGATGATGCGTGCCGGAAGCCTCGAAATCATGCAAAAAGACTATATCACGCATGCGCGGGCCAAGGGGCTGCCGGAACGCCGCGTTCTTTGGCGACATGTTTTCCCCAATGCCTTCGCGCCGACGCTCACAATGGTTGGGATCATGCTGGCGGGATTGCTGTCTGGCGCTGCGGTAACCGAAACGGTGTTTACATTGCCCGGCATTGGCAAACTGTTGGTCGATTCCATCTATGCGCGTGATTACCCCGTCCTTCAGGGGGCATTACTGTTCATTGCCGCGATTTACGTGGTGACCAACCTTACCATTGATATCGCCTATTCCTTCTTCGACCCAAGGGTACGTTTGTCATGAATTTTATTGGCCGGCTGTTGTATCGCACAAATGGACTGATTGGGATCATACTTGTCAGTCTTGTATTTGCGACGGCGTTGGTAGGGAGTTTTTATACGCCCTATGATCCCTTGAAATCCGACCTGATGAACCGCTTTGGCGAAATCTCAGCTATGCATCCCTTGGGCACGGACATGTTCGGGCGCGACATCGTTTCACGGTTGATGCGCGGAGCGTGGGTTTCGGTCTCCATTGGTTTGGGCACCTTGGTTATCCCCATTGTCGTTGGAACATTTCTTGGCGCGGCAGGTGGCTTTTTCCGTGGCTGGTTTGACCGGTTTCTGATGATGGTGCTTGATGCGCTCATGGCCTTTCCCGGACTGTTGATGGCGCTTGGCTTGATGGCGGTGATTGGTGCCAACCGATATGGGGTTATTCTGGCCTTATCCTTGGCCTATCTGCCCGCAGTGACACGGGTGGTGCGCGGTTCGGTTCTTTCAATCAGCCAGAGTGAATTTGTCGAAGCCTCTGCAAGCATGGGTAATGGTCGCCTTTACACATTGGTCGTGCATGTCTTGCCCAACTGTTTGGCACCCTTGATCGTCTTGTCGACAATGATGTTCGGCTGGGTGCTTTTGGCGGAAAGCGCCCTTAGCTTTCTGGGGTTGGGCGTACCGCCACCGGAACCAAGTTGGGGCAATATGCTGGCCGAAGCCAAGGCGGACCTGATGCGCTACCCAATGCTCGGTCTTTTGCCCGGGCTATGTATTTCGGTTGCGCTTTTGGGCGTGAACCTTCTTGGGGATGCCCTGCGCGATGAACTTGACCCGAAATCGGCAACTCAATCCGAGGTTATCTGATATGACGGATTTGGAACAGAATGACATGATCCTGTCGATCAGCGATCTTGAAGTTTCCTTTGGCGCGGCTTCGGTCATCCGGGATGTGAACCTAACGCTGGATCGGGGCGAAATCCTTGCCCTCGTGGGTGAAAGTGGCAGCGGCAAAAGCGTTTTGGGCCGTTCCATTCTAGGTCTTGTGCCGGGAAATGGGCGGGTCAGCCAGGGTTATATTCACTTCAATGGCCATGATGTTACCAACCCGACAACCAAAGACGAACTGCGCCATCTGCGTGGACGGGAAATCGGCTTGATCTTCCAGGAACCCCTTTCGTCGCTAAACCCCAACCTTCGCATTGGCGAACAGATGTTTGAAGCCATGCGAGAGCATACCGATTTAAGCATGCGAGACATTCGTGAGCGTGCGATAGACATGCTAAAGCAGGTCAAACTGGAAAACCCGGAGAGATTGCTCAACCGTTACCCACATGAGTTTTCCGGCGGGATGCGGCAACGGATCATGATCGCCTCTGTGATGATGCTGAAACCTGCGCTGTTGATCGCTGATGAGCCAACAACCGCACTGGATGCAATCGTTCAGCATGAGGTGCTTAACATCATGGCCGAGGTGGCGCGCGCGCATGGCACTGCTGTGATCTTAATTTCACATGATCTGGCAGCTGTCGCCGCTTTTGCCCAAAGAATTGCAGTTATGGAAAAGGGCGAGCTGGTCGAGACAGGCGACACCGATGAAGTGCTGCGTCGGCCCAATCACGACTACACCAAACGGCTCTTGGCCTCGACGCAATTGGGTGTGGCTGCGCCAATTGCCGGCACCGATTCAACACCCCTTCTCGCCGTGGATGATCTTAGCATAGATTTCGTCGAAAAGCGGCTGTTTGGGTTACTCGGACAAAATGTAAACCACGCAGTGCGCAACGTATCACTTGCCATCCGCCCCGGCGAATTTGTCGGATTGGTCGGAGAAAGTGGCAGCGGCAAAAGCACGATAGGTCGCGCCATCGCCAAGCTGGTACCACAGGTATCCGGGACGGTCCGTTTTGACGATACCAATCTGGGGGATTGCACCGTGGCGGAAGAATATATGTTGCGGCGGCGCATCCGGTTTGTGTTTCAGGACCCGTATTCGTCTCTCAATCCGCGCATGCGTATCGAACAAATCGTGCGTGAAGGTTTGCGGTTTGATCGTGATCTCAGCAAAATGGAAAAACAAGCGCGCGCCATGGATATGTTGGCCGCTGTAGGCCTGTCTGCAGATATGGCCAGCCGATATCCGCATGCACTTTCTGGTGGTCAGCGTCAGCGGGTTGCGATTGCAAGGGCATTGGTCAGCCAACCGGATCTGGTCATTGCTGACGAGCCAGTATCAGCTTTGGATGTTACCATTCAGGCCCAGATATTGGATCTGTTGAAGAATTTGCAGCAAAAACTTGGGTTTGCATGTCTGTTTATCAGCCATGATTTACACATCGTGGAACAGCTTTGTGCAAGGCTCTATGTATTGCACCGCGGCCGTGTGATGGAACAAGCAGAAACAGGCACATTGTTTTCCGCTCCGCGACATCCTTACACCCGCCGATTGATGTCTGCATCGCCTAGATTGGTACAGGGGTTGGACGGCCTAGAGTTGTCGATGACCGCGCTTCCGGTTGTCGCCGAACAGGACCGGACCGACTACTATGACGCGAAGGACGCAGCGCAGCCTTATCAACTTTCCGAAGCCGCGCCCGGTCACTTTGTAGCCTTGCAAGCGGGCCGCTAAGGTTCCTCGAGACATGGTCAAAATCATGAGGAACAACCTAGCCACAAGGGTTTTCCTGCCAAAATGACCTACCCTTCCGCCTCGTGATCAATTTCCAGACGTCTATCTGACCAAAGCTGCTCGGACCGTGATGGATGCCCTCCGCAAAAATATTGCTGTTCGTGGGAGGGATACTGCGGCATATCGCGCCTGCCCTACCCGCTCTTTTGCACCGGTTGCACTCGCTAAGGTGTAGATAATCGATTATTGCACTAGGGTACTCCTGTTTTCCGGGGTGATAGCGGCTGGCAGCTGAACGATATAAATGCCTCGCTACACCAAGGAAACCAGACCGCTTGCATGCATCTATCTGCTGTGCGCAAGCAGTTTTATTGGGGCGGCCTGAGCCGCTCTTTCGCTCTGACCTGAAAGTCTACTGATGAATATGCTCAAGATTGTTGCGGTGCCGATGCATAACGAAGGACGCAAATTTGTTGCGATCTTTGCCGCGATTACTGCCGTTCTGTTTTTTGTCTGGGAGCCCTTGTTTTGGTTGGGCGTCGGGGCAACTATCTGGTGTTATTACTTTTTCCGTGATCCGGTGCGGGTTGTCCCACAACAGGACGGTTTGGTCATTTCACCCGCTGACGGGGTTGTTTCCTTGATCGAGGATGTTGTCCCCTCGCCTGATCTGGGGCTGGGCGATACGCCACTGACCCGTGTGTCAGTCTTTATGAACGTCTTTAATTGCCATGTGAACCGCGCGCCCGTCGCAGGAAAAGTGGTCAATATCGTTTATCGTCATGGCAAATTCCTGAACGCATCTTTGGACAAGGCCAGCGAACATAACGAGCGCAACAGCCTTACCATCGAAACCGAAGAAGGGGCGCGCATCGGTGTGGTGCAAATTGCCGGCCTTGTGGCGCGTCGGATCGTCTGTTTCGTACAAGAAGGCAGCCAGCTGGGTGCCGGTCACCGGTTCGGGCTGATCCGTTTCGGCAGCCGTCTTGATATCTACCTGCCAAAGGGTGTGTCACCGCTGGTTTCCGTGGGCCAGACAGCCGTTGCCGGAGAAACGATCCTTGCTGATCTGCGCGACCCAACCCGTCAACGGCCCGGTATCCCTGAATGAGCCATTCGTCAAAAATCAAGCTGCGCCATATCGTACCCAGCGTGGTTACGGTTTTCGCAATTTGCGCCGGTATGACCTCCCTCAGGATGAGCCTTGAAGGCCACCTTGAGATGGCACTGTACTTCATCCTATTGGCGGTGTTTCTGGACGCTGCCGATGGCAAACTGGCGCGGTTTCTGGACAGCGCCAGCCCCTTCGGTGCCGAACTGGATACTCTGGCGGATTTCTTCAACTTCGGCATCGTGCCGGGGGTGTTGCTCTATCATACGCTCTATATCGACACCAACTTTGCCAATCTGGGCTGGCTTGCCTCTCTCGTGCTGGCGGTTTGCTGTGCCTTGCGGCTAGCGCGGTTCAATCTGGCACTCGACGACAGTGATGTTTCACTGAAGAAAGACGAGTATTTTGTCGGGGTGCCCGCCCCTGCCCTTGCCTGCCTGTCACTGATGCCGGTTTTTATGCATCTGCACGGCTGGGAAAACTCTGATTTCCCGATCCTGCGCGCCATCTACATCATTGGCGTTGGCCTGTTGGCGGTCAGCACCGTGCCAACCTATTCCATCAAACATGCCAGCATCAAACGCGCCCATCTGCCCATTGCGGTGATTGCCGCCATGGTGCTGGTGGTCTGTTTGATGGTCTATCCCTGGCCGACGCTGATCATCGCAAACTGTCTCTATCTGCTATCCTTGCCGTTCTCTTACAGAGCACGGTCAAAGCGGCGGCAGAACGCCCCTTAGTACCCCAGCGCGCACCCATCTTTGCGGGGGTCAGACCCCGCAATCAACACCCCAGCCTGATGGTCAATCTCAATGATCTGACCACCCCCGATTGCGGACGTGCTAAACACCGCTTTATGCCCCTTGGCGATCAGCCCATCCAAGACCCCCTGCCCCAGTGTCGGTTCGACCTCCAAGGTCCCATCTGGCTGCCAGAACACACGTGGGCTGTCCAAGGCTTCCTGCGGGTCCATCCCAAAATCGACCATATTTGTGATCACATGCGCATGCCCGCAGGGCTGGTAATGCCCGCCCATCACGCCAAAGCAATAGCGCGGTTTGTCACCTGCCATGGCCATTGCCGGAATAATCGTATGCAGCGGGCGCTTGCCCCCCTCAATCGTGTTCGGATGCCCGTCCAGCACACGAAACCCCGCACCGCGGTTTTGCAGGTGGATCCCGGTCTTTTCTGTCACAATCCCGGATCCGAACCCCTTGAACACAGAATTGATCAAGGAAACCGCCATGCCGTCCCGATCCACACAGCTGAGATAGATCGTGTCACTTTGGAAATTGGGGTCCACCGGCGGCAGGTCATTGTTACGTTTGGCTGGATCAATACTTGTCGATAGCCCCTTGGCCCAGGCTTTGTCGATCAGAGCCTCAGCAGTCACACCCATGGTTGCCGGATCGCCGATATGAGCATCACGAATGGCATACCCAATCCGCGCGGCTTCCAGCTCCAGATGCAAACGTTCGACACTGTCAGGGGCAAGCGATGCGACATCAAAACGCTCCAACAGGTTCAGAATGATCTGCGCTGTGATCCCGGTGCCGTTTGGCGGCAGTTCCGCCAGATCAATATCACGATACCCTGCGGTGACGGGCGTGCAAGGATCAGCGGTATGGGTCGCAAAATCCTCTTCGCTCATCACCCCGCCACGCTGGCGCAACTCGGCCACGATATCGGCCGCCACGGCACCCTCGTAAAACCCCCGTGCGCCCTGGTCTGCGATAACCTTTAGCGTCGCAGCCAATGCCGGAAGCCGGTGGATCGTGCCCATCTTTGGGGCTTTCCCATCGATCAGGTAATGTTTGCTGCCCACGCCCTGTGCAGACAGCTTGTCCTGACATGTGGTCCAGTCGCTCCAGACCCTAGGGTAAACCACAAACCCATCCTCAGCCGCGTGGATCGCCGGTTGCAGCGCAGCGTCCAGCCCAAAGGTGCCGTGGCTTTCAAGCAGGCTCTCCCAGCTTTTGACCACCCCCGGTACAGTAACAGAATGGGCCGATGCATCGTCCATCTCTGTCCAGCCCTGATCGCGCAACATGGCACTGGAAAGCGCTGCCGCCGCCCGGCCCGAAGAGTTCAACCCATACAGCGGCTTGCCGGGCTGTGAGATAAGCGCAAAACCGTCCCCGCCAATCCCTGTCATTGCGGGCTCAACAACCGTCAGAACCGCCGCTGCGGTCACCGCCGCATCCACCGCATTACCGCCGCGTTTCAGAACCTCAAGCCCCGCTTGGGTTGCCAGCGGATGCGAGGTGGCCAGGGCACCATTGGCAGCGTAAATCGGGGAACGTTTCGGGTCATGAAAGTCGCGCATGAGGTTTGATCCTTTGAAGACTCTTCAGCAAGCTAACCAGTCTTTTTGGTAAAGAAAACGTTTGGTTGCTATTTTATTAAATATCTCATTGAATCAAAAGGTTAACTTCATTCAAACCCGATAAAACGGGCCATTTCACCGATATCACGGCGCGTTGAAACAACATCATTCGCCGCGAAATCCTCGTTTGGCCACCCCAGCGCAACACAGGTCATAATAACCTGATCATCCGGGATCTGCGCATGTTCACGTACCACTGGTGATTGCATAATCCCCTGCCCGTTGATCACCGCCCCCAGGCCACGCGACCACGCCGCGAGGACCAGCCCATAGGTCACTGCCCCCAAATCAAAATGCGCAATCGTGCCCCCTTTGAGAGATTTGTCAAAAGTCACGACAATGGACACCGGCGCGTCGAACTGGCGAAAACCGCGCATCACCCAATCCTGCCGCTTCGCCTTATCCTCGCGGGCAATCCCCATGGCCGCAAACAGCTGCTTGGCGATACCCACCTGCCGGTCGCGATGAGGCCCCTCGTAGGCACCATGATCAACAATCTCCCGCACCGGTGGGACACCGGACATCATACGGTTTGAATTGCCCTCACGAACTTTCTCAAGCGGCGCTCCGGTCAGCACATGCAGATGCCATGGTTGCGTGTTCATCGACGATGGGGCGCGGTTGGCCAGCGTAATGATCTCTTCCAGCAAGGCGCGCGAGACCTGCTTGTCCTGAAAGCCGCGTATTGATCGGCGTTCCAGCATGGCTTGATCCAATTGCATCATAGGTCCTCCCCCTATTTTCCAACAGCATGCTAGCCATGCATCAGACGAAGAACCATCCGATTGCATGTGAAATGACGCATGGTCACAACGCACCGGAAACGGGTACCTTTGCCCCTGTGTCCTAGCCTTTCTCCAGCTTGACCTGCATATCGCGCATCAATGTTTGCATCATATCCTGCGACACCCCTTTGCCACTGAACCGGATCAAGAATCCGTCCCCCGAGCTTTCAGCTCGCATGGTGACCCCCGTTGAGGTGCGCAAAGTGTCATTGCCCGACCAGCCAACCTTTGGCCCGGTGGTCCGGGGCCGCCCGCCACGGCTTACCATGGAATCCGGTGACGCATGTTCTGCAAGGACGGAGTCAATCAACGCCCATTCAGATTTGGCATCGCTCGCCTGCCCTGCCCCCAGAACTTCACGCAACCGGGCCTCTGCCCCGGTCCGCACCCCTTGCGCAAGACGCAGACCATCTTTTTCGCGCAGACTTTCCGGGAATTGCAGCATGTCACCCAAGGCTTCAAAGATCATCGCAAAGGATCGGATCTTGCTGCGCTTGGCTTTGGATGCGGCCGCAAACATCTCTGCCACCGCAGCTTCAGTTGTGGCAAAAGCCCCTTGCTGTGCCGCAATCACCGCAATACGCCCGCGCTCGTAATGACTGAGATCCTGCCGGATTTCGTTTTCCTCGACCATCGCGACAAAGGCGCCGCCAATCTGGTCCGGGTCACGCAGCACCGCCTTGATCCGCGCAAACCTGTCTTCACCCGTTTTCGCCAGTAGGTTCTGTTGCGCAATCAAGCGACGATAGCCGGACAAAAGCCCATAGCGTTTGGTCCCGGCCGGCTCCTTCAACGTGTAAACTTCAATTGGCAATCTAAGCCCATGCGCCTCAATCGAATGTTGCAACTCACCCAGCGCCTCGTCGTCCATGATCGTGCGGTCGCGCTGCATCGACATCGCCTCGATCTCAACCAAGGCGATTTCCTTAATCAACCGCCCCTGCCCTTCCGCATCCCGATAAGCGGCAGCTTGTGCTTCATCCCGCCGGGTTTCCGGCGTGCCAGCTTGAAGGGCCCCGGCGGTTTCCGCCGCCACCTGAGCAATCGGGGCAGATATGGGGTGAGCGGGGGTTTCGCGGCGAAACTCCTCTTCGATGCGCCCCAGAGCATCCGCAGAAGGGGCTTCCAATTTGCGTCGCTTAGCCATCGTTGCTCTCCTGTTCATTCAACTCTTGCAGATCCCGCCACCACGTTCCCAACAAGACCTCTTTCACCTCGGCCCACGTCCGGTCAAAAGCCTCACGCCCCCGCACATAGGTATCACGGTTAAATTCGCGATAATCCGCTTCGTAAATTCCGTTCACCTGCTCTCCGGCCTGCCCCACCATCGCGGTCACTTCCTGCCGGTACGTTGTCATAAAATCCCCGAAATAGGCCTGAATGACATTGGCCAAATCGGTCTGCTGTCCTGCATCAAACCGGGTGATCAGAGCGCGCACAGCATCCCACTCAAACTTCATCTCGGGCAATCCATCCTGACGTCTGATCCTGTTTTCGCCCTCTTCGATGCTGGCGAAGGTCGAATACAGCATATCAAAGAAACGGCCCGTTGAATCGAATTCCAGAAAGGACGCCCCCAACGGGACCAAGAGAATATCCGCTGCGGCCAAGGCATTGATGGTCAAATACCCAAGGGCAGGGGGCGTATCGAGGAGGATAATATCATAGTCATCAAGGATGCCTTCGCTGTCCAAGGCATTTGTCAGCGCATCCCAAAGCGGCCAGCTACGCACCTGCATCCGCCAGACGGGCACCTGAAACTCTGCCCAATAAAGATTTAGCTGAGAACCGATGAGATCAATGTTGGGCCAATGGGTTTCCTGAATGAGGTTTCGCGGCGAAACCTCAAGGCTTTCTGTCAGGGTTTCGTCGAAGGGCAGCTCTTGCGCACCCTTGGCCCGCCGAACTGTATTCTCTGCCTGCAGGTGCCGTGCAAAATCCTTGGCCAAAAGGGGGAACGCCGTAGACCATTCGTCAGGCACACTCCCCCCCATGATGGAAGTCAGCGAACCTTGGGAGTCGAGATCAATGACAAGCACACGATACCCGTCAAGCGCAGCAGACATCGCAAGATGGGCGCACGTGGATGTTTTCCCAACGCCGCCCTTGAAGTTGGCGACCGAAATTACTTTCGCAGGCAGGCCTTCTGGGCGCCAGGATTTGTACTGTTTGTTCGACGCGCCTTCCGTGGCAAAATGCTCGCGTAGGGTCAGGACCTCTTCAAGGGTGAACCATTTGCTGCCAGCTTCGCCCGTACCCTGGGGAAGATCAGGATGCGCTTTAAGAACACGCCGCAGATGAGCAGGGGCCACATCAATCAGATACCGGCAGATTTCCCAAGTGGAAAACCGGCGCAGGCGTTTTTTCCCGTCAGGCGCATAGCCGCGTTTGGCCAGATCATCACGGCCTTTGGCGGCAAAAGCGGCGGCCTTTGCGAATCGTGCAGTATCGATCGGTTCCCCCAGACGACTGGCGGCCTTCGCGGGATCAATGTTAAAATAGGGAGGCGGGGGTGCTTTGGGTGTTACGGCCATATGTCCTCTGGTATGTGCGCAGTTTTGACGCGTATTCGCTGCTTTATCGCACACTACTCTTGGTTTGGGAATTGCCAAGACGGATCAGATGGATTGTCAGAATATGAAAAAATCAGACACTAAACATTGTAGAAGCTTTCAGGTTCTTTATGATGTTTGGATTGAAATTTATCATTCTATACAATGAATTATTCTAGTTTAGGGACCTCGATACAGGAGCAAGGGAACCTGAACACGGTATGATAAGGACCCAAATACAGGATAAAGCGGCCCGATTCCCGGGCTATGAGGGACCAAGCTGCGGGATGAGCTCAAATAGAGTCTGAAACCGCCCTGTTAGGGTCTATTCTCGTTCTGCTCCCAAACATCCTTCCTGTAAACTGGTACCTTTAGGCGCGGTGAAAGCCACGAAGCCAGCCTTAGATTAAGGCACCTCTGTTGTTCTTGCCAGCGGGTCCCTTTTAACGCATGATAGGTCAAGATCGAAGAAAACTTCGGCGGGCAGGGCATGAGCAGGCAAAATAAGATGGATGATATTCCGAAAGAGCGGCTGACCGGTGCTTTGCGCCGTGGGTCAGTCAAAAAGCATGTGGCGGCGATTCATGTTTCAGGCAAACTGACGCTCTTGCAGCGCAAGTTGAGCAATGTGTTGTTGCTGAACGCTTATGACACGCTGACCACAGGTCAGGTGCATATGATCGACGCCCGCACCCTATGTCTGATGATTGGATATAATTCCAACGACATGGATACCTTGAAAGCCAGTCTGCGCGGGCTGGCCGAGACAGTTGCCGAATGGGATATGCTTGACGATCAGGGGCAGCAGGAATGGGGGGTGTCCAGCTTGCTGAGCTATGCGCGGTTGAAAGGCGGTGTTTGCGAATATGCCTATTCGCCTGCGCTGGCTGCGAAATTGAACGATCCGGCAGTGTTTGCGCTGATCAACCTGAACATTCAGCGCCGATTTACCTCTGGCCACGCACTTGCACTGTATGAAAATTGCTACCGGTTCATTCGTACCGGCAGCACAGGCTGGTGGTCTCTGGATTTGTTCCGTCGTCTGATGGGTGTTGAGGACAGCGAATATTACGCCATCTACAAACATCTGAATGCCAAGATCATCAAAACGGCAGTGGCCGAAGTGAACAAGACGTCGAATATCGTCGTAACACCAGAGATCCGAAAACGGGGCAGGGCGGTCACCGATATTCGTTTCAAGATCCGAGAAAATCCACAACTGGCGATTCTGGATCTGGATGACGGTACCGGTGTGCGCAGGTCCGATGTTTATAGCCGCTTGCAGGGGCTGGGCGTCAGTGACCGTCTGGCACGCCAGTGGATCGCACAACATGGCGAAGAACATGTCGCCGAAAAAATCGCCTATGTGAACCAGCAGCGCAACGTGAAGAACCCGGTCGGATATCTTTCTGCGGCGCTAAGGGACGGTTTCACGGCTGAGGCAAAACCACCCGCTGTGTCGACATCACGCGCCAAAGATCTGGAGCGGATTCGGGATCTTGTGGCCTCTCGCACACCAACCCAACGTGATGCGGATCGACGATTGTTCATGTCCCAGATTGAATCACCAGATGCTCGTGCCGATTTTGAGCGCCACGGCTGGATGTCAGCGCTGAATACAGTCTCTATCAAGGCATTTTGGCAAGAAATAGTGCCCGATGATTTCGAAAGCCCCTGACGGCGTTTGTTCCGGAGGTCAGGGTGCGATCAGTCCTTGAACACCGCAAGACCAAGCCATTCGGCCACCACCGCCGGGGTTTTCTCGCCTTCAATCTCTATCGTCAGGAGATTGGTGCGCAGCAGGTCGGTCGCGCTGCGGGCCTTGACTTCCTTCAGGGTGAACCGACCCCGCAACCGGCTACCCGCACGAACCGGCATCAGGAAACGGGTTTTGTTCATCCCATAGTTGATGCCCATCACCTGCCCGGGCAACATGGCGAAACAATCATAGGCGAAGCGGCTGGCCAGCGACAATGTCAGGAATCCATGGGCGATTGTGCCGCCAAAAGGTGTCTCTGACGCGGCTCTTTCTGGGTCTGTGTGAATCCACTGTGTGTCCTGCGTGGTTTCGGCAAACTGATCAATCATCGGCTGATCTACGGTGATCCAATTGGAAACACCAACTTCAGTGCCGATGTTTTTCTCGGCATCGGCGAGGGCGGTTTGGAGGGAGGACATGGGTGGTCTCCTTATGAAGGGTCTGCGGCAACGCGCACCATACGCTTGCCCTTGTTTTCGCCGGCCAGCAGACCGATCAAGGCTTGGGGTGCGTTTTCCAACCCGTCTACGATGTCTTCGGTCACCTTGATCTGGCCAGTGCTGATCCAGTGCTGCATGGCGCGAATACATTTTGCGTCATTGTGGGCGAAATCCATCACAATGAACCCTTCCATCTTCAGGCGTTTCACTACGATCACACCGGGCAGGTTGCGCGGCCCGGCTGGCGCATCGGTGTCATATTGGCTGATTGCCCCGCAACAGACGACGCGCCCTTTCTCATTCATGAAGTTTAAGGATGATTCGAGAATTTTACCTCCTACATTGTCGAAATAGACATCAACACCATTGGGGCAGGTCGCGGCCAGTTTCTTACTTAACCCCGCCTCGCGATAGTCGATGCAGGCATCAAAACCCAATTCACGCTCGACCCACTTACATTTTTCTTGCCCGCCTGCGATGCCAACAACCCGGCAGCCAAGCGCTTTGGCAATTTGCCCCACGTAACCGCCCACCGATCCCGCTGCCGCGGAAACCAGAACAGTTTCGCCAGCAACGGGATTTCCGACCGATAGCAGACCGTGATAGGCGGTTTTTCCAGCAATGCCATAGACAGACATCAGGTGGGAAAGCGTCTCTACCTTGGGCAGTTTCTGCACCTTATGGCCGGGAGCAGTGACGTAATCAGACCAGGTCGCTTCGGCGGCGACAATGTCGCCAACGGCAATCCTTGGGCTATTGGAGTCCATGACCTCGCAAATGGCATAGGTCGGCATCGCATCCCCGGCCTGAACGGCCGCGCGATAGGTTGCCCCCTTCATCCAGGACCGATTGGCGGCGTCAATTGACATCAGTATCACCCGCAACAGAACTTCGCCCTCCTTGGCAATGGGCATTTCAGTCTCTGACAAGACGAAATGGCTTTCTGTCAGGGCATCAGTGGGCAATTCGGTGATCGTGATCTGGCGGTTTTGCATGGGATATGTCCTATTGGATTGAAACAGAGGAAGGTCTGATATGAACGAGGCACGGCAGCACAGGTTTAAACCGGCGAAAGGTGCGGCGGATTTGCTGCTGATCCGGCATGGCGAAACCCAAGCAGCGGTCCGTGGTAAGAGTTTTCCAATGATCGAAGGGCAGGGCGATCCGGCATTGCGCCCCGAGGGGGAAGCGCAGGCGATTGCCGTTGCGGAACGGCTGAAAACCGAGCCTATCTCGGCGATTTACGTCACGACCATGCAGCGCACGCATCAGACGGCGGCACCTCTGGCGCGGCATCTGGGATTGGTGCCCAAGGTTGAGCGCGACCTGCGCGAGGTGTTTCTGGGGGATTGGGACGGTGGTGAATTCCGGTTTCGCGCCGCCGAAAATGATCCGGCGATCCTGCGGGCGCGCGCCCAACAGGAATGGGGTGAATTGCCCGGTGCGGAAACCACGGCGCAGTTGCAGACGCGGGTGCGGGCCGGATTGCTGCGGATCGCACAGGCGCATCCTGACGAGCTGGTTGCGGTTGTTGTGCATGGTGGTGTGATTGCCGCCGCTTTGGCCAGCGCCACAGGCTCGCCCGCCTTTGCCTTCAACGGTGCGGACAACGGATCGATCAGCCGTCTGGTGATCCGGGACGGGGAAATGACCCTGCGAGGGTTTAATGATGTCTGGCATTTGCGGACCTAGACCCATGGTTAATCCATCGTGACCACCACCTTGCCCAGCACCTTTCGATTTGACAGCAGTTTCAACGCATCACCTGCCTGCGCCAGCGGGTAGCTTGCAGAGATGCGGGGCCTGATTTTACCCTCACTGTAAAGACGGAACAGATCACCCATATTTTCATGGTGGTTCTTGGGTTCACGGGCGGTATGGGCCCCCCAGAAGACACCGACAATCTGGCATCCTTTCAGCAATGTCAGGTTGAGTGGGATTTTGGGAATGCCAGCCGGGAACCCGACAACTAAGTAGCGGCCTTTCCACGCTAGGGCACGCACCGCCGGTTCAGCGTAATCCCCGCCAACAGCGTCATAAACTACATCAACGCCGTCACCGCCCGCCAGTTTCTTGATCTCGTTCGAGAGCTCTTTCTGCGTGGCGCGGTCCGACATATCGCGGGCATAGATAATGGTCTCATCCGCCCCAAGGTCGCGGCAGAATTGCGCCTTTTCCTCAGAAGAAACAGCTGCAATCACACGTGCCCCTGCGGCTTTGGCAAGTTCGATGGCGGCAACGCCAACGCCCCCTGCGGCACCCAGAATAAGCAGGGATTCTCCCTTTTGGATTTCGGCGCGATCCTTAAGTGCATGATGCGAAGTGCCATAGGTGAGGACAAAACAGGATGCCTCATCATAGGGCATATTGTCAGGGATTTTGATAACGCGCGCAGCCTCGGCCACCAGATGTGTTGCAAAGCCGCCAAAGCCGGTCATCGCCAGAACACGATCACCAATCGCCAGATTAGAGACACCTACACCCAGGGCCTCAACCTCGCCTGCGATCTCTCCACCGGGGGCGAAAGGCCGGGCTGGTTTCATCTGATACAAATCGCGAATGATTAACGTATCGGGGAAGTTCACGCCCGCCGCATGAACCTTGATGCGCACCTGATTTTTACCCGGTTCGGGTTTGGCCATGTCTTCCAGTACCAAGGTTTCCGGCCCGCCGACTTCTTTGCTTAGCATCGCTTTCATCATCTTTTCCCCCCAGTGGCTTTGCGTGAAAGTGGGACGTGGCGTCGTGACTTGTCAATCGCAATTCGGGCCGTCATTCTGCACAGCGGAATGGATGTCCGCAAATTGACGTGACGTCTTTAGGGAGGAATTTGAGAATGACCGTGAACCCGACAGATGAATTCCGCGCCGAACTGCGCAGCTGGCTGGAGGAGAACTGTCCACCAGAAATGCGTGGTGGTGCAATGACCGAGGACGGTATTTGCTGGGGGGGTAAAAACTGGGTTTTCACTTCCGATGCGCAAAAGCTCTGGCTCGATCGCTGTGCGGCGAAAGGCTATACCGTGCCGACCTGGCCTGTTGACTATGGTGGGGCCGGTTTGACGCGGGAGCAGGAGAAGGTTTTTCACGAGGAAATGGCTGCGATCAATGCGCGGATTCCCTTGCAGAGCTTTGGCATCTGGATGTTGGGGCCGGCCTTGCTGCACTTTGGATCACATGAACAAAAGCTGCATTATCTGCCACCGATTGCGCGGGGCGAAATTCGCTGGTGTCAGGGCTATTCGGAACCGGGCGCAGGCTCTGATCTGGCAAATGTCCAGACCAGAGGCGAAGATAAGGGGGATTACTGGCTAATCAACGGGCAGAAAATCTGGACCTCTTATGCGGATCAGGCAGATTGGATTTTTGCCCTTGTCAGAACGGATAAGGACGCTCCCAAACACAAGGGAATTTCATTCCTGCTCTGTGATATGGAACAAGCTGGCGTCGAAACCCGACCCATCAAGATGATTTCGGGGATCTCGCCGTTTTGCGAGACGTTTTTTACCGATGCAAAAATTCCCAAGGAACAGATTGTCGGAACAGAGAACCGCGGCTGGGACGTTGCGAAATACCTGCTGACCCACGAGCGCGAGATGATTTCAGGCGGGGGTGCGGGTCTGTCCGGCGGTGGGCGTGCCCTGGGCGCAGTGATCGCTGATACGATGGACGAAATGGATGCCACCCTTCGTGCGGATGCGATGCGTTGCGAGGTTGACGCGCTGGCGATTGGCCTCACGCTGGAACGTTACAAAGATCAGTCCGAGGCGGGGCAGGGCGCGGGGGATGCATCTGCGATGTTGAAATACATGGGCACCGAATTGAACAAACAGCGGCATGAATTGATGATGTCTGCCGGTGGGTCGGACGCGCTTGAGTGGGACGGGCCACTTGGCAACCGCGCGGGCGACTGGCTGCGCACCAAGGCGAATTCTATTGAAGGCGGCACAAGTGAGGTGATGTTGTCGATTGTGTCACGACGGGTATTGGGGTTGCCGGCATGAAGAAACTTGTACTGACCGAAGAAGAGACGATGCTGGCCGATATGGCGCGCGGTTTTCTGGATGCCGTAGCCCCCGTGTCCAAGTTCCGCGAAATGCGTGATGCGGGCCAGACCTTTGACCGCGCTTTGTGGAAGGAAATGGCGGATATGGGCTGGGCCGGTGTGCTGGTTCCAGAGGATGCCGGTGGTTCCGATATGGGGTTTGCAGCGGCCAACGTGATCGCGCAGGAAATGGGCAAGACGTTGGCGGTTTCGCCATTTCTGTCCAGTGCGGTGATTGCTGCGACAGCGTTGAAACAAGTCTCTGATGTGCGGGCCAGAGACGCATTGGCAAAGATTGCATCCGGTGATTTGACCTACGCGTTGGCTGTGGATGAGGGGATCAAGTTTGACCCTGAAGGCACGGAAATGGAGGCGCGCGCGGACGGCAATGGTTTCCGGCTGAACGGGAAGAAACAGTTCGTGGTAGATGGGGCGCTTGCCGATCGTCTGTTGGTGCTGGCCAGCACTGAAAATGGGCTGACCTTGTTTGATATCCCAAGCGATCGTGCCGGAGTCGAGCGCAAGGCCAGCAATATGATCGATGCCCGGGATGCGGCGCGGATTACCTTTGACGATGTTGAAGCAACGGGTGACGATGTGCTGGGTGCAGTGGATTCCGCGATGGATGTTTTGAAACCGGCGTTGCAGGCAGGACAAGCGGCCTTGGCCGCAGAAATGTCCGGCCTGTCTGCCGGGGCGTTTGGCATGACCGTTGAATATCTGAAGGAACGCAAACAATTCGGTGTGGAAATCGGTCGTTTTCAGGCGCTGCAACATCGCGCCGCGCATCTGTGGTGCGAGATCGAGGTGACGGCCTCTGCAGTTTTGAACGCGGGCCGGATGCTCGACAATGATCCGCAAAACGCAGAGCTTGCAGTGTCGCTGGCCAAGGCCCGTGCCACGGACACGGCAAAATTGGCCGTCATCGAAGGTGTGCAGATGCACGGTGGTATCGGTATGACGGATGCCTTTGATATGGGGTTTTATATGAAACGCGCCCGTGTGGGTGCAGAATGGCTGGGGGATTATTCCTATCACGCCGAAAAGGTCGCAGCAGCGAGAGGGTTTTAAGATGGATATTCAATCACTGTTTGGATTGGAGGGCAAAGTGGCCTTGGTCACAGGGGGTGCCACCGGCATTGGCCGTATGGCCTGCGAGGCGCTGGTGCGTGCGGGGGCGACCGTGTTGATGGCAAGCCGTAAAGGCGATGCTTGCGAAGCGGTCGCGGCAGAGTTGAACGCATTGGGCGCATCCGGGAAGGCGATTGGGTTTGGCGGCGATGTTGGCAGCGAGGCTGGCGTTGATGCGCTGGTCGCGGCGGTCAAGGAACGGACCGACAGGCTTGATATCCTGATGAACAACGCGGGCATCACCTGGGGTGCGCCGCTGGGACAGTTCCCGCATCAGGCTTGGGAAAAGGTGATGAACATCAATGTGGCGGGTATGTTTGATCTGACGCAAAAACTGTTACCGATGCTGATCGCCGGGGCCAGCGTCGATGATCCGGCGCGGGTGATCAATGTCGGCTCTGTTATGGGTGAACGGGAAATGGGCGACGGGGCCTATTCCTATTCCATGTCCAAAGCGGCGGTGCATCATATGACGCGTATTCTGGGCAAGGAACTGGCGGGCAAACATATCACTGTGAACGCACTGGCACCGGGGCCATTCGTGTCCAGAATGACGGCTTTTGCCACCCATGATGAAGGCACCCGTGAGAAAGTGGGCAAGGATGTGCCTATCGGGCGCGTCGGACGCGACGAGGATATCGCGGGCTGCATGTTGTTCCTCTGTGGGCGCGGTGGGGCTTATGTGACCGGGGCGATTGTGCCTGTTTCTGGTGGTATCAATGTGATGTCAGGGCCAAACATCTTCGAACAGGCGCTGCACTGATGGCCGGTATTTCATTTGAAGGGCGGGTGGCCATTGTCACCGGTGCAGGCACAGGATTGGGGCGCAGCCATGCCTTGGGTCTGGCGCAGCGTGGTGCGAAGGTTGTTGTGAACGATCTGGGTGTGTCGCGAGATGGCACGGGTTCATCCTCTGAAGCGGCAGAGGCGGTTGTGGCAGAGATCAAGGCGATGGGTGGTGATGCCATGGCCCATGGTTGTGATGTTTCCGATGAGGCTGGCGTGAACGACATGGTGGCACAGGCGATGGATGCCTGGGGCCGTGTCGATATTGCGGTGAACAACGCGGGTATCCTGCGCGACAAGACATTCGCCAAGATGGAGATGGCCGATTTTCGCAAGGTGGTTGATGTGCATCTGATCGGGTCGGCGAATGTGGCGCACGCCTGCTGGCCGATTATGCGGGAACAGAAATACGGGCGTATTGTTTTTACGACCTCCGGTTCAGGGCTTTATGGCAATTTTGGTCAATCCAACTATGGCGCGGCCAAGGCGGCGATGATGGGGTTGATGAATGTGCTGCATCTGGAAGGGGCGCGGGACAATATCCGCGTGAATACACTTGCACCAACGGCGGCCACTCGAATGACCGAAGAGCTGTTGCCGCCCGAAGCTGCAGCGCTGCTTGCGCCCGAAACGATCACGCCGGGGTTGCTTTATCTGGTGAGTGAAGACGCTCCAAGCCGGTTTATCATGGGTGCGGGGGCGGGAAGTTTTGCCCAGACCCGTGTGTACGAAACTCAGGGCATCACGCTGCTGGATGGCGATAACACGCCCGAGGCAATTGCGGCCCGTTTTGCCGATTTGAACGATCCCGAAGGTCAGGAAGACATGCAAGACGCGTTCAGCCAGACCAAGAAATATGCACTCAATGCAGCTAAGGCCCGTGGCCTCAAGCTGGATTGGTAAACGGATTTAAGGAGAAAACACATGCGTGACGCAGTCATCGTTTCCACAGCACGAACCCCCATCGGCAAGGCCTACCGGGGCGCTTTCAACAACACCACGCCACAGGAACTGGCAGGCCATGCAATTGCCCATGCCGTCAAGCGCGCGGGAGTTGATCTGAGCGCAGTACAGGATGTGATCCTTGGCGCGGCACTGCAACAGGGACATTCGGCAGGCAATATTGCGCGCCAAGCCGCGGTGCGCGCGGGCCTGCCAGTCAGCGTTGCGGGCATGTCACTGGACCGTCAATGTGCATCCGGCATGATGGCCATTGCCACAGCGGCCAAGCAGGTGGTGATGGACGGCATGGATGTTGTTGTTGGTGGCGGTGTTGAATCGATCTCGATGGTACAGACGCCTGAGATGCGTGTGAAGGCTGACAAATGGCTGATGGAGCACAAGCCCGAGATTTACATGTCGATGCTGGAAACAGCCGAAACTGTGGCCGAGCGTTATAACGTCAGCCGCGAGCGGCAGGATGAATATGCGGCCCGCTCGCAAGAGTTGACCCATCTGGCACAGGAAGCGGGCAAGTTTGATGATGAGATTGTACCGCTGACATCAACCATGTTGATGCAGGACCGCGAGACCAAGGAAATTTCTTCCCATGAGGTGACGCTGGAGAAGGACGAGGGCAACCGTCCCGGCACCTCTGCTGAAAATCTGGCCGGACTGAAGCCGGTGCATAAGGATGGTATCCATATCAAGGAGGGTAAATTCATTACCGCTGGTAATGCCTCGCAACTGTCAGACGGTGCATCGGCCAGTGTTGTGATGGAAGCCAAGGCTGCCGAAAAAGCGGGGCTTGCGCCGCTGGGCCGCTACGTCGGCGTGATGGCCGCAGGGTGCGAGCCGGACGAGATGGGCATTGGCCCGATCCATGCTGTGCCACCTTTGCTTAAGGCACATGGGTTGACGATGGATGATATTGGCCTGTGGGAGCTGAACGAAGCCTTCGCTGTTCAGGTGATCCAGTCGCGTGATGTGCTGGGCATCCCCGACGAATTGCTGAACGTCAACGGTGGTGCGATTTCCATCGGTCACCCTTATGGCATGTCCGGCGCGCGGATGGTGGGCCACGCCTTGATCGAAGGCAAACGCCGTGGCGCAAAATATGTCGTCTGCACCATGTGTGTAGGCGGCGGCATGGGCGCGGCCGGGCTCTTCGAGGTTTTGTAAGACGTGCAATTTGCGAATAAACGGGGCGGTTTTAGCCGCCCCCTTACGGTTAACATGAACCTAACTGGAGGCTCTATGGCCCGCGACGATTCACATCTTCCCAAAGCGCTGCAAGGGTTACGCATTCCTTTGATCGCCTCGCCCTTGTTTATCATTTCGGTGCCGAAACTGGTGATTGCACAATGTAAGGCGGGCATCGTCGGTTCGTTTCCGGCGTTGAACGCGCGGGAAGGGGCGGGGGAACATCCGCTGCTTGATACATGGCTGACCGAGATCCGCGAAGAGCTGGACCGCCATAACCAGGCAAACCCCGACAGCCCTGCCGCGCCCTATGCGGTGAACCAGATTGTGCATCGTTCAAACGAACGTCTTGAACGCGATCTGGAGATCTGTGTGAAACACGAGGTGCCGATCTGGATCACCAGCTTGGGTGCGCGGGTCGAGGTGAACGAGGCGGCGCATTCCTGCGGCGGGATCGTGATGCATGACATCATCAACAACCGCTTTGCAAAAAAGGCGATTGAAAAGGGCGCGGATGGGCTGGTCGCTGTGGCGGCTGGTGCGGGCGGGCATGCAGGGCAGCAATCGCCTTTTGCTTTGGTGCGTGAAATCCGTGAATGGTATGACGGGCCGGTTGCGCTTTCTGGGGCGATTGCCACAGGAGAATCCTTGCTGGGGGCCCGTGCGATGGGGGCTGATCTGGGATATACCGGGTCGCCGTTTATTGCCACGGATGAGGCGAATGCAGATCAAGGGTATAAGGATATGATCGTCGGCTCCGGTGCCGAAGACATTGTTTATTCGTCCTTGTTCACTGGTGTTTGGGGCAACTACCTGAAAGGATCGGTGACTGCTGCAGGCATGGACCCTGACAACCTGCCGCAAGCGGATGCCTCGTCAATGAATTTCGGGTCGGATCGTGAAAAGCCGAAAGCCTGGAAAACCATTTGGGGGTCGGGGCAGGGGATCGGTGCGGTAAAATCCGTCGGCCCCGCGCATAAGATCGTGGACCGGATGGCAGATGAATATTTCGCGGCGGGCAAGAAGTTGGCCGCAGAATTTTCATGAGCGAACTTTTGGTCATTCGCCACGGGCAGGCATCCTTTGGACAGGACAACTATGATGTGCTGTCTGATTTGGGACATCAACAGTCTTTGGCGGTTGGTGCATTGCTGCGCGATACCGGCTGGGTGCCGGATCGATTGGTGACGGGCACGTTGAAACGACAGCGTGATACGCTGTCATCGATGGGATTCACCCAAACGCCCGAAGAACATGCAGGTTTCAACGAATACGACTTTGGAGACCTGCTGCATGCGCGCTTCAAAGGGGATGTGCCTGATCTGGTCAAAGGCGAGCGCAAGACCCATTTCCGCGCGCTACGCGAAACCGTCTTTGAATGGCAGGATGCGGCGTTTGATGGCGCTTCGGAAACATATGCCGAGTTTGCCGCAAGGGTTGAAACCGCGCGTGCCTTCGCCTGCGACACCACGGCCAAGCGGGTGCTGGTGATCTCTTCCGGCGGTGTCATCGGGCAGATGACAGCAACGGCATTGGGGGCGGGCAAACGCCAGATGATGGAATTGAATTTGCAGATCAAAAATACCGCCATGACGCGGTTCATGTTTTCCGGGGCACGGTTTGGTTTGCATGAATTCAACGCGACACCGCATTTTATGACGCCTGCGGGTGCGGACCTGCTAAGCTATAGCTGAGGGAAGAAAATGAGCGCAGACACACAGACGTTGGATGAGGCCGCTGTTGCCGGGTATCTTCAGGAACATCTGCCCGGGTTCGCGGGGCCGATGGCGGTGACCAAGTTTCAGGGCGGGCAAAGCAACCCGACCTTCATGTTGGAAACGCCAACCAAAAATTATGTGCTGCGGCGCAAACCGCCGGGAGTTCTGTTGAAATCCGCCCATGCGGTGGACCGCGAGTTCCGGGTACAAAAGGCGCTGGAAGGATCGGAGGTGCCGGTCAGCAAGATGCACGTGCTTTGCGAGGATGATAATATCATCGGGTCGATGTTTTACGTCATGGACCATGTGCCGGGGCGCAATTTCAACGAACCTGCGATGCCGGAACTTACCCCGGCGGAGCGCGGCGGCATTACGGATGAGATGAACCGTGTGCTGGCTGCCCTGCATCAGGTTGATATCGGCGCGGTTGGTCTGGATGATTACGGCCCCGCGGGGAATTATTTCGAACGGCAGGTGGGGCGGTGGACCAAACAGTATAAAGCGTCGGAAACGCAAAGCATTCCGGCAATGGACGAGCTGATGAACCTTCTGGTCGAAGCCCGGCCTGCTGATGACGGGCAACGCACGCTGGTGCATGGGGATTATCGGATCGACAATATGATTTTCGATGCCACGTCCACAGATTGCCGGGCGGTGCTGGATTGGGAGCTGTCGACAATCGGCCACCCCTTTGCGGATCTGGCAGCTGTGATCATGCAATGGCAACTGCCTTCAGGCACCGAAGGGCGCGGGATGGGTGGCCTTGATCGCGCGGCACTTGGGCTGCCCTCGGATGAGGAATTCATCGCCGCCTATTGCAAACGGCGGGGTCTGAAGGGTATCGACAATTTCGGCTATTACCTCGGCTTTTGCTTCTTTCGCATGGCGGGGATCATTCAAGGCGTGTTGAAACGGGCACTGGACGGCAATGCCTCCAACCCGGAACGCGCGATGAAGGTCGGGGCTTTTGTGCCAGTCTTCGCCCAGCACGGGCTGGAGGCGCTAAAACGGGGATAAGAATGTGATGGACGACCTTCAGATCGGCGCGGATGACATGAAAGACCGCAATTTCGTCACCGCCTTGGCGCGTGGGCTGGAGTTGCTGCGGTGTTTCCGCCCCGGTGAGGTCTCCCTCAGCAACTCTGACTTGTCAGAGCGAACGGGTCTGCCGAAAGCCACGATCTTTCGATTAACCCACACCCTGTGTGCGCTTGACTATCTTGTGGCCGATACCCGCGCAGGGACATATCGCTTAAGTGCCGGTGTGCTGCATCTTGGATTCAGCGTGCTGTCAGCGATCGATATTGGTGAGCGGGCGCAATTTGAAATGCGCCAGTTGCGCGATGGGCCGAACAGTTACATCACCGTCGCCCTTGGAGAGCAGCATCAGCTGGATGTGATCTATCTGGTGACCTGTAACTCGCACGAAGGTGTTGCACTTTCGATCCGGGTGGGCACCCGCCTGCCGCTGTTTGATTCAGGAATGGGTCAGGCGATTCTGGTGGGGATGCAGGATGATGCCCGCGAGGCGGTTTTTGAAATTGCCGGTCGTGAAAGCAGCCAGCGAGAAGCGGACGGGCGTGCCCGGTTTGTGGAGGCCAAATCCTTCTATGAGGTTAATGGCTTCTGCACCGGCTACGGAACCTGGCGGTCGGATGTAAACGGCATTGCCGTGCCGGTCTTCTCATTGGGTGGGGCACGGGTTTACGGGTTGAACGTCGGAGGGCCATCGTTTCATGTAAAACCGAAACAACTTGAAAACGTATATGCACCACGTCTTATAAAAGCTGGCGAAGCACTTAGCGTTCGCATCGGTGAAGAGCCTCGCGGTCAGTAGTTTCGCAGAGCGGAATTCGGCGCGGTTAAATTGTGTCGATTCCCGTATTCCGTGTCTGGTTTTTTGGCGCTGCCTCTGGCGCGATTGTACTGCCAGCCCGACATGCGAATGATGTCGATTTGCGCCAGGTATCGCGTGAGCGAAATTGCTTTATCCATATAAATCATGGGATTGCGGATATTCTCCGAAATCACTCTTGCCTGTATCGAATTTTCCGGCGCTGAATTATATCGCTGATTTTCCCAAAATTACGCAGGGGAACAGATCACCTGTCCTCTTGACTTTGTCAGGGGGTGTGCAACTCTTTCTCAATCTAACAAGACCCCGAAAATATGAACTGGGGCGTGCTAAATCCTTGGGAGGAACACATGAAAAATCTAACGAAACTGGGCGTGGTTTCTGCGCTTTCGCTTGTCATTGGCGCTTCCGCTGCTTTTGCCGAAAACATCAAGATCGCTTTTATCGATCCCCTGTCTGGCCCCTTTGCCAGTACCGGCACAAACGGTCTGCACCAGTTTGAATTTGCCGCCGACCATATGGTCAATGAAAAGGGTGGCGTGTTGGGAGGCACAAACTTTGAAATCGTCGCTTTCGACAATAAGATCAGCCCGAAAGAATCCCTGATCCAGCTTCAGGTCGCGATTGACCAGGGCATCCGGTATATCGCACAGGGCAATAGCTCTGGTGTGGCGAACGCGCTGACCGAGGCGATTGACAAGCATAACAAGCGCAACCCGGACAGCCGTGTTTTGTTTCTGAACTATGCGGCGGTTGATCCTGCCCTGACAAATGAGAAGTGTAATTTCTGGCACTTCCGCTTTGACGCCAATGCCGACATCAAGATGGACGCGCTGACAGATGTCATGGCTGCTGATGAGAACATGAAGAAAGTCTATATCATCGGTCAGGACTATTCCTTTGGTAAGGCTGTGGCTGCTGCCGCGGTTTCGAACCTGGCCAGCAAACGTTCCGACGTTGAGATTGTGGGCAATGAATTGCACCCGATTGGCAAGGTTAAGGACTTTACACCCTATTCACGCAAGATCGTCGCCTCTGGTGCGGATGCGGTGATTACCGGTAACTGGGGTGCCGACATGCTGGGTTTGGGCAAGTCGGTTATCGAAAACGGTTTTGATGGGCCTATCTACACCTATTACGCTGCCGGTTCCGGGATAACAGCGGCCTTTGGTGAAAGCGCAAAGGGGCGTATTCGACTGATCTCGCAGGGCGGTATCAACCCGATTGCCACCGATGAGGCGCGTGCGACATATGAAGCGTTTGAGGCAAAATACCCTGAGGGTAATATTGACCAGAGCCGCATCTTTAATGTGATCGGTATGCTGTCCCAAGCGATCGAGGCTGCTGGGACCGCGGATGATGTTGTCGCTGTGGCCAAGCAGCTTGAAGGCATGGAATATGAATCCATGTGGGGCGGTAAAGTGTTCATGCGTCCGCAGGACCATCAGGCCATTCAGGATATGCATGTTGCCGTTCACACGGATGAAAATATCGACTTTGACTATGACCTGTCCGGCTATGGTGTTCTGACGGAGTCAACTGTCGAGATGGCGTCGATGGACAGCCCGACAACATGTGAGATGAAGCGCCCTTAAGCGCCAATCTATATAAGGTCCGTCGCACGGGTTGTGCGGCGGACCAGATTTGCATTCTTTACCGCTTTTCCTCCAAGGGGGACCGATGGAACTCATCCTCGTCAACATAATCGACGGGCTTGTGACCGGATTGCTGTTGTTCATGCTTTCGGCCGGCTTGACGCTGATCTTCTCAATGATGGGCGTTCTGAACTTCGCCCACGCCAGTTTTTACATGCTGGGTGCCTATTTTGCCTATCAGATCAGCATAGCGCTGGGATTCTGGGTTGGCCTGTTGGTTGCCCCGCTGATTGTCGGGGTGATGGGTGCCGGTGTCGAACGATATGGGTTAAGGCGCGTGCATCAATACGGTCATGTGCCCGAACTGATCTTTACCTTTGGTCTGGCATTATTGATCGAAGAACTGGTGCAGTTTATCTGGGGTAAGAACCAGATGCCCTATTCGATCCCCGAGGTATTGGACTTCACAGCCTTTTCAATTGCCGGCAATTCGATCCCTGCGTTCAAGATTTTCATGATTTTCACCTCTGTCGGCATCTTCATCGGATTGTTATTCATCCTGACAAAGACACGTGTCGGCATGATCATTCAGGCCGCGCTCAGTTATCCGCGCACGGTGGAGGCCTTGGGGCATAACGTGCCACTGATCTTTATGGGCGTGTTTGGTGTTGGCACCGCCTTGGCTGGTGTGGCTGGCGTGATTGCCGGGCCGGTGTTGGGCACTTTCCCGGGCATGGCCTTTGTACTTGGCTCCATTGTGTTTGTGACCATCGTGATTGGTGGACTTGGCAGTCTTTGGGGCGCACTGGTTGCATCCCTGTTGATCGGGTGGATCACCACCTTTGCCAAATCCTATAATATTGCGATGTCGGATATTCTGAACGGACTTGGAATTGCAACGCCTGAAAACATGAGTGAAAACCCGCTGCGCGATTTATGGACAGTCACCAGCCCGCAAATTGCGGATATCCTGCCCTATATCCTGATGGTGCTGATCCTGATCTTCCGCCCGGCGGGCCTTTTCGGAAAGCGTGAATCATGACCGATCAGATCACAACACATCCCAGCAAACCTTCCGAACGAATGCGCGCCGGGTCATTGACCCTGACGGTAGGCCCGTGGGTGGTTGCCGCCATTGCATTGATGATCATGCCGTATATCTTCACGTCAAATTCCGCGCTGACAATCATGAACCAGATGTGGATCACGGTGATCTTTGCGCTGGCCTATAACATGTTGCTGGGGCAGGGCGGGATGCTGTCCTTTGGCCATGCGGTTTACATGGGCCTTGGCGGGTTCTTCTGCATGCACATCATGAATTACGTCGAGGACTTTGGCCTCGCGCTTCCCTTGCCGCTGCTGCCTTTGTTCGGTGGTCTATTCGGCATGGGCTTTGCGATGATTATCGGTTCCTTTTCGACCTCCGGTGCGGGTACACGCTTTGCCATGATCTCGCTTGGGGTTGGCGAATTGATTGCCGCTTGTTCAGTGATCATCGTGGCCTTCTTTGGTGGCGAAGAAGGAATCTCCGGTGACCGTACCTATGGTCTGCCTTTCTTTGGCATCGAGTTCCTGAAGCAGATCGAGGTCTATTATCTGATCTCTTTCTGGCTGATGCTGTCGGCGCTTTTGATGTATCTGTTTTCGCGCACCCCCGTTGGCCGTATGGCAAATGCGGTACGGGACAACCCGGAGCGTGCGCAGTTCCTTGGTTACTCTGCCCGTTGGGTCCGGTTCTACAGCTTCTGTGCATCCGGCTTTTTCTGTGGCATCGCGGGCGGGCTGTTCGCCATCAGCTATGAAATCCTGACGGAAGAAAACCTGAATGCTGCTTCCTCTGGTGTGATCCTTTTGGTGACCTTCCTTGGCGGTGTTGGATTTTTCTTTGGCCCGATCATCGGCGCAATTGTGTTCACGCTTTTGCAAACGGTCCTCAGTCTTCAGACAGAGCTTTGGGCGATCTATGTGGGCTCGTTGTTCCTGGCCACTGTGATGTTCTTTCCCGGTGGGCTTGCCGGGTTGATGATGATGCATGTGCCGGCTGTCCGATTGGGCAAGGCCGGGGGATTATTGGTGCCCTATGTCAAAACACTGGTGCCTGCCGCGATTGGCGTACTGGGAATTTGCGCCCTGATCGAAATGGTTTTCCATGTTCGCCATGGTGCAACCGGTGATGTCGAAATGACCCTATTCTGGACAACCTTTGACAGCCACACGGTACTGCCTTGGATCATTGCCGCATTGGTTGCGGTGGTGGGCATCGGCATCGCCAAAGCCACAGCACCGGGTTTGAAAGAGGCTTGGGATGAGGCGAATACCCCAGGAGGCGCATCATGAGTGTTCCAGCACTTGAGCTGACCGGCCTTAAGAAGAGTTTTGGCAAAGCCGAAATTATTCGCGGGATCGACCTGTCAATTGGCAAGGCAGAACGTCATGCCATCATCGGCCCCAACGGCGCGGGCAAATCGACGCTGTTCAACCTGATCACTGCGCGCTTCCCGCCAACAGCGGGCACGGTGAAACTGCATGGGGAAGACCTGGCTGGTCTGGAACCCTATCAGATCAACCGCAAAGGTCTGTCACGATCATTCCAGATCACCAACATCTTTCCGGCCATGTCGGTGTTCGAGAATGTCCGTTGTGCACTGCTTTGGGCGCAGGGATATAAATACTCCTTCTGGAATCTCGTGAACAACAGTCGCGGGTTGACCGAAGGGGCGGATGCCATTCTTGATCAAATCAACCTGCTAGAGCGCCGCAACCTGCCGGCGGGCACCCTGTCTTATGCGGAACAACGCGCCCTTGAAATCGGCATCACCATCGCCGGCGGCGCGGATGTGATCATGCTGGATGAACCCACCGCCGGAATGAGCCATTCGGAAACCGACTATATCACCGACCTCATTATGAAGGTCACCGAAGGCAAGACTTTGATCATGGTGGAACATGATATGGGTGTTGTCTTTGGCCTTGCTGACCGGATTTCCGTATTGGTCTATGGTGAGATTATCGCAACCAATACCCCCGAACTGGTGCGTGCGGATTCCAAGGTTCAGGAAGCCTATCTGGGTGCTGCGCTGGAGGAAGAACATTGATCGAAGTCACAGACATGCATGCCTATTATGGCAAATCTCACATCCTGCAAGGGGTCAGCATGAACGTGCAGGAAGGCGAGATTGTAGCGCTTTTGGGTCGCAATGGCGTGGGCCGTTCAACCACCTGCAAGGCGATTATGGGGGAGGTCGAACCACAAGGATCTGTCAGGTTCAAAGGCCAGGAGATCGCTGGCAAGAAAGCCTTTGAGATCGCCAATCTCGGGATCGGCTATGTACCGGAAAACCGAGATATCTTTCCCGGTCTCACCACGCGGCAGAACCTGACACTGGGGTTGAAACCGGGGCAGAAGGATGGTGCGGGCCGTTGGTCGATGCAGATGATGTTCGACATGTTCGAGAACCTGGACAGACGCGCAGATGTAGAGGCTTCGGTGTTGTCGGGCGGGGAGCAGCAGATGTTGACCATGTGCCGGACCTTGATGGGCGATCCTGATTTCGTCATGATTGACGAACCAACCGAAGGGCTTTCCCCGCAGATGGTTCAAAAGGTCGCCGAGGTGCTTAAGGCGATTGCAGAACGGGGCATCTCGACCCTATTGGTCGAACAGAAGCTGTCGATTGCCATGGACATCGCGGACCGCGTTTATGTTATGGGTCACGGGCAGGTTGTGTTTGAAGGCACACCCGCCGAGTTGAAAAGCCGGGAAGACGTGCGCAAGGAATGGCTGGAAGTTTAAGACGACCGGAAAGTGAGGGCCGCGATGGGCAGGTTTGATAAATCGCGGCTGGCCCGCATCTCGGGTTGGATGCAAGGCTATATTGACCGGCAACAATTTCCGGGCTGTTCGGTACTGGTGGCGCAGGACGGGCAGGAGGTCTTCTTTGATCAGGCTGGTTTGCGTGATGTTGCCTCTGGTCTGCCGTGGGAACGCAATACGGTTGCCCGCATCTATTCGATGACCAAGCCGGTGACATCCCTTGCCATGATGATGCTGGTTGAACGCGGGCTGGTGCATCTGGATGCACCGGTTTCTGATTTCATTCCTGCTTTTGCAGAGGCCCGATGTCTGCGGCCCGATGCCACGGATTTATCGCAGACAGAACCCTGTGCCGCGCCCAGCTTGCACCAGTTGCTAACCCATACATCGGGGCTGAGCTACTCTTTCAATCCCGGCCTTATCTCCAAGGCGATGCGCGCGGGTAAACTGGATTTCAGTCCGGGTGCGCGGACATTGGCACAGACGGTGGATGAGGTTGCCACCCTGCCTTTGGCATTCCGACCGGGCAGTCGCTGGGAGTACTCGGTTGGTATCGACATCGTTGGTCGCGTGATTGAAGTGATCAGCGGCCAACCTCTCGATGTATTTTTCGAAACGGAAATACTGGGTCCGCTGGGCATGAATGAAACGCGGTTTCAGGTTCCTGCGGGTGTGGGCGATCGTTTTGCCTCGCTTTATACGCCTTTGGCGGGGGAAGCATTTGATCTGAACGCAAAATCCGAAGGCGGGGATAGCCTGCGCCAGACTGATCATGTGGATGGCTCACCCTATCATACAACACAAATGCTCTCGGGCGGTGGTGGGCTGGTAGGCACGATTGACGACTATCTGTTGTTTGCCGAAATGTTGCGTGTTGGCGGCAAGGGGTTGGTGTCACCGCAGATACTGGCCTTTATGATGCGTAACCATCTGACCGATGACATTGCGTCGATGGGCCCGGCAAGCTTTGCCGAACAACCGATGGACGGAATGGGGTTTGGGATTGGCGGGGCCGTTGTTCTGGATCCTGCGCGCGCGCGGGTGCCGGGTTCAATTGGCGATTTTTCATGGGGTGGCATGGCCTCGACCTTCTTTTGGATTGACCCGGTGCATGATCTTTCTGTGGTCTTTTTCACCCAACTGGCACCCAGCAGCTCCTATCCTGCCCGCTCGCAACTCAAGGCACTTATTCACGGGGCATTAACATGATGGCCAAGACTCTTTGGACTCCAACTGCGGAACGTTTTGAGGCCTCCACCATGGCGCAGTTTGAGCGGTTTGTGGGTGAAACCCGCGGGCTGGAGTTTTCTGATTACAACGCCATGTGGCGCTGGAGTATTGATGACCTTGAAGGGTTCTGGAATGCGATCTGGGATTTCTTTGATCTGTGTGCCTCTGTGCGCCCCGAAAAGCTGTTGGTCAAACGCCAGATGCCGGACATGGAATGGGGCACGGGCGGGCGGCTGAACTATGCCGAGAATATTCTCAAACATGTTGACGGGCGGGCGGATGCATCGGCCTTGATTGTGCAATCAGAGACTTTTGGCCGGTCTGAAATGACATGGGGTCAATTGCAGGCACAGGTGGCATCAGTTGCCAGACATCTGCGTGACATGGGGGTGCGCGAGGGCGACCGCGTTGTCGCGATCCTGCCGAACACGGAAACAGCACTGATTGCCCTGCTTGCCACGGCAAGTATCGGCGCGGTTTGGTCCCTATGCGCGCCAGACATGGGGCATGTGGCGATCCTTGACCGGTTCAAACAAATCGCGCCGAAGGTGTTGATTGCGCAGGATGGTTATGTCCATGGCGGCAAAACTGTGGACCGGCGCGAGGTGCTGACGCAGATTAATGCGGGCCTGCCGAGTGTGGTGCAATTTGTGACCTTGCCAGTGGTGGGCACATTGCCCGACGGCCATGTCGATTGGCACGACATGACCAAGGATGACGTCCCGTTCGAGCCGGCCCAGGTTGGGTTCGAACATCCTTTGTGGATTGTTTACTCATCCGGCACCACGGGCAACCCCAAGCCGATTGTTCATGGCCATGGTGGCATCATTCTGGAGGCGGCGAAACAATCACTGCACCATGATATCAGCGCGGCGGATCGTTTTTGCTGGCTGACCTCATCAGGCTGGATCATGTGGAACGCGCAATGGATGGCGCTGGGGCAGGGTGCCTGTGTTGCAATGTTTGACGGCGCGCCTAACCATCCGGATATGGGGGTGCTGTGGCGTTTTGTTGCAGATGAAAAGCTGACCTATTTCGGGGCTGGTGCCGCCTATTTCAGCACCTGTATGAAAGCGGGGATTACCCCGCGCGAAGATGTCGATTTATCCACCATTCGCTCGCTTGGCTCCACGGGGTCCCCCTTGTCTGGTGATGCTTATGATTGGATTTACCGTGATGTGAAAGCGGATCAATGGCTAGCGCCGATTTCCGGCGGCACCGACCTTGCCGGTGCATTTGTGCTGGGTCATCCCGGCATGCCGGTGCGTGCGGGCGAAATGCAGTGCCGTGCCCTGGGCAATGCCACGCGGGCCTTTGATGCCTTGGGGAATGAATTGACCAGCGAGGTGGGCGAATTGGTCTGCACCGAACCGCTGCCGTCGATGCCGCTTTATTTCTGGGGGGACACAGATGGCAGCCGACTGCGCGAAAGCTACTTTGAGGATTATCCCGGCGTGTGGCGCCATGGCGACTGGATCTCGATTGACGAGACGGGGGCAAGTGTCATCTACGGGCGTTCTGACGCGACGATCAACCGGAAGGGGCTGCGCATGGGCAGTGCCGAAATCTATCAGGCGGTTGAAGGGCTGGACTGGGTGATGGATTCACTGGTTGTCGATCTGGAGTTTCTGGGCCGTGAAAGCTTTATGCCGCTGTTTGTGGTCACTGCTGAAAGCACCCCGCTCGATCAAATCCACAAGGATGCAATTAACGCGGCCATTCGCGCGCAAGTTTCGGCGCGGTTCATTCCCAACGAGATTATCCAGATCAAGGATGTGCCACGCACCCTGTCGGGTAAGAAGCTTGAAGTTCCGGTGAAAAAGCTGTTGCTTGGCGGTGATCCGGCAAAGGTGGTCAATCGCGACAGCATGGCCAATCCCGACAGCTTTTATTTCTTTATCGCCTATGCGGACGCACGGGCCAATGCCTGAAAGTACACCATGAACCCTGCCGAAGAATTGTTGAATCTGCTGGACATTGAACAGCTTGAAGTTGACCTGTTTCGCGGTATCGGAGGGGGTGGCGAAACCACGACACGCATTTTTGGCGGGCATGTCATTGCGCAGGCGCTGATGGCCGCCTACCGCACGGTTGAGGATCGGCTGTGCCACTCCCTGCACGCCTATTTCATTCGCCCCGGTGATCCGAAGATCCCGGTGATCTATCAGGTGGACCGTGCGCGTGACGGCGGCAGTTTTACAACACGTCGGGTTGTGGCGATCCAGCACGGTAAGCAGATTTTCAACATGTCCGCATCTTTTCACGTGGCCGAAGAGGGCTGGGAATATCAGCATCCGATGAAAGATGTCGGATCACCCGAAGACTGGCCCAACCGCAATGATCTGCGGGCAGAGCATGTCGAAAAGCTGCCTGAAAAATACCATGCGGATTTTCTGCGGGAGCGTCCGATTGAACTGCGCGAAGTTGCCCCGCGGGATTTCTTCGAACCCGAGGTTGCGGATGATATTAATCAGCTGTGGTTCCGCATGGAGGCAGCAAAGGGCCAAAGCGCCCAGATGCAGCATTGCCTGCTGGCCTATGCCTCAGATATGAACCTGCTTGGATCGTCGCTACGGCCACATGGGTTGACCTGGTTTCAGGGCAAGGTGATGACCGCGAGCCTTGATCACGCCATGTGGTTTCATGCGCCTATCGAGTTTTCGGATTGGCATCTATATGATCTGGATGCCCCTTGGACGGGGGGCGCGCGCGGCTTTAACCGCGGATCGATCTACAGCCAAAGCGGCAAGATGGTGGCCAGCGTCGCACAGGAAGGGTTGATGCGCCCTTTGGTGAAAAACCCACCATCGGGCTGAGAAAATCCAGACTTGATTGGATTGGCATTCTGGGCAACCCTGTTCGCATTTAAGTACAGGGACACATTATGTCAGATATCAAGATTACCGCTCCGGTGGGCCTTTCCCCGCGCGAGAGTGATGGAAAACCAGTTAAAAACAAACCTGCGGATGTGCTGGTCATTCGCCAAATGCTGGAAGCAAACAAAATCGGCCCGCTGGGTGACTCCAAGAAGATGGATACCGGTCTGCTGAAGGCAATTGAAAAATATCAAAAGAAGATCGGTATGAAGAAACCCGATCAAGTGATTGATCCGGGTGGGCGGACCATTCTTGCGCTTAAACCGAAATATGTGAAAGCGCTGAAAGACGCGGCCAAGGAACCGCGGGTGCGGGTCACCTTCCGTGGCAAGCAGATCGATTGTACGCAAAAGGAATTCGAAGCTGTCAAAAAGGACGTCATCAAGAATTTGACGCCCTATATGAAGTCGCTGGTTTCAAGTCATAAAAACGCGATGAGCACCTATGAGGACTATCTAGATACCGCGATGTTGAAAGATGGTCTGCTGAACGCCGTGGCGCAGGTGATCATCATTGAAACCGGTGGCGTCACGATGCCAAAGAACAAGCTGGCGTTAAAGTCGATCTCGGCCTGTGGCAAACTTGAGCGGGCGATTTCCTCCAAGGATCTGGCGCTGATTGACGCAGCGCTGCCAGAGGCGGAAAAAGCGATCAATGCGTTTCAGGCGGACCTTCTGCGGTTCCTGCGGGAGTTTACCGGGTCTGCGCAAACCACTGTTGTGGTTCTGGGCGTTACCTCGGCCGTTTGTTTTGCGGTTGTCGGCGCGCTGGCCACCCCGGTTCTGGTGGCCGGTGGCATGTCTGCCGGTGGCGCGGCTGTGACTTCGGGTGCGGGTGTCGGCATCTTACAAAGTGCGAGTCAGGAGCTGGGCAAACACGCCAGTGGCAGCAAAGTGACCGCATGGGATTCAATCAAATCAGTGGTGATTGACGGCACAATCGGTGGATTGACCGGTGGCATCGGTTCAAAGATCCCCTTGGGATGGTGTGATGATGCCGCCAAGGCTGTTGCACCGCGCCTTGCCTCCAAGGTGCCATTTATGGCCACCAAACAGCTGGAAAAATTCATCTCGAATTACCTTGCCGGTTCCGGTCAGGAAGTCATCAAATCTGCCATAAACGAGAGCGTTAAAATGTTGGGTGAGATGGTGAAAAAGGGCAAGGCCCCAACGCAAAAGGATTTTGAAAAAGCGGTTCAGAACATTCTTTACTCGGCCTTGCTGGGCGGGCTGGTCAAGAACCTTGGCAGTTTCCAGAAGAAATGGGCGTATAAGAACAAGGATATCCTACAGGGTAAAATCCTGCCTGCCCGTTGGGACAACGCGACCAAAGGCATGGAGATTCCAAATACGCTTAAGGTCAAGATGTGGGCGGATGTCATGAACAAGGTCAGTGATAAGTCGCTTCAGGCTGGGTTTGATGCGGTAATTGCCAAGAGTTCCGGCAGCGAAAGTGACGCCAAACTTAGCAAGATCGCGGAAGAGGCATTGAAGAAAGACAAGGCTGTTCAAAAGCTGGTTGATGCCGAAATCCAAAAGGCGCTTAAGAAATATAAGGTGCCGGCAGGATAACCCATTTGATGGGCGCGCAGTTTAAACCGCGCGCCCTTTTTCGTTCTATCCAAACACGAAAAAACAAATTTTGTTGCCATCGAGGTCATGGGCATAGGCCCCATAAAACCGATCAGGAATACGCTGGCCCGGTGCGCCATCATTGGTGGCCCCCAGCGCAATCGCGCGGGCATGTAATGTGTCCACCTCTTCCTTGGTTGAAACGGGAAAGGCGATCATATTGCCGTTCCCCGGCGCTGGTGCTTCCTTGTTATAGGGTTCGCAGACCGCCAGCATCGGTTCGCCCCGTTTGGTCCCCAGAAACGCAATGCGTCCCATGTCGATGACAACTTTTGCACCCTGTGTCTCAAACAGATCCGTGTAAAAAGTCTTAGCGCGTTCCATGTCAGAAACGCCGATAGTGGTATAGCCGATCATCCCAGGTTGCCTTCCTTACATTTTCTTGTCGCTGAATTTGCGGTTCAGCTTGCGCATGCCGCCGATCCAACGGTCGTAGTCGTCGGTTTTGTTTTTCATATAGGTGCGCACTTCTTCATGTGGCAGGATCAGAAAGGTTTCCTCGCGAATTGCTTCCAGACAAATCTGCGCCACTGGTTCGGGTTCCATCATCCCGTTGATCGCGGCCACATGATCTTCATGGCCACGGGTCATTTCCGTGCGCACGGCCTGCGGGCAGAGCACAGAGACCTTTATGCCCTCGTCACCATGGGTCAGTGCGATCCATTCGGCCAGTCCTACAGCTGCGTGTTTGGTGACCCCGTAAGAGGCGGACCCGATCTGGTTCAACAACCCGGCCGCAGAGGCGGTGTTCAGCAAATACCCGCCACCCCGTGCCGCCATCAAGGGCACCAGATGACGCGCGGCCCAGACATGGGCCATCACATTGATATCCCATGTGCGTTGCCATTCGCTGTTGGGGGTTTCCATCCCGCCCCCCACCGCGATACCGGCATTTGACCAGTAAAGATCAATCGGCCCGATGTCGCGCTCGACATTGTCGATCATCGCTTTGATCTGCGCCTCATCTGCCACATCAACAGTATAGGCGGCACCGCCCACCGCCTCGGCAGTTTCGCCGGCGCCGTCACCATTCATATCGACACAGACAACCTGACGGGCACCCGCCTTGGCAAAGGCCATACACAGGGCTTTGCCGATGCCGCTGGCGGCCCCGGTTACGACACAGATTTTATCTTTGATTTCCATGATCTCAGGTCCACATGTTTGAACCGCCACAGACGGTTAACGCCTGTCCGGTCATGTATTTGCTGGCGTCTGACGCGAGGAAAACCGCAAGACCGGCAAAGTCATCCGGGTCGCCCAGCCGACGCAGGGGTATTTCCTCTTCGATGCGTTTGGCGACTTCGGGATTGTCCCAAAGTTCGCGTGCAAATTCGGTTTTCACGAGGCCGGGGCAGATGGCGTTGAACCGTATCCCTTTGGGCCCAAATTCAGCGGCCAGATTACGTACCAGCCCGATCAGCGCAAGTTTCGACATGCCATAGGTGCCCAGCATAACCGATGGTTTGAACGCCCCAATAGAGGAGGTAAAGGCCATTGAGCCTGCCCCTTTGGCAACCATATCGGGGGCCACCATCTGTGCCAGCCAGAGGTTGGATTGCACATTGGCGTTCATGGTTTTTTGATAGGCATCATCGGGGATTTCCGAAGTCTTGCCATAATAGGGGTTCACACCCGCATTGCCGATGACCACATCAATGGGCCCGGCAAGTTCATGTGTTTTATCAACCAATGCCAGCAACTGCTCTTTATAGCCGACATTGCAGGCGACCGCATGTGCGGTCCCCTTTCCCAATGCGTTGATGCCAGCGGCAGCCTCGTCCAGCTGGTCCTGTTTGCGGGCCGAGATGACAACAGTGGCACCATGTTCGGCGAGGGCGGTGGCCATGGCCAGCCCCATGCCTTTGGAGGCGCCGGTCAGCAGCGCGACCTTTCCGGTCAGATCAAACAGCGTGCTCATCCCATGAACCCGCCGGAACCGCGCGCCTGCGTGTCCCCTTTGATCGCATCCTGACGCGAGTTGCTGTCTTTGTAAGTCTGCACTTCGTGACGGGCAATCACGTGGTGGTGTACTTCGTCAGGGCCATCCGCATACCGTAAGGTGCGTTGCTGTGCATACATCCCGGACAGTGGCGACCACTGAGAAATACCCGTGGCCCCATGCACCTGCATGGCCTGATCAATGATATCACAGACCTGCTCCGGCACTTTAGCCTTGATCATGCTGACCCAGATGCGGGCCTCTTTATTGCCCAGCACATCCATTGCCTTGGCCGCTTTCAGCACCAGAAGGCGCATGCATTCAATCTCGATTTTTGCGCGCGAGATCGTTTCCATGTTCTTGCCCAGATCAACGATCTTTTTACCAAAAGCGACACGGTTCAAACCGCGATCAATCATCAGGTCCAGTGCCTTTTCCGCCTGTCCGATGGACCGCATGCAATGGTGGATGCGGCCAGGCCCAAGGCGCACTTGGCTGATTTCAAAGCCTTTGCCCTCGCCCCAAAGCATGTTGGTTTCCGGCACGCGTACATCGGTGAATTTGATATGCATATGGCCGTGCGGCGCATCATCGTGGCCAAAGACATGCATCGGGCCAAGGATCTCCACACCGGGTGTGTCCATGGGCACAAGGATCTGGCTTTGCTGGCGGAAAGGTTCGGCGTCGGGGGAGGTTTTGACCATCACGATCATGATCTTACAGCGCGGATCACCGGCACCCGAGATATAGTATTTCTCGCCGTTCATCACCCATTCGCCGTTTTCCAGAACAGCCGTCATGCCGATATTCTTGGCGTCTGACGAGGCGCGGTCAGGTTCTGTCATTGCAAAGGCGGAACGGATTTCGCCTGCCAGCAAGGGCTTGAGCCATTTCTCTTTCTGCTCGGGTGTACCGATGCGTTCCAGCACCTCCATATTGCCAGTGTCCGGTGCCGAACAGTTCAGCGTTTCAGAGGCCAGCGGGTTCTTTCCCAGTTCCGCGGCGATATAGGCATAGTCAAGATTGGACAGGCCTTCGCCGGTTTCCGCATTTGGCAAAAAGAAGTTCCACAATCCTGCATCGCGTGCCTTTTGCTTGGCCGCATTCATCAGCTTCATCTGTCCCTCTGTGTGGGACCAGCGGTTTTCGCGGCCCTCACCCAGACGGTAATATTCTTCGGACATCGGATCGACGTTTTCGCGGATGTGTTTGATCACAGCGTTCAACAGCGGCTTGGCCTTATCGGACATTTCAAGGTTGTTCAGGCTGAGAGGGGAGTTCGTATCGGACATTATTTGCCTCCTTGGCAGTTCTTTATGCACCCATGGGCGCCGTTATTTGTTCACCCAGTTGGGTGTGCGTTTCTCGACAAAGGCGTTTACGCCCTCTTTGAAATCTTCGGTTTTGGCCAGGTCGGCGATGACCTCGCGGGAATAAGCGATGCTGTCTGCCATGCCGTCGCGGACATACATGTCGTTCAAAACCCGTTTCGTTGCTTTCACCGCTGAGGGTGAGACGCTGCACAGTTGCTCTGCCTTTTCCATGGCTTTGCCCATCAGCTCCTCATGGGGATAGACCGCATTGACACAACCCATTTCCAAGGCTTCCTGTGCAGTGATGGTGCGACCTGTGTACATCATTTCCTGCGCTGCCAGACGCCCAACATAACGGGACAGACGCTGCACACCGGAAGCTGCGGCAAAGAAGCCAACCTTGACCTCGGGCAGGGCGAACTTGGCATTTTCTGACGCTAGAATAATGTCGCAGGACAGGGCGGTTTCAAAACCGCCGCCCATGGCAAACCCGTTGACCGCTGCAATGATCGGCTTTTCCAAAGTGAAGCGAGAGGACAACCCGGCAAAGCCCATTGGTGTCATGGTTGCACGCGCGCCCCCTGCGGCTGTCGCCTTAAGGTCATTTCCGGCGCTAAAGGCCTTGTCGCCCGCGCCGGTCAGCACCGCGACCCAAAGATCCTGATCCGCAGCAAAGGCATCCCAACAATCGGCCATCTCATTGTGCATATCCACATGCACCGCGTTATAGACATCGGGCCGGTTCATGGTGACGACCAGAATATGCCCCTTCTTTTCGGTTGTGATGAATTCGTAGCTCATACTTTCAGCCCTCCGGTGTCGATTTCTGTAAATTTGCCACCCCCGGCAGCCAGATCGCGCAGCGTGTCGGCGGGTGCAAATGCAGCATCTTCCGCCCCCAGTTTTTCCATGCGTTTCAGCACAGCCTGAGCGCCTACCAAATCGCCGTAAAACATCGGTCCACCCTTGTCGGCAGGCCAACCATAGCCATTGAGCCAGACCACATCGACATCAGAAGGGCGCTGCGCCTTGTTCTCTTCAAGGATTTTCACCGCTTCGTTGATCATTGGATAAATGCAGATCTCGATGATTTCATCTGCGCTCATCTTGCTGGGTTCCGCCCCTGTAATATCGCGGATGATGCCAGCCGTCACATCCGAAGGGACCGGGCGGCGGCTTTCGTCATAATCATAGAAACCCGCTTTGGTCTTCTGCCCGCGCCGGTCCAGCTCGCATAGGGCATCGCGGATTGGATTGTCGGTCTTGGCCCCCTTGGACCAGCCGATATCAAGCCCCGCCAGATCAGACATCTGGAATGGTCCCATCTTGAAACCGAACTGGTTTAATGCCGCGTCCACATCCCAGGGCATCACACCTTGGTAGACCAGTTTATTGGCCTGAATCTGGCGGGCAAACAGAATGCGATTGCCAACAAAACCGGGGCAGACACCCACCAATGTGGCAATCTTGTTGATGTCTTTTGCCAGCGTCATGGAGGTTGCGACCACATCATCCGCCGTATGTTTGGCGCGCACAATCTCAAGCAGCTTCATCACATTGGCAGGCGAGAAGAAGTGCAGCCCAATCACATCCTCGGGCCGTTTCGTCATGCTGGCTATTTCGTTGATATCAAGGGCGGAAGTATTGGTTGCGAGGATCGCACCGGGTTTCATCACCGCATCCAGCTCGGTGAAAATCTTGCGTTTGAGGTCCATGTTCTCAAACACCGCTTCGATCACTAGATCGCAATCGGCCAGATCGGCAATGGATAAAGTGCCCTGAAACCGGCCCATGCGGGCCTCTACCTCATCTTGCGGAAACCGGCCTTTGTCCGCAGAGCGCTGGTAGTTTCCACGCACCACGGCCAACCCGCGATCAAGACCCTCTTGCGAGGTGTCCACGATTTTAACGTCAATGCCGGCAGTGGCAAAATTCATCGCAATGCCGCCGCCCATTGTACCGGCCCCAATGATACCCACGGATTTCACAGGGCGTTTGGGTGTGTTCGCATCAAGGCCCGGCACTTCCCATGCGGCAGCACCAGCGGCGGCAAGATAGGCACCGATTTCTTGATCGTCAGGGGTATTCATATTTGAGCCTCTTGTTTGTCCAGACAGGCCGCGCGGATTGCACGGCGGTCAATTTTGTCAGTCGCACCACGGGTCAGCACCTCATGCTGAACCCAAAGATGCGCGGGGATTTTGAATTGGGCGAGGTGCCCGTCAAGGAACCCGGTCATCTGTTGACTGGTGAGAGCGGCCCCGCTGCGCAGTTGCAAAGCGGCGCCAACAACTTCGCCCAGACGCGCGTCCGGCACGGAAAAGGCGACAGCCTCCAGAACATCGGGATGGCGGTGCAGCGCGCCTTCAACATCCAGACAAGCGATATTTTCACCACCACGGATGATGATGTTTTTCTTGCGATCAAGAATGGTGATGAACCCCTCGTCATCCAGCACGCCCAGATCCCCGGTGCGCAGCCAGCCGTCTTGTAATGTCTCTGCTGTTGCCTCCGGCTGGTTCAGGTAACAGCGCATGATATGCGGCCCTTTCACGGTGATTTCGCCAAGCGTCCCGTTGGGTACATTCTTGCCGTGATCATCCAATATCCGCAGCTCCTGTACAGGCGGGTGCAGTTTGCCTGCGCTTTCGGGGCGGGCGCGATAATCGTCGCCAATCATGCCGATCCCCAATGCGTTGGTTTCGGTCATGCCCCAGCCGGTGGCGACACCCGCGTTAGGAAAGGCATCAGCCAGCTGCGCCACCTGTGCAGCGGGGCGTTTCGCGCCGCCGGAACCAAGATAGTCAATGCTTGGCAGTGTCTCGCCCATCTCTTTGGCCGCTTCCATCAGTTCAGCGGATTGTGTGGGCACACCCAGAAATCGGGTGATCTGGTTATCGCGGATCAGGCGTACCGCTTCCTGCGCGTCCCATTTGTGCATCAGGGTGATCTTGGCACCGGCGGGCAGGCTCAGCAGGAACAAAGGGTGGGTGGCGGTGACGTGAAACAAAGGGGTCACCACCAGCGCAGAGGGGCGCGGCGGATCGGGTGCATCTGGGGCAGGCGGGTCGATCAGCGGGGCGATGACTGATTGCATCAGCCAGCTGAAAACTGCGTTGACCGCGCCGCGATGGGTTTGCACCACACCTTTTGGATGTCCCGTGGTACCTGACGAATACATGACGGCAAAATCATCATCAGTGTCGATGCGGACCTCAAGCGGCTGATCATTCGCTGCACTGCCTCGTAAATGCGAAAAACTGTGTTCTGTCTGACCTTCCCCGTCACGTACACCGATCAGGGTCAAGGCCAATGACTCCTCCAGCGGTTTAAGCCGTGCGATACGTGGCCCATCGGCGAACACCGCCTTGGCCCCACTGTCGTTCAGTGCATATTCCAGCTCTTGGGTTGTCCACCATGCATTCACAAACACCACGACACCACCGATGGACGAAACCGCCAGTACCAGCATCAGCAGTTCGGGATAGTTGCGCATGGCGATCGCGACCCGGTCGCCCTGACCCATTCCCAATGTGTCGCGCATGGCATGGGCCAGACGATGTACTGATCTGGTGAAATCCTCGTAAGAATAGCTTTCGCCTTCATAGGCGATATATTCCAGCTGTCCCTCGCCATGGCGTGCCCAGCCGGCAGCCATCAATGCCGGCACCGTCGGGGGGATATTGCGAAAGGCTTTGACCGTAACGCCACGAATATCGACATTGTCCACCGCAAACACCGGATCCGTCGTCACCACGTGGCGGACTGCTTCTTCAGGCGTCATCGCTGTCATTGCAGCCAAAGGTTTACGTACATGGTTCCCCCTCCCAAGGTAGCCTTCGGCGCGGTCGCTTCAGGGAGCGCTGCCGACTCTTTGAAGGGAGACTAGGCAGGAAACTGGCCGGTGCCAATACCGCACAACGGAACGTCATTCCATTTTTTTCATCACTTCAATAACAAGAGGGTCGTGGTATTCTTACAATTCGGCAAGTGTGACGGCAGGTCATAATACGGCTCGAGGCAGGCGGGCTGTGATCGCAACACCTGTATTATGACCCGGCATTTGCACTGAGTGCTGGAAAAAACGACACCTGCGTCGTAACAAGAGTAGAATTTGAACAACTCATGTTTCTACTGATGAAAAAAACGCCAAAGGAGTGTTCTGGATGGTAGCCAGCTATCCCCTCACACCCCTTCAATATAGCATGTATGCCAGTTCGGCCCTGGCAAAACGCCCCTGGGAATATGTCGAGCAGATTGTGGTGCATGTCAGCTCTGAGAAGCTGGACAGCGCGGCAATGGCGCAGGCTTGGTCTGACCTGAGCAAAGCCCATCCGGCCTTGCGTAATGTGATTGGTGAAGGGGCGGAGGGAGAGCTGTTTCAGCATGCCACGCCAGTAGTTCCGATACATCCTGAGGTGCAGGATTGGCAAGGCTACGATCCGGCAGAATGCAAGGACGCCTTGCAACGGTTTCTGGATCTGGACCGCGCGGTGGGTATTGACGCCACCATAGCGCCGGCCTTTCGGGTTGCCCTGTTCTGGACCGGCCCATCGGACTCCATTCTGGTATGGAGCTTTCCGCATAGTTTGCTTGACGGTCGCGCCTTTGCTCCTTTGCTGGATGAGGTTTTTGGACGTTACAAGCGGATCAAGGCGGGGCAGGAATGGGGTGCGGCAGAGGCACCGGTGGACGATGTGTTCGAACGCCATTGTCGGCAGGTTGCCGCTATGGATCACACACCGGGCGAAGATCATTTCGCGCAAAGCCTGTCTGGCTGGGAGGGCAGCGCGGGTTTGCTGGAACCGGGGGGTGCCCCAACCCGCAAGCAGGAAGTGAGCGTTGATCTCACTCTCGCCCAGACCAAGGCAATTTCGCGCTTGGCCACACAGGCGGGGGTGACCAGCAGCACGGTGGTCTCCGCGGCATGGGGGATTGTACTGGCCCGGCTGAGCGGTCAGCCCGAGGTTGTCTTTGGCGTTACCCGCAACGGGCGGCATCTGGTCGAGGGATCAGCCAATGCCGCGGGGTGTTTTATCACAACCGTGCCAATGCGGTTGCGGCTGGATTCGGCGCTGACCCTTAGTGTTGTACTGGAACAGCTGCGGGCAGAGCAGGTTGCGCTGCGCCCGTTTGAACACACGCCGCTGACCAACATCAGCCGCCGCCTTGGGCTGGCCCCGGGACGGTCGTTGTTTGATTCTGTTCTGATGTTTGATTTTGGTACCTTGCAGGAACAGCTTCAGTCCTTTGGCGGGGCGTGGTTGGACCGGGAGGTCACTTTGCACGAGGAGGGTGATACGCCGGTTTCCGTGGCGGCCTATATGGGCGAGCGATTGAAGATCGTTGTTGAATACGATCCCGCACAGGTGCCGGAAGGGCCGCGCCTTGCAAAGGCATTGGTGCAGTTTTTGGCGGAGTTGGAAACGGCGACGCCTGATACCGCTTTGGCGGCATTGGGCATGCTGGTGGCCGATGAGCTGGACAGCATTTTCCAACTGGCTGGTTCACCACATGCCACCGATACATCCATCACCCCTTGCATTGAAAAATTCGAACACATTGCCGCGCAGTTTCCTGATCAGATTGCCTTAACAGGGCCAGAGGTTGAACCGCTAAGCTATGCTGCGCTTGACCGGGCGGCGGATCAACTGGCGGCAAATCTGATTGCAACCGGTGTGCAACAGGGTGATGTCATCGGCATCTGCATGGCGCGAAGTGTCGGGTTTATCACTGCTATGCTGGCAATCTGGAAATCCGGTGCGGCTTTTGTGCCGATGGATCCGGGGTATCCGAAAGCGACATTGGACATCATCGCCCAGGACAGTGGAGCGCGCTTTGTCCTGACCGACCGGTCGGCCCCGGCGCTTGATGCACAGATCTGCGATATAGCGACGTTGAATGACAAAGACGCAGTTATGTCCGAACGGCTGGAGGTGCGCGGTGATGATCTTGCCTATGTCATCTTTACATCTGGTTCGACCGGGCGGCCCAAGGGTGTCATGGTTTCCCATCGCGCCTTTGCCGCCCATGCGGCGGCGATCATCCCGCATTTCGGTTTAACCCCGCAGGATCGGGTGTTGCAGTTTGCGGCCCTTAGTTTCGATGTGGCCCTTGAAGAGGTCGTACCAACCTTGCTGAGCGGGGCAACGCTTGTCCTGCGCAGTGACGCCATGGCGCAATCCGTCCCCGAGTTTCTGAACCAATTGGAATCCTTCGAGATTACGGTCACCAATTTGCCCACCGGTTTCTGGGTTGCATTGACAGAGGTGCTTGATGCCCATGATGGGGGCTTCCCGGCAAATGTCCGGCTGGTGGTGGTCGGTGGAGAGCGGGTGCCGCTGTCGACGTTGAAACGCTGGCGCAGCCTGTTGCCGGATGTGCGTTGGGTGAATGGCTATGGACCGACTGAAACCACAATAACATGCACCACCCATGAGGTCAGCGATGTGGATCTGGCTGGTGACACTGTGCCCATCGGCCGGCCCCTTGCGCATGCCCGCGCCTGGGTTCTGGCCAAAGACGGCAGCCTGCTGCCGCAAGGTGCCGAGGGAGAGTTGTTCATTTCCGGTCCTGCAGTTGCGCAGGGATACATCGGTGATCCTACCCGCACCGAACAGAGTTTTGTCCAAGCGCAGTTCGCGCCCGATATCGGGCGCATCTATGGCACAGGTGATCGGGTGAAATGGCAGGATGGCGTCCTGCATTATCTGGGGCGCATGGACCGTCAGATCAAATTGCGTGGTTTCCGCATTGAACCGGGTCAGATCGAGGCCGCGCTGGAGATGCAGCCCGGGGTTGATCGCGTCCATGCGGATCTGTTCACAGCACCTTCGGGTCAACAGCAGCTTGTCGCTTGGTATTCATCGGCGCGGACGGAACAATTGCCCACAGCCTCAGAGCTGCAGATCGCTATCTCGGGTGTATTGCCGCCTCAGATGCGGCCGGTTCTTGTCCCTGTCACCACATGGCCGCAAACCGCTGGCGGCAAGGTTGATGTCGCCCGTTTGCCGCCCCCTGATCCGGCAGATGATGCACCACAGCTGTCCGGGGACATGGATGGCACATTGGTTGAAGAGGTGACCCAGCTGTTTCGTGACATCTTGCGAAGCGACGCAGTGGGGCCGCAAACTTCCTTCTTTGAGGCGGGTGGGGATTCACTTTCTCTTCTGCGACTGATGCCCGAGTTGAACCGCGCTTTTAAGCTTAACCTTGATCCCACTGCGGTATACAGCGACCCCACGCCACAGGGGGTGGTTCGCGCCCTGATCGCACAGGATCCTGATCCACTTGTGGTCATTCCGATACAGGAAAAAGGGTCACTCGCGCCGATCTATGCGGTGCATGTGCTGGGCGACAACGGGTCGTATTTCCGTCCACTTGCGCAGGTGCTTGGCGATGAACAACCGGTTTTCGGTCTGACGGTAGGGCTGTTGTCAAACACCACACCAACCACCGTGCCCGACATTGCCCAATTCTACCTGCGTCAGATCGAAAGGCACCATCCGTCCGGCCCGCTTTCGCTGATTGCGGTTTCGGCGGGCAGTTACGTGACACTGGAATTGGCGCATCTGTTGCGAAATGCAGGGCGTGACGTTCAGGCGCTGATCCTGCTGGATGCCGAAGGTCCGGCGGGGCGTGCCCGCGTTGGGCGGGTCGCCCGGATTGCGGTGCACCTGGGCGAGATTTTACGTCACGGATGGCCCTATGTCGCCAAACAGCTTGACCTGCGCAAAGAAACGCGGGCGCAGGATATTTCCAAGCAACGGTTGCAGTCCGACGACGCTGCCCAAGCCGAGGTTCAAGCCGAAAACTTGGATGATGTGAATGATTTTGTGGCCGCTAATCAGATTGCCATCGAAGCCTATGAGCCCCGGCCCTATGATCGACGGCTGACCATTTTCAGGGCAGGTGATGATAAATTCGACAGTAAGGAGGCCCTTCGTACCGGTCTGGGCTGGGCCCCGATTGCGCGGGGCGGTTTTGATCTGACGGATGTGCCGGGCGACCATCTGGGCATTCTTGCTGCGCCAAATGTTCAGCACCTTGGTGCAGAGATATCAGCACTTATGGATTCCCTGCGTAAAACGCCGGAGTAACTAGCCTGCGTGAAGCATGCCCGTCGAACCGGGGATCAGCAGTTTGACATCTGGCCAATTGGCCCAGACTGCAATGGCCCCCAACAGTATTGCAACCGGGAGAAAGATCAGATCATGCCGTCCGTCCCATGCTTTGTGCCGCCGCGCCAGCAAGACAATAAACGGATGATAAAGCAGCAGGGCAATGCCAAGGCCGGTGATTGCACCATATAAGCCATACAAGCTGACCCCAATCAGGAACCCGCCCGTGCTTAACACGGCTTTGGTCAGGCTTACCCCGAAAAAGCCGCGCGAATCCCCGGTGGCGAGGGCGGCCTGATCATAGGTCAGCGACACAACCGTGATCATCTGGACACTGGCCACAGCCACGATAATCCCGCCCGCTGCCAGATATCGGTCATCATAAAGCAATTGAACGATCCATGGGCCACTCAGCGCCAGTACAAACAGCACTGCCAGCATCAGGGCCGTAAGGTAATAGCGCAATTTGAACAATCTGTTCCGAGCGGATTGATCTTCAGTGTTCAGATGTTCGCGGTAAAGCGGGATCAGCACGCGCGAGGTGATCATCGTGCCCAGCATCAAGGGAAAGCTCGCCAGAAACATGCCGATGTTGTAAATGCCCAACCCATCAATGCTGAGGAATTTACCCAGAATGGCGCGGTCCCCTTGTGTCACCAACAAACCACAGATCGACGACAGGAAAATCCAAAGCCCAAAGTGCAGCAGTTCCGACCCGGCAGATTTTTCCCAGCGCAACCGATTGCCCGGACCGGGCAGGAACAGCCACATAAACATCAGGCGGACAATTGCCGTTACCACCCAGCCTGCGACCAAGGCCCATGTCGATCTGGTGGCCCAGGCCAGTATCACCATCGAGATGATACCGATCAGGGTCGCGGCCAGATCAAGTGCCGTTACTCGCCCAATCAATAGGTGCCGGTTGGCGGTTTCAACCCGAATGGGTTCCAGCGCGGCAAAAAGCAATGACACAGCTGCCACAGGCAACATCAATGCGATTACTGGCTGTTCGTAAAAGGCAGCCGCCGGCAGGGCCAGGGCACAGGCAGCGAGCCACAGAATAAAACCGCGGATGATTTGCAGCGTCCACGCAGTATCCAGAAAGTCGGGTTCATCCCCGCGTTTGCTCTGCATGATGGATTGAGCGATGCCCATGTCCGAAATTAAAGTCAGGCCGATCAACATCATGGTGACCAGCGCCATGATCCCAAAGGACTCCGGGAACAGCAGCCGGGCAAGGATCAGGTTTGAGACAAAACGTGCGCCTTGCGAGATAACAAAAGTCAGCGCGGTCCAGGTGGAACCCCGCGCCGCCCGCGCCAGAAGGGTCGTTCCGAAGAAACCACTGCCGACCTTGGGCGATTCAACGCCGCGCTGATTTAGATTGTCAGAAATGGGACCACTCCCCAAGATGCCGGGTCAAGGAGATCATCAATTGATTTTCCAGATCTGAGATACACACATGTTTGCTCCGTCCGCCATAACACATGCGGTGTTTGTCTGTAGCGCCCATCCCAAGACAGGGGAAGTAGAAAGGCGCAAATTCATGGCGCGATTATTCGGGTTTGGGTGCGGAAAAACGGGGAAAAATGATGGGGAAATTGCAACGGTGCAGCTTTTGCGCCGCTTGGTTGGAATTTGATGATGATGAAATATATCCAAGTGCAACTATTTCACTGGTGTTGAAGACTCTTGCATTCAGCACATTGTTTTCTCGACAGCGGACACCTCGAAAGCAGGTGAGGTTGCATCGAAATTGTGAGGTGGACTGACCCAAGAATTCCATTTGGATGGGAAGATACCGGCCCTGCGAATTCACATCCACCAGAGTCAATGCCCCGACATAAGCCCAGTGTTGCTGGCGAAAAGCAATTACCAGCGAGAGCGGATGAAACCTGTGTAGGTTCAGGGCCTATGGTGCTGAGGCATGTGGTACTGCCATCTTCAACCACTGGCCCGACCCTGCCGTGCCTTTGAAATTGCGATCTTGCAGGACCACCTGTCCCCGGGAAAGCACCGTCACGGGCAGCCCTTTGATTTTTGTGCCTACAAAGGGGTTATACCCGACATTGTCATGCAGATCATTGGCGGCATAGATGGTTTCCCTTTCAGGATGCCAGATGGTGATATCCGCATCAAACCCTTTTGCGATCTGCCCTTTTTGGGTCAGCCCAAACGCCCGCGCCGGTGCGGTGGCGGTTACCTCGACAAAAGCCTCAAGCCCCAGACGTCCTTCGGAAACCATTGCATTGAACATCAGCGGCAGACGGGTTTCCAATCCGGGCATGCCATTGGCGATCTTGTTGAACGGGGCGTCCTGCCCATGTGCAAACTTGCCGGTTTCGTCCATCCGATAAGGCGCGTGATCAGACGTGACCAATTGTATCGTTCCATCCGCCAACCCTTCCCACAGGGCATGCTGGTCATCTTTTGTGCGTTGCGGGGGCGAACACATAAAGCGGGCGGGATTTTCACGTTCAAGAATATCAACTGTCATGAACAGGTAGTGCGGACATGTCTCTGCCTGTACGTTCACCCCATTGGCGCGGGCATCGCGAATGATCTGCACCCCTTCGCGCGTGGACACGTGAAAGATCATGATGCCTGCGCCGCTGAAGGCTGCGAAACGGCACATGCGGTCAATGGCCTCAATCTCTGCCGCGCGGGGGTGGGAGGCTGCGTGATACTTTGGCGCGGTCTTGCCAGCCGCCAGCAGTTTTTCCGTCATATTACGGATCAACCCGTCGTTTTCGGCATGAAAACAAACCAAGGCACCGTCTCGTTTCGCCACGTCAAGAATATCAAGGATCGATTTGTCGTCCTGACGCACCTTGTCGTAAGTGGTGAAAATCTTGATCGATCGATGGCCCTGCGCGATCAACGCCGGGATGTCTTCGGTCAAATTGCCACTTCCGGTATCTGATACAATCATGTGAAATGCGTGGTCGATCACGGCACCCTTCTGGGCCAGCGCGCTGTAATCTGTGACCACCTGCCGCATTTTATGGCCGGGATGCTGGGCCGCGAAAGAGACAACTGTGGTGCTGCCGCCATAAGCGGCAGAGCGTGTCGCAGTTTCGAAAGTGTCCGCATTCATCAGGCCCGCACCGGAGATTTGTTCGATGTGGCAATGGGTATCCACACCGCCGGGCAGTACCAGATGGCTGGTTGCATCAATTTCGGTTTTGGCACTTCCCGCCAGATTTGGGCCGATTTCTGCTATCTTGCCGGAAACAATACCGATATCTGTCTTGGCGGTCGCCTGTGGGGTCACGGACGTGCCGTTGCGGATGATGACGTCATATATTGCGTTTCGCATGATGTTTCCGAAGCTATGGTTTTGTTTTTGATGTGCAGAGTGTATACCAGAAGAATACAATTGAAAGACGGCGTTTGGAGATTTCTCGCATTACCCTGCGCCAAAAGGAGATTTCAAATTGACCGATACGGTACAGACGTTGAGCGATTCCGCATTTCAGCGGATCAAGGCGATGATTCTTGACGGCACATTGGAGCCAGGCGAACGGCTGAGCGAGAAGAAGTTTGCGGATCGTTTGGGGGTTTCCCGGACACCGGTGCGCGAGGCCATCAGTCAACTTGTGAGTGAGGGGCTTGCCGTTAAATCCGCAGGCGGCGCACCGGTGGTCAATAGCGTCTCGCTTGCCGATATCATGGAAATCCTGCATGTGCGCAGCCTTTTGGAATGTGAGGCGGCGCGCAAGGCGGCCCTTTCTGGCAAGGGTATGGAGGAGTTAATGCAGCTTCGTGCACGGTTCGTGGATTTTCTGGAAGGGCCGCCGCCAAGTGCAAAAGAACACTCTTCGCTGGATATGCAGCTGCACTTCACCATCGCACGTATGGCAGGGTCGAAGCTGCTGATCGAGCTGATCGAAGGGCTGAAAACCAAAACACAAATGTTCGATCAGGGCTCTATCCCGGACCGGATGATGCCCGGTTGTCATGAACATCTGGCAATCATTGATGCGGTGACGGCATTGGATCCGGTCGCCGCTGCTGCTGCGATGAAAGAGCATCTGACGAATGTGCGGGCTGCGATCATTTCGCATATCTATCACCCGTTCTAACCCAGCAGCACAGAAAAAATCTCGTATCCATCCTTGACTCTGAATACTGTGTGTATACCACTTGCATACTATCGGGATGATTTGGGGATGCGTGATGACATCGCAGACAGTTCAGCGGCCAACGGACGGCATCGTCCTTGCGATAACTTTCCAGTATTATCGCGACCTGCCGGCGGCCATGGCGTTTTACGAGGACATTCTGGGGCTCAAGTTGGCCATCGATCAGGGCTGGTCCAAAATCTACAAGATTGACGGTCAGGCGCATGTCGGACTGGTTGATGAGAAGCGCGGCATGCAAAAATGGGCCGCGGCAAAAACCGTGCAGATCTGTCTGCGCGTTCCTGATGTGGACGCTTGGTATGCCTGGGCCCAATCGCAAAACGAGGCTGGGCTGAGCAAGATGTTTGACAGTGAAGAGCTGGGGATACGCGCCTTCGCGATGGAGGATCCCGAAGGCTACCAGATCGAAGTGCAGACCGCCAAACCCGGACATTAAACCCAAAACAGTGAGGCCGGACATACCGGCCCGATCCATCAATCGACCATCTGACCAACAGAGGAGTTCCCATGAAATACCTATCTCATACTGCGCTACGTGCCGGTGCTGTCGGCGTGGCGCTGCTGGCCGTGACAACTGGCGCGGCGCTTGCGCAAGACAAATCCGTGACAATCGGACTGACCTCGGACCCAAGCCACCTGTATCCGTTGGCAGGGGAAGAGTTGTCATCGAATATCATGTACTACCATTTGTATGACCCGTTGGTGAAACGGGGGGCTGACCTTTCCTTTGGTCCCGGCCTCGCCGAAAGCTGGGAAAACGTCGATGAAACCACGTGGCGTTTCAAGCTGCGCGAGGGGGTGACCTTTCACAACGGCAATGCGTTTACGGCGGCTGATGTTGTTTACACAGTGAACAAGGCGCGTGAATCGATCCGGCCGGATTTGGTGGCGAATATTGCCCAAATCAGTGCCGTTGATGATCTGACGGTTGAGATCAAAACCCCGAAACCCTATGCGGTGCTGCCCAATGATCTGGCAGAGCTGCTGATCCTGGATGAAGAATACACGAGTGCAACCGGTGATGAGCAGATGGACCTCAAGCCGATGGGCACAGGCCCATATATGCTGGGGGAATGGATCAAGGAAGAAAAGCTGACACTGAAAGCCTTTGATGCCTATTGGGCAGGGGCACCTGTGATCAAGAATGTCACCTTCCGGCCCATCAGTAATCCGGCCACCCGCACGGCGGCACTGCTGACCGGTGAAGTGGATGTTATTCAGGATCTTGCGGTGCGCGATGTGGACCGTGTCAAACACGAGGATGGTTTTAACGTTGTCACGCGGCCCAGTCTTCTGAACGTTGTTCTGGCGATGGACATGCGCGAAAATTCACCCACCATTGACGGGCCAAACCCAATGACGGACCAGCGGGTGCGTCAGGCGATTGCCCATGCGGTTGACGTCGAAGCAATCAACAAGATTGTCATGAACGGGCTGGCCACACCCAGCGACCAATATGTGCCGGCGTCACATATTGGCTATGTCGACGGGATGAATTTCCGCGAGATATATCCGCTGGATATCGAGAAAGCCAAGGCGCTCATGGCGGAGGCGGATCACGCAGACGGCTTTACCATGACATTGGACGCGACCAACAACCGCTATGTAAACGATGCCCAGATCGCACAGGCACTGGCCTCTATGCTGGCTAAGATCGGCGTGACGCTGGAGCTGAACATCATGCCAAAATCCAATTTCTGGGGTTACATCCGTGTGCCTACAGAAAACAGCAGCTTCATCATGAGCGGTTGGGATGTGCCCGCGGGTGATGCGGGTTCCATGTATGGGGCGCTGTTTTACACACGCGATAAGAAAGAAGGCTATGGTCAGGTGAACCGTGGGTCCTATTCCAATGCCGAGATGGACGCGCTGGTCGACAAGGCTGATGCAACACCCAGCATCGAAGAGCGGGACGCTTACCTTCAGGACGCGACCAAAATCCTGATGGCGGATATTCCAATGATCCCCGTGCATTACGAACAGGACATCTATGCCGTACGCGATGGTGTCATGCTTGAGCCGCGCGTGGACAAGTTCCTGTGGGCCTATGACATGGACGTTGAATAACGTGTTTTCCTTGGTTCCGGCCGGGAAGCACTGGCCGGAACCGTCCTTGTTCCCTTCACGAAAGACTGATCCCCGCCCATGTTCGGATATCTGCTCAAACGACTGATACAGATGGCCCTTGTCTTGTGGGTCGTGTCGGTCATCGTTTTCATGATGATGAGTTTTACCGGTGATCCGGTGTTCATGGTTGTGCCAATTGATGCAACTGATGCGGAAATTGCCCAAGCCCGCCGTCTGTTGGGCCTCGATCAATCGCTTCTGGTGCAATATTGGAAATTCGTCACCAGCCTTTTGCAAGGTGACTTTGGCCGTTCCTATGTTTTTCGCCAACCGGCGATGACGCTTATTCTCGAACGTATGCCCGCAACGGTCGAAATGGTGCTGGTTGCCATGGTACTGGCTGTGGTTATTGCAATCCCGCTGGGCGTTTATGCAGGGGCCAATCCCAACAGCCGCCTGAGCCGGACGATCATGGCAAGCTCGCTTCTGGGTATTTCCCTGCCAGGCTTTTGGGTCGGCATGGTGCTGATCTACCTTTTCGCAGTGCATTGGGGGGTTTTCCCGTCCTCCGGGCGCGGTGACACTGTCGAATTGCTTGGCATGCGTACCAGTCTTCTGACGTCAGATGGCTGGCATCACATCGCCCTGCCTGCAATCACCCTGTCACTGGGCACCATGGCGATCCTGTTGCGCATGACCCGTGCAGGCATGATGGAGGTCAGCCGTCAGGATTATATGAAGTTTGCCCGCGCCAAAGGTGTGACCAAACGTGATGTCCTATATAAACATGGTCTGAAAAACTCCCTGATCCCGGTTGTGACGATTTTTGGCTTGCAGTTGGGGGATTTGATTGCCTTTGCCACCATCACCGAAACGATCTTTTCCTGGCCCGGTATGGGCAAGCTGCTGATCGATTCCATTTACCGCGCCGACCGCCCTGTGATTGTTGTTTACCTGATGTTGGTGGCGCTGATCTTTGTGGTGATCAATTTCCTTGTTGATCTCGTTTACACGCTGATCGACCCGCGCATTACGTTGAAATGAGATGATGATGTCCGGTTTTCTCTCCTCCGAATTTTTCCACAACTACAAGCGCAGCTCTTCTGCGGTGATTGGCAGCGCCTTGATGGCTTTCTTTGCTTTTGCCGTTATCGCGGGGCCGTTTCTTGTGTCACAAAACCCCTATGACATTGCATCGCTGGATCTGATGGACAGCTACAAACCGCCTGTCTGGTTGCAAGGCGGGGATCCGCGGTTCTGGCTTGGCACTGACGGGCAGGGCCGGGATGTCTGGGCCTCGATCCTCTATGGTGCCCGTATTTCCGTATTCATTGGTTTGGTGGCGATGATTGCCTCCTGTGTGATCGGCACCTTCCTTGGTTTGGTTGCAGGGTTTTACGGGGGGCTTGTGGATTCCATCATCATGCGGATCGCTGATATCCAACTGTCTTTCCCCTCCATTCTGATTGCACTTTTTCTGATGTCCGCCGTTGGCACGGGCGTGGACAAAGTATTGATTGCGCTGACCGCGGTCGGTTGGGTGGTCTATGCCCGGACCGTGCGCGGTTCGACATTATCCGAGATCAAAAAAGAATATGTTCAGGCCGCCAAGGTTGCGGGCCTGCCCAATCACAAGATCATCCGCAAACATGTGCTGCCCAACGTGCTGACGCCGCTGATTGTCATTGCGACCATTCAGGTGGGCACCTTTGTCCTGATCGAGGCCAGCCTTAGCTTTCTGGGGGTTGGGGTGCCGATCACACAACCGTCGCTTGGGCTGTTGATCAAAAACGGATTTGATGTGTTGTTCAGCGGTCTGTGGTGGACATCGGTTTTCCCCGGCTTTGCGATTATGATGCTGGTTTTCGGCATCAACCTGTTCGGTGACTTTCTGCGTGATGAACTAAACCCGAGGTTGAAGTGATGCAGGATGGTGTTGAAAATCCTTTGCTGGCCGTGCGCAATCTGCGCACCTATTTCCACACGTTTTCCGGCACCGTCAGGGCGGTCAATGACGTCAGTTTCGAGATCGGCGAAGGCGAGGTCATGGGGCTGGTCGGAGAGAGTGGCGGGGGTAAATCCGTTGTCGGTTTCTCAATTCTGGGCCTGATCGACAGCCCCGGAAAGATCGAAGGCGGAGAGATCCTGCTGGGTGGTAGAGATCTGGTGACGGCGGGTGAAGACCACCTGCGCAAGGTACGTGGGCGCGAGATATCGATGATCTTTCAGGATCCGATGACATCGCTTAACCCGTTGCACACTGTGGGCCGCCAGATGGACGAGGTGCTGCGGTTGCATAGCGATTTGGATGCATCTGCCCGGCACAAAGCCTGTATCGAGATGTTGGAGAGCGTTGGGATCAGCCATGCGGCCGAGCGGTTGAAAGCCTATCCACATCAGTTTTCCGGTGGCATGCGACAACGGGTGGTGATCGCGATTGCCCTGCTGGCCGGGCCGCGTCTGATCATCGCGGATGAGCCGACAACCGCCTTGGATGTCACAATCCAAAGCCAGATTCTAAAACTCATGCGCCGTCAGATCGCCAGCAAAGGCGCATCCATGATCCTGATCACCCATGATCTTGCTGTTGTCTCGGAAATGGCGGACCATATTACGGTGCTTTATTGCGGTAACGTGGTGGAACGGGGCCGCACACGTGATTTGATCGAAACGCCGGCGCACCCTTATACCCGTGGGTTGATCGACAGCATCCCTGACACAACTGAACGGCTGGACCGGTTAAGCCAGATCCCCGGATCAGTGCCCGATATCCGCAACCTGCCAGCGGGCTGCAACTTTCGTGACCGCTGCCCGCGCGCGCAGGCGCTTTGTGCAGAAAAAGAGCCGGTGCTGACACCACAACATGGATCGCTGATGGCCGCCTGTCACTTCCCGTTAAAACCCGGAGACCGCGCATGACCGACACGCCTATGTTACAAGTGCGCAATCTTCAGATGCATTTCCCAATCGGGGGCGGCATCCTTGACCGGCTTCGGATCGACGCCAGAGGGCTGCGGATGGAAAACCCCGTTGTACATGCGGTCAATGGCGTGAGTTTCCAGATCAAGCACGGAGAGATCATGGCCTTGGTCGGTGAATCCGGTTGTGGCAAATCCACCGTCGCCAAGAGCATTGCCCGCATCTACAAACCGACAGCCGGGAAGGTGCTGGTGGAAGGTGAAGACATCGCCGAGCATGATTTTGCTGCGATGTTGCCGGTGCGCGCCAAGATGCAGATGATTTTTCAGGATCCCTATGCCTCGCTTAACCCGCGTCAGCGGGTGCGTGATATCGTTGCCGAACCATTGCTGGAACAGACCAAAGATGCGCAGGACCGCAAGGATGTGCCCGCACGGATCGAGGCGCTCTTGGCCAAGGTTGGCCTGAACGCGGAACATGCGGGCCGCTATCCGCATCAGTTCTCCGGCGGGCAGCGGCAGCGCATCGGCATTGCGCGGGCCCTGTCGGTGACACCCGGCCTTATCGTGGCCGATGAACCTGTCTCTGCCTTGGATGTTTCCATTCAGGCGCAGATCCTGAACCTGATGAAAGACCTGCGTGACGAATTTGGTTTGGCCTATCTCTTTATCAGCCACGATTTATCTGTGGTTCATCATATCGCAGATCATGTTGGGGTAATGTATCTGGGGTTCATGGTTGAGAACGCCCCGCGCGACGTGCTGTTCTCGCGACCGCGCCATCCTTATACCCGTGCGTTGCTCTCTGCTGCCCCCAGTATAAAGGCGAAACGGGATGTTGCGGAAATCGAGCTGAAGGGAGAGGTGCCATCTGCGCTTGATCTGCCCTCCGGCTGTTGCTTCCGTACGCGGTGCCCTTTCGCATGGGAGAGATGCGCCGCTGAACGCCCTGTCCTACAGGAGGTGGGGGAGGGGCAAACCGTGGCCTGTCATCTGATCGACGCACCAGAAAGGGACATCGCATGATCGTGATTGCACAGGCCAGAGTGGGCATTCACGATCCGCATGATTGCACAGATGCCAGTGATGAACTGCCGATCCTGCATGCCATCTACGACACACTTGTGCGGCGGGTTGGGCAGGATTTTGTGCCACATCTGGCGCGGCAATGGTCGGTCACGCAGGATGCGCGACATTGGACCTTCCATCTTGAGCCGGATGTGGCGTTTCACGATGGCACCCGGTGCGACGCTGAAGCGGTGGCTGCCAGCCTGCAACGCATGGCCAGAGAGGACAAAGGATATACTCTGGGATCGCCCGCCGTCTGGCGTCAGTATTTGGGTGGCGCAAGCTACCGGATTGTTGATCCTGTTACGCTGACGGTCACACTGGCCCATCCGATGGCAGATTTGCTGGACGTGTTGGAGCAGGGGTTCATCGTATCACCCGCCGTCTTCGGTCCGCTGGATACCAAGGATTATACAGCTCAAATCGGCACAGGTCCCTATTGTCTGACCTCTGTGGCGGCTGATCAGATCACCGCAACACGGGTTGCCACCCATTTTGCCGGGCTGCCTGCCAATACTGCGGTGACTTGGCGGCGGGTGCCGGATCCCAACGACCGCTTGGCGTTATTGCAGGAAGGTAAAGTTCAAATTGCCAACAGCCTTGATTTTGACGGATCACGTATATTGGGGGACATGCGCCACGTATTTCTGTCACCCGTGGCAATCATATATCTACTGAACGCTGCCAAAGGGCCGCTGGCAGACGGGCGGCTGCGTCAGGCCCTTGCTCTGGCAGTCGATCGTGATGCGATTGTGCAGACCGTGATGCCGGGCGCTGCGGAACCATTACATGGGTTTGTCAGCCCCCGGCACTTTGGCACGGGGGAAGGTGCCGGCCAGACATGCGATCGCACGCGCGCGCGCAAGCTACTGGCGGAAGCCGGATACGCGGACGGGTTGACCTTGGAGGTTGATTGCCCAACGAGGCTGCCTGACGAGGCGGAGCAGCTGACCACCGCACTTGCAGAGCAGCTGTCACATGTGGGGATCAGCCTGAATGTGCATATCCACCCTGAACGCGAGGCATATGCCCATATGGTGCGGCGCAAGGAAATCCGCGATCTTTGTGTCTTTGATTCCAGTCCGATGAGCACCTATCGCGTGTTATATGAAAAGATCGATGCGCGCGTCGCCGGTGCCTGGTGGCAAGGGTATCACAACCCTGATGTGGAACGGTTGATAGATCAGGGGCGCGGCACCATTGATCGGAACAAACGGGCCGGGATCTGGCGACAGGCTTATGGGTTGTTGCAAGAGGATCCCGCGTGGTTGACCCTTTACAATCCGCTGCGGGTCATTGGCATTGCAGGGCAGCATCCGGATTTTGAAATGCCTGCTGACGGTGTGATTGATGTCGCGCGTTTGCCCGCACTTGAAGGTATTGCACCATGAAGGTTGATACGCTTTTGACCGGCGGGTGCGTCGTGACAATGGACCCTGCGCGGCGCGTGATTGAACAGGGCGCTGTGGCTGTTACAGAAGGACGGATTGTTGCGCTTGGTGATGCTGCTGCGTTGAACACGGAAATTCAGGCCGAAAAAGTGGTCGACTGCACAGGTCACGTGGTGTTCCCCGGATTGATTGATGTGCATGCCCATGCCGGGCACGGGTTGGTCAAGACACTGGGGATGCACGGGGGTGAGCGCTGGGAAGAGATTTGTGGCGAGGTTTATACGCAGGTGTCCCCACCTGAGTTCTGGCATGCCGAGGCCCGGTTGGCCGCGCTTGAACGGTTGCGGTTTGGTGTGACAACCGGCGTTTCCCTGCTGGGCGGGGGGGATACAATCATGCGTACTGATCATCCTGAATATGCCGCCGCGCATTGCCGGGGCGTGGTTGATGTCGGAACGCGCTGCATTGTCGCGGTTGGACCCACCCGCGCACCGCATCCGCGCAGCTATGCGGAATGGTCAAACGGCAAACGTCGTTGCTATCCGGTTTCATTTGAACAGCAGATGCAAACCTGCAAGCAGGTGGTGACAGATTGGCATGATACTCATTTGGGACGCATTCAGATTGCCATGCTTTATCCGGTTCTGCGCGACGAACATGAGCGGGATATGTCCGCCAAGGATTATGCAACGGCCTGTGAACAGGCGCAGGAAGTTAGCACCTTCGCACGCGACAACGGGTTGGTATTTACCCAAGACGGACATTGGCGGGGTTCGATCCGGCGGGCGCAGAAACTGGGGTTACTGGGGGCAAACGCGTTGCTCTCTCATTGTATCAACTTGCATGAGGACGAGATCGCCCTGATTGCGGCAACAGAGACCAAAATTGCGCATAACCCCTCTGCAAATGCTTCGATCATGGGCCGTTGCCCCGCAACAGAACTGATAGCGGCAGGGGCCTGTGTCGCATTGGGGTCGGACGCTACAGCGCCGGATCGTTCGGCAGATATGTTCCGGCATATGCAGCAGGCGATGCATTATCATCGGCGGCATTTTAGGGACGCAGATGTCTTGCCCATCGGACAGGTGCTTGAAATGTGCACCATTGGCGCGGCCCGCGCTCTTGGGATGGCAGATCAGATCGGATCGCTGGAGATCGGCAAAGCCGCTGATATCACGACCGTCGATCTACACCGGCCACATCTTTATCCGCCACATATGCAGGTTCACCGTCTGGTCTGTTTTGCCAATGGCAATGACGTTAGCCATGTGATGATCGGGGGAGAGATGGTTCTGCAAGGCGGACAGGCAACGCGGGTGAATGAGAAAGAGATCCTGCAAGACGCGGCAGATCAGGCGCAGCTGATGATTGATCGTATCGGCGGCGAAAGTGATATGCTCCTGCCGGCGGATTTCTGGGGGAAGGAAAGGCACAAGAAATGACGATCTACGTCGTAAATCCCAACAGCAGCCAGAATGTGACAGAAGGCATCGATCGTGCGATTGATCCGATGCGCGCGGCCAGCCCGGTTCCAATAGAGACACAAACCTTGGCCGAAGGGCCGCCGGGTATCGAAACGCAGGCCCATGTGGATGGTGTTGTTGCCCCGCTGCTGGCCCAGTGTGCGGCCCTTGAAACGAAGGCCAGCGCCTTTGTTATCGCCTGCTACTCTGATCCGGGGCTGGCGGCATTGCGCGAACAATCCGCACGCCCGGTGCTGGGCATTGCAGAGGCGTCGATCCTGACGGCAATGACGCTGGGCCAGAGGTTCGGTATCATTTCGATCCTGTCCAAAAGCATCCCCCGCCATATGCGCTATGTCGGCGCGATGGGGGTGATGGATCGGCTCGCCGGGGATCAGCCACTGGAAATGGGTGTGCTGGAACTGGCGGACGCCACCCGAACGTTCGAGCGGCTGAAGGTCGTGGGGGCGAACCTGCGCGATGAAGCCGGGGCGGATGTGCTCATTCTGGGATGCGCTGGCATGACCGCATTCCGAACCGATTTGGAAGACCACCTTGGTGTGCCGGTGGTCGAACCCTGCCAGGCTGCCACCGCGCTGGCGATTGGCCGCGTTGCACTGCAAATGACACGATAGGAAGCACGATGACACAACTTACAACCAAGGCTGCTGGCGTTTTTGTCATTGCGGTGACTCCCTTCCATCCAGATGGCCGAATTGACATGGAAAGCTGTGACCGGATGGTCGACTTCTATCTGGAGGCAGGAGCCACTGGCCTGACAGTGCTGGGCATGATGGGAGAAGCGCCCAAATTGACGGTGGATGAATCCCGCGATGTGGTAGCGCGGATCCTGAAACGTGTCGCGGGTCAGGTGCCGGTGGTTGTTGGTGTTTCCGCACCGGGTTTCGCGCAGATTGACGCGCTGACAAGGTTGGTGATGGATTTGGGTGCTGCCGGTGTGATGGTTGCCCCGCCGGGATCGTTGCGCACGGACGATCAGATCGTGACCTATTACACCCAGATCGCCGAATTGCTGGGCGAGGTGCCTTTTGTCTTGCAGGACTTCCCACTGGTGACGGGCGTTCAGATGTCCGCAAAGGTGATCACCCGCATCGTCAATGACCTGCCAACCTGTGTCTGTCTGAAACATGAAGACTGGCCCGGTTTGGAAAAGATCACAGCGCTGCGAAAGAGCGGTGTTCTGAACCGGCGTATTTCGATCCTTTGTGGCAATGGCGGTATGTTTCTGCCTGAAGAAATGGCCCGTGGTTCGGATGGTGCGATGACCGGTTTTGCTTACCCCGAGATGATGGTGGGCGTTGTTGCGCAATACGCCAAAGGCAATGTCGACCGCGCACAGGATATTTTTGACGCCTACCTGCCGCTGGCACGGTTTGAACAGCAACCGGGCCTTGGATTGGCCCTGCGCAAATATACATTGGCCCGTCGCGGGATTATTGCCCATGACGCCCTGCGCCGTCCCGGTGTGGCCCTGTCACCCGAAAGCCGCGCAGAGGTGGACAGGCTGATCACGCGACAGGAAAAGAGACTGAAGGAGTTGAATTGATGGATCTGGAAATTGGCGGCAAACGCGCGCTTGTGCTGGGGGCGAGCCGTGGCTTGGGCATGGAGATCGCCAAATCACTGGCCAAGGAAGGTGTGATCGTCTTTGCCGCAGCCCGTGGTCAGGACAAGATTACGGCATGGTCGCAAGGCATGGAAAACGTGCATGCCCTGCAACTGGATCTTGGCAAGCTGGACGACGTTGATCGCGTTGTTGACGGTCTTTTGGCGGATGGCGGCGTTGATATTATTGTCAACAACAGTGGCGGGCCGCCCCCCGGCACCGCAGAAAAAGCGGATCGCGCCTCTTGGCTTGCTCATTTCGAAGCAATGGCTGCCAACCTGTTCCATCTCAATACCCGATTGCTGCCGGTGATGAAGGAACAAGGCTGGGGTAGGATCATTTCGATCACCTCCTCCGGGGTTGAACAGCCGATACCCAATCTTGCCCTGTCCAACGGCATCCGCGCTGCGGTGGTGGGTTGGTCCAAAACATTGGCCAATGAGGTGGCGGCGGATGGGATAACGGTTAACGTTGTGATGCCCGGCCGCATCCATACGCAGCGGGTTGATGAACTGGACGCCGCAGCGGCCAAACGCACAGAGAGTGATGTTGCAGAGGTGGCCGCCAAATCCCGCGCGACGATCCCGGCAGGTCGCTATGGCAAACCCGAAGAGTTTGCCGATGTGGTGACTTTCCTTGCCTCAGCGCGGGCGGGATATGTCACGGGGTCGCGCATTCGGATTGACGGGGGATCGATCAAGTCCATTTAGGGTTTGGCCAAAGCGATCCGTCAGCGCGGGGCAGGCTTGCGGTTTTCATATGCCATGAGACCGCAGGCCACGATGATCACCGCACCGATAAGTTCACGCGAAGACGCGGTTTCCGCAAAGAGGAAATACCCCGCTGTCAGGGCAAACAGAATGCGCACATAGGGAAAGGGTGCAAGGGCCGAAACTTCGCCAAAACGATAGGCCTCTACGGTGCACAACATGCCGATGGTGCCCAATGTGCCCGCCGTCATTAACAATACACCGTCAGTTATTGAAATGCTTGTTCCCGAGGTGATCGCACCGGGCAAAGTTCCGATGCTGGCGACAAGGGCGATCCAGAACAGGATGGTGGCGGTATGTTCGGTTCGCGCCAGCACCCTGTTCTGAAAGATTAGAATTGCGGCGGCAAAGGCTGACGCAAGCCCCAGTAGGACGCCGCGTTCGATGGCAAAGCCGTTTGCCCCACTGGCAAGGATCACACCGGTAAACCCCAATATTGTGACGACTCCGCGTTTCACGTCAATCCGCTCGCCAAGGACGAAGGGGGCCAATGCAACGACAAACAATGAGGTTGTGAAAGTCAGGGTCGAGGCCAAGGCAAGATCAAGCGACTGAAAACTGGCATAATAAAGCCACCAGCAGACAAGGCTGGTCAGTCCGCGCATAACCAGTCCTCGCCAGCGGGAAGACCGGAAAAGGGCCGGATGGCGCAGCCCGATCCAGATCGACACAAACACAAGCTGGCTAAGTGCGCGGCAGAAAATGATCAGTGCAAAAGGCACATCCGCGCTCAGATAGCGCAAGACGGTGACGTCAGCCGTAAAAACAGCTGCCGCCGCCAGCAACAACACCGCACCGTAGCGGTTGTTGATATCTGAGGGTGTGATCAACTTTGGCAATAGGGTGCAAAACTGTCACGGTCCGTCTCGGCGAGTTCGCGCAGGATCTGAACCCATGCGGCCAACCCGTCGCTGACAGATGACAGGCGGAAAAATTCATTGGGGGCATGAAAATTCTCGTCCGAAATGGCGAAGGAAAACATCACCGTATCGATCCCCAAGATACGATGCACAATTTCGGTCAGGGGCAGGGAGGCCCCGATGCGCACCTTTACCGGCACTTCACCGCTGGTTTTGGTCAAGGTGGTGACAGCGGCAGCCAGCAACGGATGTTCAGGCGGCACGGCATAGGCACCCCCCTGACCGCGCTCGCCATAAAACTCCAACGTGGCATATGGTGGCAGTCGGGATTTAAGATGGTCCATGACCGCCTGTTTTGTCCGCTGCGGATCCTGCCCCGGCACAAGACGCATGGTGAGTTTCGCAAACGCTTCATTTGCAATCACTGTCTTGGACCCGGCACCGGTGTACCCGCCCCACATGCCGTTCACGTCCAATGTGGGCCGCAGCCAAAGTCGCTCTAATGTGGTGTAGCCGGCTTCACCGTGCGGATGCGCCTTAATGGCGTCAAACGCCTTGTCTTCGTCATAGGGGATTATTGCGATCTCTGCGCGTTCTTCTGGTGCCGGTTCTGAAACGCCATCGTAAAACCCCGGCGCAGTGACGTGGCCCTCGGTATCATGCAGGCTGGAAATCAGATGTGACATCACATGAAGCGGGTTTGCGACAATGCCGCCAAAGCGCCCGGAATGCAGGTCTTGCGCAGCGGTTTGCACCCGCATCTCAAAGCCGCTGTTGCCGCGTGATCCGACGTTTAATGCCACGAGGTCAGGTCGCCAGCGGGCACCATCCGCAGACAATACCGCATCAGCAGTCAGCAAATCACGGTGGTGTTCCAATATGGCGGGCAGGGAGGGGGAGCCGGTTTCCTCCTCCCCCTCGATCAGTAGTTTGATATTCACCGGCAATTTGCCTTCCACCGCGATGAAAGCGGCCAGCGTATCCAGCGCGATCAACATCGGTGCCTTGTCGTCAGAAATGCCACGGCCATACAGCCTGCCGTCTTTCTCGACCGCTTCAAACGGGGGGGTGTTCCATTTGTCCTGCGGGTCAGAGGGCTGCACATCGTAATGCGCATAGACCAGCAAGGTGGGTTTGCCCGGCGCATCCAGACGTTCACCATAAAGGCTGGCCTGCCCGCTGCCATCCGGCGGTGTCAGACGTTGGCAGTTCTTGAACCCCATCTTCTCGATGCGGGCCTCGATGAAACTGCGAGCGTCTTCCATGCCCTGTGCCATGGCAGGGTCCGCCCCGACAGAGGGGAAAGAAACCAAGGTCTTGAGGTCGTCGATCAGACGGGATTGGGAGGCATGTGCATAGGTGAGAACAGGGTCGGTCATTGATTTCTCTTCAGGTTACGCCGCCGTCGACACTCAGGATCTGGCCGGTGATCCAGGCGGCCTCGGCAGAGGTTAGAAAGGCGGCGGTCGCAGCAATATCTTCAGGGCTGCCCAAGCGGCGGGTATGGATCCGTGCCAATAGCTGCGCCTGACCCTCGGGGCCATAGCTCTCCCATTGTCGCCGAGTGGCGGGGTTGGACAAGACGAATCCGGGCGCGATGGAATTGACGGTGATTCCATGCTGGCCCAACTCAAGGCTCAGTTGTTTGGTCAAGCCGACCAGTGCGTGTTTGGCAGCGGTATAGGCGTGGATGCCGGTCAGACTGGGTCGCAGCCCGGCACCGGAGCTTATGGTGACGATCCGCCCCCAACCTGCGGTCTTCATCGCGGGCACCAGAGCCTGTGCCAGATAGAGGGTGGCATCAACATTGATGGCAAAAATGCTGTGCCAGGCTGCGGGTTCAACATCTTCCAGCGCGGTGCCAACCTGATTGCGCACGCCGCCTGCGGCATTGACCAATACCGCCGGAGCCGCGTGATCGGTAACAATCCGGTCGCGCAGTTCCGTGACTGATACGGGATCGCCAAGATCAGCACCAATAGCGGGCAGGCCGAGGGTGTCAGCGGCATACTCCAATGCGTCCCCCGATAAATCTGTGACAACAACATTTGCGCCTTCCGCAGCCAGACGTTTGGCAATGGCGGCACCGATGCCGCCCACAACGCCGGTCACAAGAGCGGTGCGCGCGGTCATGTCAGCACCTTGGTCAGCTCATGAAATGTCTCGACAGACATCTCACGTTTGCCACTCTCGATGTCGTGTATCAGTTCTACAAGACGGCGCAGCAGGGGGGTGTCTATGCCATGGCCTGCGGCGATCTGTGCAACGGCACCAACCTGTGGATCAACTTCTGTTTTGCGTTTACGCACAGCCAGATCGCGGTAAATGCCGGTATGTGTTTTTGCGGTCTTTGCGTTGAATGCTGCAAGATCTGCTAGGCTTTGCTTGCCAGCGGCCTCGGGGGCATTTGGCATAAAGGCTGCGGGATCAAATCCGTTGAATGGTTTGGGATTTACACCTTCGGCCACTGCCGTGCGCATGACCTCGCGGGCCAAACCGATCAGCGCAGGCCCACGTGCGGGGTCGGCAAAGTTCTCTGTCATGCTGTCCGGTGTCAGGGCGGTGGCGAACAGCATGGCACCATAGCCAAGCTTGCCCCAGAGATAGGCCCAGATGTCATCGCTCAGCACCGCGTCGGGTTCAAATATCTTGAGTAAGGTGTGCAGTTCGCGGGTGCGGTCGCGGGGTGTGCCGTCAATTTCACCAACAACAACCGCGCCCCGGTTGCCGAACAGAATACGCCCTGGTTCGATCCAATCTGCACCATAGTTCACAAAGGCACCGATGGTCCGCGCCGCGCCGATGTGCATTGCAATCACATGTTCGTTCAGGCCATTTTGCGCCGAAAGAACATATCCGTCGGCCCGCAGATGTGGCTGTAACTGCACCAATGCTGCCTCGGTTGCCTGTGCTTTGACTGCCAGCACAATGCGGGAATATGTGCCGGTCAACTGGTCCGGCGTGACACAGGGCACCACCTGGCGGAACGTTTCGACAGGGCCTTCAATGGCTAGGCCCTCGGTGGCGCAAATGTTGACGTGATCCGGCACGATATCAACCATCAAAACCGGAACACCGGCTTTTGCCCAATAGGCACCCAGAATGCCGCCAATGGCACCTGCGCCCCAGATCAGGATGGGATCATCCATGTGACAGTTCCGCCCAGGGTCCTTCAAGCGCCGCGCGGGTTTCTGCAACGCCGGTATCCCAGATTGCCTGCATTTCCGCATCGTCACGTTGCCATGGTCCGCCAAAGGAGCCATCACCCAGCAGCGCGCGGGCCTCGGCAGGTGGGCAGGCTTTCATCAGCGCCATATCAACCATTGTTTTTTCGCCCTCAGGAGCGGGGGCATGGGCAAGACGGGTCCAGGGGAAATTCTCCATCCAATTGGCGTGGGACCCCGTGGCGTCGACTGACTGGATTTTCGCCCAGGTTGCCGGCGCATTCCACCAGTTGTGAAATTTGATCGAGACATCACCGTATTCCGCCATCAATTCCTGCGCCAGTGCCCCGGCGGGGTTGTTGCCCCCATGCCCGTTAACGATCAGGATCTGGCGAAACCCGGACCGCCTGAGCGAGGCAATGATGTCCCTGACAACAGCCATCAGGGTTTCCAGACGCAAACTGATGGTCCCGGGATAGGCCGTGAAATAGGGCGCAAGCCCGTAGGGCATGACAGGAAAGACGGGGATATTCAGAGGGGCGGCGGCCTCGGTAGCGACCTTTTCCGCCAATATCATATCAACGCAAAGGGACAGCTGTGCATGCTGTTCGGTTGATCCTATGGGCAGGATACAACGGGGGTCACGGGCGGCAGCCGCTTCAATATCCTGCCAGTTCATATTTGCGACGGTCATTGAGTTTGTCCCTTCTCTGTATCCTTTGTTCCAATGGTGGTCTCGATTGGCAGTTCGCCCGCCCATTCCTCCGCGCCCATCACAACCTTGGACATCAGTTCGGACAGCATTTGCCGTTCCCCTTCTGTCAGCGTTTTCAGCATCCGCTTTTCCTGCGCCTCGAAGGCCGGAAGCGTCTCGCGGAAGAGGGCCATGCCTTTTTCCGACAGGCGCAGCGCCTGTTTGCGTCCGCCGCCGGGCGCTTTGCTGCGGGCCTCGATCAACCCCATAAGTTCAAGCCGTTTGATGGCCCGGCTGAGCGTATTCTTGGGAAAGCCTGATGTGTTGGACACGTCCCGCGCGCTGCCGCCATTGGCAATCGCAAGCGAATAGAGAACCACATATTCGGGGCGCTTCAACCCATAGGTGTCCTGTATCCAGCTGTAGAGCGGCGTATTATAGAGCAACGCCAGATAGTTGAGCCGAAACGTAAAGGGGCAGGGGTTGTCCCATAACTTCGCCTCCAGCATGTCCGGGCATTGCCCCGGTTCCTGTTTGCCGAATTCTTGATCACATGCCGTTTGCGGACCCGCCATATACTGCCACCTCTTCTGTAGATCCAAATGAGTTCCAAAATGAACTTGACTACATCATTATTCACGCACATTCTGATAAAGCAAGTTCCAAATGGAACACAATAAAAGAAACGAACCAACAGGACGGGGGAGCTGCCCTGTCAACAACAGGAAGGGAAAGTTATGAAGTATCAGAAATTCCTTGCCCCTCTGGCGTTTGCGCTGGGGCTGACTGCGGCGGGTGCCGCATCGGCACAGACGCTGACGATGGGGGTGCGCGGCGGGCCAGAATCAATGGACCCGCATTTCTCGGCGCTCGGCTCGCATGCTGAAGCGGCCAAGCATATCTTTGACACATTGGTTTGGTCCGGTACTGATCTGCAGATCGAACCGGGGCTGGCCACCAGCTGGGAAGCCATTGATGAAGACACTTGGGAATTCAAGCTGCGCGAAGGTGTGAAGTTTCACGATGGCTCTGATTTCGATGCCGAGGATGTGAAATTTTCGATCGAACGCATTCCGGTTGTGACCGGCCCGACGACCACAGCGATCTATGTGCGCCGTGTCGCGAGCGTCGAGATTGTGGATTCCCATACTTTGCACATTAACACCGATGGTCAGGCCGCCACCTTGCCCAATGATTTCATCCGGCTGTTCATTGTATCCTCAGAAGCGGCGGCAGATTATTCTACACCTGAAACCGCTGCCGAAGGGTTCAATTCAGGGGCGGCAACCATAGGTACCGGCCCTTATAAATATGTCAGCTGGGAGCCAAAGGGCGATCTGGTTCTGGAGAAAAACCCGGATTACTGGCGGGGCGAAGGCGCGTGGGAAACGGTGATCCGCAAGGAGATCCCCAACGACAGTTCACGACTGGCGGCGTTGAAAGCCGGGCAGGTTGATGTGATCAATTATGTTTCCTCTGTCGATTATCTTGCCCTAGAGCGGGACGCGAATGTCGATGCGATCAAAGGTGACAGTGTCTATGTCATGAACGTTCAGCTCGATCAGCGCGAGGATACGCCGCTGGTGCGGGCGAAAGATGGGTCCAAGCTGGATGCAAATCCGCTGCGTGATCTGAAGGTACGTCAGGCAATCGACCATGCGATTGATCGTGAAACCATGGTCGAAATCGTGTTGGAAGGTCTGGGCAAACCGGCAAACCAGATGATGCCTCCGGGTTTCTTCGGGTCCAGCGAGAACATCCCAATGCCGGAGTATAACCCTGCGAAGGCCAAGGAGCTGCTGACGGATGCAGGCTACCCTGATGGGTTCGAGGTTGACCTTTACTGTACCGCTGACCGGCTGCCCGGTGACGGCGCAATCTGTCAGGGATTGGGCCAGATGCTGACGCAAGCCGGTATCAAGACCAACGTTAATGCGATTTCCAAAACCGTTTACTTCCCCGCTCAGGCGCGGCTGGAATACTCCATGTTCATGAACGGTTGGGGCACTTTGACCGGCGAGGCCTCCTATACTTTGGGCAGCCTTGCGCATTCGAACAACCCAGAGGTGAAGCTGGGGGCCTTCAACCGCATCGAATACAAAAACGATGAGGTGGACACCCTGCTGCAATCGGGGGCGACGATGATGGATCCTGACCAGCGCCGCGCTGCCTATGAGCAGGCGATGGAAAAGGTGATGGCCGACAAGGCATATATCTCTTTGGTGCAGCTTCAGACCGTTTGGGGTGCCAAGGCCGGCATGCTCGAGTTTGATCCGCGCTTTGATGAAGACACGCTTGCGTTCTTCATCACACCCGCATCCTGAACCGATAGGATACCAAACGGCCGGGCGGCAGATCTGTTGCCCGGCCCTTGTTTCGCCCCAAGGGAAAGCACATGCTCGGCTTTGTTATTCAACGCTTTATCCAAGCTGTCGGTGTGATGGCCGTGATGTCGGTGATTGTGTTCTTTGGTGTCTATGCCATTGGCAATCCGATCGACATTGTGATCCCACCGGATGCGACACAGGAAATCCGCGAGGAGGCGATCAGTCGGCTTGGCCTCGACCGGCCGCTGATTGAACAATATTTCACCTTTGTCTCCAATCTGTTGCAGGGCGATCTGGGGCGGTCATTTGTTTATAATATGCCGGTGCTGGAACTGATCGGTGGGCGACTTCCTGCAACGCTTGAGCTGGTTCTGATCTCTGTTGTATCGGCCACGGTTCTGGGGGTCAGCCTTGGGATATACGCCGGGTATCGCCCTGACAGCTGGGTGTCCAAAACGATCATGGCGGTTTCTGTTCTAGGGTTCTCGGTGCCTTCCTTTTGGGTGGGCCTGATCCTGATCCTGTTCTTTGCGGTCAATCTGGGCTGGCTTCCTGCTGGGGGGCGTGGCGAAACGGTTGAGATTTGGGGCGTCGCCTGGTCCTTTCCAACACTCAGCGGGCTTTCTCATATTGTGCTGCCAGCGGTCAATCTGGCGTTGTTCAAACTGGCCATGATGATCCGGCTGGCCCGCGCGGGCACCCGCGAGATCATGTTGACCGATACGATTAAATTCGCCCGCGCGGCGGGGCTGTCAGAAGGAACGATCCTGCGGCGACATCTGCTGAAACTCATCTCGATCCCGATCATAACCGTCTTTGGTCTGGAACTGGGGTCAACACTGGCGTTTGCGGTGGTCACCGAAACCATCTTTTCTTGGCCGGGGGTTGGCAAGTTGATCATCGACAGTATTGCGGTGTTGGACCGGCCTGTCATGGTTGCCTATCTGATCCTTGTCGCCTTCCTGTTTGTCACCATCAATTTTGTGATTGATCTGGTCTTTGCCCTGATTGACCCACGTGTCCGCAAAGGGGCCTCTGCATGAGTGTTGATCGCAGCCCGCTTGGTAAATTCTGGGCCGAATATCGCGAAAACAAGATGGCTGTTGTGGCGTTGATCATCGTCGTTCTGATGATCTTGCTGGCCTTGTTTGCTGCGGTGATTTCGCCGCAAAACCCATATGATCTGGCGAACCTGTCCTTGATGGACAGCCGCAGGCCACCGGGATTTGTCGGGTCTGGCGGATACACCCATCTTTTGGGTACGGATCCGCAAGGCCGCGATCTGTTGTCTGCGATATTCTATGGGTTGCGGATCTCAATCCAGATCGGTCTGGCGGCGGGGCTGGTGTCGCTCAGCATCGGGACCACCCTTGGCATTCTGGCGGCCTACCTTGGCGGTCGCATTGAAACACTGATTATGCGGCTTGTCGATCTGCAGCTGTCCTTCCCTGCGATCCTGCTGGCACTGGTCATTGTTGCGATGTTGGGGCAGGGCAAGGCACAGTTGATTGGCGCTTTGGTGGCCGCCCAATATGCCTATTTTGCCCGGACTGCCTATGGCGCGGCCAAAGCGGAGAGAGGCAAGGATTACATAGAGGCCGCCCTCGCCACACCGCTAAGTGCGCGTCTGGTTGTCTGGCGTCACATGCTGCCCAATTGTACTCCGCCGCTTATTGTGGTGGCGACTGTCCAGATTGCCAATTCGATCTCGCTTGAGGCGACGCTCAGTTTTCTGGGACTTGGTCTGCCAGTGACGGAACCGTCGCTGGGCATGCTGATTTCAAACGGATTTCCCTATATGATGAGTGGCCGCTACTGGATCTCCGTCTATCCCGGTGTGGCGCTGATCATCCTCATTGTCGCCATCAATATTGTCGGTGACCAAGTCCGGGACCAGTTTAATCCGAGGTTGCGTAAATGAGCGATCCTGTCTTGAGTGTTCAGAACCTGACAACGCATTTCTTTACCCGTGCAGGTGTCGTCAAAGCGGTAGATGGTGTTTCTTTCGATCTGGCACGTGGCGAGATTATGGGGCTTGTTGGCGAAAGCGGCTCTGGCAAGACCGTGACCGGTTTCTCACTTTTGGGGCTGGTTGATGCACCAGGCCGAATTGTTGACGGCTCTGTCAAGCTTAACGGAACGGATCTTTTGACATTACCGGCGTCGGACCTGCGCGCGCGGCGGGGCCGCGAGATTTCGATGATCTTTCAAGATCCGATTGCCACGTTGAACCCCATGCTGACCATTGGCCAGCAGATGCTCTTGGCGGTGGAGGCACATGAACGGCTGAGCAAACGTGCGGCAACCGCGCGGGCGGCAGAGTTGCTGACGCAGGTGGGTATCCCTTCTGCCGAGATGCGGTTGCGTGCCTATCCACACGAGTTTTCCGGCGGCATGCGCCAGCGGGTGGCCATTGCCATTGCGCTGTTGCACCGACCGGCAGTGATTGTCGCAGACGAGCCAACCACCGCATTGGATGTGTCGATCCAAGCGCAGATCCTGTTGCAGATGCGGGATCTGGCGGCGGAAACCGGCACCGCGATGATCTGGATCAGCCATGACCTTGCGGTGGTGTCCAGCCTCGCCAGCAAATTGGCCGTGATGTACGCAGGCCGCATTGTTGAGCAGGGGCCAACCGCCGATTTGCTGCGCGATCCCCGCCATCCTTATACGGCTGGGCTGATCGCCTCCTTGCCCGCGATGACCACGCCGGGCCTGCCATTGACCCAGATACCGGGGACAACCCCGTCGCTTCTGTCCCTGCCAGTAGGATGCCCGTTTGCGCCACGCTGTGACCGCAGCAGTGAAGAATGCCAGCGGGACCCCGAAATGACAGATCAGGGTGACAGAGGCTGGCGGTGTTTTCATCCGGTCACCCGCCCTGCGGAGGTGCCAGCATGAGCGTGTTTTTGAAAATTGATGATGTCAGCCGGTTGTTTGGCCCAAAGTTGAGCACAGGTGAAAAGATCGCGGCGAAACTCGGGGCGAAGGTGGAAACCCGTTCGGTACGGGCGGTTTCTGATGTCAGTCTTTCCATTCGTAAAGGCGAGACATTGGGTCTGGTTGGGGAGTCCGGGTGTGGTAAATCCACGTTGGGCCGGTTGATTGCAGGCATCTTGCCACCCACCTCGGGCAGTGTTTCGATTGATGCTGCTGCGGTTATGGAGAATGGGCGAAAAGTCACAACACGGGTGCAGACCGTTTTTCAGGACCCCTTTGCAAGTCTTGATCCACGGATGAAAGTGGGAGAAACGGTTGCAGAAGGGCCGATTGCCCATGGTCTGACAACGAAATCCGGCGCAAAAACCTATGTCGCGGAATGGTTCGAACGGGTGGGCCTTGATCCGGTTTGGGTGGATCGATACCCCCACCAGTTTTCCGGTGGCCAGCGCCAGCGGATTGCAATTGCCCGCGCTCTTGCGATGAAGCCGGATGTGTTGATCTGTGACGAGCCTGTGGCCTCACTGGATGTTTCTATTCAGGCGCAGATCATCAATCTGTTTCTTGAACTTACTCAGGGGCTGGATCTGACCTGTGTGTTCATCAGCCATGATTTATCAGTGGTGCAACATGTCAGTGACAGAGTAGCGGTGATGTATCTGGGCCGGATTGTGGAGCTGGGCCCGGTGGCAGAGGTATTTGGGCAACCGGCACACCCCTATACTGCCGCCCTTTTTGGCAGTGTGCCCAAACTGGTGCTGGATGCGGATGAACTTGTTCGCTTTGACTCGATCGAGGGCGAGGTGCCGTCGCCTCTGTCGCCGCCAAGCGGCTGCTATTATCACCCGCGCTGTCCGCTTGCCTCCGATAAGTGTCGGACGGCGCAGCCTGCGACAACAGAGATCAGCGATCTGCGCGCGGTTGCCTGTCATCATTTTGAGACGCAATTGTCCGGCCAATGATGCCCCGAAAAGGGGCTGACCAATAGATCTATCCCACCGAGATCTACATTGATGCCACCCGTTTGTGGGAAGTCAGGCTGCTGCGCAGAACCAAAACAGCATAGAAATTCAAAGAAGTTCAGCCGCTGGACTGGTCGAATGTGAATATCACAATAGATAAACGCTAACTTCATCGTCGGGGACACCTTGAAATCTGCGGGTGTTTTTCAGAACGACAGCAGGCAACGGCGCTTTTGGGCGGTGTTTACAGTCACAGAAGGGCCAAACGAGAATGATCAAACCAAGCCGCGATACTCTGGCGCAGCTGCGCGAGTCCGACAAGGAAGAGCAATCTGTGCAAAATGCATCAAAGCTCTCGTCGCGTCTGATTTACGAGGTGATCCGTCGTGATGGTGAAGAAGAGCTGGAGCGGCCTGTCCGGTCGCTCATCTGGTCCGGCATCGCGGCGGGCATCATGATCAGCTTTTCGGTTTTGGGAGAGGCGATTTTCAGAACCTATCTTCCTGACGCACCCAGCAGCTATCTGATTGAAAACCTTGGATATAGCCTTGGGTTTCTATTGGTCATCCTTGGTCGCATGCAGCTTTTTACCGAAAACACGATAACAACCGTGCTGCCGTTGATGGTTGAAGCCACCCGCCGGAAGTTTGCAGAGGTCTGCCGGCTCTGGCTGATTGTTCTCTCCGCAAATGTTGTCGGTGCCTTTGCAATTGCAACGCTTTATGCTTTCACACCCGCCATCCCGTCAGAGCTAATGCCTGCGCTGATGGCGCTGTCGGAACATGCAGTCGGCATGCCGGCCGGCGAAAGTTTTGCGCGCGCGATCCCGGCTGGTATCCTGATCGCGGCAATTGTTTGGATGTTACCGCAGGCAGAGAACGCCACATTTATTGTCATTCTTGTCTTCACCTGGCTGATTGCGGCAGGCGACTTCACCCATGTTGTTGCAGGGTCGGTTGAAATGGCTCTGCTGTCCGTCAAAGGCGAATTGGGGTTCTATGACGCCGTGTTCGGATTTTTCCTGCCGGTGCTGTTTGGCAATGTTGTGGGGGGCACGGTCATTTTCGCGATGATGGCATGGGGTCAGGTGCGTCACGAATTGGCGGAGGCAGAGCCGGATTGAAACCTAGAGCAGCCAGAGGATCACGCCGGTTGCAAGCGCGCCGAAGGTTAGCACACTCGCCAATACCATCATTCTGTGGTGTGATTGCGCCTCGACGTCGTGATCATCCATACGTTTTTGTGCCTGCCGGCATTTTGTGACCGCCGCCCAGAAGATCAGGATCGCGACGAGGATAAAGATCTCGGCCACGCCTTTGGCGATGAGGGGATAGCTTGTGTCCTTGAACACCGCCTTTAGCCCCAGCGCCAGTGCGATACAGGCCATACCGGTGCGCATCCAACCGGCAAAGGTGCGTTCATTTGCAAGGATGGTGCGATCTTCAGCCCAGGCCGTCCGCGTATCTGCCAGCTCGTTTGAGCTGGGATTATTGGAAAGGTCTGTGTCGGGCATGGGAAATCCTTATCTCGGGTGTGCGACGGATCAGAGGAGAACCCGCTTGCCGTTCGGTGGGCAAATCAGGGCAATGATATGTTGTCCATTCCTATCATACTGGCATGTTGCATGGAACTCGTGCAGTGTCAGAAGAAGAAACACGGACGGGCGGACACGTTAGCAGATGCAAGTAACCAGTGCCGGAAAATCAGATGAGAGTCTTCCTAAGTTGATCCAGTTCGGCAAGTATGCTTGGCCGAAAACCGAAGCGCAGCAGACGCTTGTACATCTTGTCGAGAAAATCAAACTGGGTATCAGTTTCGGATCGCAAGATGATGCGATTGACGCCGATACATTAAAAGCTGTTTCGGATAACGCGTTTGAAATCGCAATCAGAGAGCAGCTTTGTGCCAAGTTATTGGCGGCGCTTGATCAGGAATATTGCACTTGGGCAAAGACGGAAACCAACAAGCGATCACAAAGGATTTTTATACATCCGCCCATGGAAATTGACATCCTTACGGAGTGGGCGACCCGACAGGATCTGCCGGTTGTCAGTTCAATATCGCGATTTTCCGAAGTGGCAGCGGCACCCTGTATTGTTGTCCCTAAACTGGAGCGCTTTCTGTCCCGCCGCCAAGTTCGGATGCCAGAGCTTTTTGATCTGTTGAGTAAACTGGCCTGTTATCAGGGGCGCATCTTGGTTGGATGCAACAGTTGGGCAATGCGGTTTCTAGAGCAATTTGAGGATATCCGGCTATTGTTGGGTCCAGGGCAGGTTTTCCCGGCATTTGGTGCGGATGCGCTTGCTGATATTCTGGAGGCCGCGGTTGGTGATAGCGTTACACTTATGTCGGTTTCCAGTGGGGATTCCGTGTTCAAGCGTGACGACGAGGGTGCGTTGTGTGACCCGTTCCTGCAAGAACTTGCAGACAGCAGCCTTGGCCACCCTTGGGTTGCAATCGAAATGCTCTTTCAGGGGCTTGCAGAGGCGACGGATGAGGCCCGCGCTACCACGGACAAGCGGTCCTGGGTGCAACTGCCGTCGGCCTGTTCGCTGCCAAATACCGGTAGGGATGCCATTCTTTTTGCACTGCACAGTTTACTGATCCATGGGTCTCGCAAGATCGAAGACTTTGATGGACTTGTACCGATGCGGCTGCCGAAAGGGATCTGGGCCGAGCTGGATCGAAATGGTTTTGTCGACCTGAAAGATGGTTATGTGTCCTGTGCCATCAGAAATTACCCCGATATCCGCCGCGAGCTGAGCGCCGCCGGTTTCAACCTTGATAGGCTATAGCGGAAAATATGGAAGATCGTGTAAAAAGAATATCGAACCTGTTCAATGAGATAGATGGCTGGGTCATTGCCGAGATAATGCTAAGCATTATCGTTGTCTGGGCGTTCATCAAGGCGACGCAGAAGATACTGCCCTGGATAAGTGAGCTTTTGCCAGCCAAGCTGCGCTACATCACATTAAATTCCGTTCCGATACTACGTGTGCTGGCCCTGTTGGTACTGATCATATGGATTGTGCCGCTGATCTTTAACATCACGTTGCAGAATTTCGTGTTCATTGCCGGTGCCCTCAGTGTCGCAGCCGGTTTTGCGGTCAAGGATCTGGCAAGCAGCGTCATCGCCGGGTTTGTTGCCTTGTTTGAAAAACCCTATCGCATGGGCGATTGGATCAAGATCGGTGATCACTATGGGGAGGTGGTTTCAGTCGGGATGCGTGCGGTGCAGATCCGCACGCCGGACGATAACGTGGTGACCATTGCCCATGATCGTATCTGGACCGACAGCGTATCCAACGCAAATGATGGTTATGGTACATTGATGTGTGTTGCCGAGTTTCACGTCGCGCAAAATCAGGACGTTTCAGAGGTCAGTGCGCTGCTCAAGACTGTGGCACAGACCAGCCCCTATCTGAACCTTGACCGAAAGGTGATTGTTGTCATGCAGAACACGGCGTTTAGCATGGTGTATCGGCTTAAGGCCTATCCTTTTGAACCGCGCAATCAGTTTGCCTTTATCACGGATATGACGGAGCGGGGGAATGCGGCCTTGCTGGGGGCAGGGATAAATCTGACCTCGGCACCGGAAGAGTTGTTTTCGCAGACCACAGGTATTTAGTGCCATAGGTACCTCCCTATGGCCTGATCAAACATCGGGAGATAAATCTTGGAACCGCTAAACATTCTGTTCGGGCAATTGCGCCAGATCGCCCGCAGTTCCATCGAACTGTTACCGCAACTTGCCGTCGCCATTCTGGTTCTGGTGCTGACGGTTGGTCTGTACAAACTTGTCGGCTATCTGACAAAACGTGCGTTGAAGCGGACAAGGTTAAGGCCCAGCCTGAAAGAGCTGTTTGCGCTGATCGCCTCTATTCTGGTGTGGATATTGGGATTGATGATTGCCGCGGTGATCCTGTTTCCGGGTCTCACGCCCTCCAGCATATTGGCGGGTCTGGGGATCGGATCGGTGGCTATCGGATTTGCATTCAAGGATGTGTTCGAGAATTTCCTTGCGGGCATCATCATTCTGTTTCGGCGCGAAATGCGGATCGGGGATTATATTGAATGCGAGGATATTGAGGGCAAGGTGGCCCATATCGCCATTCGCGAAAGCCATATTGAACAGACAGACGGACAACTGGTGATTGTGCCTAATTCGATCCTGTTCAAGAACCCGGTGACCATTCGTACGCATCAACCTGCCCGCCGGGTCACGGTCATCTGCGGCGTTGCCTATGACGTGGATGTGGACAACGCCCGCGAGGTGATCACTGCGGCGGTCGCGGCCTGTGAAAGCGTTCTTCAGGACGACAAACCAATTCAGGTCTTTGCACAGGCGTTTGGTGCGTCTTCAATTGATTTTGAGGTCACCTGGTGGTGTGGGTCTAAACCTGTTGAGCTGCGCGCCTCGCGGGATGAAGTTGTGGCAGGGGTAAAACGCGCGCTGGACGATGCAAATATCGAAATACCCTTCCCTTACCGGACACTGACCTTCAAGGAACCGCTGCCGATTGCGCAAAACGAAGAGGCGTGACTGCGGTTGGCCTGACGGGGGGGTGAGCGACAAGCAGAACACCTTGCTACTGGAAAATCTCGCAAGGCGCATCATATCAACCGGAATGGAAAAGGGGCATGTGCCATGGCTGACGAAAAACTGACACAGGCAGAAGCACAGGGTGTGCGATACGCCACGGAACTGGAAGGGCACCTGCGGTGGCTTGACAGTTTCTCGGCAGCGGCACTTGGGGTTCTGGCTGTGGCCTCTGGGATTTATACCTATCTTGGTGTGACTTCTCTTCTGGATAACAACGGCGCGCTTAGTTTTGTTGCCGCGGTCAGCTATTCCATCGCTGTTTCCGTCGGTATCTTTGTTTTCTGGTCCTACCTCATGCGGTTGTTGCCTGCGGTTCGGACCGTCGGCTCGCGTTTAGGCTTGTTTGTGTCCATGCTGTTTGGTTCTGCCGCGATCATCGCCATGTCGTCCTGGTTGAATGCGGCGGCGCTGGCCGGTGCAGCCGCGGTTGAGCAGCACCTTGCCCAGACGGTTCAGGATTATCAAATGTCTCTTGAGCAGGCAAATGAGATTGCGGTGAGTGCGCAAGGGCTGGAACGGGATGTGTCCCGTGTCAGACAATCCTTTGAGGATCTATCCGAACAGGAAGCCACTGGCGAGCTTTCAGGTCTGGCCGGGCGTGGGGCAGTGTTTCGGGTTTTGCGTCAAAAATCGCAGGAACTTTCAGGCCTTCAGGCGCAGATCACTTCGCAGCAACCTTTGGTGTCCGCGGCTTTTGCCGAGGGCAACCAGATCCTGAGCCGCATGCGTGTGCTGACCGTTGAACCCGGTCCGATTGAGGTGCGTTCGGTTGAATTCAGCGAAGAAGCGGTGCGCCTGTCTGGGGTCATTACCCAGTTGCGCCAATTGTCTGTTGCCCCTTTGGTCAGCCGTGCGGCGGAGGATCTGAGCGCCTCGGTTGTCTTGCCAGAGCTTGACGGCAGAACAGAGGAGAACCGGGCAGGACAGCAATCGACCATTCAATCGGTCCTACAGGTGCTTGGCCAGCGCGCCGAGACCCTGCGCCGGGCGGCAGAGAGCGTGATCGCCATGCCTGCCCCGAATGAAATCATGTACACGCCGATCAGCACCGCCGATGCGGTTATCCGTTATGCGGGCAATTTCGCACCCAGTTGGGCCGGCGCAATTGCAATTGACCTGTTGCCCGCAGTTCTGGTGTTTATCCTTGCGATAACACATGCGGCAATCCGTTCAGGCAAGGCCCGCGTGGGAGTAGAGGACACCATGACAATCGCGGAACTGCGCGCGGCCCTGAACGCGGTCACGGATATGGAGGACGCATTGCGCCGCTCTCAGCCGGTATCGTCCCCAGAGATGCCGCCGGAAACTGACGGAGACAAGCCCGGACAGGATCAGGAAAAACCTCAAAATGCCTGACAAGCGCAGGTTTCGCCTTGGGTCGGGCATCACCGCAAAGTCCGCGATTTACGCTGTCTTTGGTCTGCAACTGCTCTTGGCCCTGTTGCTGATGGGGGGTGATTTGTTGCGGGCGTTTCCGGGATTTGGATTGCCGTCAACACAGCCCCGTTTTGATCAGCCGGTTAATCCCGGCGATCAAACGCGCCGTTACCGCCCGGGTGATATGCCGCTTGCCCCTGCCAAGGACGGCAATCCGGCGCGCCCCTTCAAGTCGACAGGTGACATGCCGACCCGGCTGGTTTTTGACGGGCAGGGCGAGGTGATCACGCTCACCGGCAAGATATCCCTTGGCGATGCAGACCGGTTTGACAGCTTTCTGGAGGCGGAAGGCACGGCATTCACAGAGGTGCGGTTGAACTCCCCCGGGGGCTCTGTGTCGGATGCCCTGGCCATCGGGGACCGTCTGCGTCAGGAAGGGTTCGGCACGGTTATGGTGGCGGGCGATATCTGCCTTTCGGCCTGTCCCTATATTCTGGCCGGCGGTATCAGCCGTTCGGTCGACCCGGATGCACAGGTTGGCGTGCATCAACATTTCTTTGATGTGAACACGGTTCTGCCGGCCTTCCTTGCAGTCGAGGATGTGCAAAGAGGGCAGGCCGCAGTGATGGATCATCTGGACAAGATGGGGGTGGACCCCCTGCTGATGAAACATGCGCTGGTGACGCCACCGGATGAGATCTACATCTTCCTTGCCGAGGAATTGGAGCTGTACCGCCTTGTTTTGGAGCCGAAACCTGACGAAACATAAGGCGTTTGCCGCTGCATCCATCCGTGAGGTTCCAGAGGGTTAAGGCCCTGCATCGCTAGGTGTTCTGACTTTCAAATACCCGTCACTTCAGGAAACACATGGGTGCGTTTCACCACGCCATAAACAAAGCTGGAATCGATTGATCCAATCCCGCCAATCGGATGCAAGCGATCGCGAACAAAACGTTCATAACCCTCCAGATCACCAACCACGACCCGCAGCAGGTAGTCCGACAGCCCGGTCATCACAAAGCACTCAAGTACCTCCGGGATCCGCTTCATCTGCTCTTCGAAACGGTCCACTACTTCCTTAGTATGTCTCTCCAGACTGATCCGCACCATCACCGTCACAGGCAGACCATAGGCCTTTGCATCAACATCGACACTATACCCGGTGATCGCCCCACATTGTTCCAAGAGGCGAAGCCGCCGCAGGCAGGGGGAGGGCGACAGATTCACCTCTGCCGCCAGATCAAGATTGGTCATCCGCCCGTTCTTTTGCAGGCTGCGGATTATTCTGCGATCGGTTGCGTCCAGTTGTGGCATTATATTCCAACATTTTTATAAATATTAGGCAAGATAGCAATAAATCACCCTTAGTTCTAGCTGATAGTGCCTCTGAAACCGAGGAGACAGCGATGCATTCCAATGACCATGACTTTTCCACCCGCGCCATCCACCATGGCTATGATCCGCAATCCAATCAGGGTGCGCTGAATCCGCCCATCTACATGACCTCTACCTTCACCTTCGACAGCGCCGAATCCGGTGGTGCGATGTTTGCCGGTGAGAAAGAGGGTCATTTTTATACGCGCATCTCCAACCCGACACTGGATCATCTGGAACAGCGGATCGCCAACCTCGAAAACGCTGAGGCGGGACTTTGCACCGCTTCCGGCATGGGCGCGATTACTGCGACATTCTGGTCCTTTGTGCAGGCTGGTGGTGAGATTGTCATCGATAAGACGCTTTACGGATGCACCTTTTCCTTCCTGACACATGGTCTGCCCCGTTTTGGCGTTAAAGTCACCGCTGTGGATATGACCGACCCTGCAAATCTTGCCGATGCGATCACTGCGAAGACCAAGATCGTTTATTTCGAAACGCCTGCAAATCCGAACAACCGGTTGGTTGATATTGCAGCTGTATCCGCCATCGCCCACCGTGCGGGGGCCAAGGTTGTTGTTGATAACACCTATGCCACACCGGTGATCACCCGCCCAATTGAACATGGCGCTGACATCGTTGTGCATTCCGCCACCAAATATCTCAGCGGGCACGGCGATGTGGTGGCCGGTCTGGTCGTTGGCAATCGCGAGGATATTAATCAGATCCGGATGGTTGGGTTAAAGGACATGACCGGGGCGGTGATGTCACCGATGACCGCGATGTTGCTGTTGCGTGGGATCAAGACATTAGAACTGCGCGTTGAACGTCACTGTCAATCTGCCATGTTGGTGGCGCAGGCCTTGGAATCCCACCCGGCGGTCCTGAATGTCTTCTACCCCGGTCTGGAAAGTTTTCCGCAAGGGGATCTGGCGCGCCGTCAAATGGCCAGGTTCGGCGGGATGATCCCGTTTGAGGTGAAAGGCGGTAAAGCTGGCGGGATTGCGATGATGAACCGTCTGAACCTGATCCAGCGCGCGGTCAGCCTTGGCGATGCAGAAAGCCTGATCCAGCATCCGGCCAGCATGACCCATTCAACCTATTCCCCGGAAGAACGGGCGGAACATGGCATCGCCGAAGGTCTGGTGCGTCTTTCCGTGGGGCTTGAGGGCACTCAGGACCTTATTGATGATCTCTACACGGCGCTTGGCGCACATAACATGCAGGCTGCATGATCCCATAGGGCTGCAACTGGGCGCAGGTTTCTTACCTATCTGCGCTTGCCCGTCCTGACTGAACTGAACAAAGGGCCATCGGGACCCGGGTGATATTAGCTAAGGTGTCGTGGGAATTTCCTGAAGATATCGCAAGGCACGAAAGACACGTCATGACCAAGATCGACCAATCCCATCTCAAGATCATTGAACAGCGGCTGCTGTGGCTGTCGCATTGGATGATGCATAACGCCAATCATATCCGCCCCAAGGCGGACGGGATCAAGGTTGGTGGGCATCAGGCCTCCTCTGCGTCGATGGTGTCGATCATGACCGCGCTTTACTTCAGCGCCCTGCGTCCTGAGGATCGCGTCGCAGTCAAACCACATGCCTCCCCTGTTTTCCATGCGATCCAGTATCTTATGGGTAACCAGACCCGTGAGAAAATGGAAAACTTCCGCGGCTATCACGGCGTTCAAAGCTATCCCAGCCGAACCAAGGACATCGATGATGTCGACTTCTCGACCGGCTCTGTTGGTCTGGGTGTGGCGATCACGTCTTTTGCCTCGATTGTTCAGGACTACATCTCTGCGAAAAGCTGGGGCAAAGACGTGCCTTTGGGCCGTATGGTGGCGCTGGTCGGGGATGCAGAGCTGGACGAGGGCAACATCTATGAGGCGCTGCAAGAAGGCTGGAAGAATGATCTGCACAATACTTGGTGGATCATCGATTATAACCGCCAGTCGCTTGACGGGGTGGTGCGTGAAGGGCTTTTTAAACGCATCGAGCAGATTTTCGATGCCTTCGGTTGGCAGGTTGTCAAAGTCAAATACGGTGCCTTGCAACGCGCGGCGTTTAAGGAGCCGGGCGGGGACAAGCTGCGCGATTGGATCGACAATTGCCCCAACCAGCTTTATTCCGCACTGACTTTTATGGGTGGTGCCGTCTGGCGCGAACGTCTGATGGAGGCGCTTGGCGATCAGGGGGATGTGTCCAAACTGATCGAAGCCCGCTCTGACAAGGAACTGGCCGATCTGATGGAGAACCTGGGCGGTAACTGCGTTCAGACAATGGCCGAGACATTTGATGCCATCGACCACGACAGGCCAGTGTGTTTCCTTGCCTATACGATCAAAGGCTGGGGCACGCCGATTGCAGGCCACAAGGATAATCACGGCGGATTGATGAACAAGACCCAGATGGGTGAATGGCAACGCCATATGGGTGTTGCTGAAGGGGAAGAATGGGAAAAATTCGCAACGGTTAATGATCCCGCTGACTTGCAAGACTTTCTTGATCAAGCGTCGTTTTTTTCAAAGGGTAGGCGCCGTTTTTCCGATGGCGTGATTGACGTGCCGCCGATTGAGCTGTCCACAGATCGCGAGATTTCAACTCAAATGGCCTTTGGCAAAGTGTTGGATGATCTGTCCAAAGGCGACAGTGTCCTGGCCGACCGCATTGTCACGATGTCGCCGGATGTGACGGGCACAACAAATCTGGGCCCGTGGGTCAACCGGCGCAAACTGTTCGCCCGCCAAGAACAGGCTGATACCTTTATCAATGAAAAGATCCCGTCCACCGCGAAATGGGAGTTCACCCCAGAGGGGCAGCATATTGAGCTTGGCATCGCCGAGATGAATCTGTTTCTGCTGCTTGGCGCGGCGGGTCTGTCGCATTCCCTTTGGGGCAAGCGGGTTATCCCGGTGGGGACGGTTTATGACCCCTTTGTCGCCCGCGGCCTGGATGCGCTGAATTATGCCTGTTATCAGGACGCACGTTTCATGATCGTGGGCACGCCATCCGGTGTGACCTTGGCCCCGGAAGGCGGTGCGCATCAATCCATCGGTTCCCCCCTGATCGGGATGAGTCAGGACGGGTTGGCCAGCTTTGAACCGGCTTTCGCGGATGAGTTGGCGGTGATTATGAAATGGGCCTTTGAATACTTGCAAAAGGATGGTGAGGGCGACCCGGATGAGCGCACCTGGCTGCGTGATGAAACCGGCGGTTCGGTCTATCTGCGTTTGACCACCAATCCGATTGAGCAACCGGGCAAACGCGGCGATGATGATTTCCGTCAAGGTGCAATTGATGGGGCCTATTGGCTGCGCAAGCCAGGCCCGAATTGCGAAGTTGTGATCGCCTATCAAGGTGCAGTGGCACCTGAAGCGATCAAGGCGGCAGGGATCATTGCGGAAGGGCGTCGCGATGTTGGCGTTTTGGCGGTGACCTCAGCGGACCGGTTGAACGCGGGCTGGACAGCGGCACAACGCGCCCGCGCACGGGGCAATGCACAGGCCCAAAGCCACATCGAAACCCTGTTGGGGGCCTTGCCTCGCACCTGCAAGATGGTCACCGTGATTGATGGCCATCCCGCAACCCTGTCCTGGCTTGGTGCGGTTGAGGGCCATCAGACGGTACCCTTGGGCGTCGAGCATTTTGGCCAGACCGGCACAATTGCGGATCTTTACAAACACTTCGGCATTGATGCGCATGCCATCGTGCAAAAGGTTGCCGGGTTGACCGCCGGGAGGCGCAATTTCAGCTTGATCTCTGACGGGTAGAATGGTCGGCACAGATCAAATGTGATCTGTGCCTGCTGTGGGCGATTGCAAAGTTTCCCGATGTTTTTGCGGATCGTCAGACAATATTGCGCGCGTGCCAGACGTGTTTGATGCTCAGATAGTTGTCCAACCCTTCAGAGCCGCCTTCACGGCCATAGCCGCTTGATTTCACACCACCAAACGGTGTTTCCGGCATGGATGCCTCAAGCGTATTGATCGACAGGTTGCCCACTTCGACGGCATCGATCATGCGATCGATGTAATCCGCGCGGTTGGTGAAGGCATAGCCGGCCAGACCGTAGGGCACAGAGTTTGCCGCAGCGATTGCATCGTCAAGCGAGGCCACCGGGTTGATCACCGCAAGCGGGCCAAAGGGCTCTTCCTGCATGATCTGCGCATTGTCCGGGACATCAACGAGCACGGTCGGTTGAAAGAAATATCCTTGCTTGCCATGGCGCGCGCCGCCAGTGGCGACGGTTGCGCCCTGCGCGCGCGCATCCTCCACCAAAGCGCTGAGTGCGGGCACGCGGCGATCATTGGCAAGCGGGCCCATTTCAACACCAGCATCCATGCCATTGCCGACCACGGTTTTCGCTGCGCGGGCGACAAAAGCCTCAGTGAATTCTTCAAAAATATTCTCATGTACAAAGAACCGGGTAGGGGAGGTGCAGACCTGCCCGGCATTGCGCATCTTGCGAATGGCACCGGAAAGGGCTGCGGCCTGCACATCGGTATCTTCGCAAACGATCACCGGAGCATGCCCGCCCAGTTCCATCAGAACGGAGGTCATATGTTGAGACGCCATCGTGGTCAGGTGCCGCCCAACGGTGGTCGACCCTGTAAAGGCGACCAGCCGGACAGGTTCTTGCGGAATGAGGTGATCAGAAATTTCCGACGGATCACCGAACACAAGGTTCAGAACACCCGCCGGAAGGCCAGCATCCTGAAATGCACGTGCGATATGCATGGCACCTGCTGGTGTCTCTTCAGCTGCTTTGAGAATGATCGAACACCCCGATGCCAAGGCTCCGGCGATCTTGCGCGCGGGCTGACTCATCGGGAAATTCCATGGTGAAAATGCGGCCACTACGCCAATCGGATGGTGATGCACGGCAAATTTATGACCCTGTGCGGCGGGAATGATCCGCCCATAAGTGCGCATCGCTTCGCCGGCGTCCCATTCGAAAAACTCTGCTCCCCGGATGACTTCGAGGCGGGCTTGATGCAGTGGTTTGCCGTGTTCCAAAGTGATTGATTGCGCAATCTCTTCCTGTCGTTCGCGCAAAAGCTTCGCGGCGCGCAGAATGGTGTCGGACCTTTCGCGCGGGGAGGTCGCGCTCCAGATCTTCAACCCTGCCTCGGCGGCGGTCAAGGCATCATCCAGATCGGCAATCTCGGCGTGGGGCAGCCGCCCCAGTTCCTTTTCCGTTGCCGGATTAACAACCGGGAGATCCCGTGCTGTCGCGCGCCATTCGCCTGCAATAAAGAGCTTTAGTTCTGGATACATCAAATCCGGTCCTCGTTGGTATTTTCAAAGCCAGAACAAGTGATGCAGCCTCCCACTTCAAGTTAATTGGCGGAATACAGCTATCACTTTGACGAATATCTGGCGGCTATCTGCGTTCGGCTGCTTGGTGCAAGGCGCGTTTGAACGCATGTCCCGCAGGTGAAAGGCTGGTATCGGAGCGGTAGGAAACACCAACAGGGCCCCATCCAAAGGGCACCGACCAATCAAGGTCACACATATTGCCCCTTTCAACATCATGTGCGACCACTTCCGCTGGCATTAACCCAATCAAATCACGCGCCTGCAATAGGGCGCGGTTGGCCAGATAGGACACGGATTCAATGGAAACCGGTGGAATATACTGGTTCTGACTGACAAAGAAATGATCAACCTGTCGGCGCAATGTGGTTTCCAGAGGGGGGAGAATCCAGCCATATGGCGTCGTGTCTTCGAAGGTGACAGCTTTCTTTCCGGCCAGTGGATGTTGCGGGCCGACCACCGCCTGTATGCGATCATCAAACAGGGTTTCCTGTGTGATCTTGTCACGGAAACGATGGGCGGGCAGGCGCCCGACAACCAGATCAATTTCCCCGGACAGTAGCGACGGCATCAACACCTCATTTGTGCCTTCGGTGATCTTGATCGCAACCTTCGGGCGGTCCGTGAGCAAGTTATCTATCGCCTCTGGCAGCAGGCCGGTTGAGGCGGCAAGAAGGGTGCCGATCACCACCCGGCCAGAGTTGCCCTCGTTTAGATCGTCCAATTCCTGGGCGGCGTTTGACACCTGCGCAAAGATCAGTTTGCCATGCCGTATCAGGGTTTCACCAAAGACCGTCGGGATGACGCCACGATTGGTTCGGCTGAACAGTTTGACCTCGAAATCCAGCTCAAGATCTTGAATCATCTTTGTCGCGGCAGGTTGCGAGATGCCCAGGTCTCGGGCGGCATTCTGAATATTGCCCTGCCGCCCGACCGCAACCAGCAACCGCAGCTGGCGCAGCTTGAGCCGGGTCAATGCGCGGTCAACAATACGGGAATGTTTTGCGATCATGATGAACCTCTAAAGGGAAATTGGTCTGGTAAGCTGATCCAGTTTGCTGAGCACACTCATCGCGGCCAGCGCCGAACTGCGCGGGTTATCCGGCATCGCTTTGCCATTGATTTGAAATGTGAACCGTCCAAAGTCACCTGACGCCTCGATCTGGTGGACGTTCTCTGTCACGGTGGCATCTGCGATCAGACGGACTTGGGTTGCATCAAACCCTTTGCCAGCAAGAGCAACCGCCGCAGCAACATTGGCGTTCTTCGGGTAACGTAATGCCGCCTGCCGTGCGCTGCCTTCAAAATGAATAACTTCGCCGCTGACAAGTGTATCCAGATCCGTGACGTCCTCTGCGGGGGAGCCTTTCCAGCCCTGGGGGGGTTTGCGTCCGATGTAGGTGACGCTTTCCATCTGTCCCACCCGCGCAGCCTGAAGGCAATCAAGCGCGCCTATGGCACCGCTGGCCAGATGCAACCTTGCGCCGCCTTTTGCTGCGGCCTGTTCCAACGATGCATATGTATCTGGATCGGCCAGCGCGCCCAATGACACGCTAAGCAGGTCAAAACCGCGCAACAGCACAGCAGGACCATGTTCAACAAGGGCGGCATGGCCTGCGCAATCAATCACCAGATCAAGATCATCTGGTAAATCCGCGACCGCACCAACATAAAGCTCTGGTGCCTCGCGCACCCGTGAGGGGCGCACCAAGACAGCGGCCAGCGTCTCGTTGCGCGATTTCAGCGCCTCGCGCACATAGTTCGCAATTGCACCGACGCCGATTAAACCAATTTTCATCGCTCTCTCCTTGTTCCGAATCTGGTCTAACCTGAATTGGCCGCGCCTTGGTATAGATTATTTTTATACCCAATTCGACCGTTTCGGATTGGTTTGGCGTCGAAACTGCGGCCTGCTGAGGACAAGGAAACAAGACATCAAACAAGGGCTGGAGCCGATGAAGTACACGAAAAACGATGCCAAGGCTTATGCGCGCGAAAACATGAGAGGCATTTGGGCCGCTGCCCTGACACCGTTCAATGCGGATTTGTCGATTGACGAGGCGGGGTTGCGCTCCAACATCCGCCATTGGGTGGATGATCTGGACATTCAGGGGCTGTTTGTTGCGGGCAAACAGGGCGAATTTTTCTCGATGAGCCTTGAGGAGCGCAAGCGGAACATTCAAATCGCTGTTGATGAATGCGCAGGCGAGGCCGGGGTTATTGCATCAGTCTCTGACCAGAACATGGACACGGCATTGGAGCTTGCGCACTACGCGCAGGACTGCGGCGCGGATTACATTGTCGTACATGCGCCTGTGCTTAGCTTTGTGCACGATCGCAACGAAGTTCTTTATCAGTATTACAAGCGATTCTGCGACGAATTGGATATCGGTATCGCGATGTGGAGTCATCCGGACAGTGGTTACCTGATGCAACCCGAGGAATGCGCCCGCATTGCCGAACTGCCCAATATCATGGCGATCAAATACTCAGTGCCCCGCGAGATGTACGTGCGCCTTAGCCGGATGATTGGGGATAAGATCCATGTATCCACATCACAGGAAGACGAATGGCTCGACAACATCGAAGAGTTGAACTGGAAACTCTATCTTTGTTCCTCTCCGCCTTACCAACTGCAAACTGCAAACGACAAGCGCATGCATGAATACACTCAGCTTGCCTTTGAGGGGAAATTCGATGCTGCGCGCAAGGTTCGCGACAGTTTGAATCCGGTGCGTGCAGCCATGGCCCGCAGTCGCCCGGCAGGCAAGCCAACCGCATTCGGGAAGTACTGGCAAGAGCTGCTGGGTCAGGTGGGCGGCCCTGTCCGTGCGCCGATGCTGGATCTGACAGATCAGGAAAAGGCGGCAGTACGCGCTGCATTTGAAGGATGTGGCCTGAAAACCTAAGGGCAATTGCGCTGCTGGATATAACTAATTCGGATATCTGCATCCTGAACTTTACTTTGCGGTTATGGGCAAAGTCACAGAGATTTTCTTGAAAGGGAGAACACCATGTCAAAGCTGAAAGCCTTTAATTTCCAAAAATGGATCGATGAACACCGTCACCTTCTGAAGCCGCCGGTTGGGAACCAGCAGATTTGGGAAGATGCAGATCTGATGGTGACGGTCGTCGGAGGGCCGAACAAGCGCACCGACTACCACGATGACCCGGTAGAAGAGTTTTTCTATCAGCTTGAAGGCAATATGGTGCTCAAACTGTTTGACGGGGATGAGTTCTACGATGTGCCAATCCGGGAAGGTGAAATCTTCCTGCTCCCGCCGCATGTGCGTCATTCACCACAACGTCCCGAAGAGGGTTCTATCGGGTTGGTTGTCGAACCCAAGCGCCAGAAGGGGCAATTGGACGCCGTTGAATGGTATTGCTTTGAATGTGGCACGCGGGTGCACCGGGCCGAGATGCAGCTGGAATCCATCGTTCGTGATCTGCCGCCGGTCTATGAAATGTTTTATGAATCCGAAGAACTAAGAACCTGCCCCAACTGTCAGGCCGTTCATCCGGGCAAGGAACCACCTGCGGGTTGGGTCACACTTTAAGATCAATAATAACAGGGAAATATCATGAAAAATACCATCAAGTTACTCGCCTCGGTTGTCGCCATGACAGCATCTGTTGCAACGGCGCAAGCGGAAGAATTTCGTCTTGGACTGATCACACCACCGCCCCATATCTGGACCAAGGCGGCTGAGGCCTTTGGTGCCGAACTGGCCGAAGCCAGCGGTGGCGAACACAGCGTATCGGTCTTTCCTGCCCGTCAACTCGGCAATGAGGCCGAGATGCTGCAACAGCTGCAAACCGGTGCCCTCGATATGGCGTTTATGACCGTGGCCGAGGTGTCAAACCGGGCACCGGATCTGGGTGCATTTTATGCGCCCTATCTTGCAAATGACATTACCCATGCGGGGCGCATTCTGCGCTCAGAAACTGCCAAGAACTTGCTTGCGCCGCTGGCAGGACAGGTTGGTGCGGTTGGCGTTGGCTACGGGATGGCCGGGCTGCGCCAGATTGTCAGCCGTGGCGAGATCAACAGCGCCAAGGATCTGGCGGGTCTGAAACTTCGGATCACGCCGTTTGAACCGATTCTGGATTTCTACAACGCGATTGGCGCGGCCCCGACACCGATGCCTTTGCCGGCTGTATATGACGCTTTGGCCAATGGTCAGGTGGATGCGATCGACATGGACGCCGAACTGATCTGGGTGCTGAAATACTATGAACACGCAGATACAGTTGTTCAGACCGATCACATGATGTTCCCGATGGTGGGCCTTGTTTCTGCGCGTGTCTGGGCTGGCATGTCCGAAGCGGACCGCACAATGATCGGGGATCTGATGGCGAAACACGTGGATAGCACCATCAACAGCTATATCGAACGCGAAGCCGGTTGGCTGGAGCAGATTGAAGGCACAGGCACAAAATATGTCAAAGTAGGTGCTGATTTCTTCGGCGGCGCTGTGGATGAGTGGAACGGTATCTGGTCCGAAAAAGCCACATCACTTGACGCATTACGCGCCGTCGCGGCAGAAACAGAGTAAGGTTTCTAAATTGACCAAGGGGGCGCGGGTCTGGCCTGCGCCCCTTTAACTTGCGGGGATGGCAATGCTCTATCGAATTTCAGCGGCTTGGGCGCGCACCGAACTTTGGGTCGCAGCCCTGTTGGCGGTTGGCGTGACCTTACTGGTTTTGCTCAACGTTGTGACGCGCACGGCGGGGAACGCACTGTTCTGGGTGGATGAGCTTGCCATCTACGCCATGGCATGGATGACCTTTCTGGGGGCGTCCGCAGCTTTGCATCACCGCAGTTCGGTTGCGGTGACCCTGGTGCCGGATGCGGTATCTGAAAAAGCCAGGCGGATCATGCTGAAGATTGTCGATGTTGTTGTATTTGCTTTCTCCCTGATGATGTTGTGGTTCTGCTGGCGCTGGTTCCTGCCGCTGGATTTGATCCGTGCCGGATTTGATACCATGGCTTTTCAGGGCCAGACCTTCAACTTTGTCTATGCAGAACCGACCACGACGCTGGGCTTGCCGAAATATCTGTTTTGGTCTGTGATCTGGCTGTTTTCCGTCGGTGCGACGCTGCATTCGTCGATGCACCTCTTTAGCAAGGACCGCCCAACGTGAGCCCGATTATCTTTCTGGCGGCGCTGCTGACCGCGGTCCCGGTGGCAATTGTTCTGATCATCACTGCCATCTGGTACATCTGGGAAAGCGGCAATACCGTTCTATATGACAGCCTTGCGCAAAAGATGTTTGGCGGGCTTGAGAACTACGGGCTGCTTGCCATTCCTCTGTTCATGTTGACTGGCGAGTTGATGAACGAAGGGGGCATGACCAAACGCCTGATCAATATGGCGCGGGTCTTCGTTGGCGGGTTCCGGGGCGGGTTGGCCTATATCAACCTGCTGGCGAATATGTTCATGGCTGCGATCATCGGCTCGGCCACAGCGCAGATTGCCGTGATGTCGCGGGCCATGGTGCCAGCGATGGAGGAAGAAGGGTATGACAAAGGCTTTGCCGCTGCGACCACCGCTGCTGGTGGGTTGCTTGCGCCGGTGATCCCGCCCTCGATGATGTTTGTAATTTTCGGGGTGCTTGCCCAGATCCCCATCGGTGATATGTTCATTGCCGGTATTATTCCCGGCCTGATGTTGTCGGTGTCTTTTGCCCTTGTCATCACCGTGATCGGATGGCGTCAGAATTTCCCCAAAGGCGATTGGATGCCGCGCCCGCAAGCCATACGCGCCTGCCTGCACGCTGTTCCGGCCTTGTTGATCCCGGTTGCCATTATCGGGGGTATCGTTTTCGGTATCGCAACCCCCACTGAATCGGCTGCGATTGCATCGCTGATCGCTTTTCTTGTCGGCTGGCTGGTTTATGGCGAGCTGCGTCCGGCGCAATTGGCCGAGATGTTTAAACGGACCGCTGTCAACGCCTCGATGATCATCTTTATGATCGCCGCCGCCAGCGTCTTTGGCTGGGTGATCATCTATGAAGAAGTGCCTCAAAATCTCGCGGCGCTGATCACTTCGATTACCTCGAACCCATTTGTGTTCCTGTTGATCGTGAACCTTGTTTTGCTTGTGGTTGGCATGGTGATTGACGGGATTGCCGCAATTATCCTGATCACGCCAATCCTGCTGCCTATTGCAACGGGATCATATGACATCAGCCCCTATCAGTTTGGCGTTGTGATCTGCCTGAATCTTGTTTTGGGTCTGTTAACGCCGCCCGTTGGTATTGGCCTTTATATTGCCTCTTCAATGAGTAACACCTCACCGGGTGCGATCCTGAAGGCGCTTTGGCCTTTCCTTGTGGCGGTTGCCGCGGTTCTGGTGTTGCTCAGCTATTTCGAAGGGCTATCGACCAGCCTGATTTGAAATATGTGCAAAACTTCGCTGAACTTGCACCTTGGTCTCATAGACATTTGGCACCAACGCCCCGACACTTGATTTGCATTATATGCTGTAATTTTGGGAGGAACTAAAATGGCATGGTCAAAACCAGTTATTCGCGAAATCGAATGTGGCATGGAAATCAACATGTACGGCCCGGATGGTGATCGCGACGGCGACGATCTGTTCTAAACTGGACTGCGTGCGGAGATCACAATGACATTCCGCGCGCAGATTCTTGGGGCAGCAGCAGGTGGTGGTCTGCCACAATGGAACTGTGGATGCGAGAACTGTAATCTTGCACGATCTGGTGCCATTCCCGCCCAAACTCAATCCTCTGTCGCTTTCAGCGCCAATGGCAAGGACTGGGCGATTCTGAATGCCTCTCCCGATATCCGGGAGCAGATGGCACGTACCCCCGCATTGCATCCGACAGGGCGGCGCGAATTGCCATTGCGATCTGTGCTGTTGACCAATGGCGACATTGATCACGTTGCCGGCCTGTTGACCCTGCGTGAACAACAGAAATTCGAACTATTCGCCACTGGAGAAATTCATCAGGTCATCACCGATAATCCGATTTTTGCGGCCCTCAACCCGGCCTTTGTGACGCGCAGCCAAATTTCCCTGGATCAGGAGTTTGAACTGGCCAAGGGATTGACGGCAAAGCTGTTTGCGGTGCCGGGAAAAGTGCCGCTGTATCTGGAGGGGGACAGTGTCCAGACCGATCTGGAGGGCGAGCAAACCGTCGGGGTGCATCTGAGTGCCGGAGGCAGAAACGTGTTTTACATTCCGGGGTGTTCGACCATGCATGCGGACTTGCGCGCACGCATCGATGGGGCGGATATGGTGCTGTTTGATGGCACGCTTTGGCGCGATGATGAAATGGTTATCGCCGGGCTTAGCCAGAAAACCGGACAGCGTATGGGGCATATGTCGATGTCGGGCCCGGACGGTTCGCTGGAGGCTTTCGCCGACATGGACGTGAAACAGAAGGTTTTCGTGCATATGAACAATACCAACCCGGTGCTGCGTCCAACGTCAGAGGAAAAGAAACAGGTGGAAGCGGCCGGTTGGACCGTTGCCTGTGATGGGCTGGAGTTGGTGATTTGACCGCGTCACCCGCAGAATTTGAGGCCCGCCTGCGCCAGATTGGCGCAGAGCGGTATCATGACAAACACCCTTTTCATCACCTGTTGCATTCTGGTGGCTGCACACCGGATCAGGTGCGGGCATGGGTGATCAACCGATTTTACTATCAGGCCAGCATCCCGATCAAAGACGCCGCATTCATGAGCCGCGTCGAGGACCCCGCTCTGCGTCGTGCCTGGCGCTCGCGGATTGAAGATCACGATGGCACCGATCAGAACGAAGGCGGCATCGCGCGTTGGCTGCGTCTGGCGGATGCCGTTGGTGTAGATCGCGACTATGTCGCCAGCAAACAGGGGGTGCTGCCCGCCAGCCGTTTTGCCGTTGATGCCTATGTGCGGTTTGTGCGCGATAAATCACTGCTTGAGGCGGTCGCGGCCTCGCTTACGGAACTTTTTGCGCCAAAAATCCATGCAGCAAGGATTGAGGGCCTGCTGGCCAATTACGCTTTTGCCGATGACAACAGCCTATCCTATTTTCGTAACCGGCTGAGTGAGGCACCCAAAGATGTGGCATTTGGTCTTGCCTGGGTCCTGGAACATGCGAACACTGCGGAGAAACAGGATGCCGCAGCTGCGGCGCTGATCTTCAAAACGGATGTGTTATGGGCGCAGCTTGATGCCCTGCATGCCGCCTATGTGACACCGGCCCGCATACCACCGGGCGCCTGGCAACCGGGGACTTTTTTAAGGGCAGCTGACACATGACGACTGTCTCCGCCCAAGCCGTTCCAGTGATCCCGCGCGGTGTGCGCCTGCATGAGGACAAGCTGCGCGGTCAATGGGTTTTGCTTGCGCCGGAACGGACAATCACCCTTGATCCAATCGGCCTTGCCATCCTGCAAGAGGTCGATGGTCTGTGCAGTTTTCAGACTCTCGTGGAACGGCTTGCGGCAAAATACGACGCACCCGTGGATCAGATTTCAGGCGATGTGGCCGGTTTCCTGACCGGGCTGGCCGACCGGCGTATTGTGGAGCTGTGCTGATGCCGACACGTTCTGAAATTCCCGCACCTATCGCAATGCTGGCGGAACTGACCTATCGCTGTCCCTTGTCCTGTCCCTATTGTTCCAACCCAATTGAGATGGCCAAAAAAGAGGCCGAGCTTGACACAGAGGTTTGGACAGATGTTTTTGATCAGGCGGCAAAGCTTGGTGTTCTGCAACTGCATCTGTCGGGTGGGGAACCGGCATCGCGCCGCGATCTGGTCGCCTTGGTTGCTGCCGCCCGCAAGGCCGGGCTTTATACAAACCTGATCACTTCGGCGATCGGCCTGACGCAGCGGCGTCTGGCAGAACTTGATGCGGCGGGGCTGGATCATATCCAGCTGTCGTTACAGGGCACGGATGCCGACATGGCTGACCGGATCGGCGGATATAAAGGCGGGTTTGCGCGTAAAATGCAGGCGGCGAACTGGATTGTAGAGGCCGGTTTTCCGCTGACCCTGAACGCTGTGGTCCACCGCCAAAACCTGCATCAACTGCCACAAGCGATTGAAATGGCGGTTGCGATGAAGGCGCGGCGGATGGAGGTGGCAATTGTACAGTTCCATGGGTGGGCGATGTTGAACCGTGAGGCCATGATGCCCACCGCTGAACAGGCCAAAGAGGCCAGCCGAATTGTGCAAGAGGCCCGAGCGCGGTTGAAAGGGACATTGGTGATTGACTATGTGCCAGCGGATTATCACAGCGATTATCCCAAGCGGTGCATGGGCGGGTGGGGCACAACGGGTTTGAACATCACGCCTGATGGATTGGCTCTGCCCTGCCATGCGGCCCAGACAATCCCGACGTTGGAATTCGACAATGTACGCGACAAGCCGCTTGCAGATATTTGGTACGAAGGGACTGCGTTCAACGCCTATCGTGGTGAGGACTGGATGCAGGAGCCTTGCAGGTCATGTGACCGGCGCAAGCTCGACTTTGGCGGCTGCCGCTGTCAGGCGATGGCAATTGCAGGGGATGCTGCTGCCACTGATCCGGTCTGTGTGAAATCCCCGGTCCATGGCAAAATGGTCAAGATGGCGCGGGCTTTCTCGCAAGAGGATACTGCGGCATTGGTCTATCGCAAAAATCCCTAGCAGGATCGCCTATTGCGGTGGTTCCTCGAACATTTCAAGGAACAACTCCTTTAGGCGTGCCTTTTCAACCGGTTTAGCCACCAACTGCACGCCAAGTGACTTGCACCGGTCGCGCAGACATCTGGTGCGCTCTGCGGATACGATGGCGGCGGGGATGGACCCGTAGCTGTTGGTGATTTCTTCAAGCAACTCTATGCCGTCACGTCCGGCACCCAATTGATAGTCAATCAGCATGGCATCGGGAACAAGCTGTATCTCGGTCAAGATGCCCAAGGCTTCTTCGGCATTATGTGCATGGATGACTGTGCTTCCCAGACTTTCGACCATACTGGTCATTGCCTGTGCCAGATGGGGGTTATCCTCGACCAGCAGCAGCAATTGATCGGTTGCGGGCATTTCGGTGATACTGGTACCAGACACCTCTGGTTCTTGAACTGGCAGCCCATTAACGTGAACGGGCACGTTCAGAGAGAAACAGCTGCCTATGCCGGGCTCTGACCAGATGCTTAATGCGTGGTCCAGACCTTTACAGGCCTGTTCAACAATTGAAAGACCAAGGCCCAGACCGGCATCCGAGTTATCTGGGGAAATCCTTTCGAACTCTTTGAAAATCTTTTGCTGATCCGCATGGGCAATACCGCGCCCTGTGTCCCAGACTTCGATCCGTGCCATGCTGCCTGACCGTCGCACACCAACAAGCACCCGACCCTGATCCGTATAACGGATGGCATTGGCCAGCAGGTTTTGAACGATCCGGCGCAGATAGCCCGGGTCGCTTTTCACAGTTAGCCCGCAGTCGAGGATCGTCAGATTAATGCCCTTTTGCTCGGCGACAGGCATCATTTCGTTACGCAGGGGTAGGAAAATCTCTGACAAACGCAGGGGCTGTACATCAAATACTGCCTTGCCGGCAACCAGTCTGGAAATATCAAGAAGTGCTGCAATAAACTGTTCAACACTGCTGAGCGCCATTTCGGCTTTGGTGATGATGTCCTGTGCATCTTTCGGATCGGTTTGATCTGAAAGGGAAGAGACAAACAGCTTTGCTGCGGATAGGGGTTGTAACAGATCGTGGCTTGCCGCGGCGACAAAACGGGTCTTTGACGCATTCGCGCGCTCTGCTTCTGCCAATGCAAGACCCAGCTGGCGGGTGCGGTCCTTCACCCGTTGTTCCAGCAGTTCATTCATCTCGTACAATGTGCGAGCCGCAGCCCGTTCGGATGTAACGTCAGTAAAGCTGAGCACCAGCCCCTTGTCGGGCATCTCTTGCGCGAAAACACTGAAGGTCTGTGCCGATCCCTTGCAGACTTCGAATAGGAGGGGTTTGCGCCCACCTTTGCGATTGGCCCATTCCCGAAGGTCTTCGGATCCAAACGGGCCTTCAAAGGTCAACTCATCCTTGATCCGTTCCAGCAGAACCGAAAATTCCATCCCAAGGACCGCGGCGTCAGGTGTCGATTCAAACAGCCCGTTCATTCCCGAATTCCAACCGATCAGGGTGTGGTTCTTGTCAAAAATACAAACCCCCTGATTAAGGTGGTCCAGGGTGGCTTGCAGGATCTCGGCCTGTTTATCGCGGATCTTGTCGCGTTCCTGACGTTCGCGGCGAATGATTGTCGTGACATCGGTTTGCAGTATTACAGTCCCGCCGCGTGAGGTGCGGTGTTCACTGACCTGCAGCCAACGGTCCCATTTCAAACGGACATTAAACACCACGTGATCATCGCGGTGGCGTTCCAGCCGCTGGGCGACCCAATCGGTCGGCTTCTGTCCGTTCGGCAAGGCCAGGAACGCACTTTGCGAAACCAATTTGACGTATTCCTCAAACTTCAGCCCATTGACCAAAGCGCCCTCAATATCCGCCAAGTCCCGGCAAAAGCGGCTGTTGGACAGCACCAGCCCGTCATTGGCCTCAAACAGCGCAAAACCCTCGTTGATGGTTTCAATCGCTTCGGTCAGATTGGAGCGGGCCCTTTCGGTTTCATCATTTGCGATTTCCAGACGGGTGTTGGATTCCTGCAAAAGGTCCAGCGCGCGTTCTAGGTCATGGGTCCGCTCGCGCACTTCTGTTTCCAGCAAGGCGGCGCGTTCAAATTGGTGGTAGGCAAAACCGGATTGTTCGTTTTTCTGTTCAACCCTGCGCATCAACGACTGTGCAATCTGCAACAGCTTTTCGTTCTGGCGTTCAATCGTATCGGCGGGGTTTATCAGTGACAAAGGTCTAGTCTTCAGCTGCGTAAATGGCGACACCGCTCATCGTGTGATTGACGTGCAGGGGGCCGATTTGCTCTCCGTATGTCGAAAAGCCGGTCACATTATAAGATGCCATGACGTTTGATAGATCGCGAGTCATTTGGCGCTGTTCCGCTTCTATCCGGCGCAGAATACAGTCACAGCCCAAAATATGTGCAGGTTTGTCCTGATCAGAAAGATCCGCCATCTTGTTGTGCAGATGGTCGACCATATTCTGTGGGGAAGCCACGGTGAGGACCATGCCTTCGTCGATTGCAGAAAAGAACACAAGTTCCCCGGCATCATTGACCTGTTGGATCGCCCGCACATGGTGTGCGGCACCGATACGTACCACAACGGGATGCGAGGCAAAGGTGAACCGGTCCAGCTGATCAGGGTCTTTCCCGACAATGCGTGCATATTCCCGTGCGGCAGGTTCCGCATTGATGGATTTCACGATACGTCTTTCCGGGTCTGCTTCGGTCACCACCATTTGCTCTTCGGAAGGGATCAAATGATCAAGGCTGAAGACCTGTGTGCGATAGCGGCTGCGTACCAATGTCAGGACAGCGGCGGAAACGGCGACCTTGCCGTTCAGCGCAACCAGCGCCCGGCGGAAATCGGTACCGTCACCGGCAGAGCCGCCAAACAGCGGCATTTCGCGCAACGCCGGAGAAATGGTCGCGGTCAGCGCATCTTCGGAAAGTGACATGCCGTCGACAACAAGAAACGCGAAATTGGAATTCAGGTCGGGATTGCGTTCTTGCAGCCGCACACGTTCCAAGGTGATGCGGTCGATCAGGGGCAGGGGGTTAAGATCGTGAATATCCTCGATCAGCAGAGAGGTTGTTGCAAAACCGGCTGTGGGAAACCCGACCGCGATGATCTTGCCCTCATCATAGCCCAGCTTGCTGATCTCACCTGCGGTGGTACAGGCCGCGACATCGGTATCGGGGAACAGCCGGTGGGCCTCTGCCACCACCTCTTCAAAATCTGCTCTGGGAGAGACGAACAGGGCAACAAAACTTAAGGGTTCGCTCCCAAAATCCTGTTTGATCTGGTTCATGGGAGAGGTGTCTGACCACGGCACCTGACTTGTCAATACGATCGGTGCTTTGGCAACTGTGGTGGCATTGACCCTTGGGCCCGCCTCAACACTCAATGTCATTTTGATGTTCTCCCCGTTGGGAAGGATATTCCGCTCACATGGAGGTTGGCAAGACACTTGCGAAGCGGGCGTTCTGTGCCACCAGCACGGCCTGTGTTCTGCTTTGGACGCCAAGTTTGCGCATGATGGCGGTCACATGGGCCTTGACGGTGGTTTCCGCAATTGTGAGGTCATAGGCGATTTGTTTGTTCAGTTTCCCTTCACAAATCAGCTCAAGAATACGGGCCTGTTGATTGGTTAAGGAGGACAACCGGCTGACCGTGTCGTCACGCTCGTTTGAGGCATTGCTTTCGACAAAACCCGCGGGCTTGTAGACTTCGTTGCGGCCAATATGTTCGATGGCTTCTTTAAACACTGCACGAGGACTGTGTTTGGGAACAAATCCGGCCGCACCCGCCACAATGGCTCCGCTGATGATTGCATTGTCGGTCATTGAGGACACGATAATCACAGGTGTCTTCTCGGTCTGCCGTTTCAGGCGGATCAGCCCGTCAAGGCCGTTCACATCGGGCAGGTTCAGGTCAAGAATAACCAGTGACGGTGCCTCGTTTCCTTCCAGCAACTTAAGTGCATTTTCCAGACTATCGGCTGTTTTCACTGCCGAAAAATCTGCAACTGACTTTAATGTCAGTTCAAGGGCGTCGCAGAACAGGGGATGGTCATCAACAACCAAGGCCCAACCGTGTGAAGTCTGGTTCATCGCGCCCTCGGGTATGTTGTTTTTCCGGCTGTCATATTGCCATGCTAGGCGATTTGTCGCAACTGCGTCTCTTGTCCAAAAGTATTAGGGCGCTAACCCCAGGTCACGAAAAAACGCGCCCCCTTTCGGAGGCGCGCCTTCAGGAGGATGTGGGTCGCTTAGTTAGCGGCGAGCTGCTTAGGCAGACGGAATGTCCACAGCAGGCCACCCTGGTTCAGATAGTTGACCTTTTTGGCCACTTCACCACCCCAGAGCGGCACAGCGCCACCCCAACCGGAAATCACGGTAAGGTATTGCTCGCCGTCCTGTTCCCATGTGACGGGCTGGCCAATCACACCGGAACCGGTCTGGAAGGACCACAGTTTTTCACCGGTTTCATCATCAAATGCGATGAATTCGCCCTCTGGCGTGCCGGTAAAGACCAGACCGCCGGCGGTTGTCATCACGCCACCCCAAAGTGGTGCGTTGTTCTTGAACTCCCATTTGACATCACCTGTGTCAGGGTCAATCGCCTTGAGGCTGCCGATATGGTCGTCGTAGTTCGGCTTGATGGTAAAGCCGGACCCGAGATAGGCCGCACCTTTCTTGTAGGAGATAGGCTCGTTCCAGATGTCCATGCCCCATTCGTTGGAGGGGACATAAAACAGGCCCGTCTTGGGTGAATGTGCCATCGGCATCCAGTTCTTGCCGCCAAGGAAGCCGGGTGAGGAGAATACAACCGACCCTTTCTTGCCATCCGCTGCATCTGCCGGATTGCCGGGGCGGTTTTCCTCTACAAAGATCGGGCGCCCGTTGTCGTCGATACCACTGGCCCATGTGATGTCTTTCACGAACGGCACGGCAGAGACGAATTTGCCGTCTTCGCGGTTCAGCACGTAAAAGAAACCGTTTCTATCAGCGGTGGCGAACCGTTTGTTGCCCGCCCGGTCTGTATAGGCGACCACTTCGTTCACGCCATCATAGTCCCAGCCTTCGCGCGGTGTTGTCTGGTAGTGCCATTTGATCTCACCCGTTTTGGGATCAATACCAAGGCGCGATGCCGCATAAAGGTTGTCACCGGCGTTGCCATCCGTTGGCGTGCCGGCATTGCGCAGGTGGCTGTTCCAAGGGGCAGGGTTGCCTGTACCAAAGACCAGCGTATCGGTGTCCGCGTCATAAGATCCGCCCAACCATGTCGCGCCGCCACCGGTTTTCCACATATCACCGGGCCATGTCGCGTTTAGCGTGCCGGTCATGGTGCTTTCTTCGCCGTTCAGCGTGCCCATATGCCCTTCGATCACTGGACGGGTCCAGACCAGATCACCGGTTTCCGCATCGCGCGCCTGCACTTCACCAATAACGCCGAATTCACCACCGGAGTTACCCGTGATGATCAACCCGTCAACAATCAGCGGCGCGGCGGTATAGCTGTAGCCGGCTTTGTAATCGGCAATCTTTTTGTTCCAGACAACATCGCCGGTCTTCTGGTTCAAGGCGACGATGCGCGCATCCAAGGTGCCAAAGTAAATATTGTCGCCATAAATCGCAGCACCGCGGTTCACAACGTCACAACAGGGCAGGATGCCCTCTGGCAGACGCGCGTCATATTGCCAGATTTCCTGACCGGTCATGATGTCGATGGCGTACATCCGGCTATAGGATCCGGTGATATACATCACGCCGTCATGCACAATCGGCTGGGTTTCCTGACCGCGTTGTTTTTCACCACCAAGGCTGAAGGCCCATGCCGGTTGCAGGTTCTTAACGTTGTCCTTGTTCAGAATATCGAGGGGCGAATAGCGTTGCAGATGGCGGCCCATGCCGTTGGTCAGAACGTCACCGGTAGAGGTGGCGTCATTCGCCAGCATCTCTTCTGTAACGCCTGCGGCCTGTGCCCCTGAAAACGCGGTGCTTGCCATGATGCCGATGGTGGCGGCAATGATAAACCTATTCATTTGATCGTCTCCTCCCTATGCCCTGTTGGTGGGCGAATCTTTTCAGGCCGCGCACTTTGCATAGGCGCATTGGTCCCGGGTTTAAGTATTCGTGCAATCCGCGCTTCGCGGTATTGAACAATGGTCGTAAGACCCTAAGACAGGTGCAGATCAGCACGATTTCCCCTCTGCAAAGCGGCGAAAACGCTTTGCTATCCTGTAGGTTCTCGGCGCGTGAACAGGGCACGTGGGTGGAGACAAATCCAACTTCAACAGAGCCTTAGGCATCAGATGCTCTTGCCCGATCCGCCTGAATCTTTGCGAGAAATTGTCGGGCGTGTAGATTGGAAAATGCTGTGGCTGAAATGAAAGCAATCCGCGGTGTTCGCGTAAATGAGCTTTCGCCAAGGGCGGGCGGTGTCGCGAAACCATGCGATTCTTGAGCGGCGTCAAAGGAACCGGAGGGGCGGCTTGGCACCCCTAAGCTGGCAGTGTGGCTGCCTGCTTATCTCTTCTTACCCGCGCCCGTACGCGCTGGCTTATATCCCCAGAGGGCTGCAAGAGTGAACACAGTTGCGGCCAGCAGCGCCCAGATTAAGGCGGTGCCGTTGAAGCTGAGGTAAAGGGCGAAGCGGATCAATTCGACCGCATGGGTAAAGGGGTTGAGCGCGCAAATCGTATAGAGCAGCTGGGAGCTTTCCGCCATTTTCCACAGCGGATAAAGCGCCGAGGACAGGAAGAACATCGGGAAGATCACGAAGTTCATCACACCGGCAAAATTCTCTAACTGTTTAATAAAGCTGGATAGCAGTAACCCCAATGCGCCCAACATCACGCCCGCAATAATAAAGGCGGGCAGAGCCATGAAATAACCCGCTAGCGGCATGGTGACACCAAAGACAGCAGCAATCGCAAGGAAGGTATAGACCTGTAGGATGGAGATCGACGTAGAACCGATCAACCTGCAAAAAAGCAACCACCATCGCGGCAATGGGCTGGTCAGCAGCAGCTTCATTGACCCCATTTCACGGTCATAGACCAGACTGAGGGAGGATTGCATGCCGTTGAACAGCAGGATCATCCCGCAGAGCCCTGGGACGATGTAAGTCTCGTAGGTGATATAGGTTTGGTAGGGTGGGATAATGCTTAGGCCAAGGGCGGCGCGAAAACCTGCAGCAAAGACCATAAACCAAACCAAGGGCCGCACGAGTGCCGCGACAAAGCGTTCGCGTTGATGGATAAATCGCAGCGCCTCTCGCTTTACGATCGCGATAAGGGATGTGGCATAGGGGCTCATGCTGTCGATGCTGTCAGGGTGAGAAATTTCTCGGCCAAAGGCGTGGCACCACAGATGTCACCGCATGTGCCCTTCACCAGAACACGCGCCCTGTGCAGGATGACCAGTTGATCGTCCGGCCCAACTTCATCCGACAAATGTGTGGCCCAGAGTACAGTGGTTCCCTCATCACTCAGCCGGTGCACATGTTCCGTAATGGCGGCGCGCGCGGCCGCGTCCAGACCAACCGTCGGCTCATCCAGCAACAGCACAGCCGGATCATGCACCAGAGCCCGCGCGATTTCGGCGCGTCGCCGGTGGCCGCCGTTTAGATTGCGCGCCTTTTCGCCTGCACGTTCCAGCATCGCCAGCTTGTCCAAGGCGGCGTCGATACGTCGAGTGGCATCGCGGCCCGAGATACCATGCAACGCGGCAAAGTAATTTAGATTTTGCCGCACGCTCAGATCAAGATCCAGCGTGGTCTGTTGAAACACGATGCCCAGTTTGGCCAAGGCTGCGCGGGGGGTCTTGCTCAGCGCGTGCCCCGCGATGTGGATGTCACCCGAGGGGGAGGTCAGCAATCGTGTGAGCAGAGCAAACAGGGTGGATTTCCCCGCCCCGTTTGGACCAAGCAGCGCACAGAAATGCCCGGCAGGCACCTCAAAACTCACACCCTGCAACGCAGGTTTAGTGCCGTAGGAAAAGCTGAGATTTGAGACGCTAAGCCCGTTCATTCGATAGTGATTTCAATGCGCTGCGTTTCTCCCGTCGATCCGGGGACTTTCATGTAATACTTGCCGGGTTTGACCGCGAGGAAGCCAATTTCCATTTCGCCCGCTTCGTCAAATTCTACCGAGTCTAACCCGATGGGGCGGATTTCCAAACCTTCGACAACAATTTCGTCGATCCAGATGGCATGGAAAAACTCTGGCCCGACCAGAGCCAGTTCCTGAGAGCCGTCGCCAACGATTTCAAATTCATAATAGGTGCCTGATTTCAGGGTCCACGGCCCTTCAGAGATCGGTGCCCCGGCGGATAGGGTAATCTGCGGCAGATCTTCTTTGTTTTTGCCCGACAGGACGCCAGCCGCACCAAACCCTTCGGCAAATGCAGGCGCGCAGAGGGAAGCAGCTGCCATCACGGCAGCGGTGCGGAAAAAATTCAGAGAAAGGGGCATATGAACCTCGTTGGTTTGGATTGGGATGAAAACAATTGGTTATGGACGAAAGGCAGCGCCCCAGGGGAAACGACCAACCTTGATGGATTTAAGCGCCTTGCGCGCGGCAACATCGATCACGGTGACATCACCTGAAACACCATTGGTCGTGAACAGCCGGGTTTTGTCCGCGTTGAATGCCATGTGCCAGACACGGCGTCCGACCAGAATATAATCTTCAACCTCATAGGTTTCAGCGTTCACCACTGCGATGTGATTGGACGGTCCCAAGGCGACAAAGGCATGGGTGTCGCCGCTTGAAAACTCGAAACCAACAGGTTGAACGCGGTCAGGATGAACCCCCTGCACCTCAAAGCTTATTTTGGCTTTCTCGCTCTGGCTAATGGTATCGAATACGGTCAGGGTGCCGCCAATTTCCGAACTGACCCACATTTCAGTGCCGTCTTTGGCAAATTCAGCATGGCGCGGGCGGCTGTCGACAAGTGTGTTGGCAAACAACTCCTGGGTCGAGGTGTCGATCCAATGCGCCATATTGGTTGTTTCCGATGTGGTGATCGCAATTTTGCCATCCGGGGACACGGCCATGCCTTCGGGTTCCACGCCGACATCGATTTGTGCAACCACCTTGCGGGTCTGCGTGTTCACAACTGTGGTAATCGCATCATCCTCATTGGCGATATAGAGATGTGTATCATCAGGATGCAGCACGAATTGCTCAGGGTCCTCGCCGGAGGGCAAGTCATGCAAGATCTCACCAGTGTTGGGGTCCATGACCTGTACCGCGTCACTGTCCGAGGCACAGATGTAGACGCGGCTGTAGTCCTTGGAAAAGGTGATGCCGCGGGGCCGTTCGCCGGTTTCATAGGTTTTAATAACTTCTAGGCTGTCCGTGTCGATGACGGAAACAGTGTCGTCCTTTTCGTTTGTCACCCAGATCTCGCCTGACCATGCCATTGAAGAGGCAAGCATCAGAGCGCCGCTTGCAACGGTGATTTTGAGTAGCGATTTCATTGGAAGGCCTCACATTTGCTTTCAGGACGGTCCAGCCCAAGGCTGTCGAGTTCGTTGGTTTGGTGAAGGAAACCCTCAAGCGGGGCCTGCGCCACCAATGCGCGCGGGTGTGCGATTGCGATGGGTTGGCGCAATTGCCCGTTCCAATCGCGGTAGGTCAATGCACGTCCCTTGAAGCCCGCCAGCTCAAATTCATCCGACAGGATATAGTGGCGCAAGCTGGTCGGATCGCTCGCTTTCGTGCGTGTCACGGCCTCGCCCAATGTGCGCATGGCGGCCCATGCTGCGTAATCCGTGGGGGTCATATCGCGGCCGTGCTGCTCTTCAAAGCGGCTTTGCAATTGCGCCGCACCCCATTGTTCAATCACCGGTGCCCATGTCAGGGCTGACAAGCCTTCAGAGCCGACAAGGGGCCGGGCCTGCCATGTATTGTAAAGAACGTAGCGGCCAAAATCATGCAGTTCGTCGACAATGATCATCGCGTCATAATCGCCGAAGTCTTGCGTAAAAAGCGGGATTTCCTGCGCTGCGGAGCGGCGCATATCTGCATCCGCATCCCAGGTTTTTTCGCCCGAAAGCTTAAGGCCAAATTTGGTCAGGGATTGGCGCATCGCGGTCGCATAAGCGAGGTCCGCCGGATGGGTGCCAGCAATCATCACCAGATCGGACCACCGTTTCTGGACAAGTGTCTGAGCCAGTGCATCGGTGCGCATCGCGTCGGAAGGCAGGCTGTGCAGCAGGTTCGCGCGGCATGCGTCGTCGCGCAGCGCAACGGCTCCGGAAGACGCATTAAACAAGATCGCCTCTTGTGCCTCTGGCAAATCCGCAATGGCGAGAAGGACATCCGCAGGCGCGTCTAAAATGAGGAAAGGGGAAGCGGCCAACATGTCCTTGGCCGTGGTCAGGGGATCGTCCCCTTCAGGAACGGACGCTTGTTTCAGCGTATAGGTCTGACCCAGAAACTTGCCTGTTGTCTGGTTGTCCTTCAGCCCCGTTTGGGCACCGGCCAACCCGTTATTCTCGGGAATTGGGTCAAGGTTCGACAAGGTGGGCGCGCGCGGCACTTCAACATGAAGATAGCCCACATTCACAACTGTATCTGCAAAAGCAGATTGCCCAAACAGCGCAACCGCCAAGATTTTTATCATTCGAAACATGACTATCCTCCCGAAATGCGAGGCTAACAGGCGTGCCGGTGGCGTATAATAGGACTTTGGTCTGACCTTTGGGTGACCACAACCAAAGTCCAATATCTTCATCCGGGGTGTGCGATTTACAAAGGTTAAAACCGTATGCTCTAGGGAGTGAGAGACAATGGGACAGAATTCAGTAAAAGCCATTTTGGCCGCCGGTATGATGTTTACATCTTGTGCGGTCGCCTTTGCACATGGAGATGTGAAGCCGCAAGCAGTTGATACAACGGGTCTTCCCGAAACCGGGGAGGAGTGGTTGATCGAAAACCCTTATCGCGTTGAAACTGCCGGGCTGGAAGTTTGGAAAAAAGCGCTGGAGGTCGGGGCCTCTGGGTATAACCAGAACTGTGCGCGCTGCCATGGGCTGGAAGTTGTTTCTGGTGGGCTTGCCCCCGACCTGCGGTATATCGAGGCAGAGGAATACGGTGACGAATGGTATGTGGAGCGTTTCCGCACCGGCTACACCCAAAACGGCACAACAAAAATGCCGGCCTTTGGTGAGTTGCTGGGGCAGGACGCAGCTTGGGCAATCCGCACCTATATCGAAACCCGCCCCGATACAGAGGCCATGGAAGAGGTCGCAGACGAGTTGAAAGCGCTGCGTGATGAGCTGGCAGAATATGGCAAGGACGCCAGCGGTGCAGATGCGGACGCCTTGAAGGCCCGGCTGAGTGAAATTGCTGACGGTATTGAGGCGCTTTCGGGAGCCCCGGTTGCGGACTCGGTTGCATATCGGGCCGCAAACCTGATTGATGGGACAGAGGCCGCCTTTACAGCGGCGGCCGAAACGCTGACCATCGGGTTGTCTGCAACGCAATAGGATCAGGACTTGAGCGGATTTAGAACCACATTCGCCGCAATTGCGGGTCTTCTGTTTGCGGTACAGGCGCAAGCGGCGGACCCCTGCGCGGATCATATTCCGCAACCAAAACCACAGAATGTTGGCCGCGACATTGTCGGCCAGGACATGGATGCGATCCAGGATCAGGGGCACATGTTGTTCGCGGTCTACGAGGACCATGCGCCCTATAGCTGGGAAGAGGCGGGGAAGCCGCGCGGCGTTGACGTCGACATCGCGCGGATCATTGCGCAGGATCTGGGGGTAGAGGCCCGGTTTAACTTTATCGCCGCGGGGGAGAACCTTGAGGCAGATCTGCGTAACAACATTTGGAAAGGGGCGCTGATTGGTGGGCGGATTTCCAATGTGATGATGCGGGTTCCCTATGACAGCGCCTTTAAATGTCGGGTGGAGCAGGTGGTTTTCACCGGCCAATATGCCGCCGAGTCCATTGCAATTGCCTATGACAAGCAGAGCTATCCCGAAGAAAAGCCAGTGCCCGCTTATTTCCGTTTTGATCCGGTGGCGGTTGAAAACGATTCAATCTCTGACTTTTATCTTTCGTCCTTTGCCGGAGGGCAATTGGCCGGCAAAATGCAGCGGTTCCCGGACATGGCGGGGGCGATGCAGGCCTTGAACGATGGCACAACCAAGGCCGCCATGGGGCCGCTGGGCCAGCTCGAGTTCGGCTTGGGTGGGAATGCTGCGGTTCACCAGCCCCCACTTGCGGGTTTTGCGGTAAGCAAATGGACCCTTGGGGTGGCCGTAAACTTCAGCTATCGACCGCTGTCCTATGCGGTGGACGATGCAGTGAATTATGCGCTGCAAGATGGGCGCATTGCGGACATCTATGAAAGTTATGGATTGACCTTTCAGCCACCCAAACGCTGATTCAAGACCTTAGTCTTACACATTTGGTCCAATGGATCGCTCTGCATCCTCTGCCTAAGCTGGTGCTAATGGGAGAAGGATCTGTTCTATGAAATTGAGCGATAGCCGGACAATTGATGCAGATGTGGCAACGGTTTGGGCCGGATTGTTGGACCCTGAGGTCCTGAAGGCTTGCGTGCCCGGATGCACGGAGATGAGCGGATCAGCCGAAGAGGGATTTGAAGCCACCGTTGTTCAGAAAGTCGGCCCTGTGAAGGCGACCTTCAAAGGCGCGGTTTCCATGAGCGAAATGAACCCGCCGCAGAGCCTGACGATGTCGGGTGAAGGCAAGGGGGGTGCCGCTGGTTTTGCCAAGGGTGGCGCTGATGTGCGGTTAGAGGCGCAGGGCGACACTACCATTCTGCACTATGATGTAGAGGCCAAGGTCGGCGGTAAGCTGGCGCAACTTGGCAGCCGGATCATTGACGGCTTTGCCAAGAAGATGGCCGATCAGTTCTTTGAAAACTTCTCTGACGCGGTGGGCAAGCCTGCCCCGGAAGAGGCGGAAGAAACACAAGACACAGAAAAGAAAAAGGGCTGGTTCAAAAAGCTGGTGAGCTGAGACCCCGCGCCAACAAAAAGACGATCCAAGGGAGGATTAGGATGACAAAAGTATCAATGACCATCAACGGCAAATCCGTTGCAGGAGACGTAGAGGGCAACACGCTGTTGTCCTCTTTTCTGCGCGATGAGCAGCGGCTGACGGGGACACACATCGGGTGTGATACCTCGCAATGCGGGGCCTGCGTGGTTCATGTGAATGGCCGTCCGGTTAAGTCCTGCACAATGTTCGCAGCAGAGGCTGAAGGGGCTGAAGTTTCGACCATCGAGGGTCAGGCGAATGCGGATGGATCGCTGAACGTGATCCAGCAGGCGTTTCAGGATCATCACGGTTTGCAATGTGGGTTCTGCACCCCCGGCATGGTGATGACCGCCGCAGCGTTGTTGAAAGACAACCCCAAGCCCACCGTAAGCGAAGTGCGCGAACATCTTGAGGGCAATATCTGTCGCTGCACCGGGTATCACAATATCGTCAAAGCGATCATGGCTGCGTCTGGACAAGACGTTTCAGCCATCGCAGCCGAATAACGAAAATTCAGGGAGGATACTTCATGCCCAAAGATGATGGGATTGGCGCCGCAACACTGCGCCGCGAGGACGTTCGGTTTTTGACAGGCAAAGGCCAGTATACAGACGACATCAAGGCCTACGGTGAAACAGCGGCGGTGTTCGCCCGTTCGACCGTGGCCAATGGTGTGATCAAAAGCATCGACACAACTGCCGCCGCCGCCATGCCGGGTGTGCTGGCGATTTTCACCGGAGAGGATTTTGTCGAAGTGGGTGGCAACCCCGCCGGCTGGCTGATCAATTCACGCGACGGCACTCCGATGCACGAACCCAAACGCCCTGTTCTGGCGCACGGTAAGGTGCGTCATGTGGGGGATGCCTATGCCGCTGTCATTGCGGAAACAGTGGAACAGGCCAAGAATGCTGTTGAAGCGATCGAGGTCGACATCGAAGAACTTGACGCGATTGTGGACATGAAGGACGCGCTTGCCGGGACCAACTATGTGCATGATGAAATTGGCACAAACCAGTGTTTTGACTGGGGCTGGATCGAAGACAACCGTGCGGCAACTGATGCGGCGATCAAAGGGGCTCATCACGTCACAACGCTGGAGCTGGTGAACAACCGGTTGGTGCCAAATGCGATGGAACCGCGCAGCTCGCGGGCGGAGTACAAGGCCGCCAGTGATGAATATGTACTGCACACCACGTCGCAAAACCCGCATCTGACGCGTCTGTTGATCAGCGCCTTTGTACTGGGCATTCCTGAAAACAAACTGACCGTGATTGCACCTGATGTGGGCGGTGGGTTTGGGTCAAAAATCTATCACTATGGCGAAGAGGCCCTGGTGCTGGCAGCAGCCAAGAAACTGGGCCGCCCGGTGACTTGGACGGCGGACCGTACCGAAGCGTTCCTGACAGATGCCCATGGCCGTGATCATGTGACCAAGATTGAATTGGCGCTGGACAAGGATGGTAATTTTCTCGCCTTCCGCACAGAGACATTGGCAAACGTTGGGGCCTATCTGTCGAACTTCGCTACCGCCACGCCTACCTTCCTGCATGGCACCTTAATGGCCGGCAACTATACTGTGCCGAATGTTTATGTGAACGTGAAAGCGGTATTCACCAATACTGCCCCTGTGGATGCCTATCGCGGCGCTGGCCGCCCAGAGGCAACCTATTCACTGGAGCGTGTCATCGACAAGGCTGCACGTGAAATCGGCCGTGATCCGATTGACCTGCGGCGTCAGAACTTCATCAAACCAGATCAATATCCCTTCGCCTCTGCAGCGGGGCTGGAATACGACAGCGGTAACTATGACGCACTAATGGATCAGATGGAAAAGGTTGCTGATCTGGCAGGGTTCGCGGAACGTCGCAAAGCCTCCGAGGCCAAGGGCCTGCTGCGCGGCTTTGGCGTGAACGCCTATATCGAGGCTTGCGGCATCGCGCCTTCAAACCTTGTCGGGGTGCTGGGCTCTCGTGTTGGGCTTTATGACGCCGCCACTGTGCGGGTAAATGCCACTGGTAACCTCTCGGTCATGGTCGGGGCCCACAGCCACGGGCAAGGTCATGAAACCGCCTTTCCACAGGTGGTGGCCGAAATGCTGGGCATAGACGCTTCTGCAATCGACATCGTGCATGGCGATACTTCCAAGATCCCGTTTGGCATGGGCACCTATGGGTCGCGTTCGCTCGCGGTTTGTGGGTCAGCGGTTGTACGGGCCACCGAAAAGGTAATCAACAAAGCCAAGAAGATTGCCGCGCATATGTTGGAAGTCTCCGACGGCGATATCGAGTTTAAGGACGGTCAGTTCTCCGTCGCGGGTACCGATAAATCCGTGTCCTTCGGTGAGGTGGCGTTGAAAGCCTATATCCCGCATGAATTCCCGCTGGAAGACATCGAACCGGGTCTGGAGGAAACCGCGTTTTACGATCCGGCCAACTTTACCTACCCGTCTGGTGCTTATTGCTGTGAGGTCGAACTGGACCCCGAAACCGGCAAGGTCACAGTGGAAAGCATGACGGCGGTGGATGATTTTGGGAATGTCATCAACCCGATGATCGTGACCGGACAGGTGCATGGTGGTCTGGGGCAGGGCATTGGTCAGGCGCTGTTGGAAAACACCACCTATGATGAAAACGGCCAGTTGCTTAGCGCGTCATATATGGATTACGCGATGCCGCGTGCCGACGATGTGCCTTTCTACACGGTTGACCACTCCAAGGGGAACGCCTGTACGCATAACCCGCTCGGTGTGAAAGGCTGTGGCGAGGCGGGGGCGATTGGCTCACCTCCGACAGTGGTCAATGCGGTGATTGACGCCATGCAGTCGGGTGGCAAAAACGTCACCCATATCGATATGCCTGTGACCCCACATCGCGTGTGGTCGGCAATGCAGAACGCTTGAGAGGAGAGAGCACATGTATGCATTTGACATAGAGCGTCCCGCAACACTTGATGAGGCGGTCCGCGCCCTGAGCGGCGAAGCCCAGGCCTTGGGTGGGGGGCAGACCTTGATCCCAACCCTGAAGGCGCGGCTGGCAAGCCCTGACAAACTGGTCTCGCTTGGGAATGTTGCAGAGATGCGAGGGATCTCCTCTGCAGGTGGTGTGTTGACCATCGGTGGTGCCACCGTGCACGCAGATGTTGCTGCAGACGGCACCTACACGGCCTTATCCGAACTGGCCTCTAACATTGGTGATCCGGCGGTGCGCAGCCGGGGCACAATTGGTGGCTCCATTGCGAATAATGATCCTGCGGCCTGTTATCCGGCGGCGGCATTGGCATCGGGCGCGACGATTGTGACCAACACCCGCGAGATTGCGGCGGATGATTACTTTCAAGGCATGTTCGAAACTGCGCTGGAAGAAGGAGAAATTGTTACTGCCGTCAAATTCCCAATCCCGGAAAAGGCAAACTATCAGAAATTCGTACAGCCTGCGTCGCGTTTTGCGCTGGTTGGGGTTTTTGTCGCCAAAACGGCACAGGGTGTGCGGGTCGCGGTGACCGGTGCTTCTAATGAAGGTGTACATCGCTGGCGTGCAGCTGAGGAAGCACTGTCGGCGAATTTCTCGCCAGCAGCCCTCGATGGTTTGACGGTTTCTGCGGATGACATGATTTCGGATCTTCACGGGTCACCGGAGTACCGGGCACATCTGGTCAAGGTGATGACGTCCCGCGCGGTTGCCGCTGCTTCCTGACAGCGTCAAGCGTCGTGCGAAGGCCCTGCCAATCTGGCAGGGCCTTTCGCGTTTCATGGGATGTCTGTCGCGTCAAAGCGTTGTCAGGTTGCCCGCGAAATCAACCAGTGTCACCCGGGTAATATCTGCACGTTCCTTGATTGCCTGTACCTGACTGCGCGGGGCCAGCACCATGGCTGTTGATAGGCTGTCGGCGACAGTGGCACGCGCGGCTTCTACTGAAACAGTTGACCACTTGGCCCGGGCGGAAGGATGCAGAATGTGCCCCTGTTCGCCCAACATTGTGGCAGCAGGGCTGGAGGTTGCAATTGCACCGCCTGACAAGGTGCGTTGCCCCATCACCCCGTGCAAAGGGTCCGAGAGGCCCAGCGTGAAGGGGCCACCGGTGCCACGGTATTCACCGATGTTGACCAAGGTGTCGGTAAACCCATGGGTCATCAGCATATCCGCGATGAGGTCGGTTGCGTATCCTTGCGCGATGCCGTTCAGGGTTAGTGTTTGGGCAGGGCCAAGGGTGATCCGGTCGGCACGAACCTGCACTTTCTCCCAACCCATCGCGGCGATTGCAGGGGTGGTATCCTGCCCATGTGAAACGGCGGACCACAGGCCCTGTACCGTCGGATCAAACAGCCCGCCGGATTGTGTAAAGGCTGTATCAGCGGCCCGTATCAAATCCATAAACAGCGCATTGGGCTCGGTGAGTGTACCAGTGCGGTTCAAGACCGATAGTGTCGAGTTTGGATTGTAGAGGCTGAACAGTTCTTCAAGTTTTGCAATCAGGACGCGGGCTTCGTTCAGGGCGGTGAGGGCTTGTGCTTTCGGGCCCTGCATCCGCAGCGATACTTGCGCGCCAAAGGCAAATCCCTCCCATGAATGGGCCTGCGCGGCGCCCGCGGGCATTGCGGCGAAAGCAGCGGATATCGCCAGAAATCTGCGGCGGGACAGGGTCATTCGGCAGCCATCTTTAATTTGCGCCCCTTCGCGGCAAGGATCAGGGGCACGCATTGTGCCACATCATCATGGATGGTGACGCAATCCAGACATTGAAAACATTCGGAATACTGGATTTCACCGGTTTGTTTGATCGCGCCATAGGCGCATTTGACCTTGCACAATTGGCAAGGGGACCCACAAGCATCACGCCGGTTGATCCATTTGCGCCCACGCAACAGCCCGCCAATCGCCATCACCGCGCCCAATGGGCAGACATAGCGGCAGAACCCTTTGAACAAAACCATCGACGACAAGAGCAGACCCACCGCATAGGCGACGTAGTACCATTCACGGATAAAGAAGGTGGTGATAGCGGTTTTGAAGGGCTCTACTTCGATGGCCTTGTCCAGACGCGCAGGGGCGGTGAACAGCAGGGCAATCAGCACGGCCAGCACGATATATTTGAGCCATTTCAACCTGTCGTCCCAAGCGGCGGATGGTTCTATCTGGGGCAGGTGCAGCAGACGACCGATGTGATGGGCGAATTCCTGCAAGGCTCCAAAGGGGCAGAGCCAGCCGCAGAACATTCCCCGTCCCCAAAGGACAAAGCCCAGAATGGTGACACCCCAGACCACCAAGGAGAAAGGATCATAAAGCAGGAATGCATAAGATCCGCCATCCAATGCGGTACGTGCCACGGCAAGAGGTGTGGCGATGGAAAGCTGTCCCTGACCCCACCAGCCGATGAACCCAACAACAAACAACAGGATGGTTAGCCGTATCGCCGTGAAGTGCCGGTGCCCGGCAAGCCGGTTCAACCCTAGACCAAGCAGTGTCAGCAATCCGGCAAGGAAGACACCAAGGATGATCAGGTCGGTCTGGCGGTTGCGCAGGGCATCCACCCAAGGCGGGGAAGGGGTAACAGTTTCGAGCCGGGTAAAGAAACGGGCCGGAGTGACATGGGTTGTGTCAAGTTCGACTGATCCGATCTCCGGCTGAAACGACCCATGCGCGCGCAGCGCCTTGAGGCGCAGGCTCCATTCGGTGGTTGGATCAAAACCGAGCCGCCGGTCCGTGCGCAGGATCAAGGCAGCACCATCATGAAGCGCTTCGGGAAGTTCCGGGTTCAACTCGATAAAAACATCGGAGTCGCGCAGCGCAATTGGGAAACCACCCTGTTCTGCGCTGATCAGATCGGGCGAGGTATTGCGGACAAAATCGTCGGTAATCAGTCCATGCCGTGCGGTGTCAATCACCAGAATGGGTTCGTCTGTGGTCGCGATCGACATGAATTGTTGCAGTTCTTCAAAACCGGATTCGCTGAGCACGGTTTTGGCTATGGCGGGCGGTCCCAGATCTACCACCCACAGATCCAGAAAAGGTTCATCGGGATATTCAAGCGCTTCGGGATCATCACCTTCCCACAGGGTGTCGGCAAATTTCGCCTCAACCTCATGGTTGAGAACAAGCTTGCGGGTCACGATCCGCTCGCTGACCAAAGCCTCCCAGGTTAGATCCTCTGAGTATTCCGGGTTCGGAAAGGCAGGTGGGCCGGTGGCAATGCCGTTCATCTTCTCGCGGGCAACTTTCAGCGTTGCGGCAAGGATGCTTTCATGGGCGATGCGCACCGATGCGGTGCCTTTGGTTACACCGTCAAGATAGACCAGTGCAGACCCCTCGCTGCCAGCCCCGTAAGGTGATCCGACAACCAGACTGTCAGAAATCGAATAGCCACGATATTGTTTGAAGAAATCGTAAAACAGTTTTTCCGGCAGGCCCGACACAAAAATCGGTTCATTATGCGAGATCAGCTGCACATCAAGAAAACGACCGTCGAGATCAAGCACAACAAGCATATTGATCGCTGCACCGGAAAACCCGGGCAAGGGGGCCATCGGTTCGGTCTCGAACACATATCCGGCTTCCGCGCCGCCAGAGTTTAAAAGCTGCCAGACCCCCTGATCATTCAGCGCCTCACCCAACGACATGGGGGGCGCAATATAGCGTTCCAGCGCGTCGCGCGGCAGCGGCTCTGCACAGAGCGCAAAGACTGTCGTTAGCCAGATCAGCAAACCGGCCAGAATTGCGCGAATGGAAATATTGCACACCATGGCAAAACCGTAGTCGCCACAGGTCGCTGGCAATATTCGACTAAGGTCTGAGATGCGCCGCGCGGGGCGTGTTTGACCTAGCTGCGTATGCGCTGAAGTTTGTCGTCAAAGGCGAAGGACGCCTGATTGTCAAAGTCCAGTGTGATTTTCTCGCCTACTTGTGTTTCGTCCTGCCCGAAGATGCGGATCGTGAGGGTTTCCTCCTCTTCCGTTGTGACCATCAGGTTTGTATCCCCGCCAAGGCGTTCAACATGGGTCACGGTCCCCTTGATCCGCCCGTCTGTTGTAATCCTCAGGTGTTCAGGGCGAATGCCCAACGTCCCGCCTTCAGGAATATTCAGCGGGGCCTTTTTCAGGAAATTCATCGCGGGTGAGCCTAGGAACCCAGCAACAAACTGGTTTGCGGGGTTGTTATAAAGCTCCATCGGTGAACCGATCTGTTCCACCCGACCATCCCGCAGGACCACAATCTTGTCGGCAAGCGTCATGGCTTCTGTCTGATCATGGGTAACATAGATCATTGAGGCATTAAGCGTGCGGTGCAATTCGGCGATTTCGATCCGGGTGTTCATGCGCAAAGCGGCGTCCAGATTGGACAGCGGTTCGTCAAACAGGAACAGTTTGGGTTCGCGCACAATGGCTCGCCCGATCGCCACACGCTGACGCTGACCGCCTGACAAATCTGACGGTCGACGGTCGACGTAATCTTTCAGATCCAGCATCCCAACCGCTTTATTCACCCGTTCATCAATGACGGATTTGGGTTGCTTCTCTTGCTTGAGGCCAAGCGCCATATTGTCGCGTACAGTCAAATGCGGATAAAGCGCGTAAGATTGGAAAACCATCGCAATGCCGCGTTTTGCAGGGGGCACGGCATTCACCACGTTGCCGCCAATATCAACGGTGCCCGCCGTTGCATCCTCTAGCCCGGCAATCACGCGCAACAATGTGGATTTGCCGCAACCGGACGGCCCGACAAAGACAACAAATTCCCGGTCTTCGACCGTTAGATTGATATCAGTCAGAACCTCGACGCTGCCAAAGGACTTGGATACATTTTTCAGGGTAAGGGCGGTCATTGGGTAGCTCCTAGTTCAACAGGGCGGCCTGTGCGGATGCTTTCATCCGCCGCAAGGCATATGCCAAGGGATTGCACGGCATCGCTTTGGTGCCGCGCCAGATCCACGTCGTTTAAAATTGCGTCGATGACAAAGGCTTGCTCTGCATCACACAGCTCTTGATGGCCGGGTTCATGTGGCATCTCGATAAGCTGATCACCGGCAGGGCGATGCACAAGTAATCCGCCCACATGGGTATGCCCATCCACATCGTCAGAGGCTGCTCTGTTGCCATCGGTGATTGACACCGCCCCGTTGGGCGACACGACATCCTTCACGAAAAACGCGGTTTCAGACATCATCGGACCCCACCCGGCCTCGTACCAGCCGACAGAACCGTCATCGAACCAGACCTGAAGCTGACCATAGTTATACATCTCTGGCGCAATCTCATCCGATAGACGCAGACCCATTGCGCTGACACGAAGCGGTTTTGCGTCGGTGATCTGGCACATGACATCGACATAATGCACGCCACAATCCACAAGCGGTGATGTGGTTTGCATCAGAGCCTTATGCGTGTCCCATGTCGGGCCGCTGGACTGTTGATTGAGGTTCATCCTGAAGACATAGGGACCACCTAAATCACGGGCCTCCTGTATCAGTCGCTTCCAGCTGGGGTGGTAGCGCAGGATATACCCAACAATCAGCTTCCGGCCCAGACGCTGTGCGGTTGCAACCACACGCATCGCATCCTGCACATTGGTCGCAATCGGTTTTTCAACAAAGACATCGGCACCGGCTTCCATAGCCGCGATGGCGTAATCCGCATGGCTGTCCGAATAGGTCGCAATGCACACCAGATCAGGACCAAGCGCGAGACCTTCCTCAAAGGTCTGGAGACGCGGATAGTCCTTGAGCGCGTCTACCAGTTCTATCTCCGAGCGATTGACCAGACCAATGATCTCTGCCTCTGGGTGGTTGTGATAGGCAAGCGCGTGGCTACGCCCCATATTGCCAAGACCGATAACAACAACCTTCATTTGACCGCACCCGATGTGATGCCGCGGATCAGCTGGCGGGAGAAGATCACGTAAAGCCCCATTACAGGCAGGATGGCCAGAGACAGGGCTGATAGAACAGCGTTCCAGTCGGTGACGAACTGCCCGATGAACACCTGTGAGCCCAAAGTCAGTGTCTTGACCTCTTCAGCAGGGGCCAGGATCAGAGGGAACCACAGATCGTTCCAGATCGGGATCATGTTGAATACAGCGACTGTTGCCATCGCTGGACGAACAAGCGGCAGCACGAGGCGAAAGAAGATGCGGTATTCGCTTAGACCATCAATGCGGCCGGCGTTTTTCAAATCATCACTCACCTGTCGCATGAACTCTGACAGGATGAACACGGCAAGCGGCAGGCCCTGTGCGGTGTAGACCAGTATCAAGGCCCAAAGCGTGTTCACCAGTCCTGTTTGCACCATCATTTCAAGGATCGCGACCGTGCCGATGCGGATTGGGATCATGATCCCCAATGCAAGGTAGAGCCCCATGATCGTGTTGCCCTTGAACCGGTATTCCGCAAGCGCAAATGCGGCCATGGCCCCAAACAGCAAAATGAAAAACAACGACCCCACTGTGACAATCATCGAATTCTGGAAGTAGAGGAAAAAATCCCCCTGTTTCAGAACGGTCTCATAGCCAATGAGGGAAAATGACTCCGCATTCGGCAGCGCCAACGGCTCGCGGAAGATCGCGCGGCGCGTCTTGAAGCTGTTGATCAAAATTACAAAGACCGGGAACAGTGCAATCAGGGTATAGGTGATCAGTGCCGCATGGGCCGCGAAGGAATTGAGACGGTTTTGACGAGCTACAGCCACAGCTATCTCCTTAGAACTGGTAGCGGCGCATGCGTGACTGGATCCCGAAGAGATACAGGCACACGCCGATGAGAACGACAGCGAACATGGCCGAAGCGATAGCAGACCCCATATGTGGATCACCAAGCTGCAGCTGGAAGCCAAAGAAGGTTCGGTACATGAAGGTGCCTAAGATATCAGTACTGAAATCAGGCCCTGCCAGCGCACCTTGGGCGGCATAGATCAGATCAAAAGCGTTGAAGTTAGCCACGAAGGTCAGGATTGAGATGATCCCGATGGAGGGCAGGATCAGCGGGAGCTTGACCTTCCAGAAGGCAGCAAGACCGGTAATGCCTTCAACTTCGGCAGCTTCAAGAATTTCATCGGGAATGGACAGCAGCGCGGCATAGATCAGCATCATCGGGATGCCGACAAACTGCCAGACCGATACCAGTGACAATGTGGTCAGCGCATAGGCTTCTTTGCCCAACCAGGGTGCATAGAGCGATTTTAACCCAACCGCGTCCAGCATGCCCGGCGCGATGCCCCAAATGGGCGAGAGGATCAGTTTCCACGCGAAACCTACAATTACGAAAGACAGGATGGTCGGGACAAAAATGGCAGACCGGTAAAAGGCCGAAAACCGCAGCTTTGGATGGCTTAGGATAGCGGCCAGAGCGATGCCAATGGGGTTTTGCACCAACATGTGGATAAAGAAAAATTTAAAGTTGTTGCCCAGAGCGTTCCAGAACTGATCTGACCAGATGCTGTCCCCGAACAGGGTTTTGAAGTTTTGCAGCCCAACGAAAACCCGCGTCTGGTCAACTTCGGTGAACAGCGACAGGCGCAATGTGTTGAACAGGGGGTAGATCATCACAGCGGTGTAAACGAGGACCGCGGGGGCCAGAAAGACAAGGATGTGCCATCTGAACTTTGGTTTATATTGCTGTTCTGACATGGGACCACCTAAGGCTTGATGGGGCACTGAACGACAGCCCGTCTGATCGTTTCAATGACAGGAATTGATGACGGATGGTTGCGCGCCGATGATGGGCGCGCAACCGAAGTCACAGGCGATTATTGCTGAGGTTCATACCAGCTGGAAAGGCCAGCTTGCAAACGGGCACCGGCATCTTCGGGGCTTTCCTCACCTTTGATCACAGCAACAGAAGCGTTCCAGGTGTCATTTTCCAGGTTCGGGGTGCCGCGCGACAGGATCTGATATGTCGACCGGATAGAGCTTTCGCACTCACCGCGCCAAGAAATGAATTCCTGCGCAAGTGGGTCTTCAAGTGTGACCGGCGCATCCGACAAGGGGAAGAAGCCGGGCAGTGCATTTGCGAAAATTGTAGCAAACTCCGACGATCCGACCCAGTTCAGAAAGATCTTTGCCTCTTCGGCATGTTCGGTTGCGGCGTTCATGCCAATGCCGATGTCGGTGTGATCCGAGATATAGCAGGTATCGCCAGCCGCCTGTACAGGTGGGTAAAACGCGCCCATTTCAAAATCAACCAAGGCGTTGAAACCGGAGACTTCCCAAGAACCCGCAGGATAAATGGCTGCGCGACCCAGGGTAAAGATGTTCTGGCTGTCTGGATATGTCTGTGCTTCGAACCCGTCGCCCAGATATTCACCCCAACGGGCCAGCTGGCGATAGGGTGCAACCCAGGCTTCGTCGGTCAAAGACTGTTCACCGGACAATAGTGCAAGGCGACCTTCTTCACCTTTCCAGTAGTTTGGACCGATGTTGTTATAGCCCATTGTCGCAGCTTCCCACTGGTCGTTGGTGCCCATCGCCATTGGAATGTAGTTGCCGTCTTCCTTGAACGCATCCAGAACGGCAAAGAACTCTTCTTCCGTCTTCGGGACATCAACGCCAACTTCCGTAAATGCGTCCTTGTTGTAGATGAAGCCGTGGATCACCGATGCCATCGGAACGCAGAACTGCACAGAGGCGTCATCAGTAGACCAGCCGGATTTGGACACGGCAGAGAAATTCCCCATGCCTTCGATCGCTGTGATGTCTGCCAGATGGCCCGCCTCAAACAGGGCAAGCGAGGCATCGAACGGGCGACATGTGATGATGTCACCAGCAGAACCCGCATCCAGTTTGGAGTTCAGCACCGCGTTGTACTCTGCAGGGGCGGAGGGGGTGAAATTCAGTTTGATACCAGGATGCGCGGCCTCGAACGCGGGAATGATCTTATCCTGCCAGATGGCAAGGTCATCATTGCGCCAGCTTTCAATCGTCAGCGTGACGTCCTCGGCGGCCGCGGTGCCGGCAACAAAAGTTGACGCCATCAGCAAGCTGATTAGGTTTGATTTTTTCATGGTCTTCTCCCTAGTTAGATTTTTTTGGTTTGGTTGGTTTTAGTGTCGCAATACAGGGCCCAAGGTGCCCGTCATTGCTGCGTAGCGCCGCTTGGGCAGCATCAAGAGATGCGCCTGCCGCCACCAGAATTGCAGCCTTGGTATTGCCGCTTGTTTGTTCCAGCGCATCTCGTGCATCCTGACCCGAGACCTGGGCAATCTGCGAAACAATCGCCGCGGCGCGCTGCACAAGCTTTGCATTGTCGGCAACCAGATTGACCATCAGACCTTGATATACATGGCCCAATTTGACCCCCATCAGTGAGGACATCAGGTTAAGCGCAACTTTCTGTGCTGTCGCCCCGCCCAAACGTGTTGATCCGGCTATGATCTCTGGCGGTGTTTCAAGGCAGATCTTGATGTCAGCGAGGTTCAGCAGCTCTGTCGAGGGGTCGTTTGCAATACCGATGACAGTGCCGCCACTTGCCTTGATGGATCGCGCCGCTGCAACCGCGTAGGGTGTCGTGCCGCTGGCGCTGAGGATAAGGGCCACATCCCCCTTGCTGGTGGTGCGGCCAATGCTTTCAGCCTTGTCTGTTTCATCTTCTGTGTTGCCGGGCATGTATCCTGTGGTTGGGACACCGCCCGCCATATGAATTTGAACGATGTCACCAGAAATTCCGAAGGTGCCGCAAAGTTCGCAAGCATCTGCAAGGGCCATCAAGCCGGAGCTGCCTGCCGCGACATAAATCAGTGACTTCCCGTCGCGTACAGCCTGCGCCATCGCATCGGCACCTGCATCTATTTCTTTGGGGATCGCGGAGACTGCCCCGGCTGCCACCTGTTGGGCGTTGACAAACGCATCGATGGCCTTGGCTGGTGACATTTCGTCAAAAGCCTCTCCATTTGCACGCTTTTCGGTCTTTGGCAGCAGCATTTGATTCTCCCTCTGTAGACTTAATACCTTTTAGATACCTTTTGTCTACCATTTACTTTCCGTTTCTCTAATTTTGGGGAAAATAGCGCTAACATCGCTGAATTTTTTAAATTGGCTCTATCATTTTAAGAATAGGTATCATAAAGGTATTATATGTATTGCCCATCACAACCCCTTCTTATCGGCGTTGACGGCGGCGGCACCGGGTGCCGCGTTGCCATTGGGACTCATGTAGAAGGTGTGCTGGGTCGTGCGGAGGGTGGCAGTGCAAATGCAACCTCCAACTTTGAAAAAACCATAGAAAATGTAATTTCAACAGTGGAGAAGGCGGTGGTTGCGGCTGGTATCTCCCTTGAGGTTTTATCTGATGCCCGCGCACATCTTGGGCTTGCCGGGGCGATTTCGGATGAAGACAAGCTGCGGGTTTCCAGGGCGTTGCCCTATGCCGAATCTGTTGTGACGGATGACCGTGCAACAACGGTCTTTGGGGCTCTGCGCGGGGATGACGGATATGTTGTATCGGTTGGCACGGGTACGATTGTGGGCGGCAGCACGGCCGGTGCGTTCCGGTTTGTCGGGGGTTGGGGGTTTCAGGTGTCGGATCACGGCTCGGGTGCCTGGCTGGGCCGCAATATCCTTGAGCAGGTCCTGTTGGGCTATGATGGTCTTCTGGAATCTTCTGCTCTGACGGAGACTGTGTTTTCCCAATTTGATAACGACCCGAGCAAGATTGTTGCCTTTTGCAGCGCCGCGACACCGGGGGCATTTGCTACATTGGCGCCGGCCATTGTAGCGGGCGCGGGCCGTGGTGATCCGATTGGGAAGGACCTGATGGCGCGCGGGGCAGGGTATCTATTGCAGGGGCTCGTCCGGCTTGGGTTTCAGGCGGGGGATAGCCTCTGTCTGATTGGCGGCCTTGGACCACATTACGCTGACTATTTCACCGCCGGTTCTCTGAAAGGGCGCATTCCTGCCAAGGGAAGTGCATTGGACGGGGCCTTTGCGCTGGCACGATCTGGTAAAACCAAACTGCGGGGACATAAATGACAGGTATTGTAGAATTCCTTGAGCCGCAGAAGTGGCTGCGGGCAAACGGCGGCCCGCGCTATGTTCAATTGCGCAAACGGCTGAGTGAAGGGGTAGAGCAAGGTATTCTGGAGGCGGGCACACCGCTGCCGCCTGAACGGGAGATTGCCACCATTACCGATCTGTCCCGCGTTACCGTCCGAAAGGCCATTCATGCGCTGGCCGAGGACGGGACAATTGTTCAGAAGCAGGGATCCGGTTCCTTTGTCGCCTTTGACACGCCAAAGATAGAGCAATCCCTGTCCCGTCTGACTTCGTTTAGTGAGGATATGTCGCGGCGCGGCATGGTTTCTTCAAGCGTGTGGCTGGAGCGCGGCATCATGATGCCCTCCCCGGAAGAGGTGTTGGCGCTCGCTTTGTCGCCGGATGCCTCGGTTGCGCGTATTTCGCGGCTGCGCATGGCTGATGACAAACCGATGGCGATTGAACGCGCCTCGCTTTCCACTGAAATGTTGCCAAACCCCTTGCTGGTTGAAACCTCTCTTTACGAGGTTCTGGGCAAGGCGGGCCTGCGCCCGGTGCGCGCGTTGCAGAAAATTTCGGCGATCAACCTGCAAGCGGACAATGCCGCACTTCTTGATGTGGAACCCGGAATGGCCGGCCTGCGGATCGAACGCACGTCTTATCTTGCTGACGGGCGCATCGTTGAATTCACCCAATCCATCTATCGCGGAGACGCCTACAATTTTGTAGCGGAACTTCGCCTTGCCAAAGAATAGGACCGCCCAAATGACGACCGCTGAAACCCAAATGCGCCGTGAAGTGCTGGAAATTCCCGCTGCTGTAGACCGGCTTTTGCAGAACGGCGGCGACGATGTGCGCCGTGCGGCAGAGGCGCTGCGCGACAGATCCCCCGCCTTTATGGTGAGTGTTGCACGCGGGTCTTCCGACCATGTTGCGACATATTTGAAATACGCCTCTGAACTGTTGATGGGGGTTCCGATTGCGTCGATTGGGCCTTCCATCGCGTCGATCTATCAGCGCGAGCTCAACCTTAAAGGCGCTGCCTGTCTGTCAGTTTCGCAATCCGGCAAAAGCCCGGACATTGTTGAAATGGCGCGGATGGCGCGGGCCGGCGGTGCCTTGTCCATCGCGATGACAAATGATCCTGACAGTCCGCTGGCCAAGACGGCTGATCATACGCTTAATCTACATGCCGGGCCGGAAATCAGCGTTGCGGCGACCAAGACCTTTGTCAATTCTGCTGTTGCGGGGATCTGGTTGCTGGCCGAATGGGCGCAAGATGACGCGCTGCGCGCTGCAATCTATGATTTGCCGACATTGCTTGAAAAGGCGGTTCATATTGATTGGGCCGAGGCCCGAGCGGCCGTTGCTGAGCGCAACTCTGTGTTCTGCCTTGGCCGGGGTCCGGCCTTTGCTATCTCCAACGAAGCGGCGTTGAAGTTCAAGGAGACCTGCCAGATCCATGCGGAATCTTATTCCTCCGCCGAGGTGCTGCACGGGCCGGTATCCATCGTCGACGGGGGCTTCCCAGTAATCGCCTTTGCGGCAAATGATGCGGCAGAGGAGCCTCTGGCCGAAGTCGCGGATGCGCTTGCTGCCAAAGGGGCTACGGTTTTCGCAACCAGCCCGAAGGCCAGACAGGCGATCTCTCTTCCCACCACACGGACTGGCCATGCGTTGACGGACCCGATTGCATTGGCGGCAAGTTTTTATGCTTTGGTTGAACGCACCGCAGCCTCTCGTGGCATCAATCCTGACACACCGCGCCACCTCAAAAAAGTGACCGAAACGATATGAGCCGCACAGTCAAAGCCTATATCGGTGCCACGATTTATGATGGCCAAAACCTGTTTGAAAAACATGCCCTGATGGTTGGTTCAGACGGGCAGGTGAGCGTGCAGCCGCAAGGTGCTTTACCGCAGGGCTGTCCAAGGGTGGCCATGGACGGTGGCGTGATTGCACCCGGATTTGTCGACCTTCAGGTGAATGGTGGCGGTGGGGTAATGTTCAATGACGATCAATCGATCAATGCATTGCGCGCCATTGCCGAGGCCCATGCCACGACTGGCACATGTGGTATCCTGCCCACGTTGATCACCGATACCCCGGAGAAAACCAGCGCAGCAATCAAAGCTGTGGAAGCCGCAATCGCTGAAAAACTGCCCGGTATCATCGGCATCCACCTTGAGGGGCCGCATTTGTCCATTGCCCGGAAAGGCGCCCATGATCCCAATCTGATCCGCGCCATGACGGAGGATGATCTGGCGCTGATGCTTGACGCCGCGGAGCGGATTGCAAACGTCATGGTCACAGTCGCACCCGAGAACACAACGCTTGCTCAGATCAAAACAATGGCTGATGCGGGTATCATCGTTTCCTTGGGCCATACGGATGCTGATTTGGAAACCTGCCATGCTGCATTCGACGCCGGGGCACGATGTGTGACCCATCTGTTTAATGCGATGAGTCAATTGGGGAACCGTGAACCGGGGCTGGTTGGTGCCACGCTTTCACGTCCCGAGGTCTATGCAGGCTTGATCGCTGACGCTATCCATGTCCACCCGGACACGATGCGGATTGCACTTGCGGCCAAGCCCAAGTCAGAGCGCATTTTTCTGGTCACTGACGCCATGGCCACTGCAGGCTCTGCTATCGACCGATTTTCGATCAACGGACGTGATGTCTTCCGCAAAAACCAACGTTTGACCTTGGCGGATGGCACGCTTGCAGGGGCTGATCTGACCATGCCCCGAGCGGTCGAGGTCATGATGGAAGCTGTAGGTGACGACCTTTCCCAAGCGATCAAACGTGCAACTTCAACCCCGGTTGATCTTCTGCGCGAACCGGGATCATTGGGCGGGTTTTCCGGCATGTTCCCCGCGGTGCAATATCTGAAAAAGGGGTCTTCCCGCCCGGTGATGCTTTCATAGTGTTGAAAGCCGCCTTTTCCGGGGGGGAAGGTTTCCTGTAGAGTATTGCGAAAAACTTGGATCACCCAACGCTGCCTTAAATCAGCGTTTTCAGTGCGTTGAGTGATATATTGTGCCAGATTTCGTCGAAATGCTTTAGGTCAGTGGTTTGTAGGCGATGGCGTCAATCTCGACTTTGGCATCGACCATGATCTGTGATCGTACCGTGGAACGTGCCGGGCCGCCATTTGGGAAATAGCTGCCGTATACTCGGTTAAAGGTCCAGAAATCGCGCGGGTCATCAAGCCACACACCAACTTTTGCCACATCGTCCAATGTGCAATCTGCAAGTGCCAGTGCCGCAATCAGGTTTTCCATTGTACGTCTGGTCTGGCTTTCGATACCGCCATCTTCGATTTCACCATTTTCCTTCATGGCGACCTGCCCAGAGATAAAGATCAGATCCCCGGCGCGCACCGCCGGAGAGAAAGGCAAGGGCTGCCCACCAGCACCTGTGCGGTCCGCGCCGATGCGTTCAATCGTTTTTTGTGTCATGCTGTTTGATCCTTCAGTTTTTGAATGTCGTCTGGGTAGGGTATCGGCGCAACCGCACCGAACCCGGTTGTGGAAACTGCGGCACCTGCGTTGGCTGTGCGGGCCGCCTCTTCCGGGTGTACGCCTCGCGGCAGGCCGGACAGGAATACGCCGTTGAAACAATCACCCGCGCCGGTGGCATCCACTGCGTTGATCTTAAATGCGGGCAGGGTCGCGATTGCGTCACCAGTGGAAACCGCCACACCGGCGCTGCCCAGTGTCAGCGCAACCACACGGGCACCAAGAGAATGATAAAACCCGATGATCTCATCCGGGGTGTGTAACCCGGTCAACCGGCGGGCATCGTCCAGTCCGGGTAGGGCAATATCGCAAAGGGTCATGGCCTCATGGGTAACCTGACGGGCCTGTTCCAGCGGCCAGAGTTGTTCTCTCAGGTTGGGATCAAAGGCAACTTGCACATTGTTTTTGCCAGCAAGTGACATGGCATCAAAGGTGGCCGCGCGCAGTGACCCGCTTACCGCCAAGCCGATGGCGGATGTATAGAACATGCCTGCGCCCAGGATGGCCTGTTCGGGGATGTCACCGCTGTCGATCCGGCTGCAAGCAGAGCCCCGGCGGCGATAGGTGAAATGATGCCCGTCCTCATCATGGTGCACAAAATATAGCCCCGTATCCTGCCCCTCAATCGCCCGGACAAAGGTGGTTTCGACCTTCTCACGGTGCCAAAGGGTGATTAGATCCTTCCCGAACCTGTCCGCGCCCACATGGGTGATCATCCCGGTGCGCGTGCCCTGTCGCGCCGCAGCAATGGCAACGTTGGAAACATCACCACCAAACCCCATTTGGTACAGCCCGTCCGCCTGCCCATTCAATTCAATGAGCGGCTCGCCCAGACAAATAAGATCGCTCATGGTCAGCTACCACACCTTGCCACGGGCCGTGACGGATTGCGGGCCAATACAGGTGTCGCCCCGGACCAATATCACCTGATCAAGCATATTGCTGACCACACAGGCGTGGTTCGGGACAATGCGGATGCGGCTACCAACAGCAAGGTTGATGTTATCGGCCGTCAGAACCCCATGTTCTTCTGACAATCCGGCGATTGTAATGTCCGGGCGCCCAAGTACATGACCATTACCATTCAGGCCTAGCAAATCCGAGGTCAGAACCTTGGTGCCACAATCAATCACCGCGCGGTCATGGGCGGGAACAGAGATCACCGTCGCCAACACCGTAAGGGCACAATCCGCCCAGTCGCAGACGCCCCGCACCTGAAGGGAGCGGTCGTTGTAGATATAGGTCCCGATCCGGTATTCCGTGGCAATTGATACATTCTGGGCCTGCCACATTCCCGGAGAGCCGCCGTTGGATATAACCGATGCTTTCAAACCGCAGTTTGCCAGCGCGTCCACCGCTTCGTTTAACCAGCGCTGAACCTTTTGATCCGCCCCCACAGGTGGATAGGTCATAAGCCCCGCGAACCGCAGCCCGGCCAGCCCGTCAATGTAGTCTGCCAACCCTGCGGCTTCCTCTGGTGAGGTAACCCCGCATCTTCCCGCCCCTGTGTCACATTCAACGAGCACATCAAGAGGGGTTTGCGCATCGGCGAAGGCACCACTCAGCCCATCGGCAACGCTGCGGTTGTCCGCAACCACCGACAGGGTAACCTTATCTGCCAGCCTGCGCAGCCGTTTCAGTTTGCCTGCGCCGATGATGTTGAAGGTGATCAAGACATCAGAAATACCACCTTCGGAAATCATCGCCTCGGCTTCACTGATCTTTTGGCAGGTAATGCCAATAGCCCCGGCTGCGATTTGAGCCTGCGCGAGCATCGGTAGTTTATGGGTCTTGATATGCGGACGCAGTTTAAGGCCGTGATGATCACAATGGGCCTGAAACTTCCTGATGTTGGCCTCTGCGACATCGAGGTCAATCAGGACAGCGGGGGTATCAATTTGCGCAAACATCATACGACCTCTTCCGCGAAGGGGGTGTCAACAATGGGCCAGATGGCCCGTATCAGACGGGTGTATTTGGTCTTTGCCGGGTCGTTCGGATAGGGTCCGTCTACAGCAGCATAGAGGATATCAGCCGCCACTTTTGCAAAGGCACCGTGGAAATGATTGGTGGATTTGACGATCAGGATCTTACGAGAGGCCGGATCAATGCCCAGATTGGAAAACAGATCAGGGGAAAACGCCTGTGCCCGATTGGAGTTCAACACGACGTCAATCCCGCCCAGCCTTACCACGGCGCAATCCCCTAAGGGTACGATTGAACTGCCAAAACTCTGAACAGCGTTCTTTGCAACATTTTGAACAGTGACGGTGGCATCGATCGGGGCGCCCGCATGCGCGGATGTTTTGCCGCCAAAGCGCAGGTCCAGCTGCGCACCAACACCGGCAGCGTGACACAGGCGCACCGCCATCGGATCCCAGATCGTACCCAAGGCGACAGAGGTCAGGCTCATTTCCAATGCTGTGCGCAGCATGATTGTTGAATCCCCCGCGACGCCGCCACCGGGATTGTCCCAGACATCGGCAACAACAACCGGTCCCGCCTTTGCTTTTGCCGCTTTTGTCAGCGCGTCTGAAACACTTAGAAAATCCGGTTTTGTTGTCCCCCTGAATGAAAACAATTCTTCTCCCAGTTCACGGGCAATCCTGTCACCCTTGGCTTTATCCTTGTCTGTGACAACAATCGTCTTGGCACCCAGATCGGGGGAATCCCCGGCCATAAACCCGTGAATTGCGGAGGTTGAAAGAACCTCGCCCGCTGCCTCAAGTGCTTTCATTCTGTCCACAAAACCACGCATCGGGGCGCGGCTTGTCGGCAGAACATCAATCATTCGCACATCAAAAACCGACAGGACGGGCGAAATCTCACCCCGTGCCGCCCGCAGTGTCAGGTCAACACAGGCTTCGCCGGTTTCGACAAAATCCGTATGGGGAAACTCTTTGAAAACAGTGATCACATCAGCATTCTTTACCCGCCGGTCACTCAGATGGCTGTGTGGGTCGAATGTCACGCCAATGCGGGTTGATGGGCCTGTAATCTGGCGGACAGCTTCGATCAGCTCGCCCTCACAGTCAACATGTCCCTCGGCGATCATGGCCCCGTGGAGCCCCAGAACAACAGCGTCGACGGGCAGGGCGGCGCGCAGTTGCTCCAGCACTTCATCGCGCAGATGGATCCAAGTGGATTTGTTCACCAGCCCGCCAGGCTCTGCCCAGGTTGCGGTGCCTTCTATCAGGTCAATTTCGCCCGCAGCAGCACGTGATCTGAGAGCGGGAAACACTGCGCTGCATAACGTTGGTGTGTCGGGATGCGCGCCGGGGGGCGCGTAAAAGCTCTGGGTGAAATCGGAAAAATCCGTGCGCAGAGGTGAAAACGTGTTGGTTTCCGTAGCGATTGAAGCACAAAAGACCCGCATTAAGACTTCCTTGAGAGAGAAACTTGTCGGGCAAACAAACACTGTTCGCCCGACCTGCCGGCCATCTGTTGACAGCCGGAGGGAGGTATCAGTCGAGATAGCTTGCGGCATTGGCCGCTGCGACTTCTGCCTTGAACATGGTGAGCAATTCCAGCGCGCCAGCATCCATGTTTTCAGTAACATGGGCCTCAAACGCGGGCTGTGCCGCCTCTGCCATTGCCTGGCGCTGTTCAGCGGTCAGGGCAGTGACCTCGATCTTTTCCATCAGACCGGCAAGACCGCGATCAGAGGCTTCGATGATCCGGCTCAGGCCGCGGCTGGCGGTGACGCAGTTCTCTGCTGCGGTGTGAACAGTTGCCCGTTCGGCATCTGTCAGACCTTCATAGAACCCGCGGTTCATCATAAAGGTATAGGGAGAGAACAGGTGGTTGGTCAGCGTCATATATTGCTGCACCTCAGCGAAATTGGCGAATGAGATGATCGGAACCGGGTTCATCTGGCCGTCGATCACCCCTGTCTGAAGGCCGGAATAAACTTCACCCCAGGCCAGCGGATAGGCTTCGGCACCCAGGGATTGCATGATTTTCTGATGCGACGGCAGCGTCATGGTCCGTACACGGATGCCGTCGAAATCTGCAAGATCGGCGATTGGACGCTTGGAGTTGGTCACGGCAAAGAAACCGCCGGTATCCGGAAAACCCAGGACAACAACATCGGAAAGCTCGGCCTCGATGTCGGCTTTCAATGCTGCGCCAAACGGGCCGTCAAATACAGCATAGGTGGACGCGTTGCCGTCAAAGGCGAAGGGCAGGTTCAAAACATCAATGCGCGGATAGTAGCTTGCCAGGGCACCGGTCGATGTCAGCGTCGCCTGAATGATCCCGTCCTGCAATTGCTGCACATGTTCTGCGGCAGAGCCAAGCTGATTGGACCCAAAGACCTCAACGGTGACGGAACCGTTGGTGTCTGCGGTCACGAGGTTGCTGAACACGGCAGTACAGGCATGTGCAGGGTTTTCGAATGGGTCCGTTTTATTGTCATGACCAAAGCGGATGACGCTTTCCGCAAAGGCAGCACTTGCGGTCATTGTGGCCGCAACGGCCAGCCCTGTGATTATCGTTTTCATAGTTTCCTCCAGTTGGTTTTGGTTGTTTTCAGGTGATGGTTGGGTCGAATTTATTGTGCATAGCCCAGCATCCGGGGCAGCCACATTGCGGCGTCCTCCCAGAATGCGAATGCGAAAAGGATCGCAACTTCGGCGGCAAGAAACGGCAGAAGCTTGATGGAAATGCGCTCGATTTTTTCGCCCGTCACAGAGGACAGAACAAAAAGACATGCTCCGACCGGTGGGGTCATAAGCGAGATATTCAGCGCCAGAACAAAGATGATCCCGGCATGGATCGGTTCAAGTCCAACGCTTTCGGTCAGGGGCACAAGGACAGGGGCCAGAATGATCAAGATCGCCGTGATATCCATGATCATCCCCACCACCAGCAGCAGACAGATGATCAGCGCAATCACGGTATAGCGGTTTTCGGACAGGCCAAGCACCGTCTCTGCAATCAGCTGCGGTATGCGCTCGAAACTCATCCACCAGCCAAGGATTCCTGCAAAGGCGATGATGACAAAAATCACCCCCATGATGCGCGCGGTGCGGACCAACATCATGTAGAAGCTTTTGAAGGTTAGCGTCCGGTAGACAAAGACGCCGATGAACAAGGCATAGGCCACGGCGATTGAAGCAGCTTCGGTCGGGGTGACAATCCCGCCAAGGATACCGCCCAGAATGATGACCGGCATCGCAAGTGCCGTCAGAGAGGATTTAAATGTCACCCAGATTTCGCGGGGTGTGGCCCCCCGTTGCGCTTTTGGCAGGTTCTCGCGTTTGCCGCCGATGGCAATGACCGCCATGCAGACAATGCAGATGACCAAGCCGGGCAAGACGCCGGCGGCAAACAATCCGGCAATCGAAACGCCCATAAGCGATCCGTAGACAACCATGAGGCCGGAGGGGGGAATGGTCGGCCCGATGATAGAGCCAGCAGCGGTCACCGCACAGGCATAGTCACGGTCATACCCTTCCTTGACCATTGCAGGGACAAGTGTCCGGCCAAAAGCCGCGGCATCTGCGGTTGCGGATCCGGTAAGCCCAGCAAAGAACACAGAGGCGAGCATATTCGTATGCGCCAGCCCACCGCGGAACCGGCCAACCAGCACCTGTGCTAATTTGACAAGACGGCTGGTGATGCCGATGTCGTTCATGATTTCACCGGCAAGGATAAAGAACGGCATGGCGAGAAATGGAAAGATATTCAGACCGTTAAAGATCTTGCTGGGGCCGACCGCAAGAAAGCTGCCCCCGCCCATATCGATTAGCCCGACCACCCCGGCAAGGCCGATAGCAAACCCGATGGGCATGCCGAAGAGAACCAAAATGACAAATGCAAATGCGACAATCATTGATCTACCCCTCCGTCACGTTTGGTTTGAAGGTGGGCGGGTGGTCGATGTGACTTCCCAGATCGCGGATCAGCACGAGGACCAGTTGAACGGAGCATAAAATCGCAGCGACAGGGATTGCGGCATAGAATGGCGCAAGGCTCGCCCCGAAAATCATCGCCTCGCGTGGTGCCCCGCTTTGGGCAAAGCCAATTCCATAGTAAGCGACATAAAGAAAAAGCGAGAGTGACAGAACATCCATGAGGATCAACAACCCGTACCGAAGCTTGGCCGGGATGAAGAAGATAAATGCTGTTAAGCCAATGTGTTCCCGTCTCGAGATGCCGGAGGAAACCGCCAGCATCGCCGCCCAGATCATCAGGTAACGGGCGATGACCTCTGGCCATGGCAATTGCCAGTGGAAATAATAGCGGTCCATCACTCCAAGCCAGACATCAAGCACAAGGGCCAGCATCAGGGCTGCGACAATGGCCTCAACCACGTGATTTATCTTGGTGCTTACAATCGCGGCCTGCTTGCGCATTCCGATCCCCTCCCGGATCTGTAATTCAGTTTCATTAGGAAGGGTCTTGATTGGAAAAGCAACTAATTTATGTTACTTAGTTTCATGAATTCGCATAAATATCAGTAAAACCGCGAATTTTTCTAGGAGTTAATGGCTGAGTTACGTAATTAAGTTACACGCCAAATATGTTTGGAGCACGACTTTGCAGGATCACAAGACTTCGGATGATGTATCAGTGCGGCCGATTCGTGGCGGAGCCTCGGGCACGGCAGATGTCATTTCCGCGCTTCAGCGCCATGACGGTCAGTTTGCCACTCAGGAACAGCGTGTCGCTGACTATGTGAAAGCGCATTTGGAAGAGATCAGCGATATGACCATCGCCGATCTTGCGCGTCATTGTAACGTCAGCAAACCCACCGTGGTTCGCTTTTGCCGAACGCTTGGTTGTGGCGGATACCGTGAATTCAAATTGCGTCTGGCGCAGAACCTCGCGGTGAGCATGCAGTATCTGTCAGCCTCATCAGCCCCTTTGGCATCCGGCGGGGATTCAGCGTTTGATCAGGTTTTCAGTGCGATCCATGCCAATGCCGTTGCGGTCCGCGAGCAGCTGGATCAATCGGCCTACGCCAGCGCCAAATCCGCTCTGCTTCAAACGCGGCATCTCTTGTTTGCGGGCATTGGCGGCGGTTCGTCGACGGTTTCACAAGAGGGCGCCAATCGCTTTTTCCGTTTGGGCATTCCATCGGTGGCGACCAGCGACAGCTATATTTTGCAAATGCGCGCGGCTACTTTGCGGCAGGGGGATGTGCTTTTCCTGATCTCGGCCAGTGGTGAGGCGGATGCCCTTGTCGGTGCGGCGGAAATCGCAAACGGATATGGTGCCACCACAATTTGCGTAACAGCACCGGGTACGCGTTTGGCGAAGGTGGCGCGAATCCCATTGCTGGTTGATCTGCCTGAGGATCAGAATATCCACAAACCAACTGCGTCGCGTTATATTCACCTGATGATTGTTGATGCGCTTGCCTTTTCGGTTGCACAGGAAATGGCGCAGGAGACAACAGAGAATCTGCGCCGCATCCGCGCTTCTCTGACGGCCTATCACGGACGGACAGGGCCGCAGCCTTTGGGGGACTAGAGTATCCTTGTTTTCCCCAGGTTTGGTGACATTCCGCTTACTGCCAAGCAGTGTGCTGCCTGTGGGTGCGGGAAATTAAAACTACCGCCAGCAGTCATGCAAAGCCCGAGATCGTAAAGATATCAGGCGATTGCCCCCGCATATCCTTTTGCAGAAATGTCGCTGCAAAGTGTGCCCCATTGGCATCCAGCACAGGCGGAACGCACCAGATTTTGCGCAAAGGCGGCCCTTAAGCGTTTTAGCCTGTCTTGGTCCAAAGAAAACATCGCGCCGGTGTGCAGTGAGATCTGTAAAACTCTGCCTGCATCCGTTGCCGCCTGAATGTCCCGGAGGCGAATGCTCTCATCATGACAATGGGCATCTTCTTGGGTCAGGCGCGGGGCACAGATATCATCCGGTCCTTCAACGATCTCGATCGTCTCTCCTGCTGAAATGCGCCCCGCGATCAGCGTCATATTGTCGGTGAACGCGGGGCTGTATCCCTTGCCAACATAGGTAAGAAGACACAGAAGATGGTGCGCGCGCAGGCGTATGGTCATTGCGCGTCTGTGGTTTCCGCGCTGCGCGTCAACAGCTTAAGCGTCATCGCACCAAGGCCGGACTTGAGGATGCCACCGACAATGAACGGCAGGACGCCAGCCACAATCGCCTGTTCAACACCAATCAGCAGGGCCAGCCAGGCGGCGCCCAAAACCAGGCAGATCGCATTCCCAATGAGCATGGAAAGAAACGACATCCAAACCCGTTGCCCGTCCCAGCCGCGCTCTGTCAGCCAGCCGACAACCATGCCTGCAACGGGGAAGGCGAAGAGATAGCCACCTGTTGCGCCGAGAAAATGTTGCGCCCCACCGGCACCGCCGGCCAGAACTGGTAGGCCAAGGGCACCTTCCATCAGCCATGCGGCGATCGTAATGCCGCCCAAACGCCAGCCGTATAGGGCACCAACAAGCATGACCGCGAATGTCTGCATGGTGATCGGAACCGGGATCATGGGCACTTCGATGTAAGATGAAAGTGTCAGGAACAGGGTGCCAAAGAAGACGGCGGCGATTTTCCATGGCAGGGAAAAATCCTGGATGTCGAGAGCCTTGTTCGCGATGAAAGCGATAGGCGTTGTGGTTGTGTTCATTTGGACGTCCTCTGAATTATCTATAAAAACTTAACCATAGAATCAGTGATACATAAATTATAGATAATCAGCAACAGCCGTGTATATGTCATCCGCGCGACAGATGCCGCCGCAGGATTGCGGATGCGGTATCCGCTTTGCGTTCTTCCATGGCTTGGAGTATCGCAACATGATCGTTGTCAGAGGTGCTGCGCCACGTTTCACACCATCTGGCATGAAATTTCTGCGCAGAAAGACGCTGAAGCTGTTCGATCCGTCCCAACAAAAGGGGGCGTGCGCAGGGTTTCAGAATTTCCAGATGAAACTGACGGTTGGCTTTTTCCCAAGAGATCGGGTCTTTCGCGTCATCACAGGCAAGCCGAAGAAGCTCCATTTGCTGCAAAAATGCAGGTGTGATTTTGGCAACCGCTTTCCTCAGGGCCAGCGGCTCCAACGCAAGTCTCATCTCGAGGATATCGTCTTGGTCTTCGTCAGTCAGAGAAAAGGCCCTGACCCCGCGCTTGGGAATAAAGGTGGCTAGTTCCAGCTGCACAAGACGCTGAAGCGCTTCGCGGGCAGGGACGTGGCTGCAATTGAAGCGTTCTGCGATATGGTCCTGCGCAAGGCGTGCACCCTGAGCGATGTCGCCCCTGATGATTTCTTCTGCAAGAATTTCGGCAATGTCTGCGGGTTTCATAGGGAGATCAGTCATGGATATGATCTAACCCCAGCTGTTCTACAGAACAAACTGATTTCCTGTGAAGAATGTCTGAGCATTGCCTGACATGGTTGCAGAACCCCGCCAAAAGTAGTCCGCTGTAGCAGGCGCAACCGGTGATATGAGATGATGTTCGGCCGACCCTGAATACACAACTTCAGCGCGTGCCTGTCTGATAAAACTTATCACCAGGCGGCGCGGATTGGCCCCGGGTTAACGTCCCTTGATCTTGATTGAAAAGGTTCGGCGTGCACCGCGTGGTGGTTTCGGAAAAGGAGAGGCCTTTCGAATGACGCGCAGGGCGGCTTTATCCAGAGTGGCAGAGCCAGAGGAGCGTGCGACCGACGCGCTGCTCAGGCTTCCGTTTGCGCCAACGGAGAAAGAGACAACGGTTGTGCCGCGGGCACTCACCCGTGGTTTGGGCACCCGCGCAATGCGCCGCATCACCTTGCCGGGATAATTGCTGGCTGCTGCATTGCCGCTTTGTGCTGAAGCCTGTTTGCTTTGGCCCTGTGATTTGGCCTTGGCTTTCTGGTTGTTGCCCTTGGCCGTCCCCTTGGTGTTGTTGCGTTGGGCGTTTCCACGCGGTGCCTTGGTCTTTTGGGGTGCTGCTTTGGCCAGTTTTTGCTTTTGCGGCTTGGGGCGGGCGGCGGCCACTTTTGCCGCTTTTTCGGGGTCCCGTCGTTTTGGACGTATCGACAGCGGTGGCGCGGTTTCATCAGGGGCTTGCGCAACGATGGTTTCCAACGGTGGTGGTGTTACCGGGGCTGTCACCGGCGGGGATGGGGCCATTTGCGGCACAACTGCATCCGGTGCCGCAGAAATCACAGGCGCGGTGCTTTGTGGTGTCACAGCAGGCAGTGGCTCTGGTGCCATTGCAGTCGCCGTTAGCGGGGCTTCCACCGGCACAGGCTCAGCTACATTGGCTTGCGCCGGCGGCGATTCCGCGACCTGCTCGGCCAGAGGTGTCTCTTCGGGCGGTGTAGGCTCCAAGGGTGCGTCTTCGACCGGTTCAGCGGTCAAGGTCCCGGCTGACATATCCTCGAAGGCGGTACCAATCCGCGTCTCAGCCACAGTGCCGCCGCCTTCCATTTCGACCACAGACCGGGGCGCGGCAAGCTGCATGCCCGTTGCGAGAACGACGGTTGAAACGCCCAGAGCGATGATTTTGGCGGATGTGGAACTGCGGATCATTTGAGCCCCCGTTCGGTGACAAGCACCACCTTTTGCGCTCCGGCGCTGCGCAGATCGCGGGTGAGTGAGACCAATTCCTTGGCCGGCAATGCGCGGTCCGGTACCAGACGTATCACGGCGCGCTCCTCCTCACTGAGGGTCGCAATGAAACTGGCGGCGTCCTGCTGATCGGCACCGCGAAAGGCGATGCGCCCGTCGGAATGCACAACCAGCGCGTCCGGTGGCGCGCGCCCTTCAAGATCCTGTGTCTGAACCAGACGCAAAGACGGATCAAGCGGCTGGGCAAGGGTGCCTGCCACCATGAAGAATACCAGCATCAGAAAGACAATGTTGATCAATGCGATGGTGGGTTCGCGTTGGGGTTTCCCCTTGGCCAGTTTACGCATGGCTCAGCCTCCCAAGACCGTGACGCGCAGTTTGGGCAACCGACGTAACACAACCAGAAGATCCGTCAGCCGTTGGGAATCCACCTGTGCCCCAAGGCTGACGAGAACAACCGCACCATCCTCGGCTTCGGACAGAGAGGATTCAGCCAAGGCATCAAGGCTGACGTCCTGACCGTTTAACCCGATGGTGTTCTCCTTCAGCTGAAGGAACAGCGGCGGCGTTTCAGAAGGCGCAACCGCGCCAGAGCCGCCCGCCGAAAGTTCGACTTCGGAGAATTTGGAGAAGGTCGAGGTCAGCATGAAAAACAACAGGAGTAAAAAAATTACGTCAATCAGGGACGTCATCGACAGCTTGCGCCGCCGTGTCCGGGCCCTAGCCATGTGCAGTTGCCTTATCTACGACCGTGGCAGGAGGGAGGCGTTTCGGGTGCAGCACCGTCAGAATCGCCTGATCTGCAATCACCCGCTCGGCTTCCATACGGCCCTCAAGCCAGCTGAGGACAAGGGCGGTTGGCATCGCAACCACCAACCCGACGGCGGTTGTCAGCAAGGCCACCCAGATGCCGCCTGCAAGGATAGAGGGATCAACCTGCGCGCCTGCGTCCTGTAGGGATTGGAAGGCCTCGATCATACCCAATACAGTGCCAAACAGGCCCAACAACGGGGCCAGCTGCGCCACGGAATCGAGAAAGCGAAAACCACGTTCAAGCTTGGCAAAGCGGGTTTCGGCATCTGCCTGCAAACGCTCTGCCATCTGCGCAGAGGCCGTCAGCGTCATATCAACCACCGGGGCAAGGTAGCTTGTGGAGCGCCCCAGGGCAGAATGGGCCTCTTTCGGATCTCCCGCATCCCATGCGGTGACCGCCTCGCGCAGCGCGGTGTGTCGACCAACACCTGCCTGCCAGAATTGCCAGATTTTATACAGGGCAACCGCCAGCGTCAAAACCGCGACACACATCAAGATCACCACCACAGGGCCGCCGATTTCGGCAATCTGGCGGATGGGTTCAAACCAGACAGGCATCATCCGATCACCTCAATCGCGGTACGTGTTGATGGCATCAGCTTCGTCGAGCAATCCCCTTCGGCCACTCCTTCGCCTTCACAGGTATTGGCACCGTTGAACAGGACGCGCCCCAATTGGTCACAGGCGAGTTCAGGCACCGCGAATTGTCTGACGCGGGGACGGGTGGGGGGCAGGGCACCGAAATCAAACAGGGTCAGCCGGTTGACCTGACCACTGACATCGAACAGCACGGTTTCATAGACTGCACGGTCGATTTGTGTGTCCAGACCATTGGTGATGACAAAGGTAAGTGTGCACGCGGATTGGGTTGTTTGCACGGCATTCAACTCGACCGATATCTTGCCTGTCAGATCGGTTTCCTGCGCAAGGACCGCTGATCCCATCGCCATCGCACACAGGTATACCCATAGCCGTTTCATCGCCGTTTCCTTCGTCAAGTGTATCGAGGTGACCTTGCGGGCAGCCCTGTTTGCAAGGCTGTTTGGCTGGATCCCATTTTTCGCCATCTGTGCCGCGAATTTTTGAAGGTTTCAAGTCTTGCTGCACAGATGGCGACGCGACCGCCCCGATTTTTAGCGAGGGGACCAGATGGATTTTCTGTAATTAATTATATAAATCAATTTGTTATCTTAAGGTGCGGCGGCGCTGATATTTCCTGACTTTTTTTGTCAGCCAATTCGCCGCCGCGCTTGATCTAACTCGCCGCAACGGCGCTGTCAGACATTCAGGTTGTTTCCCAGGTCATCGTTTTCACCTCTTCGCGAAATGCGAAGGTTTCCAGATGGCTGTCGATCACGTGATGTACAGCCTCCACTGCTTTTTCATCCTCGACATCGCAGGTCACCATCAGCCTGTCTGCCTCTGCGGTCATATGTGCGGTCCCCATGACAAATGCGGCCCAGCCTTTGTTTTCGTCAAAGGAAACCTCGATCTTATGGCCAAAGTGTTTGCACAGCTGTTGTAGGTATTTCGACGCGTGAGTGGTCTTGAGATGGCCTGTGGTGGTGAGCATGAAAAAGTCCTTTGATGTGACAACTGGACAATTGTTCTATGCATTCGTAGATAGATTTCAATACCCCACAGCACAGCCAACAATCGTGAGCCATGCGTTAAGAAAGGACCTTAACATGCTCAGAACGATTGTATTTTCCATCGCCCTTTCGGCGACATCCTTATGCGCCGATACAGTGGAAATAGAGACCTATCGCGGCCCGGTGGATATTCCGCAAGATATTGGGAAGATTGCAGTTTTCGATCTATCGGCATTTGATACGCTGACAGCACTGAATGTTGAGGTAGATGGGTTGGTCAGCCCGGTCTATCTGCCCTACCTTGAACAGGCGGCAGTTGGGACCACCCCTGTGGGATCCCTCTTTGAGCCGGATTATGAAGCGGTATTTGCGCTTCAGCCCGATTTGATCATTGCAGGGGGGCGCTCATCGCAGCATGTGGACGAACTGGCGCGGATTGCGCCCACGGCGGATATGACAATCTGGGAAGACACCGTGGGTCAGGGGCTTGCCCGATTGGCGAGCTATGGCGCGCTCTTTGACAAGGCGGCAGAGGCAGAGGCGCTGGCTGATACCTTTCAGGATAAGCTCAACCGGGCCAAAGCCGCCTTGGCAGGCAAAGGCACCGCATTGATTGTCCTGACCAACGGTCCGAAAATCAGCGCATATGGTGCCGGCGGACGGTTTGGCTGGTTGCACAGCGCCTTGGACCTTCCCGAAGCAGTGCCCAGCGTGGAGCAGTCAACGCATGGAGAAGCGATCAGTTTCGAATTCATCCGCGAGGTAAACCCGGACATTATTCTGGCCATCGACCGGCTGGCCGCTGTGGGCCAGGATGGGGACTCTGCGCAAGCCACACTCGACAATGCCTTGGTACGTGAAACCAAGGCATGGAAAACCGGCAGTGTGATCTATCTGAGTTCCGCACCGATCTATATCGCCGGGGGTGGCATTCAGTCGATGAACGTAACCTTGGATGAAATACTTGTTTCCATGAGCGATAAATAAACCTATGTGGATCGTTCTTCTTGCGGCGCTTTCAGGGCTTTCTGTCCTCTCGCTTTTTGTCGGCGTGATAGACGTTTCCCTGATCGATATCTGGCAAGACCCCGAAACGTTTCATTTATTTGCGATCAGCCGGGGCCCGCGCACGGTGGCAGTGGTCATTACCGGCGGCGCCTTGGCGATCTGTGGCGGCATTTTGCAAATGCTGGTGCGCAACCGGTTTGTCGAGCCGATGACCGCAGGTACGGGGCAGGGCGCAGCACTGGGGATCTTGCTGGTCACCTTATATGCCCCCGCCCTGCCAATCCTGTTCAAGATGGTGCTGGCCTCTGTCGCAGCGCTGGTAAGCAGTATCGGATTTCTGGCCATTGTGCATCGCCTGCCGCCGACGCAGCCCCTGTTGGTGCCATTGGTCGGATTGATCTATGGCGGGATTATCGGGGCGGGTGTTGTATTTATCGCCTATCAGGCTGATCTGCTACAATATATCGACATCTGGATGAACGGCGAATTCTCTGGCGTCCTGCAAGGGCGTTATGAGTTGCTTTGGATCGTTGCTGCGGTTGCCGGGCTTAGCTATCTGGCGGCGGATCAGTTTGCGATTGTTGGGATGGGCCGTACCGCAAGTATCAATCTGGGATTGAACTACACTCAGGTGGTGGTGCTGGGTCTGCTGGTGATCTCGGTGGTGACGGCGCTGACGGTTGTGACCGTCGGGATGATCCCCTTTGTTGGCTTGGTTGTACCGAATATCATTGCGCGGCTTGCCGGGGACAATCTGAGGATGACTCTGCCGCTGACGGCAATGACGGGTGCGTTGCTGGTGCTGGCAAGTGATATTGCAGGACGGGTGCTACGTTTTCCTTATGAAATCCCAGTCGGGTCGGTATTCGGTGTTCTGGGTGCGGTGGTTTTCCTCTGGCTTCTGTATGCGCCGCGTCGTCATGCACAATAGGCGGCTTTGGTTTCTGTTGCTGGCCTTGATCGCCTGCACCCTTGGCTATCTGGCTTTGGGGGCACGCGGCAACTGGGCCTTTGTTTTACCTTTTCGCGGCAATAAATTGGCCGCGCTTCTATTGGTTGCCGTTGCTGTTTCAACAGCGACGGTCCTGTTTCAGACCATCACGCAAAACCGTATCCTGACCCCGGCGATCATGGGGTTTGATGCACTTTATGTGCTGATTTTGACGGTAATGATCTATGTGGCCGGCGCGCAGGTTTTTGTGCAGGTTTCTCAGATCGGGGCGTTTGCACTTAACACGGTTCTGATGATGGGCGGGGCGCTTGCGCTTTTCGGAACGCTGATGTTGCGCACTGGGGGGGATCTCATGCGCATGTTGCTGACGGGGATAATTTTTGGTGCTCTGTTTCGCGCGGGCACCGGGTTTCTCCAGCGGATGATTGATCCAAACGAATATTCCGTGGTGCAGGTGGCCTCCTATGCCCGGTTTGCACGGGTGGATGCTGCGCTATTGGCTGTTGCAGGTGGGGTGACATGTATTGCGCTGATCGCTGCTTGGCGGATGCGGCATCGCTTGGATATATTGGCGCTTGGCCCTGATGCTGCAACTAATCTGGGCGAAGACCCGCGCCGGGGGATGTTTCAAGCCTTGGTAATCATCGCAGTGCTGGTGTCTGTTTCCACTGCTTTGGTCGGGCCGTTGGCGTTTCTTGGTCTACTGGTGGTGAGCCTTGCGCATCTCCTCACGCCAACGGCGTCGCATCAGGTGCTGCTGCCCTCGGCGGCTTTGGTTTCGGGGATCACGCTTGTGGGCGGGCAGTTCTTGCTTGAGAGGGTACTGCATCTGACCACACCCTTGGTGGTTGTGATTGACGTGGTTGGCGGTGTGGTGTTTTTGATCCTGCTGCTCAGAGGAAGGCATCGATGATAAAAGTTTCTGATGTTACTTATCAGATCGGCACGGCGAATATTTTGCGCCGAATCAATCTGGAGATTGCCAAAGGCGGGGTGACAGCGCTGATCGGCCCGAACGGTGCAGGCAAATCCACCCTATTGTCATTGATCGCGCGGTTGATCCCCTTGCAGGAGGGGCAAATCACTGTGGATGACCTGACCGTCGGGGCCTGCCCAAATGATGTATTGGCGCGGAAACTGGCGATCTTGCCGCAAGCTTCGGACGCGGCTCCCTTGCTGACGGTGCGCGAGCTTGTGGGGTTCGGACGCTATCCCTATCACAGGGGCCGTCCAACGGCGAAGGATCACGCCAAAGTCGCGCAGGCGATCGAGAGCTTTGAACTGTCACAGCTTGCGGACCGGCGGCTTGATACCCTGTCTGGTGGGCAACGCCAGCGGGCGCAGGTTGCGATGACATTCGCACAGGACACGGATTACATTCTGTTGGATGAACCGTTGAACAATCTTGATATCGCCGCTTCGCGATCCTTGATGGCGGTGCTTCAGGGATTGGCCCGGACCCATGGCCGCACGATTGTGATCGTGCTGCATGACATCAATTATGCGGCGGCCTATGCGGATCATATTGTCGCGATGAAAGACGGATGCATTGCTGCAACGGGTGCCCCGACAGAGATTGTGACCGAAGGTTTGCTGAAGGATGTGTTCGGGACGGCGCCGAAGGTGCACCGCTTGAATGGCAAGGTGGTTGTCGAAGTATAGGCACCGCGCCAGAAGACGCGGTGCCCGAAAGTTTAGAACTTGAGGGAGGCGGTGACGCTGATCGTGCGGCCCGGATCCGTCAACGGAATGATCCGCCCGCTGTCAATCCCGTCAGAGCTTCGACGTGAGAAAGTTGCATCAAAGATATTGCGCACATCAACACGCAGATTGAGGTTCTCCATACGTGTGGGCTGATATTCGGCATAGAGGTTCACCACCTCATAGCCTGGCAGCACTGTCGCAGTGTCCTCGTTCTTCAATGCGATCTGTGCCGTGGCACCAACCCGCCATTCCGGCGTCACATCATATCCCATCTCAAGCCCAAAGATATGACCCAAAGGGCGGCCCAGATAATAGGCGGTAGACCCAGCCGTGGCACCGTCGATTTCAACATCCGCGTAGGTATAGTTCAGCGTGGCGAAACCTTGGTTCCCAGTGTAGGTCAAAGATCCGTCAAACCCTTTAGAGCGCAGATCACTTGACGCCCCCCGGTTGCCTTCGCTGGGTAGTACATCGTTGATATCATGCACTTTGGTGTCAAAAACCGCGGCCTTCGCGGACCATGCACCACCTGTATAGCGAACACCCAGACGCAGCGCCTCGGCGCGTGAGGTGGCGAAACCGGCATAGTTCCAAGGGCTGCCAAAGTTGATCAGCGCAGCCTCGCCCAGCTCATAGCCGCCGTAGCTGGAGGAAGCACCAGCGTTCAGGATCCAGTTGTCGTTCAACACCACATCAACCGACCCGTTGGCGCTGGCACCGCTGTCCGAGAATTCAGAACCGTCAGCCCCGGTGAATTTCTGCCAGTCGTAACGGGCACCGTAAGAGAGTGAAATGCGGTCTGTCAGATCCTGGCGAACCTGTGCAAAGATACCGATGTTACTGTGATCCTCACGCCCGGAGCTGCCAAAGGGGCCGGGGCCACGGCCTTCGCCTGTAGCACGCTCATCAAAGAAATCGAGGCCCGCAGTCACCGTGCCATTGCTCAGCTGGAATTCGTTCTTGGCAACCCCGCTAAAGCTCTTGTTCACGCCTGCCACGCCGGAAGCGTCGATTTCCTGTTCGTTATAGCTCAGTTGAACGGTAGGATTTAGCCAGCCGTCGGGGTGTTCATCCGTATAGGTCAAAGTATAGGACGTGCGTTCAGACAGACCGGGAGTCAGCACGTTTGGACCTGAGGTGGTTCCAAAAAAATCTGGGCGAATGAAAAAGATACCGCCCGGTCCGGGTTGGCCCGAACGCTGGCCCGCATCTGTGGTTTGGGAAGCAGAGAAAGCAATACGCTCACCCCCCGCACCCGTGAAGGCAAATTTGGCGATATAGTCGGTAAGGTCGGCTTCGGTGCCCAGAACCGATACACCCGAGCCATCTTCGTAATCCTTACCCGTCGCATTGGTCCCGCTCAACAGGTATTCAAACCCGCCTTGCTGGCCAAAAATCGTCAAAGTGTTGCGAAACCCCATGCCGTTTGTGCCTGCGGTGATCGAATATCGCCCACCAAAGGTGTCACCGTCCTCCAAAAGATCGCGCGCGTCCTTGGTGGTGTAGGCGATTGACCCCGCCAGCGCATTTGGCCCTTCGTCAGCCGGGGCCAGACCTGCACTGATCTCAACCGACTTTAGCAGGGCAGGGTCCAACAAGACGTTGCCGGTGTGGTGGAAAGCAGATTTGTTCTGGCGCGCACCATCGATGGTGACCGACAACAGGCTTTCCTCGATCCCGTTAACAAATACCTTCTGCCCAATCGGTGCCCCGCCGCTTGCGGTAATTGCGCTTTCACCGGCGAATACATCCGCGACAGTTGCGGCATTTCGTTCTTCGATCTCGGCCTCTGTGATTTCGTCATTGCCCAATACGGATTGTGCACCGGCGGTTTCAATGCGAATGGTTCCCAAATCAAATGGCGTGTCATCCTGAGCATGGGCGAAAGTGGCGGTGGTGCACATAAGCACGGCAAGCACGATACGCCTGTTGGCAGTTTTGGTCATGGTGGTGTCCCTAGCAGGTATTTTCCGGCTGGCTGGGAACGGTCGCGTTCATATCGCTGGCTTACAAAAAAGTACCTGACAGAAACAGTTTTTCAGGTAAAGGTCCGGCGGGCTCATTGGCTTGGTTGGCCATGAAAATATGGCGGACAAGCCACAAAAAAATGCGGCCTCCCGAGGGAGAGGCCGCATTCGACGCTCTGTTGCTCTGGCTGCGACCTCAGAACTTGAGCGATGCTGAGATTTTCACGGATCGACCGGGCTCTTTCAGCGAGGCAACGCTGGAGAATTCCTGACCGTAGGTTGCGCGGCTGGCATAATCTGCATCAAACAGATTGTTAATTTCGCCACGAACTGTCAGATTTCTGGACCCTTTGGGCTGCCATTCAACAAAGGCATTCACGACTTCGTAAGATGGCAAAGCCGCGCCTGCACCACCCGTGTCAACGTTGTACGTATCGGTTTCCGACAATACAATCTGCGCGTCCGCCCCAAAGATCAGGTTATATTTCGGCAAGCTATGTGCGATCTCCAATGTGACCACCTCACCCAATGGGGTGGTCAGATAGTTGCCGAGATAGCTGTCTGCGGTACGTCCGTTCAATTTGGTGTCAATATTGGCATAGCCGATACGTGCAAAACCATTGTTCCAGCCGTAGCCAAGCCCCAATTCAAACCCGCGAGAGTCCAGATCGCTGCTCAAGGCAGGGCCGCCGCGATAGCTTGGTGAACGGGCATTGTCGATCTTGGTCTGGAAGATTTTTCCCGAGACATCCCAGGCACCAAAACCGGCCCGCGCTGCAACAAAAACATTGCTTGAGGTGACGGGTTCAAATCCTTCTGAGGGATAGATCCATGCTGGATTGAAGATAAAGTTCTCTGCCAGTGGCACGCCACCCCAGACACTGGAATAGCCGGCGCTGACAGTAACTTGTTCGGTTACATCATAGGCACCTGACAGGTTCCCGGAAAAACCGTTGTTTGATGTGGTATTCCCGTCAAGATCGGTAAATTTCTGGAAATCTGCACGCAAACCATAAGATAGGCGGGCGCGATCGGTCGGTTCAATCCGCGCCTGCGCGTAGATACCGACGTTGCGGGACTTCTCTGGACCCGTTTCTGTCAGTACGCTGGCGGTAGGGCCGCGGTAGTACAACATCGCATTGTCAGAATAGAAATCAATCCCAGCAGTGATGCTGCCATTGGCCAGTGCAAAACGGTTTTCGATTTTGCCGTTAATGCTTTCTGTGGTGCCTTGGCTATACCGCGTATCTTCATCAATGATCAGATCGGTTTCACTATAGGCCAGCTTGATTGTAGGGTCCCACCAACCCGTCGGCGTTTCATCAGTATAGGTGAACACAAAGTTCTGCCGTGTGAGTTCGTAGTTCCGTGTCAAAGGCACCGGACGCCCACCAAATATCTGCCCGATATTGGCACGATAGGGGCGGGCGTCGTCGTCCTTCACCTGCTCGACAGAGAACTCAAAGCGGTCACCCGCCTGTGTTTGATAGGCCAGTTTTCCAAGGCCGGAGATCAGATTGGTGCCTGACCCGATGATGGTCGCGTCACTTCCATCGGTGCGCAGATCACCATCCGCGATTTTCAGGAACCCAAGATATTCAAAGCCACCCTTGCGCCCGTAGACGGCCCCGCTGTTCGTCCAGATATCGCCATTGCTATCATATTCGGATTTGACGAAGCCGCCAAAGCCAAGTGTGGCATCCAGCAGATCAGCAACGTCACGGGTTTCATAGGCGATGGCACCAGCCAGTGCGCCAGGTCCCGCATCAGCAGGGGCAACGCCCGGATCAACGCGCACGGCCTTAAGCAAGGACGGATCGATCAAGGTTGTCGCGTTGTGGTGGAAAACCTTGTTGTTCTGGCGTGCGCCATCAATGGTCACAGACAGGTTTGTTTCTTCAACACCATTCACATAGATTTTCTGTGATGCAGGAATAGAGCTGCCGACAGATACGGTTGGCTCGCTTTTGAACAAATCCTGAATATCTGCCGGATTTTCGCGCGCGATATCTTCGCTGTCTACATCGACTGCATTTTCCCCCTCAACATTCGCTTCCAACATGATCGTGTTAAGCTGAAACGGCTCTTGCGACTGTGCGAGAGCTGTTGTCGCCCACAATGTTGCGGTGACCGTGAAGAGGGTGCGGGTGGTAAGCATAGATCGGCAGTCCTGACTTAGTAATAGTGTCGGGTTGCTGTGACCGGGGTCATTTGCTGCCTGTTGGGCGCTTCTAATCATAGTTTACAGAAAGCCTCAACAATTAAACGTTACGAAAATCTGCAATGTGGAAAGCAGCTTGGGGCGAAGGCGGCTTCGGTGGGCTTCCGGTTGGTTTGTGGGCCTATGCCATGTGTCGTGAAGCCTGCAAGGTGAGGGGTTTCTTGGGCATTGGCCGTCCTGACGTTGATCCACGGGCCGAAAAACGAATCGCATTTTCTTTGAGACTCGTTTGCGGCCTCTGAGCGAAGGCGTGAAGCAAGCTCCATCCATTGGTGATGGGATCAGTGGAAGAAGAACGCATGCTATGAATGCGGATTCCTGATGGAAAGACTATCAGATGGAAAATATCCCCGACAAAAATCATAAGGTACCTTGAATTCTGGTGGTAAAAAGTATCTGACTGTTTTAGTAAGTAATTAAAGAGGCGGCCGTAGGCGACTGTTCTGTGCAGGGCCCATCGGCTGCGCCTTTCGCATAAGCGTCCAAGGGGCGCAAAGAAATGAAATGTCTTCCTAGCCACCCGAAAGGGCCAGCCCGGAACTAATACTCACCGGAGGCGAGAGATGACCAATCTGACCCCTACGAACACTCGCAGCGATCAAAGCGCTGCCCGCTATACTTCAAAGCTAGGTTTGCAGGTCGAGAGATCTGCTATTTCGCGCAAGGACGTGCTTCAGAATGCGATGTCCGGCGGGTTTTCGCAGGACGGATCGCTAGAGCAGCTGTTTGATTGGCTGGAGGGGCGGAAATGATGACCGCAATGCAGCGCCCGCCCAAACCTCTAACTGTTGTGCGTGAAGCCGAGGTGCTTCCGACGTTTGATGCTCGGGATCTGGTTGAGAATGGGACTCAGGCGCGGTTGGTGCTGGATGATCAAACCTATTTTCTGCGCATCACGCGCGCTGGTAAGTTGATCCTGACAAAATGATTTTGGATCAAAATATGCGCGGCGGCGTGCCGGTTGGTCAATTGCATGCAATCACCCCTTGGGAGGCTCTTTTGGTGCGCCATTTGCGCCTGTGGTGTGATGGGCCCGAAGGGCGTTTGAAGGTCAAGAATGACTGGGAGCGCGCCGGTCCAAAAGCAGCTGCCGAGAATACACTGGCGGTTTTTGACGCGCTGATCATTACGCTGACCAGCTATGCCCGCCGACCTTTGGTGCGGCACTGTCTGACCTGCGAATGTTTGGGCGCAGACGAGGGCGTTTTTGTGCAAATCGTATCTGCTGCCAGCGGTGGTGCATTGGACGATGCGGCCCTGATGAGCGGACTTATCGCAATGCCAGCCCATGCTGAACATATCGCAATTCTTGCCGCACAGGTCGGGGCCGCCTTTCGCGCCCGGGGCTTTGCGCGCGCCGATCAACATCCAACCAGACCCTCAGCCCAGCACCGTGTGCTGCACTGATTTTACCGATGATAAGGAATGCCACCATGAACAAGACATTGCCAGCGATCCTAGGAAGCGTTGCGTTGCTTGCTGCGCCCGCCTTTGCCGATAAGGCATCCGTTCTGGATACCTATGCCGACATTGCAGAAGCGAAATATGCCGACAGCCTGACCACGGCGCAGGCGCTGCTGGATGCTGTGAACGCCCTGACGTCAAACCCCTCTGCCGAAGCCCTCCAAACGGCCAAGGCCGCATGGATTGCGTCGCGCGTTCCCTATCAGCAGACCGAGGTCTATCGTTTCGGCAACGCCATCGTTGATGATTGGGAAGGCAAGGTGAACGCCTGGCCTCTTGATGAAGGGCTGATTGACTATGTTGATGCCGCTTACGGCGGTGCGACGGATGAGAACGCATATGCGGTGTTGAATGTAGTGGCGAACCCATCATTCACCCTGTCGGGCAGCACGATTGATGCGGGCAAAATCACCCCTGCATTGCTGGAAGGTCAATTGCACGAAGCAGACGGTGTCGAATCCAATGTTGCCACCGGGTATCATGCAATTGAATTTCTGCTTTGGGGGCAGGATCTGAACGGACACGGGGCTGGCGCGGGTGCCCGTCCCTGGACGGATTATGCCACGGATGCAGAATGCACCAACGGGAACTGCGACCGGCGCGGTGACTATTTGACGGCTGCTACGGAATTGCTGGTCTCTGACCTTGCGTGGATGGCGGATCAGTGGAAAGACGGCGGTGCGGCACGTGCGGCTGTGATGGAAAATGAAGATGCAGGCATCTCGACCATCCTGACCGGAATGGGATCATTGTCTTATGGCGAACAAGCGGGCGAACGGATGCGCCTGGGTGTGATGCTGAACGACCCTGAAGAAGAGCATGACTGCTTTTCTGACAACACACATAACAGCCATTTCTTTGACGCGCTTGGTATTCGCAACGTCTATCTGGGCAGCTACACATCCATTGACGGAACCGTTGTAAGCGGTGCGTCCCTGTCGTCACTGGTCGCGGCGGCTGATAATGCAGTGGATGCAGAACTGCGGGCCAAGCTTGACACAACCATGCTTGAGATGTCCGAAATGAAAACCGCTGCCGAGGCTGGCTTTGCCTATGACTCAATGCTGGAACGCGGCAATGAGGCAGGTGAGGCGTTGATTATGGGCGCTGTTGAGGCGCTGGTCGATCAGACACGCTCGATCGAGCGCGCGGTGGCGACATTGGGTGTCGGTCAGATCGAATTTGAAGGCTCGGACAGCCTGGATAACCCAAACGCCGTATTCCAGTAAATAAATCACAAGGAATGCAAGCGGGTGCCAGCTATCTTGAACTTTGAAAGTTAGAAAATGACAGATAAATTCGTGCTGGCGCTCGTTCTTTCGGGCGTCGCCACTCATACCGCCGCGCAGGATGGTTTTGAATGGGAAGGCGAGCTGGAACTTGGGGTTGAGACGGTTGTCTCTTCTGATATCGAAGGCAATGAAATCACCGATGCTTACGGCGTGTTGGAGCTGGGCGGCAGCCTAAGCTTTGGCACCAACGGATCGGCGTTCTTTACGATCCTTGGTGAAAGTGTCGAGGATCCCACGGATGACCGCTTGCTTGAGGACATCGGTTTCTATTTCGAAGAAATCGGCGTCGCCTTTGACATCGGAACCTCCACGAGCATTTCTCTGGGTAAGGTTAATCCCAGCTTTGGCCGCACGTTTGATGATGCCGCAGGCATGTATGGCGATATCGTCGCGGGTGACTACGAACTGACCGAACAGATCGGTGTATTCGCTGAAAGCGAACTGACGCCCGGCGGCACGTTGAGCTTTGGCGTGTTCTATGCGGATGACACTTTCCTCAGCCGCTCTATTGGCACCGACCGGGGGCGCAATACAGTAGATGCTGGCGGGGCAGGGAATACCGGCCGTTTGGACAATCTGGCCGTGACCTGGACGCAAGACTACAAGAACGGTGCGTTTCAGGTTGGTGCCCGACACCTAAGTGCTGGCATGGGGGATGTAAGTGATGAAACAGGTGTCATCGCAAGCGTGACCCACAATCTGTCCGAGCAGTTTTTTGTTTTTGCCGAGGCGGCGCATTTCTCCAACTTTGGCGGCGGTGCGGATGATGCAACCTATGTCACGTTAAATGCGGGCTACACGATTGATAATTGGTCTTTGTCCGGCACTGTTGGACGGCGTGATCTTGACGGGGGCGGAGTGACAGATGCAATCTCTGTTTCTGCGGAATACGCGTTCAAGAACGGCAATGTGCTTGGCACTGGCCTTGCGTTCATCGACGATGGCGGCAGTAAGGAAACCCTGTTCGGGGTGAACCTGATTGTGCCTTTCGGCGGTTGATTGTCGGAAAGAATACTAAAGCCATTCCTCTGGCGCGCCAGCCTTGACGCAAGCGGGCCGGAGTTCCTCAGATAAGCAAGGTTGCCAACACATGGCAAAAACGCCCAGCCCCTGCATCGACGTTTGTAAATTCAAACGTGAAGGCCATTGCATCGGATGTTCGATGACCAAGGCGCAAAAATCTTTGTTCAAGTCATTGAAGAAAGACAGTCACCGCGCTGGATTTGTGCAAATGCTCACCGCGCAGCAAGAACGTATGGGCAAGTACACGCATTGGGATGCGGCCTATCGCAAGAAGCTGGCAAAAAAGAAAATCGCGGCCGAGACACTTCTCTAGCCGCGATCATTCCATTCCGGGAAGCGGTGGCTTAACCCGCCAGATGGGCCCGCAGGAACCAGGCAAATTTCTCATGGGTCTGGCCGCGTGCAATGCACAGATCTTCGGTCAGCGTGTCACCATGTTCTGCGGCAAGCGCGCCACAGCCGGCAAGCGTGGCTGCCAGAGTTTCCTGTGCTTCTTTCATCACGCGGATCATCTCTTTGTCAGAGGCATGGCCGTCATGCTCGCCCACTTTTGAACGCTCAAGCATTCCTGCCAGCGTCCCTTCCGCATGTTCGTCCAATGCGCGGACACGTTCCGCCAGATCATCCTGTGCGATAAAGTGATCTTCGTAGATCTTTTGGAATAGGTCATGCAGCGGGCCAAAGCCCATGCCTTTGACATTCCAGTGGAAATTCTGTGCAAGCATCGTCGTCACAGCGGTTTCCGCTACGGATTGGTTCAATGCATCTGCAATGGCGGTTTTGGCGTTGGTGTCCAACGCAGCGGCAGTTTGAGTCATCTACTCACCCTCAAGTTCGATTGATAATCGGCTGGCTGGCGATATGCTGGCTTGCTGTGAACACCAACATAGAGGCCAAAATCGATTTGCCAAGCCCTTTTAGAATAATTCTAATTCCGAGGAAATTGCTCGGATATTCGGCCCAGCAGAAACCCGATGTACCGCCGGTCGGCCAGGGGAACGCGCGAGGTCAACAGGAACGTCAGACTGCTGTTGTCCTCCTCCCAGATAGAGGTGAGGCAGCGCATTACCCAGGCTTCGTCAAATGAGGTTTCGGTTACGCCGGGGCTGTGCCATTTGATCCGCTTGTTCAGTGTGGCAGAGAGGCATCTCACAAATGTATCTACAAAGGTGCGTTTGGCGTCTTCGCCCTCCACCGTAAGAAGGGCGCAGGCCTCAAACAGGTCTGTGCGTGCCGCGACGCGACACCCCATTGCAGCCATACGCAGACTGTTCAACACACTGCGTTCCTGCCCGGTCATCTGAGGGGCAGGTGCAAGCGGGTTCCCGACGTGGTCGGCCAGATTTGGGTGTTGTGACAGTGGCATCATGTCGCGGCATGTCCGTTGTTCTAAATCAGCGAAGCTATCGCTTCTTATAATTCCTGAGTATAGTTATAGGGTATTATGGCAAGTACAAGAAGTGAAATGCAACACAGCTCCAAATATTGCGCGATTATGGCTTCACTCCTGGCGTTTCCCGCTTGGGCGGAGCCTTTGCAGGATGTTCACCTGCCAGTGATCGCACGCACTGAGGATGAAGCGGCGCGTATTGCCCGCATCGTCAAACCGACCAATGATTTTGGCAAAGCAGAGAAATTCGAGGGAAACCCCGCAGGGGCGGCCACGGTCCGTGCAAGAACCGACGCAAATGCCTTTTCGCAAGCCTCTGGCAACATCACTTTTGAACGAGAGCTGGATTTCAAAGTGGGCAACGGCTTGTTCCGCAAGCTCTGGGTCTCCTCGCCCTCGTCAACATTGGCGTCGGACGGTTTGGGCCCACTTTATAATGCGCGCTCTTGTCAGCGGTGCCACCTGAAGGACGGGCGGGGACATCCACCGGAAGGTGCCGAAGATTCGGCGACATCCATGTTGATCCGGCTGTCGATCCCCGATGAAACCGCCCGTATGGAAGAAATTGAAGGGTATCTCGCCAGCCTGCCAGAGCCGACCTATGGCGGGCAAATGCAGGATTTTGGTGTTGCTGGCATTGCAGCAGAGGCATCAATCAAAGTGACCTATGCCGAAACTGAAATTCCTCTGTCCGGTGGGGAGGTCGCGCATCTGCGTGTGCCGGAATACACGCTGGAAAACCTAGGTTACGGCCCGCTGCACCCGCAAACGATGATCAGCCCCCGTGTTGCGCCGCAGATGATCGGCCTTGGCCTGTTGGACGCGATTCCCGCCGCGGATATTCTGGCGCGCGCCGACCCGGATGACGCAGATGGTGACGGCATTTCAGGGCGGGCACAGATTGTTTGGTCGATGGTGCATGATCAACCGATGCTGGGCCGTTTCGGCATGAAGGCGGGACAGCCAAGCGTGCTGGAGCAATCTGCGGCGGCATTTCGTGGCGACATCGGAATTTCCACAACCTTGTTGCCACAAGGTTATGGCGACTGCACAGCGGCGCAGGCCGGATGCCGGGCAGCTCCAGATGGCAATACGGATGATCATGATGGCGCAGAAATTTCCGATGTGGGTTTGGACCTGGTGACATTCTACTCCTCCAATCTAGGTGTGCCTGCACGGCGCGATGTGGATGACCCTCAGGTCTTGCGCGGCAAAGAGGTGTTCTATGGCACCGGCTGTACCTCCTGCCACACGCCCAAACATGTGACGCACAGACTGGACGGGAACCCCGAACAGAGTTTCCAATTGATCTGGCCCTATACCGACATGTTGTTGCATGACATGGGGCAGGGGCTGTCCGATAACAGACCGGAGGCGCGGGCCAGCGGTCAGGAATGGCGCACCCCGCCGCTTTGGGGGATTGGGCTGACGCAACAGGTGTCCGGCCACACTTATTTCCTGCATGACGGGCGGGCACGCAGTTTGTTGGAAGCGCTGCTCTGGCACGGGGGCGAGGCCGAAGCACAAAAGCAACAGGTGATTGATATGGCCCCCGCCGATCGCGCTGCCCTTATTCGATTTCTGGAGAGTTTATGACCCGTTTCTTTCTTGCACTGACAGTTGGCGTTCTGACCGCTCTGCCTTTGACCGCGGATACCGGCAAGGCTGTCACGGAACATATTCTCCCCCGCTACGCCGACTTTGCGAAACAGGCGCGCGCCTTGGCGGATGTGGCTAGCAAGGACTGCGCCGTCACGGAGATGCTGCCGGCCTACACGGCGGCTTATGACGCCTGGATCGCAGTAAGCCATATCCAGTTTGGCCCTGTAGAGAGTCGTGGCAGCGCGCCCGCATTGTCTTACTGGCCTGACCCGAAAAACCGCACCGGCAAAGCCATCGCGCGGTTGATGGCCGAAGATACTTCCGCGTTGACAGACCCTGAAGAATTCAAAGAGGTTTCGATTGCCGCACAGGGGTTTCCCGCCCTTGAACGCCTGTTGACCGAGGATCACCCGGACCAAGGTGCCGCCTGTGACTTGCGCCGTGCCATTGCGACTTTCATCGGGCAAACCGCGGGCGATCTGAACGGGGATTGGCAATCGGGCTATGGCGCGGGGTTTGCACAGGCCGAGGTACCGTCTTATCAAACGCCCGAAGAAACCCGCCGCGCGCTTTATACCGCTTTATCGACATCGCTGGCCTATCTGCATGATCAACGTCTTGGTCGTCCTTTGGGCAGTTTTGACAAACCATATCCGACCCGCGCAGAGGCCCGCCGGTCAGGCAGGAGCCTTCGTCACATTCTGTTGAACCTTGGGGCCTTGCAGGACCTGACACAGGTTGCTTTTGCGGATGTGACCACACCGGCTCTGTCGTCATCATTTCAAGAGGCGATTGCCCGTGCAGAGGCATTGGGCGACCCCAGCCTTGCAGGTGTTGCCGATCCGGCCAAACGTTTCAAAATTGAGGTGCTGCAACGCGCTGTGCGGGATGTGCAGGAACTGGTTGCGAAACAGATTGCTGGTGCTTTGGGTATTGCTGCCGGGTTCAATGCTTTGGACGGTGATTAGGATGATGGCCACACGGCGGGCGTTCCTGCAAACCACACTGGCGGCTGCGGCAGCACTGCCCGTCACCGGATGGGCCGACGTTGGTGCCCCCACGCATCTTAGCGCGGCCCGGACCGTTCAGGGGGAATATGCGCTTGTCGGGTTGCGGGCAGATGGCAGCCAAGCTTTTGTGCTGCCCTTGCCCTCACGCGGCCACGCCGCAGCAGCACACCCGACAGAGCCGACAGCCGTTGCCTTTGCCCGCAGACCGGGCACCTATGCCATGGTTATCGATTGTGCGTCAGGGCAGGTCGCCCAGCAGCTGGCGGCACCTGACGGCCATCACTTTTACGGGCATGGCACCTATTCGCAGAACGGCAGGGTCCTGTTCACCACCGAAAACCACATCGTCAGCGGGCAGGGGCGCATCGGTGTCTGGGACGCAGCGGCGGGGTATACCCGATTGGGTGATTTTTCCTCTGGCGGCATTGGTCCGCATGAAATGCTGCGGCAACCCGGGGCGGATGTTCTGGTGATTGCAAATGGCGGCATCCGTACCGATCCGACGCACGGGCGGGCCAAATTGAACCTTGAAAGCATGCGGCCAAACCTCACACATATGAGGCCGGATGGGGCCATCCTGCATGTTGCTGAACTGCCGGCTGACGCCCACCAGAATTCGATCCGCCATATTGCGGCTTTTGACGATGGCCGGATCGCGATCGCATTTCAGTGGCAGGGCGATCCTTTTGGCGCGCCGTCAATTGCGGGGGTGTATTTGCCCGATCAGGGGATCCGTTTGCTGAACATGTCAGAAGCGATGTTACGGGGTCTCGATGGCTACGCCGGGAGCGTGGCCGTACTGGATCAGCGCCATATCGCAGTGACATTCCCGCGCGGCGGGGTGATGCATATGTTCGATACAAAGACCGACAGCGTTCTGACCCTGCCACAGGCCGATATCTGTGGTGTGGCTCCGGCCCGGGGCGGTGGCATGGCAACGGATGGTTTGGGTCATGTTCATGCAATGACAGCAGGCGGGGTGCGCCTGCTTGCCCGCCATGATCTGGCCTTTGACAACCATCTGATCCGTATCGGCGGCGCATAGATCTGCACCTCAGGCCCGCATGCGGGTGTAGCCCGGATCATAAGGAGAGGGGGCAATCACCTCCGCTCCGATCAGATCACCGCAAAGATCCAGTTGCATCGTGCTGCCGACCTCCGCCAATTCCGGCAAGACAAAAGCATAGGCCAGGTTCATCCCAACCCGATAGCCCCAGTCGCCAGAGGTGATCGTGCCGACAACACTTTGACCCTGCATCAAAGAGGCACCGCCAGGCGCGGGGGCTTTGGTGCTGTCGATTTCAAGGGTCACCAGCTTGCGTGTCGGCCCATGTGCCATACGCCGCTTCAGGGCGGCCTGACCGATGAAGTTTCCTTTCTCGGGTTTCACAAAACGCTCCAGTCCGGTTTCGAAAGGGTCAAACTCAGTGATCAGCTCTGCCTTCCAATGCATGAAGCCTTTTTCCATGCGCATGGAGTCCACTGCGCGCGCACCAAACAACGTCATGCCATGGGCCTCCCCGGCCTGACGCAGCGCAAGATAGGCGGCATAGAGTGAGGCGTTCGGCACGTGGATTTCATACGCAAGCTCACCGGAGAAGCTGACCCCCAGCACCGTGGCGGGTGCAAATCCGATGAAACATTCACGCACCGAAAGCCATGGAAAGGCTTCCTTTGACCAATCGCCCCGTGCGCAGGCGCTTAGAACAGTGCGGGCTTTGGGTCCTGCCAGCACAAGGATTGTCTGATCATTGGTCAGACTGCGGATCTGTACATCTTCATCAGCTGTCAGGTGGGATTTAAGCCAGTCCATATCGTGGTATTCCGCCGCGGCGGCCGATCCATACCAAAGCCGTTCCGGCCCCCGGTCAGAGGCAGGGATATTCGCAATGGTGGCTTCGCCTTTCACCATACCGTGATGGTTCAGCAAATAGCCAAGACCGACACGGCCCTCTTTCTTTGTCACGGTGCCACAGAACATCCGGTCCAGAAAACTGTGGCGGTCTGCGCCGGTAACCTCAAATCGATTGAACCCGTTCACCTCACAAAGGCCGACGTTTTCCTGAACATTGCGGACCTCTGCGCCGACAATGTCGAAAGCTTCGTCGAAATCAAAACTCAGACTTGGATGGAAGTCCGGGGAAGGTTTGATGTAGTCAACCCGCTCCCAGCCATTCACAACCGTGAACTCCGCGCCTTCGGCAGCTAGAAGCGGGGTCAGAGGCGTTGTCTTGGCGTTTCGTCCTGCGGGGCGGTGTTCATGCGGGAAGTGGAAGCGGAATTCGTTCTGGTAATCCTCGATGGCCTTCAGGGCGGTCAGCTCAACATTGGTATGTCCGGTGAAACGGCGTGGATCGATGCACCAGGTGTCATATTGTGCCTCGCCCTGCACGATTTGCTGTGCAAGCAGCCAGCCATGGCCGCCGCCCTCGCCAACACCGGCACGCAGGCCAATGATGCAAAAAGCGTTCCGCTTGCCCGGGATCGGGCCGACCAAAGGTGCGCCATCGATGGTATAGGTGATCGGACCGTTGACCACACGTTTGATCCCGACTTCGGTCAGCGCGGGCATGCGTTCAAACGCACCTTCCAGCACATCCATAACCCGCTCCAGATCGTCAGGGCAGAGGTCATTGGCGAAACTCGGGCTGATCCCATCCATGCCCCATGTCTTGCAATCCTGTTCGTAAAACCCGACCAAAAGCCCGTTCTTTTCCTGTCGCGCATAATAGTCAGAGATCGGGCAGCGCAGCAGGGGCATCCGATGTCCTGCTTCGAGGATTGCCGGGATGTCCTCGGTGACGAAATACTGATGCTCCATAGAGGCAACCGGATGGTGTACTCCCATCATTGCGCCCACCTCATTCACGCGGTATCCGCAGGCGTTCACCACAATATCCGCGTCAATGCGGCCCTTGTCCGTCTCAACCGTCCATGTGTCATCCTTGTGCTGCGTCAGGGCTGTCACATTGGTGTGGCGGTAAACCTCTGCACCTGCTTTGCGCGCATGGAAGGCAAGCGCCTGACACAGTTGCGCCGGGTCGATGTCGCCATCCTCCCCGTCCCACAGGCCACCCAACAGATTTTCGGTGGAGATCAACGGATGACGGCGGGCACATTCGGCGGCATCGATGACTTCGAATTCTGTTCCCATGCCCCGCGCCATGGAGGCAAAATGGCGATAGCCTTGCATCTGCGCTTCGGTATTGGCCAGCCGGATTCCGCCATCGCCATGGTGGTATCCGACGGGGTATTCAGGGTCGTCGCGCAGCTTCTTGTAAAGGGCGATGGAATGGCTTTTCAGACCCACCATCGTTTGGTTCATGCCAAAATTCGTCACCTGTGCCGCTGAATGCCATGTGGTGCCGGAGGTCAACTCGTCCCGCTCGATCAACACAACATCTGACCAGCCTTCCTGTGTCAGATGATAGAGGGTGGAGCACCCGGCGATACCGCCCCCAATGACCACAACTTTTGTGCGTGATTTCATCTCAACCCTCCAGAAACAATAAGCCGACCAGAGCAATGTTTTGTCTTTCGCTACAAGGCCCGACTATCGGTTTCCAATTTATAAGACTTATAGTTCGAAATTACTGTGGTTATGATGATCACTTCCCCACCTTGATGGAGGCACCTGATGAAAGACATCTTTGAGTTTGCCCGAAAACAGGGGTTTGGGGATCACGATCCATACGCTTGAATCTGTATATATATTAATAAAATCAATAGTCTGGTGCGATACTCCCTTAATCGATCAGGGTGAACTGATCTTTCAGCCACGGCATGGTACGATGCGTGTCAGTGATCACCTGTCGGCTAAGCTCTGTACGTAATTTATGACTGACCAGATCAATCACGGATTGTGCGCAGTCAGCATTGCTGACCAGCGACAGGGTGCGGGCAAATCCTTTGCCGGGGAAGGGCAGTACCCGAAGATCGCAGTGAAACCGCCGGGCGCGTGCGAACAATAATGGGGTGGTAATGGTCCAACCGGCCCCCGCGGCGACCATTGCCATCAAGGTCTGGTTATTCCCGCATTCGAATTTATGGGGCAGTTGCAACCCCAAGCGGCGCATCTGTGCGGCGATCTGTCCGGCAATCAGCAAATCACTGGCGAATTGCAGGAAGGGCAGCCTGCTACGCCCTTCCACAAGGTCCGGCAGCGAAGAAGTTGTGGAAACCGGCAGAACAACCACAAAAGGATCACGCAGCAGGGGCCAGTCGATCAAATCATTTGCGGGTTTCAGTGGGGATGCGACAATGCCCAGATCCAGCTCCCTCTGGCGCAGCATTTGAAGGATCATGCCGCTGGTTGCGCTCGTGTAAAGGAACCTACAATCGGGCATGTTCTGCGAAAGATAGACTGCCAGTTCGGGCGTCACATCACTGTCCAGATCCTCGATGGTGCCAATGCGCAAATGAGAAGCATTGGCAATGTTGCCAGCGGATGCTTCCGCCGTTGCCTTACGGATCGTTTGTAGCGCTTGAGTGATATTGAGCAGATAGGTTTGGCCCGTTGGCGTTATCACCATGGGCCGCCGGTTGTGATCAAAAAGGGCAACGCCCAGATGTTCTTCAAGATTGCGCAGATGGTGGGAGACTGTGCTGACGGCCAGTCCGGTTTCTTTTGCGGTGGCCTGCAAGGATAGCGTCCTTGCGTAGATCTGAAACAGTTCCAGCCACTTCAGGCTGAGTTCCTTGTTCAACGTTGGTGTCGCCATTGATGGAGTGTTCCGGTCATGAGGGCCATCCAAATACATCCCGTAAATCATCGTAAAGCGCCAATGAATTCTTTGATTTGCACCGGGCGCAAGGGATATCCCGTCTTTGCGCTGATCATCTGTGACGAGGTTCCTATGCGCAAGGATGGTGGTGCATAAAAAGTTATCTTTCGTTTAAGCTTGAATATCGCGGGCTCTCATTCGCGACCATTAGGAGTTAACGCATGTCAAAGCGCTTGGGCACTCAGGTGAAAACCGACCGGTGGTTGACGGGCATGGATCATCCCCCTTGCCACGGCTCATGCCTTGGTGTTCTGGCCAAACCAATCAGTGATAAACTGTGTCACGGCTTTAACCTCTGGCCTTCTTAAACGCGACAACGGCACGATCAGCACAACAGGGATGGGGCTGATTTTCCAGTCTGGTAAAAGTGTAACAATATTACCGGCGTCGATATCAGGACCAACAACCGCTTTGGTTAATATTGCGGCACCAAAGCCGGCCTGCACGGCAGCGACGCAAAGCTCGTAGTTGTTTACGCGCATCGCCGGGTCGGACACCTGGTATGTGACCGGTCCCTTTGCATCGAGAAATTCCCAGTTTGGGTTTTCCTGTTCCCGCAGAATAATCGGTAAATTGGCAAGGCAGTTCGGGTCTTGCAGGTTCTGGTCAGATGACAACAAGGACGGATGGGCGCAGAGGATACGCTCCATCGGGGGAAGTTTATATTTCCTGGCCCCTTCTGTGCTGACATTGCCCACCCGGATCCGCAGATCAACAGCTTCGGCGCGCTGATTCAGGGGCTGGTCACCCCCGGTCAAATCAATGCGAATCTTCGGGAATGCCCGCTTGAGGTCGGGAAGGATCGGCAGAATGAATTTGCTCAGATACAGGTTTGATCCTGAGATATTGACGACACCTTGCGGAGAGGGGTCACTGAGTTGGAAGCCGACAGTGTTGCGGGCGTCCTGCAAGGCGTCAATCGCGTCAACACAGGCCTCAAACACCTGTTTTCCCACCGGGGTCAGGGCAATGGAGCGCGTATTCCGTTTCAACAGAATGCGATCCAGATCACCTTCCATTTCAGCAATCTTCTGGCTGACATTCGATTTGGACATCCGCAAGGCGGCTGCGGCGGCGGTCATGGATCCTTGCCGGACGGTTTCGACAAACACCTCGGCTTGCGCATGGAATTTATTGTTCATGCTTAAAGACAATGGTTCAAAGAGTTTCTCTAATCAAGAACCATAGCGACTGCTAACATGCGACTTCGGTGGAACTAATCCGAGCAATTTAAAAGGATCACAGCATGCAACAACACATCGTCGAACTGGTGAAATGGAAAGCGAAACCGGGGGTGACGGATCATCAAATGGTGGCGGCGGTCGACGGCATCTTACCGGACCTCAAAACCCTTCCGGGGTTTATCAGCCAATCACTCTACAAAGATGATGACGGCGTTTGGGTTGATATCTACCAATGGGAAACCCGTGCAGAGGCGGAAGCATCAAACGATGCGATGGCGGACCGCCAAGCATTTGGTGTCTTGATGGCGCTTGTCGTTCCGTCCAGCATTGCAATCGAGTTCCTGACCTTGCCTGGGTGAGACACGAAGGGGGCGGTCACAGGGTGTCAGCCAGGAGCCTTATCAGTTTTGTTCCAAGATCGGGATGTTCAACCGGGGGGCCATGGCACGGCAGCAAATGCGTCGGGGGCAACTCGGCAATTTGGTTGGCGACCCAATCCCGAAACACCCTGGCATCCTTAACGCCAAATTTGGGGAAGGTACCCAGCATGGAGGGGGTGGTGTTAACCTCTCCCTCCGGGGCGGATTTCCCACAAAAAGCATCTGTCACAACCCATGCGACCTTACTGCCCTGTTGGACCTGTAACCAGACCTCGCCAGTTTTCAGTCCCGCTGGGGTCAACAATTTCATGTTCTTGGGCAAAACAGCCTGAAGCATATCCAAAGGTGCAAAATTCAACCCGGTCTGTTTTTGTAACCGGGGTTTTGCCATATCCGAACAAACAAGAGCCACTTGCGGCAAGAGGGCGGCATAGGGTTTCAGCCCTTTATTGTGATAATGATTGGGCGCAAAAATCAGCGAAACAATGTGTTGGCCCGCAGGAAGTGGCGCATCCGTTTTGGCCATCCCTGCAACAGGGCTGTACAAACACATATTTCCGCCTTGCAGGGTAAACGCAATGGAATTCAGTTTGCCGCAGTTCCCAATCAGCAGCTGGTCAAAGCCCTCAACATCACGAAAACCGAGCTTTGCCACCGTCATTCTGGCACCAAACTGGATAGGGATGCGGTCAAAACCTTGATCAAAGGGGTCCCTGCAACTTGGCTGCCTTGGGTCCGGTTTCGTGCATGAACCCCCATCACCGCCGCGATAAGGGCCTGCGCCAGCTCTGTCGCATCGAAATTAAGACCGCCGCCCTGCGCATTCTGCTCATTTTCCAAGGCAGTGCGAAAATGATCCTCAAGTGTGGCCCAATAGGCCTGCACTGCTGCTTCCAACCGTGGGCTTTGAATGCGGGCGTTTTCGATACCTGTATTCACCACCAGACACCCGAATTCGCTAGATGTCATTGATCCCGGTGTGACCAAGCCGTTTAGAAAGCCGATGACCTCCTGAATGCCGCCTTCCTTCATCGGGGCCATTTCCGTGGTAATCGCCGCATCACAATAGTATTGCAATGCCTTCAGGAAAAACCCCTCTTTGCCGCCGAACTCCGATCGAATGGCAAATTGGTTAACCCCGGTCCAGCGCTCCAGCTCGCGGATGCCGAGCGCTTGAAAGCCATGCTGCCAAAATGCGTTGCATGCTTTGGTAAGTGCTTCTTCGCGGTCATAGGATTTGGGTCGGGGCATAGGCAAAGAGGGTCCGTTTGACATTTTCTATACAGTTGCATAGGAATTATTTCAATGCAACCGTATAGAAATTGGACAGCAGCGATGATCGAAGCGATTTTCCCAAAGGACAAACAGGCAAATTACGAGGCTTACGGCTATTCCGCCGCCATCAGGAGCGGGGGATTCCTGTTTATCTCAGGTCAAGTTGGGGTGGATGACGCAGGAGAGGCGCTTGCTGATCCGGCCAAACAGTTTGCCCGCGCTTTTGATAATCTGGGCAAGGTTCTTGAGGCGGCTGGCCTCGACTTTAGCCGGATTGTCGACATCACATCCTTTCATGTGGACATGTATGATCATTTCGACTGCTTTGCCGCTGCGAAACAGAAAGTATTTCCCGCGCCGCTCTATCCAAACTGGACAGCCGTTGGGGTTGTCAATCTGGCGGATCCGGCATTGTTGTTGGAAATCAAGGCAACCGCACGATTGTTCGAATAAAGACCGTAACGGCAAACCTAACGTTTTTGCGCAGCAACGGCGCGTACCGCGAATTTCATAAGCCGTTGGAATTTCGGGCATTCCATATGAGTGGTGGCCGGGCAATCCGCAACATGCCTGACTGCATCACGCAGCCGTTTGAGCCCACGGATCTGTTCATCAAGCGCATCGGCCCGACGATGCAACTCGGGCCGGGACAACTGGGCAGAGCCGTCTTTGGCAAACATGTTCTTAATGTCATCAAGGGAAAACCCGGCCAGTTTGCCCAGAGAAATCACCGCCAGCTGGGTCAAAACGGGTGTGTCAAACTGACGGCGCAGCCCGTGTCGCCCGACGGATTGGATCAATCCGATTTCTTCGTAATAGCGCAGAGCCGAAGGCGGTATTCCAGTCTGTTGCGAAAGTTCGCCGATATCCAGAAGTTTCATGGTTGACCTCAAGTTGACTTGAAGTGGCAAGTTAGAATTGAACTGTAGAAATGACAAGAGAAACCGCCATGCACACCGCTGACACCGATACCCGAAAAACCGTTCTTATTCTAATCACCCTTGCCGGCGCGACGCTCACCGCATCTTTGGGGATCAGCGTGGCATCGGTCTTGCTGCCCACTTTGACGCATAGCTTTTCAACGACGGTTTCGAATGTTCAATGGGTCGTACTTGCCTATCTTATGTCGGTCACTGTTTCCATCGCTTCTGCTGGGCGCCTTGGGGATCTTTATGGTGCGCGGGCGGTTCTGATTTCAGGCCTTGTGCTGTTTACCTTGGCTTCGATTTTTAGTGCCACTGCCCCGGATCTTCCTGCATTGATTTTCTGGCGGACATTGCAAGGCATCGGCGGTGCCATCATGATTGCACTTCCGATGTCGATTGCCCGAAACTACGTCGCGGCAGATCGATTTGGCACTGCCATGGGTCTGTTGGGCACCACCTCTGCAGCCGGTACTGCCTTGGGGCCATCACTGGGGGGTGCCTTGCTGGCCTGGGGTGATTGGCGGATCGCTTTTTGGCTGCTAGCCTGTTGCGCAGCTCTGACGCTTGTTTTGGCCTTTGTCGCAATCCCCCGCACCCAAGAAGCGGAAGGCGCATCGATCAAGAAGCTGGACCTGCCGGGAACCTTTGTTTTGATGATTGCCCTTGCGAGCTATGCCGTGGCAACAAGCGGTGGCGTGGTCGGTATTCCCGTGCCTACAGGGGTGCTAATTGCCGGTTCGCTGGCCGCAACCCTTCTCTTCGTTCTGATTGAAACCCGTGTGGCTTTTCCGCTGGTGCCCATGTCGTTGTTGCGTGACAAAAGGTCCAGCGCCGGGTTTCTAATGAACACTTTGATCAGCGCCATTATGATGTCGACTTTGGTTGTAGGGCCGTTTTTCTTGGCCTTTTCGCTGAAGCTTAGCGTTGTCCTTGTTGGTCTGGTGATGGCTGTCGGCCCCACGGTGGCCGCGTTGTCCGGGGTGCCGGCAGGGCGGTTGATCGACCGGTTTGGCCCCCAGCGCGTGATGGCCATCGGCATTGTGCAGATCATCTTTGCCTTGCTGTGCCTCGCCTATTTGCCGCGCTATTTCGGTGTTGGCGGCTATGTTGCCGCACTTTGTATTTTGACCCCGGCTTTCCAGATGTTTCTGACCGCCAATAACACGGCGGTTCTGGCCGACGCGGCACAGGATCAGCGCGGGCGGCTTTCGGGACTACTTGGCCTGTCGCGTAACATCGGGTTGATGAGCGGTGCATCGGCGATGTCTTCCCTGTTTGTCTTTGTGCTGGGCACGGGTGACGCCGCCCAAGCCCGCGCTGAAGATGTTGCTCATGCGTTTTCGATGACATTCGTAGCGGCGGCGGGTCTCGCGCTGGTGACCCTCATCTTGGCGATCTATAGCTTTGCTATGCGTGTAGATCAGTCTGCTGCCCCAGTCGCAGAGGGAAACTGATCATGTTTCGCAATGCGTGGTTTTGTCAGCGCGTTTGGGTCCGTTCTAATGGCATTGCCCGGCAAAATAGACATTGGTATCTAAATTAGATAACTATGTCAGAACATCTGGCCCCACCCAAGAGAGACCCGTTCAATGCCGCAAAGTATCTATCACCCATTCAAGGTTGAACAGTTCCTGTCCGAAATGGAACACGGCGTGACGTACAACTTTTCTGAAAGCGGTGTGCATCCGATGTCCCTTCAGGGCTTGGTTGATCTGGCAGAGATCGACATTGACAGGCTGATGAAAACCATGATCGATTACCCTCAGGTGAATGGGAAACAGGCCCTGCGGGATAAAATCGCCGCCTGCTATCCCGGTGCCACTGCGGATGGCGTGATGATCACCGTGGGGGCAACCGAAGCGAATACATTGGTTGCGGCCACTTTGCTGGAACCGGGCGACAATATTGTCTGTTTCCGCCCGACATATGAACAGCTCTCCGGCAATGCCCGCAATCGCGGCAATGAGGTGCGCTGGGTGAACCTGATCGAGGAAGAAGACTGGGCCATTGACGCAACGGCGCTGGAACAGGCGGTAGATGACAAGACCCGCATCATACATGTGGTGAACCCCAATAATCCAACAGGGCGGGTTTTGTCGGTGCAGGACCGTAGGCGAATTATCGCAGCGGCGGCGCGTGTTGGCGCATGGATCGTCGCGGATGAGGTTTATGCTGGCACAGAGCGTGAGGGTGATGTTGAAACTGCGTCTTTCTGGGGCAGCTATGACCGGGTGCTGATCGTGAATTCCATGTCAAAGGCCTATGGCTTGCCTGGGTTGCGTTTAGGATGGTTGGTGGGGCCAGAGGATATCATTGCACAAAGTTGGCGGCGGCATGAATACGCCTCTATTGCGGCTTCGATGCTGTCAATGGAACTGGCAGATCACGCGCTGGCGGAACCTGCACGATCCAAACTGAAAGCCCGCGCGCGCAGGCTGATCCGTACCGGCTTTGATGTATTGACCGAAGAATTGGCGCGCCATCAGGGTGTTTTTGATGTTGTCCCACCACAGGCATCTGCCATGTCCTTTGTCCGTTTCAATCTGCCTGTCACATCAGAAGAGTTCTCGATGCGTCTGCTGCGTGAAAAAGATCTGTTGGTGATACCCGGTTCAAGCTTTGGCGTTGAAGGCCATTTTCGTTTCAGTTCAGCCTTGCCAGAGGGCCATCTGCGGGCCGGTTTGGCGCGGCTGAATGCATTGACCCTCGAAATTCTTGAAGGGCGTTGAACCGTGAACACCCGCTGCACATTGCAGGCCAACGCAAGGGCATGGGCCGATGCAATCCCCTTGATCATGGGGGCGCGTGTTGAGGTCGTGATACATGATCTGGCAAACGAAACGATTGCTTACATCGCCAACCCCTATTCACGGCGCAAACCGGGTGATCCGTCAAACATGCAGGATATCGATTTTCGCCCGACCGATACGATCATTGGCCCATATGAAAAGGTCAATTGGGATGGGTCGATCATCCGCTCGATCAGCGTTGTGATGCGTAATGTTGACGGGGAGGCAGAGTTTGTTCTGTGCATCAACCACGATCAGGCGGATCTGCTTACATTGCAAAATGCAATAACTGGCCTGCTGCCTGCACGTCCCGCTCAGGGTCAGCCAGAGGCATTGTTTCGCAATGATTGGCATGACAGGCTGAACATCTTTGTCAGCGATTGGTGTGCCGAAAGATCCTTAAGGATTGACGGGTTGGATCGTGACAGGCGACGTGAACTTATTGCGGCGCTGGATGCCTCCGGTGGCTTGTCGCAACCCAACGCCGCCTCTTATGTCGCGCGTGTTCTGGGGGTCAGCCGTGCGACAATCTATAATGATCGCAAAGCCAATGCGGGATAGGCTGACTGGCACTGGTCCTTTCGATCAATGCCAAGGTGTTAAGCGAGGGCTCCCGGCAGGCAACAATTACGAGCCGAAGGGGGAAATCGTCGCCGACACGCTGTGGCCCAGGATTTCAGGCCTGTCGCAGCTTAGTCCAGCAATCGCCCCAACTCATCCTTGTAAGACCTCAGATTACTGAGCAATGCATCGGGATCGCCGACCTCTGGCCGGCTTGAAACCTGTGCTTCAAATTCATGTAACTTGGGCTGGGCGCGGGCGACCAATTGTTGACCCTGTTCCGTTGAAACAACAATCCGGCTGCGCCTGTCACCCTTGTTTTCTATCCGCGAGATGTGGCCGCATTCTTCTAGTCGGGCCAAGCCATTGCTGACATGGGATTTCTTGATTCCACTCTCTTCGCAAATGTCCTGTGCGCGGCAGGACTGCAATGAAACAACCGCCCGAAGGATGCGCCAATCCTGCCAGTTCAAACCGGTCTCTCGCAGAACTGCCTTTGAATACAGCATCATAATTTTCTGCGAGAGCGAATAAATCGCAGCAAAGATCATTTCGCCCGAGTTTAATCCGTTCGATTCATTTTCCATCTCGACCTCACCCATTTTCGCTCGCTTCCCTTGGTCGCGCATATACTTAGTTACATGGGTAACTTGACAACTTAGGGACGATACTGCACCCCTAGGTAAAGAGGCGTCAACAGTCTCTATCATCAAGGAGGAAAATATGCGCAAAATTTTACTAGGGGCCATTTGTGCCGGATCAATGGTGTTTGCCGCTGCAAGCGCGCATGCGGAAACCGTTATCAGGGTGTCACTGCAATTGCCCAAAACGCATTCTCTTGGTCAGAACTGGCTGGAGTTCCAATCCTTGATAGAAGAAAAGTCCGGCGGCGAGCTCAAGTTGCAACTGTTTGATTCTGCGCAACTTTTCAAAGACAAGGAAGTTCCGGAAGCGGTTGGTTCCGGCGCGATTGAAGCTGGCACCGCCTTTCTAGGGCGTTTTACGGGGGCCGTGCCTGCGGTTGATGTGGTCGCCATTCCATTTATTTTCGAGGACGAGGCGCATCTGCGCGCTGCCGTGGCATCTGGTTCAAAAATGCGCAGCGGGCTTGATGCCGAGATTTTGAAAGAAACCAATGTTAAGGTTCTGTGGTGGCAGGCCTTTGGGCGCAACATCTATCTGTCGAATGGAAATGCCATTCGCACGCCCGAGGATATGAAAAACCAAAAGGTCCGCACCTATGGCAAGGTACATGGTTGGACTGTTGAGGCACTTGGCGGTGCGCCGACGTTGATGTCAGGGTCAAAGCAGTTTCTGGCATATCAACAGGGGGCGGTTGATGTGGGCATGACCGGCGCATCTGCTGTGAAGTCACGCAAGCTCTATGAGGTTATGGATCACATGACCTTGTCCTACGACAGTGCAATTGAATTTGTGGCTGTAATGAACAATGATTTTTTCGAGGGTCTGTCGGCAGAGCATCAGGCGATCATCATGGAAGCGGCAGCCGTTGTTGAGGCAAAGCTGCGGGATGCGATTTATGATCAGGAAGCCGAGGCAATTGCCGAAGTCAGCCAGAAAATGACCGCTATCGAACTGACGGATGCGGAACGCGCTGAATGGGTCGCCGCCACCGCAGGTGTTATTGACCGCTTTGTCGCCGAAGCCGGGGATGCCGGTGTTGCAGCCGTAGAGGCCGTGCGCGCCGCCGCAAACTAAGCAAAGCCAATCTTAATCGCGGTCTCAGCAGGGGCCGCGATTTTTTGACCAGCGGGGGTGCAATGGCGTCGGTAGTACAGAAATTTGTCCAGTCGATGGACGCTGTTTCGGAAGTGACGGGCAAGATTGCCGCGTGGTTGTTTTTCGCCACCGGCATTATTGTGTGTTACGAGGTTTTCATGCGCTACGCCTTGAACTCCCCAACCATCTGGGTGGACGAGATCAGCCGTATTCTGCAAGTCTGGGCGACCTATCTTGCCATCGCTTTTGTGCTCAAAAGCAAGGCGCATATCGTCATTGACCTTGCTTTTCGCGATCCGAATTCCCTTGGTCGCAAGGTGGTCGACACATTTGCCCTGTCAGTGATCATTTTCTTTTGCTTGATCGTGGTGAAATACGGGATCGATATCTGGTGGAAATCAACGGTTTCCGGACATACGACCGATAGCTACCTTGCTGTGCCCAAGGTGTTTATCCAATCATCGATCTGGTTTGGCTTTGGCCAAATGGCGCTGCAAGCCGTCGCCGAAATTGTCAAAATCTGGACATGGAGTCCAGATGACCTCCTCAAGCAGACAAGGGTGCACTGACATGGAAACCATCCTTATTCTTGGCAGTCTGATTGGACTGCTGATTTTACGTGTTCCGGTGGCCTTTGCTATGGGTGCATTGGGGGCCGTTTTGTTGTGGATCAAGGGCTTCCCCCTGATCGCCGTGCCACAACGGTTGTTCGGCACCATGGACAGTTTTGAGTTGCTGGCCGTGCCGTTGTTCCTGTTGATGTCAAATGTGCTGCTGAAAGGCGGGGTGGGGCGCGATTTGTTTGCCAGTGTGCAAGCATGGGTTGGTCATTGGCCCGGCGGTCTGGGCGTCGCCACCATCATGAGCTGCACGTTGTTCTCAGCGATTTCAGGGTCATCCGTCGCTACGGCGGCAACCATTGGGACGGTCGCAATCCCCGAGATGAAACAGCGTGGCTATGACGAACCCTTTATCCTTGGGCAGCTGGCCGCTGGCGGTACCTTGGGCATTCTTATCCCGCCCTCGATCCCCTTGATCATCTACGGTGTCATTACCGAAACTTCGATTCCGACATTGTTTCTGGCGGGCATTGGGCCGGGCTTGTTGATGGCCAGTATTTTTGTTGTCTATGCAATGCTTTACAGCCGTTCAGGTGCTGCACCGGCGATGGCCAAAGCCAGTTGGTCAGAGCGTGCCAGAGCCACGTTTTACGCGTTGCCCACTGTGGTGCTGGCGGTTGCGATTATTGGCTCTATCTATGCGGGTATCGCGACCCCATCTGAAAGCGCCGGCGTTGGTTTTGTGATTGCGATCATTATGACCTTTGTGATGGGGCGGATAAACTGGGAGAAACTCAAACTGGCTGTTGAGGATTCACTCAAGACAACAGCGATGATTTTCATCATCGTTGCCGGGGCCAAAGTGTTTTCCTATGCGATAACCCTGTTTTTGATCCCGCAAACCATCAGCAACTATCTTATCCAGAACATTTCCGATCCGACCATGTTCATTCTGGCGGTGGGGTTGGTGCTTTTGGTGATTGGGTTTTTCCTGGAATCCTTGTCGATGATGCTGATCATGGTCCCGGTACTGTTTCCTGCGCTTCAGGCGATGAACATTGATCCCATCTGGTTTGGCATCTTCTTTGTTGTGCTGATCGAGGCAGCCTTGATCACGCCACCTGTAGGGTTGAACCTTTTTGTTATACAATCGGTCGGCAAAGCCCGGCTCGAAAGTGTGGTAAAAGGGGCTTGGCCGTTTGCATTGATGATGCTTGGCATGGCCATGTTGCTATGGGTCTGGCAGGATCTGGCGCTTTTCATACCTTACAAGTTGTTCTAATTGGCGAGCATCAATCCTATGCCGGTGCACAGGTATAGGCCGTTATGACAGGAAAGCGCATGAACCTCTCACCTCCCGACAAACTGCGGGCATTGCTTGCAAAAGACGAAATTATTGTGATGCCATGTTGCTTTGACCCTTTGTCGGCCAAGCTGATCGAGCAAGAGGGATTCCCGCTTTCCTTCATGTCAGGCTTTACCACATCCGCCGCTCGGTTGGGGATGCCCGACACGGGATTGATGTCTTATGGTGAAATTGTCGATCAGGGTCGCAACATCTGTAATGCTGTTGAGATTCCGGTCATCGGGGATGGTGACACCGGATATGGCAATGCCCTGAACATCAAACGCACTGTTCAGGGGTTTGCTCAGGCTGGATTTGCGGCCATCATGATTGAAGATCAGGTTGCCCCGAAACGATGTGGTCATACAGCCGGCAAAGCGGTGGTCGGTCGCGAAGAGGCATTTGAGCGCATCCGTGCCGCAACAGATGCCCGTGCTGAGGGCAGTGACATCCTGATCCTCGCCAGAACCGATGCGCGCCATGATCACGGCCTTGACGAAGCCATTGAACGCGCCCAGCGGTTTCATGAGCTGGGGGCTGACATCTTATTCATCGAAGCCCCGCGAGATCAGGATGAGATGCAGCAGATTTGCGAGGCATTGCCCGGCCCCAAGATGGCAAACCTGATCGAAGGTGGGCTAACACCTGTTCTATCGCCAGCAGACCTTCAGGAAATCGGGTTTAGCATTGCGGCCTATCCAATCACCTTGATGGCGGCAGCGATGAAAGCCATGACAGGTGCCTTGCAGGAACTCAAAACAGGCAAGGTGAACCCGGACCGTTTGATGCCCTTTGATGAGGTCAAGACACGCATCGGATTCGACGCCTATTTCGAAGCTGAAAAGCGGTATCAGGATCGCAAATGATCCGCTGCTTTACCAATACTGCGGATCAGTCTCATCTAGCTAAAACCCGCGCAGGAACTCTTGTGTAGTTCAGCCGCCTTGCAGCTTCCTGACACTCAGATGAAAGTCAGTCCTGTCGTTTGTTATTGGTTCGTTGGGTTCTTTTGCATCAATCGCACCAGCTCGGGCAGATAGGCCTCTTCTGCACCGCGTTCCACAATTTGAGATAAGGCACTATGGACGCCATCAGCGATAGTATGCTCTGCGCCTGCATCTGTTGACATCTGACGGTAATAGTCGAAATCCTTTAGTGCATTGCTGATGGTGAAGGGCAATGAATCGCTGTCGCCGTTCAGGATGAAGGGTGACAAACGATCCAAGGCAACGCTGCCCCCGCCACCTTCGGCAAGAACATCCACAAAAGACTGAGGGTCAATTCCGGCATCAGCAGATTGTGCAGCCGCTTCTGCAAGCAGAGACATAAACCCGACAGATACATAGTTGTGCAGCAGTTTAAGCCTGTGGCCCGCGCTGACAGCGCCGACATGTTTGACACTTTCGGTGAAGGAGGCAAGCAAGGGGCCAAGTTTATCAATGACCGCAGCATCCCCACCAAGAAGCAGATTCAGTTTACCCTCATGGGCAAATTTGGCCGTGCGTGTCATTGGCGCATCAATAAAATCACTGCCCGCGGCCTGAACAGCCTCTGCCATCCGTAACGTAGAGGCGGGCAGGGCAGTCGAACAATCAACCACAATGGACCCCTTGCGGAGCCCGGCAATCACCCCCTCCTCTCCGGTCAGAATGGCCTCGACCTGAGGGGTTCCTGTAACGCATAGGATGACGACATCGGAGGCGGTGGCCAGCTGTTGTAGATTGTCAAACGCTGTTGCCCCAAGTTCGACAAGTTCATCTACGGGGCGGTTGCCCGGATGATCGAAGTAGTTCAACGCAAAGCCGCCGCGCCGCATCACATTACGTGCGATACCGTGGCCCATCAGGCCGACACCAACAATTCCGATGTTCATCTGGGTAACCCCTTTTACTGTCATGTGTTCTTCAGCAGCCTGATGTGGCGGCATGCGGGGAGAAGAAGCCAATTTTACACATAGGCCGCATCAAATCCCAGATATCCATAATCGGAAGTGCGCAAGGCTGCAACTTAACGCTTTGTTTGGAAATTAAAAATTCCGGCGAACTGTCTGTTCTGTAATGTCTGGCCTTGTACAGGCGATTTTCATTGATAGGACTAACCTAGCGTTAAGTGGAGGCTACAATGACTTTATCCTTTGATTCCAGAAAAATGGCCGATGCACTTTATACGGGCCAATTCTGTCCCATGTTCATTGATGGTGCATTTGTCCCTGCCCAATCGGGAGAGGTGCTTGATGTTGTTGACCCTGCTTCGGGGCGCCAACTGGCGACTGTTCCGCGTGGTGGGGCGGCGGATGTTGATGTCGCTGTCGCTGCTGCACGGCGGGCTTTTGAGGGCGAATGGTCAAAGTTTACGCCTTATGACCGACAGGAAATACTGCTTCGCATTGCCGATTTAATGGAAAAAAACTGGGATATGCTCTGTGTGTCCGACACCGTCGATATGGGCCTGCCAATCACCCGTACTCTGGGCAACAAGCGCCGCGTGATCGGGATGCTGCGCTTTTACGCCGGGCAAGCAACAGCGTTGCATGGCGACTACATTGAAAACTCTGTGTCTCAATCAATGATTTCCTACACCACCCGCGAGCCAGTGGGTGTGGTGGGTGCGATCATTCCTTGGAACGCCCCAATCGCGGCGTCGATCTGGAAAATTGCACCGGCATTGGCGACGGGGTGTACGGTGGTGCTGAAACCTTCGGAAGATGCGCCGCTGACACCGCTTTTGATTGCGAAGCTAATGCAAGAGGCAGGTGTGCCGGATGGTGTGGTCAATGTGGTCACGGGAACCGGTGCTGAGGCCGGGGCAAGATTGGCGGCACATCCTGATGTGAACAAAGTGGTCTTCACCGGATCAACCGCGACCGGACAAACCATCGCGCGTGCAGGGGTGGACAATCTTAAACGGATCACGCTTGAGCTGGGCGGCAAATCCCCCATGATCATTTGCAAGGATGCAGATATCGCAAAAGCAATTCCGGTCGCTGCCATGGCAGTCTATGCGCATTCGGGCCAGATTTGCATCGCCGGGTCACGGTTGTTCGTTGCCCGTGAAATTCAGGACGAGTTTATTCAGGGGCTTTCCGAGTTTGCAAAATCGCTCAAGATCGGTCACGGGCTTGATGCTGATACCGACCTTGGCCCGCTGATCAACGCACAACAGACCAGCAAGGTCGAAGCCTATATCGCATCTGGCCAAGAGGAAGGTGCGCGTCTGATCACCGGCGGCGGGCGACCCTCAGGTGATCCTTATGACGGTGGAAACTTTCTGCGCCCGGCGATCTTTGCCGATGTTAGGGACGATATGAAAATCGCCCGCGAAGAGATATTTGGCCCGGTGGTTTCAGTGCTGCCGTTTGATACGCTGGATGAGGTCACTGCACGCGCCAATGCAACGCAATACGGTCTGGCGGCAGGCATCTTTACCCGCGACCTTGGCACAGCGCATAAAATGATCAAGAGGATCAAAGCAGGATCGGTCTGGGTTAACATGTACCATGCCATTGACCCAGCGGTGCCATTCGGAGGGCTGAAAATGTCAGGCTATGGCAAGGAAGGCGGGGTCGAGCATTTGCAAGCCTATCTGGACACCAAGGCGGTTTGGATTCAGACCGAGTGAGGGCGGTGCTTGCCTGATTGGGGCGGTAATGTGGACAGGTGCGATAACCCTGTCCACATTGCCATTTATTAGAACCCGCTGATTCTGGGCAGCCAAGTGCTGAGCGATGGCACGAAGGTCAGCAACATCAGCACCAGAAAATTCACCAGAAAGAAGGGTGGCATTTCACGTATCAATGCTGCGGGTCGTAAATTGACCGCTGAGGACACAACGAAAATCAAACTGCCCACAGGCGGGGTGGTCAGCCCCAGTGTCAGGTTCACGATCACAACAATCGCAAAATGATCCGGCGCGATACCCAAGGCATGGCTGATAGGGGCGAGGATCGGAACCAGTATCATCACGCCGGGCAGCGGGTCCATAAACAGTCCGAACAACAGCATCAGAACGTTGACAGCCAACAGAAACATGATCGGCGACAGCTCCCATGCGATGATGGTTTGCGCCAGGAACTGTGGCACGCCTTCGATGACCAGAACCCAGGCAAATGCCCGCGCGGCACCAAGGATGAGCAGGACCGCAGCGCTGATGAGGGCCGCGCGTAGGATAATGCCCGGCAGATCGCGCAGATGCAAAGCCCGATAGACAAACATCCCGCAGAACAAGGCGTAAAAAACGGCGATGACAGAGGCCTCTGTCGGGGTGAAAACACCACCGCGAATGCCCCCAACGATCAATACAATAAGCCCAAGCGCAGGCAGGGCCAGAGCGGTGTTACGCAGCATTTCCGCCCGGTTCGGACGGGGCGCATCACTGCGGTAGTTGCGCTTCCAACTGACATATCCATTAGCCGCAAAGGTGCCGCAGGCCAGCAAAAGACCTGGCACAACTCCCGCCATAAACAAGGATCCAACCGAGACTTCCTGATCTTGCAGCGCATAGATGATCATCACGATTGAGGGTGGAATAATCGGCCCGACCACGGCACTGGAAATGGTCAAGGCACCCGCATAGGAGCGATCGTAACCACCCTTTTCCATCATACGGATCATCATGGCCCCGGGACCGGCGGCATCCGCCAGGGCGGATCCCGAAATTCCCGCAAACATAGTGGACGATATGACATTGGCATAACCCAATCCGCCGCGCAGATGACCGACAAATTGCGAGGCAAAGCGCAGCAACGCATGTGTCACCGCCCCGCCAGTCATGATTTCCGCAGCAAGAATGAAAAACGGTACCGCCAGCAAGGGAAAGCTGTCCAAGCCCGAAAACATTTCTTTGACGACAACAATCTGAGGATAGCTGCTGCCCAGCTCAATGGCGATGAAAACAGAGATTGCCATGGCAAAAGCGACAGGCAGGCCAAGAACCATCAAGACGAACAGGGAAAGAAATAAAATCTCAGCCATTACTTGCCCCCGGAAAGGCATCGGCTTCGCCATTTTCTTGTTTGTAGTGGCCCGCCAGAATGAACGGTTTTGCAATCAACAACAGATGGATAATGAGCAGGCAGAAACCAACGGGCATTGCAGCATAGATATACCGAAACGACAGGCGCAGCGCCGGGGTTTTCTGAAAACTGGTGCGTTCCATATATTGGAGCCCGACATATACCATAAAGGCGAAAAACATCAGGAGCACACCGACAATCGCGGCCCGCAGTATCTGCTGGCGTTTCTGGTGCATTACATCATGAAGGTTCGTAATTGCGACATGCCCCCCTTGTCTGAGCGCCAACCCGGCCCCCAGAAATGTCATCCAGATCATCAAATATCTTGCGGCTTCATCCGCCCAGGGCAGGGAGTGATTGGTTGTGTAGCGCAGTGCCACATTGGCACCGACAATCAGCGTCATTGAAGAGAGCGCCGCAATCACAACCGCCGCGTTGAGCGACACGAATATTTTTTCAAGCTTTCGCAAGCTGCTCCCCCCAATAGAAAGCGGCCGGAATTCGGAATTCCAGCCGCTTTGGCATCGCTTTTCAGCTTACTCTGTCGCTGAAATTTTCTCGATCAGGTCTTTGCCATAGGTTTCGTAGTAACCTTCATATGCGCTTTCAATTGACGCGCGGAAAGCTGCCTTTTGATCGGTGGACAGTTCGTTCACTTCCATGCCGCGTTCTCTCAAGGTTTCAGCACCGCTTTTCTCAACATTGTCAACATATTGGCGCATCGCAGCGACGGCTTCGGTTGCACCGTTTTCGAAGGCGGTCTTGTCTTCATCGGACAGGCCTTCCCAGAAAGGTTTGGACACCAACAGCATGGCGGGTGAATAAACGTGACCGGACAAGGTCAGATATTTTTGAACTTCGTCCAGCTTCACAGAAACAATTACGGAAAGGGGATTTTCCTGACCGTCAATTGTCCCTTGCTGCAACGCGCCAATCACCTCGGGCCAAGCCATCGGTGTCGGGGCAGCACCCGCGGCATTAAAAGCGGCAAGGTGGACAGGGTTTTCCATGGTCCGCAATTTCAGACCTGCAAGATCCTCGGGTTTTTCGACTGCATTGCGGTTGTTTGTGATGTGGCGGAAACCCTGTTCCCCCCAGGCAATCGCAACCAATCCTGCGCTGTCGAATTCGGAAAGAATGCCCTTGCCGATAGGGCCGTCAAGCACGTTTCGCGCATGATCAAGACTACGAAACAGGAACGGGATATCCGTAACACCTGTCGCCGGAACAAAGTTGCTCAGCGTGCCGGTGGACACAATGGTGGCCTCCACAGTACCCAATTGCAGCCCTTCAACAACTTCACGCTCACCGCCCAAACCAGAAGAGGGGAAGTGACGGAAAGTGAATTTTCCTTCTGTCTGTGCTTCAACCACTTCCTGCCATTTTTGGGCAGCCACACCATAGTGCGAGTCTGGTGCGAGAGCATAGCCGATTTTGACTTCTGTCTCGGCAATCACCGCGCTGCTAACAAGGGTGGCAATGGTTGCGATCAACCCGGTCTGGAGCATTTTGTCAAAAATCATTTCACTTCCTTCTAGAAATTCGCGTTAACTGTCGGAATTGCTATCTCGCGGTTTTCAGTTTGGCAATGGGGCTCGCTTGGTTGTTTTCCTTGCCATGAAAACCCGAGCTTCGGCGGCCTGAAACGCTGGTTGGCACGATCCATCACGCTCTTCACGAAATTTTACCCTATCGTTTTTGGTGATCGCCGGGACGAGGTGTCTCTACAGGAATCTAGCACACCCTCAGGTTGCTGCCCACATCCTACCTCTACCACCTATACGCGGCTTTTAGTGTTCCACCTCAGCGCAATATTACCATCCAACCCTAAGCAGGGCGGCGTTGATGGGGTCCTTTTCGGCGTCCAAACCAATCGACGGTATCACCGCAGGGCCATTTTTTCGCGTAATGCACTTTTGTATTGATTGGCTATCAAAAGTAACATACTTCATTTAGGGAGCACTGACCGGAGGATCATCACATGCCGACGAACGTGGCCCTGACAGGGCTTGCCAACGACTTGGCTGAACGAGAGGCCGCAGGACGCCCGGTGCGGATTGGCCTGCTCGGAGCGGGTGAAATGGGCACCGATATTGTCACGCGTGTCGCACATATGCGTGGTATCGAGGTCGGTGCGATTTGCGAACTAAACCTCCCGGCTGCGGAAGCTGCCGTCGACATCGCCCACCGTGAAACTGGTCACAGCCGGGTGGTGCGCAGTGCGGATGCGCTTGGGCGGGCCATGGATGACGGCAAAACCGCAATCACTGACAATGCTTCCTTCTTACTCGAGTCAGGTCAGATTGATGTCATTGTCGATGCGACGGGCATTCCTGCCGTCGGGGCGGAAATTGGACTTTCTGCAATGGAGCACGGCAAGCACCTTGTGATGATGAATGTCGAGGCCGATGTCACGATTGGGGCCTATCTGCGCGCGGAGGCCGCACGGCTTGGTGTGGTCTACTCACTAGGTGCCGGTGACGAACCCTCTTCCTGTATGGAGTTGATCGAGTTTGTCAGCGCTATGGGCCATCGTATTGTTTCGGCAGGAAAAGGCAAAAACAACCCTCTGAACATTGAGGCAACACCAGCAGAATATGAGGCAGAGGCAGTGCGGCGCCACATGAATCCGCGTATGCTTGTTGAATTTGTCGACGGGTCCAAGACCATGGTCGAAATGGCCGCCATTGCAAATGCTACTGGCCTAATTCCAGACAAGCCCGGCATGCACGGCCCTGCTTGCACACGCGAAGACCTGTCCAAGGTGCTGGTGCCGGAGAAAGATGGCGGCATTCTCAGCTCTGGTGAGGGGCGTGTTGATTTTACCGTGGGCAAGGGTGTCGCGCCGGGTGTCTTTGTGGTGGCAGAGATGGACCATCCGCGCATTCGCGAACGGATGGAAGACTTGAAGATGGGTGAAGGTCCGTATTTCACCTTCTTTCGACCGTTTCACCTGACATCGCTAGAGGTCCCGCTGACCTGTGCGCGTGCGGTTCTGTATGGAAAGGCCGACATGGTCCCGATGCCAAGACCCGTTGCCGAAGTCTGTGCTGTGGCCAAAAAGGATATGCAGCCTGGCGAAATTCTCGATCAGATTGGCGAGTATAGCTATCGCGCATGGATCATGACCACGGGTGAAGCTGAGGCAAGCCGTGCGATCCCTTGCGGTATGCTTGAAGGCAGCAAGGTCACCGCGTCAATTCGCAAGGGTGATCTGATCACCTATCATAATGCCGCTCTCCCGGAGGGGAGCCGGATCGCCGCATTGCGCGCCCGTCAGGACGCCATGCTGGCCAAGATCTGAGGTTCTTCGACATGACTGACACCGACAACAAGCCCTTCGCCCTGCGCAAATATACCGCAGAGGAGTTGAAGAGCGCGCTTTACAAAATGCACCTTATTCGGCTGTTTGAGGAAGGTGCCGAGGACAGCTATACACGCGGCCTGATCCACGGAACGATGCACCTCTCAATCGGGCAGGAAGCCTCTGCCGTGGCAAGTTGCATGCCCTTGAGCGACAGTGACTACATCACATCCACGCACCGTGGCCACGGACACTGCATTGGCAAAGGCGCTGATGTGAAACGGATGTTTGCAGAGTTCTTCGGCAAGGAAGATGGCTATTGTCACGGGCGTGGCGGCTCCATGCACATCGCTGATGTCTCCAAAGGCAATCTCGGCGCAAATGGGATTGTGGGCGGCGGTCTGCCGATTGCCACCGGGGCGGCGCTGACGGCCAAGCGGCTCAAAACCGGCGCCGTTGCGGTCTGTTTTTTCGGGGATGGTGCCAATAATGAAGGCGCATTCCACGAGGCGCTGAATATGGCCTCCATCTGGAAGCTCCCAGTTGTCTACATCTGCGAAAACAACCGCTACGGCATGTCGACTTCAACCGAACGGTCAACTGCAGTGCCGAATATCGCGGATCGCGCTGTCGCTTATGCCATGCCCGGCGTCACGGTTGACGGAAATGATTTCTCTGCCGTGGCAGAGGCGGTCGAGACTGCGGTGCAACATGCGCGTGATGGGCATGGTCCAAGCCTTGTAGAAAACCTTACCTATCGTTGGCGGGGCCACTCAAAATCCGATCGAAATCGCTATCGCACCAAGGACGAGATCGAAAGCTGGGTTGAAAAGGACCCGATCAAACGCTTCCGCGCTCAGTTGATTGAACATGACGTTCTTTCCGAAAGCGAAGCTGATGCCATCGCTGAGGCGGCACATCGCGAAGTGCAGGACGGTATCGCCTTTGCGCAGGCCAGCCCGGCCCCCTCTACCCATGAGGTGACGCGATATGTTTATGGGGAGGCACAGGCATGAACGCACAGACATCCGATCTAACCACACGGGAAATGAGCTATGCAGAAGCGCTCAGAGACGCGATGGAAATTGCATTGGAGCGCGACGAACGTGTGATCCTCATGGGCGAGGATATCGGGGTTTACGGCGGCGCCTTTCAGGTGACCGGTGACTTGGTCCATCGCTTTGGGGAAGACCGGGTCATTGATACGCCGATCTCGGAACTTGGCGGGGCAGGGGTCGCCGTTGGGGCGGCCTTGACCGGGTTGCGTCCAATCTTCGAGTTTCAATTTTCAGATTTCGCCATGCTGGCCATGGAGCAAATCGCCAATCAGGCGGCCAAGCTACGTTATATGCTGGGGGGCGAGGCTTCCGTTCCTTTGGTCATACGCATGCCTGCGGGTTCAGGTACGGGCGCTGCCGCGCAGCACAGCCAAAGCCTAGAAGCCTGGTTTGGTCATGTGCCGGGACTTAAAGTTGTTCAACCTACCACGCCCGCAGATGCAAAGGGCATGTTGCTGGCCGCTGTAGAAGACCCCGACCCGGTGATCATTTTTGAGCACAAGTTGCTTTACAAGATGAAAGCCGAGGTGCCCGAAGGGTATTATACCGTGCCGCTCGACAAGGCAGAGGTGCGCCGAACCGGGGAGGACGTCACAATTGTAGCCTCTGGCGGTATGGTTCCGCGCGCGTTGGAGGCTGCCGAAGCAGCGGCGGCGCAGGGCCATTCTGCTGAAGTTATTGACCTTCGCTCAATCCGCCCGATTGACCGGGAGACCATCCTGTCTAGCGTGCGCAAGACCGGCCGGCTGATCTGCGTCTATGAAGGGGTACGCACAATGGGTGTCGGTGCTGAGATCTCTGCCATGGTGGCTGAATCCGACGCTTTTGATTTTCTTGATGCGCCAATCCTGCGGCTTGGCGGCGCGGAAGCCCCGATCCCTTACAACCCGGACCTTGAGCGCGCCGCGGTACCACAGACCGCCGATATAGAGCATGCCATTAGCCGTTTGATGCGACGCGAGGTTTAGACCGTGGCAACAGAAGTCATTATGCCCAAGGTCGACATGGATATGGAGACCGGCAAAATCTCTGTCTGGCATGTCGCCGAAGGCGAGACCGTCACAAAGGGTGCTGCATTATTTGATATCGAAACAGACAAGGCCGCGATGGAGGTGGAGGCTCCAGCAACTGGCACATTGCACCATATCATTGCGCAGATTGACGATGTCATCGCGGTGGGCCGCCCTTTGGCCTGGATCTATGCAGAGGGGGAAGAAGTGCCCGATGCGCCGCCTGCGTCCCCGCCAACACCATCAGCAGTGCCGGCACCTGCGCCAAACAACACCACGCCCGAAAGCGCACCCTTGCCTATTTCAGAGGCACCAGCGGCCGCATCTGCCGGTGACCAGATCCGGGCCACGCCCGCAGCGCGCAGGATTGCACGAGAACAAGGTTTGGACCTTGCCACGATACAGGGAACCGGTCCACGTAACCGTATCCAGCGCGACGACATTGAAACGGACTGCATCACCCAAGTGGATGCTGCTGTTACGTCATGGTCCCCACAAGCAGGTCCGCTTGCGGTGACACGGACAGGCACAGGAATAGATGCGCCGATTGTGCTGATCCACGGCTATGCCGCAGATGCGATGGGATGGCGCCCACTGGAGCAAGCCCTGCGCGGCACCGGACGGGAGTTTATTCGGATCGAACTGCCAAGCCACGGCAATTCGCCACGGCGATACATCAGTGACTTCGCGACCCTCGCCCGCATGCTGGTTGATGCCTTTGATGCGCTCGCGCTTGATCAGGCCCATGTCATCGGTCATTCGCTGGGCGGTGCCCTGGCCGCTGCATTGACCGATATTCGTTCCCGCCGCATCGCAACCCTTGGGTTGATCGCACCTGCGGGATTGGGGGCGGAAATCGATGGCGATACGCTTCTTGGCATCGCGCGCGCCTCTCGTACAGAAAGCCTTGCACCGTGGCTCAAACGGCTTGCGGCCACCGATGGGGCGATTAGCGAGGATTTTGCCAAGGCCGCTATGAAGGCGCGGTCAGACCCGGAACAACGTGCTGCCCAACTCGATCTGGCAAAGACGCTTTTCCCGGATGGCACACAAACATTTGATATCCGTCCCGCGCTCACACGGGTCGAGGTGCCGCTATCGGTGATTTGGGGCCGAGGTGATCGCATTTTACCTTGGCGTCAGGCGTTTCAACTGCCGGGGCATGCTGCGTTGCATCTTCTGCCGGATGTAGGGCATATTCCGCATATCGAACAACCCGAGACGGTTGCAAAACTGCTGATCCGGCTATTCAAACAGGCGGAGATCTGAAGGAGGCAGACGACCCTATGAGCGCTTCTCCCCGTAACGGAGCTTCTTCTCCTGCTGTCGCAACTCCAACTGGGCGGAACGTAAACAGCGAACGGCTGCGCGCGCGGGCGGTGTGGTTGTACTATGCTGAGGGAATGAAGCAGAGCGAAATTGCCGAGGCGCTTGGAACCACGCGCGTCACTATTGTGCGCTTGCTGGCAGATGCCCGCAGGCGCAACGAGGTGCGCATCACCATTTCGTCCTCCATGGCAGAGCTTGCCGGGCTGGAAGTGCAGCTTTCACAGCGCTACGGAATTCAGGATGTCGTTGTCTGTCCCTCAAACGAAGCCGTCCCAGACCCGACCCAATCCATCGCGGCCTCTGCCGGTGCCTATGTAAGTGGGATGATGCAACCCGGTATGTCGATTGGTGTCGGATGGGGGAAAACCCTTCATTCGATGTTGCAATTCATCGAAAGCCAGACCCTGAGCGATCTGAGTGTGGTGTCCCTGCTTGGCGGGTTTTCGCACGTCCGGCATTTTAACCCGGCGGATTTCGCCTGGCGTTTTGCGGAGCTGTTCCAAGGGGAAGGGTATCTTGTCCCCGCGCCAGCGCTTGTTGATAGCCCGGAAACAAGGCGCGCATTAATCGAACGCTGCGGGATTGGTGAGGTTTTTGCTAAAGCCCACAATCTTGATATGGTGTTGTTGTCGGTAGGCGGAATTGCTCAGGGGGCAACCTCTTTTCAAACCGGTTATCTGACCGATGCCGAACGTGAGGATCTTAAAGCCGCCGGTGCAGCGGGGGATTTATTATATAATTTCATCGATGTCGACGGGTGTTTGATCGACCATCCGGTGAACGACCGCACCATCTCGGTAAGTCTGGAACAGCTTGCAAATGCGAAGGCGCGGATCATCGTGTCCGGTGGCCCTGAAAAGGTCGACGTGCTGCATGGTGCAATTGCAGCCATTCGCCCTTCTGCTCTGGTGACGGATGACGCCAGTGCCAGAACTCTTCTGGCGATGTAACAGTGCCAATTTGCTGTCGGGAGCGCGATACAATACTTGACCGAAACCCCGAATAGGAACATTAGTATGGTAGCGAAACGATTGTTCAGCACCCTCTAAAACAGAAACTAATGAGAGTTCGATGATTTCGGGAACCCTGCCTATCAAAGACCTTCTGCGTGGGCTGCGCTCTGGCATGACGGCGGGGCGGGTTGCCATTGATCCCTTGAGCCGGGATTTCCCCGGACCTCTACGTGATGTTGTGGACGGTCTGGATGTCATTGCCACACGGCTTGAGGCGACAACATCACGTTTGGCCCATAGTATTCTGGATGATGGAGCAACATCACGGAAAGGGTACGGCTGGACCTTGCAAACGCTGGCAATGCATCCGAACGGCGCGACAATCTTTGCGCAATTGGCCTACGGTGCCCTTGGTGCTGCATATTCACGATTTGCGCAACAACCCGCGCTGGTGAGCGAAACCCTCGCCGCGCAGGCGTTTCAGGCCGCGATGAGTGCAACATCTGCGAATCGAAGCGCGCTGCCTGCTGAACTTCTTCGTCAACTGATAAGCACCGAAGTCATTCGTTCGGTGCCTTTGGCGACTCTTTCACATCAGAAAGACGATTCCGCCATACTTGCCTATACCGCTTTTGTGATCCTGCTCTGTGTGGAGCGCGACTCCGAGAGTGAAGAAACTGATCTGCTTGATCTATGTTGCGACACTGCGCCGCTGATAGCGCGGAAATTCCGTTTTGACCCTGATGAACGTTCCGCTTTGCGTGCCGCGATCGCGGATTGCGCGCGCTTGATTTGAGAGGTTCCTGCCATGACGCTTCCTGCCCCTGAACTCCTCCTGACGCCGAACACGCAAGTCAGACGTGCGGTTCGCAGGTTGCGCTGGTTTCGCCGTGCTTTTCTTGAACAGGTGGCGGTTATCTCCGAAGATTGCGGCATTCCCTTTGACGTCGATACCATTCGGCTGGCGGATGCCTTCCTTGAATGGAGCGCCGCCTTCGAGCGTAAGAAACCAACATCCCGCGCGGACAAGCGCCGCTATGTTGATCATGTTTCCGGGTTGATGCTTGAGCAATTGCTGCGAAAGGCCCCTCTATCGGCCAGATGCGGGGACAAGGCCCCAAACGATGCGACCCCTGCCCAATTCTGGCCAGAAGGCTATGCCTGCGTGGTCTTCTGTCTGAACGTGCGTGCGGCTGTGCTGGCGCAAGATTTCGGAGAGCAGGTTGAAGATGCGCCCCAGATGGAGAGCCTGCGCGATTGGATGAGCTTTCGTGAAAACGTGGCGGAAACACCGGAAAACGCGATCAGTTTCCTTCAACATTTCGCGGGACTAAAGCCGGACTGGCAATTTCCCAGCCTGTTTCAACCATCGCCCCGTCAATCACCGCCACAACTGACATTGGTTCACGCACCCAGCCCGCCTGTTCTGCAAACATTGCCTGCAGATCTTTCACTGGTCGTTTTCGATTTGAATGCGATTTCCAATAGCCGAGCACTGGTGGCTCAGGCATTGGCACATGTGCTGGGGCGCTACGGCTACACCCTGTCGGATGAATTGATCGATCAACCGCTTGCCGCAGCGATGACATTTGTCGCATTGCGAAGTGGGAAGCTATGCCCGGGCAGTTTTACTGAATATTTCCGCAATGCCATGTCCGAAATATTTGCTGCTCAACTTCAACTATCCCCGTTAGCCCAAGGTGTTTTGGCCGAGCTTTCAAGTAAAGGCGTGAAACTTCGCATTGCTGTAGACGATAGCAAAATATCTGTATCCGAGGTCGCAAACTTGCTTTCGCCAGATGGGCATATCGGCTTCTATGAAGCGCCAGAGCCTGAAGGGCGTATTGCATCCGGCAAGGCCAGGCTCTGGGTCGGCACCGATGCCCCGCGGCTTCAATCCGCGCGCAAAAACGGGTTTCAAACACTCGGGATTGCAGATCAGGACGGGCGTAAGCCGGAATATTCGGACCAGTCCATTCTGTCCCTGACGGAATTCCCGGAACTTCCCCGCTAGTTAGTGGAAAGGTAGGTATTTTTCAATCGCGCGAAACAACTCGCGATCCCGCTTTAATGGGCTGAATTGAATTCATAAGCCAACTCAACCGGTGTGAAGTATCAGTCAGGGATTTACGGTCGATACCCCTGATGAACCCAGGCTATTCTAAAAGCTTACTTGCGGTTTCTGTATCGGTAACAAGTATTTCAGTTGTCACGGCCTTCAACGCAGCATGGATTGCTTCGACCTTGTGCCGCCCGCCCGCCGCCAGAACAACACGTGGAATGGCTGAAACTTCCGTTGGCGTAAGTGCCATGATCCGCGAATTGATTTCATGATCAACCAGTTGTCCGTCGGCATCGATGAAATAGCACAATATATTTGCAACAGCATTCTGCGCACGCAGTTCTTCTGCGGTTGTTGCAGGCACGATACCGTAGTTGAACACAGTGGCAGTGGGTGCAATTTCTCCAACTGTCAAAAGCGCAAGGTCGGCCTTCTTTGCGCGTGCCCGCACTTCACCCAATAGCGGCTGGTCCCAAAGCCTTTGGCAGAGTTCGGCGCTATCGACCAGAACGGGTGCTGTGATCTGATAGCTGTCCACACCAAGTCGGGTGGCCATGCTGGAAGCAACAATTGATGGGTTGATCCATTGCGAGTGGGGCAGGGACCCGACAAGCCCGACAACAGTTGCATCATTCAATTCGCGCCGGTGCATGAAGCTGAGACTTGAGTGAAGCGTCGCGCCACCGCCGACAGCGAGGGTCATACCGTCAGTCATATTTGTGTTCAGGAAATTTGCGACAGCATGACCAATATAACGTTCCGTGTGCCGCGGATCGCGGGGCGTGGGTACAACAATCGCACTTTTGAGGCCCCATCGGTCCTCCAATTGGCGTTCAAGGGCGATTTGTTCCGAAGAGGCCGCATTGATTGTCGTGACAATGACATTTCGCTCTATGCTGGCGGCGAGCGACCGCACAACCTTGATACGGCTGACTTGTAACTCTTGCGCAATCGCTTCCTGTGTCATGCCTTCGACATGATACTGCCACGCAATTTTTACATCCAAGTCTGATGATGTCAGCGGGCCACGGGGGTCCCTGATTCGTGATGTCATCGTCGCCGGCCCCTTTGTCACGTCTGCCATGTCTTAATCTGTGCAGCAAAAAGTCTATAGGCTTCATTCCCAAATTCCCCACTTTTTGCAGAATTCGATCATTTGTAATTGACTAGTATCAAATGTTCGTGCTTCATCTTGCTTGTCTCACTTAGACCCAAGAGGCAAAAAGGGCGGCAATGTGCTGCCGACGACAGTTGGAGGAATACCGAATGACTGAAGACTTCAAACCGAAGACAGTACTTCTCGCGAGCACAATTATTGCCACGATGGCTTTTTCCAGTGCCGCTTTCGCCGAGAAGCTTGTTCTTTATACGTCGCAACCCGATGCTGATGCCGCTGCGACCGTCGCAGCATTCGAAGCGCAGAACCCCGACGCTGATGTCGAAGTGTTCCGCTCTGGCACCAGCGATCTGCTCAGCAAGCTGGCTGCTGAGTTCGCCGCCGGTAGCCCACAGCCGGATGTATTGTTGATTGCGGATGCCGTCAGCATGGAAGGTCTCAAGGCCGACGACCGCCTGATGGCCTATGCCGATGCCAACACCGAAGGTTTTGATCCCAACGCAATCGACCCCGATAAATTCTATTTCGGCAGCAAGCTGATCACCACCGGAATTGCCTACAACACGGGCGCAAGCGAGCAGCCGGAGCATTGGTCCGATCTCACCGGTGACGCTTATAAAAACCTCGTCGTCATGCCGAGCCCGCTTTACTCCGGGGCCGCGGCTTTTCTGCTTTCAACCTTTGCAGAGCGTGAAGATCTGGGGTGGCAGTATTTCGAGGACATGCAGGCAAACGGTCTTTCCGCCGTACGTGGCAACGGCTCTGTATTGAAATCTGTGGCCACTGGTGAGAATGCCTATGGTATCCTTGTTGACTTCCTGGCCATGAACGCGATCAAAGATGGATCCCCGATCAAATTCGTCTTCCCCGAGGAAGGGGTGACAGCGGTAACCGAGCCAGTGGCCATCATGGCGACGGCTTCGAATGTCGAAGGGGCCAAGAAGTTCGTCGATTTTATTCTGTCTGATGAAGGGCAAAAACTTGCGCTTAGCCAAGGCTACCTGCCCGCAAAGGCCAGCGTCGGTACCCCTGACTGGATGCCTGAAGGTGTCGAGGTCAAGGTGATGGATGCCAATGTTGGCGAGATTGTCACAAAGATCGATGACAACAAAAAGCGTTTCTCAACGCTGTTTGGCGGATAAGGCACGACAATGCATCTGTCTGTAAGGGGCGGTCGGGGCCAGTCAATGGCCCTGACAACGATGATCTTTGCCATCATCGCATTGTTTTCCCTCCTCCCCATGATCCGGCTTCTGCAAGAAGTCATTCTGCCCGGCGGCACGTTTTCAACGGAAGCGATCCGATCCGGTCTTGGCGACCCGGTTGTGTGGCGTGCGACGTGGAACACAATCGTGGTCGGGGTCGGTGGCACCGTTGTAGCTGTCCTTTTGGGTGTGGTTGTTTCAATCATCGTCACGCTGACCAACATTCGGATGACACAGACGTTGATCCTCTTCTTCGTCACCCCTTTGATGATCGCACCACAGGTAACAGCGCTTGCCTGGTTGCAACTATTCGGTCCTTCCAGCGCCTTTCTCAACGCTTTCGGTTTGGCCCCGCCACTGGGCACCCCAAACCCCTTGTATTCCGCCGGTGGCATCATTGCGCTTCTGGGGATACAATATGCGCCGCTGGTTTTTCTTATTCTGCGTGCTGGCCTGCGAAAGTTGCCGCGAGAACTGGTTGAGGCGGCACAGGCCGGTGGGGCAGGGCCTTTTCGCGTCATTGGCACCATCGTTTTGCCGCTTATGACCCCCTCAATCGTAGGGGCGGCTGCCCTGACTTTCGTGTCATGTGTCGGCAACTTCGGCATCCCCGCGTTTCTCGGTATCCCGGCCAACTATCTGGTTCTGCCAACCTTGATCTTTCAACGCCTTGCAGGTGGTGGACCGGCTGTGCTGTCCGAGGTGGCCTACCTTTCAGCGCTCATTGGCGTGCTGGCCATGGCAGGTATCGTGCTGCAGGATTACATCAGCCGCCGACGCGACTTCCGCATCACCACAACTTCGCTTCCGATTGACCGCTACAATCTCGGCATCTGGCGGATCCCGATGGAAGCGATGATGTGGCTGCTCATTGCTGTGATCTTGGTTTTGCCGATGTGCGGGTTGATCCTTACCTCTTTGGTACGGGGCTACGGTGTTGTTCTAAGCGCGGATACCGTGACGCTTGAGAACTATCGTTTCATCCTGTTTGAACACACCGCCGCCAGACGGGCCTTCGTAAACAGCCTTATGTTGTCAGTCACCGCAGCTGTCTTTGCCGTCTTTGTCGCGGTGCCTGTTGGTTATTTGATCGCCTGGGGCAAGCAGAAGTGGATCAAATGGCTGAACTTCGCAATCGAGCTGCCCTATGCGCTGCCCGGTGTGGTCTTGGCAATTGCATCGCTTTTACTGTTTCTGAAACCAATTCCGGTCATTGGTATCCAGATTTACAACACGGTCTGGATTATCCTGTTTGCCTATTTGGCACGGTTTCTGGTGCTGGCAATCCGCCCTACCGTCAACGGCTACGCCCAGCTTGACCGTACCTTGGAAGAGGCCGCAGAAATTGCCGGAGCAAGTCTCTTCATGCGGTTGCGCACCATTATCTTCCCATTGGTGGCACCCGCAGCGATGGCCGGCGGCCTGTTGATCTTCATGACCGCGTTAAGCGAACTGACCGTTTCTGCGCTGCTCTGGTCGTCGGGCTCTGAAACGATTGGTGTCGTTATCTTCTCGTTCGAGCAAGGCGGGGATTCCAAATACGCCTCTGCTCTCTCCGCGGTGATCGTTGCGGTCACCTTCCTCATTATGCTGGGTGTAAACACCTTTGCACATAAACTTCCAGACGGAGTGCTGCCATGGCGGGACTAACAATTCGAAACCTGTCCAAAGTCTTTGGCGAGTTCGAGGCACTGAAAAATGTGTCAATTACAGTAAATTCAGGAGAGTTTCTGGCTGTGCTCGGCCCCTCTGGCTGCGGCAAAACCACCCTTCTGCGGATGATAGCCGGGTTTGAAAATGTGAATGCCGGCGAAATCGACATCGCAGGCCAGCTCGTATCCCAGCCCGGCAAAGAGGTCCCGCCAAATGAACGGCGCATCGGGATTGTGTTTCAGAACTACGCGCTCTGGCCGCATATGACCGTGGCCGAGAACATCGGATATTCCCTTCGGGTGGCGAAGGTCGAAGCCTCTGAAGCCAAACGCAGGGTCGATGAGGCTCTTGCTCTGGTTAATCTGGACGGCATGGGAGATCGTGCCCCCGCCAACCTTTCAGGTGGGCAACGTCAACGCGTTGCGCTTGCGCGCTGCCTTGTGGCAGAACCCAAACTGGTTCTGTTTGACGAACCGCTGGCAAACCTTGATGTGCATCTGCGCGCATCCATGGAAGACGAGTTTGCCGCCTTCCACGAACGCACCGGAACAACGATTGTTTACATCACGCACGATCAGGCCGAAGCCATGGCGCTGGCGGACCGTATTGCGGTGATGGATCATGGTGTGCTGATGCAACTTGATACGCCGGAAACCATCTATCACCGCCCAGCGAACGAGATGGTCGCGTCCTTCATCTCTCAGGGCATGGTGATGCCCGTGACTGTGAACAGTAAAGAGGCTGACGGCCATTGCGATGCAACCTTGCTTGGTCAGCCAATCCGGCTGAACTGTTCCGCCGGGGACGGGCCGCGGCAAGGGGCAAAGGTTTGCTGCCGTGCAGAACATGTGCGTGTTGCCGAACCTGACGGCGAAGGTATCGATGGGTACATCAAACGGGTCGTTTACCAAGGCGGCGCTGCCCGTATTGAGTTCGTACCGGATGCCGAAAAAGAAACCTCCATCCAATTTGACCAACCGGACCCACAGCCCTTTGTGACTGGGGATCGCGCACGGATTCAACTGACCGGTGGATGGTTGATCCCTGCACAAAGTGCGACCTGATGCAAAGACTACACCTACAGGGCGGCTTTGGAGAAAAGGGCCGCACCAGCGTTCTGATCGATGATGGTGAAAGCCGCGTGATGTTGGATGCAGGCATCAAAGTTGGGGCGGCACCCAAGGACTATCACCCTCAACTTGCCTGCGCTGCCAGTGAGATCGACGCGCTTTTCATCACCCATGCCCACGAGGATCACATTGGCGCACTCTGCTGGTTGATCGGCCAAGGCTTTACCGGGCCGGTTTTCATGACGCCCACCACGCGTGCTGAAATGAACGCCACCCTTGATCAATATGCCCATGTTTCTGACCTTGCCCGTTTTCCATCCTCAAACGCCATGATTGAGCTTTTTTTGCCGGGTGACACACTTTCCTTTGCAAAGCAAAAGATCAAAACCGGTCATACCGGTCATGTTGCGGGCGGCGTCTGGTTTGCGGTGGAGAGCGGCGGCAAACGGACATTGTATTGTGGGGATGTGGTGCCCGAAAGCGCAGTCTTTCCGATGACTGCTATGCCAGAATGCGACATGATGTTGCTGGATTGCTCGTATGGCGATGACGGCATCCCGGCCTCTGAAAGAGCGAAGCAGATTGTTGAATGGGTTCTGGCGCGGCCAGAAGGGGCGGTTTTACCAACACCCCTTTCAGGCCGCTCACTGGAGCTGTTGACGATCCTGCCAGGGCCGCTGGCGATCGCAGACGTGATGTATGAGCCGCTCAAAGCGCAAATCGCCGATCCCTCGCTGCTGAGACCAGGTGCCGCGGAACGTATCACCGCTCGGCTTGACACCGCGCACCGCTGGCATCCGGGCAGCCCATTGCCCGCCTGTCCGCTTTTATTGCATGACGGAATGGGCTCGGCTGGTCCCGCGACACTGGCCCTGGAAATGGCAGAACAGAAGGGGCATCCTGTTCTTCTTTCGGGCCATCTTCCCGAAGGTTCTCCTGCGCACCGGATGCGCGAACAGGGCCGCGCCGATTGGTTTCGCCTGCCAACCCATCCAACCTTGCCGCAGAACAAGCTGCTTTGGGAAAACTCAGGTCGGCCACGACTATTGGGGCATTCCAGTGAAGCAAAGTTGTTGAACGCGATGCAACAGGCTCTACCCGCTTTGGTTACAACAGCTGTGACCGGCGACAGCATAGAATTTTGACAGGACATAATATGAGAATCTTGATCGCCAATGATGATGGTATCGATGCCCCCGGACTGGCGCTGTTGGAACGGGCTGCGCTTAAAATCAGCGATGATGTCTGGGTGGTCGCGCCCTCTGCCAAACGCACTGCGGCGGGCAATTCGCTGACCATTGCGCGCCCGCTCACCATGACCCGCTTGGCAGAACAGCGGTATTCCTGCTCTGGCACCCCTGCCGATTGTGTGCTGACAGCAATGACATGGTTGTTCAAAGACGGCAAACGTCCCAATCTGGTCCTGTCGGGTGTCAACGACGGGCGCAATGTGGGCGAGGATATCGCCTATTCCGGGACATTGGGTATCGCCCGCGAGGCAACTTTTTGGGGCATTCCCGCGATCGGCTTTTCCCGCGTGAAAAACGCGGAAGTTGCTGAAAGTGACGCGGATTACCTGACCAAGCTCATTCAAGAGCTTTGGATACGCCGCCCTGATTGGGTGGCCGAAGGTGAATGGCTATCGATTAATTTGCCCTCCAAATTACCAGCTGCTTTGCGCGCCGCACGTATTGGACGCGACAAGGTTGGCCTGTTTAGCGAGACCCTAAAGGAAGATGGCGATGTGACCGAGATCATGGTGCCCCGTGGTCGGCAGGACAGTTCAACACCGGGTGATGAAAACACGCTGATGGCTGAGGGTTTTGCAGCGATCAATCGCCTGAAATGGGCGGGGGAGTCACCCTTGCCAAAGGCGCTGCTTGATGCGCTGAGCTGATCACAGCAAATTAAACTGTCCCAAGACTGGGCTGGCCTGTGTCGCCAGCCCTTTTTGTCTTCCTACCCTGGTTTCGGCTTTTTGCCCGGCTTGATCAAACGGCTGCCCCTCAGCAACCCTTCTTCCTCCAGTACCGGATAGGCAATCGCGGCAAGCAGACCATTGATCTGTTTCAGATCCCGCACGGTGTCGAGGTGGATCGAACTGGTTTCAATGCTTTCTTCAGTCTGTTGGCGCAAACGATTGAAGTGGCGTTGACGTGTTTCCCTCTCCAGTTCACGCAGCCGGTCTTTTGCCGAGATCACCCGTCGGGCGGTATCTGCATCGCCATTGATCAGAAGATTAAAGGAAAGGCGGGCATTGCGCATGACCGCATTATGAAAATCAAGCAGCTCGCGCCAGCCTTCCGCGGTAAACTCAACCTGCCGCTCCATCTTCTTTTGCACGTGTGGGATAAGGTTTCGCACGATCACATCTCCCGCTTGTTCAAGTTTGATACACACCTCCAACAGGTTCTGGCATTGATGCGCCTGTTCTACGGTCATTTCTTTTTCAGTGATCCGGGCAAGATAAAGTTTGATGGCATTCTGGCGTTTATCAATGCGATCATCTTGCTGGATAAGTTCCTCGATGGCCTCGGGTGTCGGATCTTCAAAGATCTCCATGATGCGGCTTAACATGCTGTCGATGGTCTCGCACATCCGCACCGCTTCACGGGTGGCATTTGCCAAGGCCTGTTTGGGCCGGTCCAGCGCTTCAGGGTCCAGCGCACTGATTTCTTCTGGCGTGCTGACGGCCGGTGTTCCGGCGCTTAAATCAGCCAAACCACGCGAGATGCGCCATGTCAGCCCAGAGAGCGGGAGGCCAGCAATTAATATAAGAAGATTAAAGGCGATATGTCCGTTGATGATCTGTTGATCAGGCGCCGATCCAAGAAACCCGAAATCCGGCTGCATCATGGCAATTGCCGCAAGTAACAGCACGGAACCGAGCCCTCTCATAAGCAAATTTGCCAAGGGGACCGCACGGTATGCCGGCCCCGCGCTGCGGGTGAGTATCGGCGCGATCAGGGATGATCCAAGGTTCACCCCAAGCACCATGACCACCCCCAATTCGCCCGGCAACACCTCCTGAGACGCAAGTGCCGCCAGCAGGAGTATCGCGGCGACGCTAGAGTGCAAAAGATAGGTAACACCCGCCGCAATCAGGAAAGAGGTGATAGGATCTCCGCTTAGAAAGTTCAGTATCGCCGGCAAAGACTGGCTGTCACGCAAAGGACCGGCGGCAGTGCTAAGCAGTTCAAGAGAAAGCAGAATCATCGCAATGCCGATCAGGCTGCGCCCCAACTCATGCCAGGGGCGTCTGTCGGTTTTCAGATAGAGTCCGGCCCCGATCAACATCAGTACCGGAATGAGCAAAGTCATATCATAGCTCAGAACCTTCGCTAAGACCGCCGACCCCAGTTCACCACCGCGCACAATGATCACGCCAGCCACGCCCGACACAAGCCCCATTCCCGTGAATGAGCTGATCAACAGGGTAACAGCAGTCGAGCTTTGTAATCCGATCGCCATGACGAAACCGAACAGCATCGCCGCAAAAGGGTGGTCAACGCGCCTGCGCAGACCACTGCGCAGCTGGCGACCAAAAGCACGCTCCACCCCGGTTCTTACCAGGCGCGTTGCCCACAAAAGCATGGCAATGGCACCGGCCATATGCAGGAAGAAAACTGAGCTTGTCATAGGTCGCCTTTTCGCCGCAGCTGCTGGTGGAAATCTGGATCATTGGTCATCGAGCCGAAAAGGGCGTTACGCTCCTTACGCACTTCCAAAACTATACATAAGTAACAGATTAATTACAAATGATCATGTTGCTTGCGCGCCTAACCAGACGCGCAAGCAGTTTCTGACGCGGGAACAGGGCGTTACAACGGGCCGCTTCAAGGTCCGCTTGCACAACCGTTCGGTGATAGATGTGGGGGAGTGCATATTGCTCTGATACAGCAATTACATGTCATCTGACCTATCGTCAGGATACCCGACGCGGCGCGAAATATCTGCGCGGGGCCACAGTGGAACAGATCGCCCCGAAACATGGGGCGATCTAGGGGTTTTATTCGTTTAGCCGAGGCTTTGCGTCATACCCCGCCCGACAAGATTGATGTCATCAGGGTTGATAAGGTCAGATCCCGTCCAGCCAGAAAGATCATATTCCCCCATACATTGGGCAACAAAACCTTGCAGGTTGGAGAGATCCCCATTCGCTGTAGCGTTCAACAAAGTCTCGATGCGAACGTTTTCGTAATTGCCCGCATAGTTGCGTTCATACAGTTCATGCCGGCCACCAAATTCCGTGCCAATCGCATCCCATAGCAGTTTCAGCAGCTTCACCCTGTCGATGGCAGCATAACCGTTGGAACCACGCACAAAACGATCAAGATAGGGACGGATCGCCTCGCTTTCGAAATCCGCCGCCGAGGAGGGCAGATAGATCAGGCCGGACGCCACATGCCGTTCGATCAACTCTTTAATCCGACCATAGGCCATGGGGGCAAAAACCCGGTAGGCGAGGCCGACGTTCGTGTTGGGCAGGTTAAATCCATCCGTGCCCTCCCATGGGACTGGCGATTTGACCATCGCATCAGAAAGCCCATGGAAGAGATTGCGCCAGGCCAGCACTTCACCCACCGCCGTCTGCACCCCGCGGAAGTCCTTTGATCCGGTGGCTTCGACCGCCATGGAAAACAGACCAGCGATGAAATCAAGCTTGACCGACAAGCGTGTCAGACCGTGCAGGGTAAAACGCGGCACAAAGCCTGAAGCAGGGAAGAACTGGTTAATCTTGTCCGTGTCCCCATAGACGAAGATATTCTCCCAAGGGACCAGAACCTTGTCGAACACAAGGATCGAGTCATTCTCATCCATCCGCGAGGAAAGCGGATAGTCAAAGGGAGACCCAGTGGCGGCCGCATTGAACTCGTAAGAAGAGCGCGCGATCAGCTTGACCCCTTCAGCGTCCATCGGCGCGGTAAAGATCAGCGCAAATTCCTTGTCCTTAACCGGAATGCCATAGTGAGCGATAAAGTTGTAATGGGTCAGCGCCGATCCCGTTGCCACGACCTTTGCACCAGAGACAATAAGCCCGGCGTCGGTTTCTTTTTCAACATGCATGAATACATCGCGGACCTCTTCAATCGCACGGTCGCGATCAATAGGCGGATTGACGATAGCGTGGTTCCAATAATCCAGTTTGTTCTGTGTCTTGTTGTACCAGTTCAACGCATTGCCGGCATATTCTCCGTAAAACTCTGAGTTGGCGCCCAAAGTACCGAGAAATGCCGCTTTGTAATCTGGCGAGCGGCCCATCCAGCCATAGGACACTTTTTGCAGCTCAGCCACGGCATCGCGGCTTTTGATCAGGTCGTCAGATGTCTTGGACCCCAGGAAAAACGGATGTGTGATATTGCCCGACCCATTGTCTGCCATCACGCCGATCTGGTCTTTGCGGTCATGAAATTTATCATACCAGCGTGCAACCATACGTGCAGAGTTGCGAAAGGCCGGATGTTTGGTGACGTCTTTTACACGTTCGCCATAGATATAGATCTCGCGGCTGTCCTGAATGCTCTCCAAGAACTCTTGGCCTTTGAAAACCTCGGTTTTATCGCCGGGCGTTGCATCTTTGGGCATGGGTCTTTCTCCTCCTGAAAGTGACGAACGGCACAGCGCCGACACGTGCTAATGGCGTTCAAACTGCCCCCGAACTCGGCAATCGCGCTAGGTATCAACGCATACCAAACGGGGTATCGCCTGAGAGTGATGGACAGCGTTAACCTGAAAACACCCAGCCAGCTTGAGGAGGAGCCCGCGGTCATGTTTGATACAACCCAACCCAAATTTTGGCATGGTGAGGTGCCCCGGCTTGACGCTAGTGTCGTGACACTTGGTGCATTTGATGGTGTACATTCAGGACATCAGACACTGATATCCGGCGCGATCAAACAGGCGCAGGCACGCGGTGTACCTTCTGTTGTTTGCACTTTTGATCCGCCCCCCAAGGTTTTTTTTGGTCGCGCTGCCCAGCTATGTTCAATGTCGCAGAAACTTGCGCGTATTTCGGCACTTGGCCCGGATCACGTTGTGATTTTCTCCTTTGACGAAACTCTTCGCGCCCTGTCACCTGCCGCTTTTATGGACAAGCTGGCCCTGCTGCGGCCCTACCGGATTTGTGTAGGTGGTGATTTTCGATTTGGGGCGAAACAGGCAGGTGACGTGCACCTGCTTGACACCCGCTTTGATGTGCGGGTGCAGCCGCCGGTCTGCTGCGCCGATGGTGAAGTTGTTTCTTCAGCCCGCATTCGTGGCCTGCTGGAGCAGGGCCTGACGACTGCGGCCGCAACACTTTTGCGCCCGGCACTCAAGCCAGAGATTTATCATGAAAACACTTGATCCACGCGCCCTGCGCGATGCCTGCGGTCTGTTCAGTACCGGCGTCAATGTTATTGCCACGCGCCATGAAGATGGTGATCACGGGATGACGGCCAATGCCTTTATGTCAATCTCACTCGACCCGCCATTAATCTCGGTCTCAATCGGTGAACGTGCCAAGATCCTGCCTCATCTGCAACGGACCGGGCGCTTTTCAGTCAGCACTCTTGCCGAAGGCAGTGCGGAGCTTGCCTGGCATTTTGCGGGCCGGCCTGTCGAAAGTCTGACCAACCCCTTCGATGAACTTGACGGCTTGCCCGTGATCCGGAGTGCCTTGGCCGCTTATGCATGTGACATCGTGAACGAGGTCGAAGCAGGGGATCATACGATTTTCATCGGGCAGGTCAGCCAGTTGATCACAGATCCCGGTGCGCGACCGCTTATTTTTTACAAAGGCCGTTTCGGTGCCGTGGCGGCACAAGCCCCCGCGCCGGAACTATGTGATCCAGTCGCTGAAGCCATCTGGTGACGCCGGGCAACAAACCAATACTAAAACGGAGGAGAAGACCATGAGAAACATCACACTAGAAAACATCACCGATGCCGTCACCGGTGCAATGAAAAAGGACATTCCGGAACGCAACCGCGAAATCATGACCGCGGCGCTCAAACATTTCCATGCCTTTGTCAAAGAGGTGAACCTGAGTCACAGCGAATGGCTGGAGGGTTGCGAGTGGATGCGTCGTGCCGGCGATATTTCCAACGAGGCCCGAAACGAGTTTATTCTTATTTCCGATATCCTTGGTGTCGAGGTTCTGGTGGATATGCTCGACAATAAGGTCACCGACGGTGAAAGTGAAAGCACCGTGCTTGGGCCATTCTATCGTGAAAACCCGCCAGTTCTGTCCAAAGGTGCAAGCATCATCCAGAAAGATTTTGACAACCAAACCACGGTGCGCGTGTCAGGTCGTGTGCTCGACATCGAAGGCAATCCCATTGAAGGCATGCAGATTGATGTCTGGGAGGACGCACCAAACGGGCTGTATGAACAACAGGACCCGGATCAGCCGGACTTTAACCTGCGCGGGCGTTTCCTAACGGATGCGGACGGGAGCTATGAGTTTGTCGGCCTGCGCCCAGAACCCTATCCGATCCCCTATGATGGTGCGGCAGGGGAATTGCTGAACTACATGGGGCACCATCCGATGCGTCCGGGGCATATTCATTTCATGATCGCCAAACCGGGTTACAAGACGTTGATCAGCCAAATCTACGACAGCGAGACGGAATATCTCGACAATGACTCGGTCTTTGCCGTGAAGGAGAGCCTGATCGGAGAAATGAAAACTGCCCCGGAGGGTGCTGACACCGATCTGGTGATGCAGTTTGACTTTCGATTGAAACCCGACGCCGATGTTCAGGCTGTGGCAGCGGAATAACATGACATTAGCGGGCGCCCAATGGGCGTCCGCATCAGATTAAAGGAGAATTTAATGACGCCTCCCGCAGCCGAAATCGCTGAAGCTATATCGTTTGACCAGAATCTGACGTGTCAAACTGCGATTCGTGAGATCCGCGCCCAAATCCTCACGCTGCCCAGTATTCGCGCGCACCGCCTGTCAAATACAGAGTTCACCAGTCGTGAATTTGTACTGGTTCGGGTTTTACTGGCCAACGGTATCGAAGGTATTGGCGAGGCGGCTGTTTTGGGCGGTCCGCGTTGGGCGGAAGAGTCGGTGGAATCAATTCAGGCAGCGGTGGAGCGCTATCTTGCGCCAGCGCTGATCGGTTGCCCCGCTGCACGGCCTGCCGAAGTTGCTGCGCGTATGGCCAAGGCTGCCTTCCGCAACAATTCGGCCAAGGGCGCGGTTGAGACGGCTGTTCTCGACGCGTTCACACGCACGCTTGATGTGCCGCTTGCTACCATGTTTGGCGGCGCGCAGGTGGACAAGCTGCCGGTGCTTTGGGCGCTGGCATCAGGAGATGCCGATCAGGAGGTGGAAGAAGCACGTGCAAAACTGGCAGCCCGTGAACACCGTGATTTTAAGATCAAGCTCGGCTTTGCGAGCCCGGTAGACGACCTGCGCCGCCTGCAAAAGCTACGCGATGAGGTTCCCGAAATGCGCCGCCTGATCGTCGATGTGAACCAAGCCTGGAGCGAGGCCGACTGCCGCCGTTATTTGCCTGCCCTGCAAGAACTCAAGGTTGATTTGATCGAACAACCACTGCCGGGTGATGATTTTGAAGGCATGGCGCGTGTCGCGCGTCAAACCCAGATCCCTCTGATGGTGGACGAGGCCGCCTTTTCCAACCGGGAAATTTCCCGCGCCGGGGCGATGGGTTGTGGCAGTGTATACTCGCTGAAACTTGTCAAAAGTGGCGGGCTGCTGGCGCTGTCACATGCTGCCCGCATTGCAGAGGCGGCAGGGTTCGAACTTTATGGCGGGTGCTTGCTTGAAGGTTCCATCGGGGCCGCCGCACATCTGGCGGTTTTTGGTACATTACCGCAGCTTGCTTGGGGCTGTGAGCATTTCGGTCCCCGGCTGCATGTCTCCGAGATCGTCCGCGAGCCGCTGGTTTTCGAGGAATTTCATGTGCATGTCCCGCAGGGACCCGGATTGGGCGTCGAGCTTGACGAAGACCAGGTGCGCGATGCCTTGCGCCCAGACTGAAACTTGTATTTGCGGGGGAAGAGCCGATGATACTTGACGGGAGGGGACATATGGATTTCAGGCGGTTGACCTATTTTGTCGCTGTGGCTGAGGAATTGCATTTCGGCCGTGCGGCCAACCGACTTGGAATTGCACAACCACCGCTCAGCCGGCAGATCGCTCAATTGGAATCCGACCTTGGGGTTCAGCTTTTTGATCGTTCACGCAGTCAGGTTCGGCTCACACAGGCAGGTGAGACATTGCTGTTGCGCGGCGGTGATATTCTTGCGCAGGTCGAGCGGGCGGAACGTGAGGTGCGCTGCATTGGCGAAGGTGCCGCCGGGCGGCTGCGGATCGCTTTTGTCGGCACTGCAAGCTATGGTGTGCTGCCAGAGCTTATTCGCGAGTTCCGAGGCAAATATCCAGATGTCGAGCTTGCACTTTCGGCAATGAACAATGCCGAGCTGAAGACCGCGCTGATCGCCCGTCACATCGATGTGGCCTTTGCCCGCCCTGCGATTTTTGACGATGAAATCCGCGTGTTCCCGTTTCATGAAGAGCCACTCACACTGGCGGTCCCGGAAAATTCCGAACTGGCAGCGCAAGACAGATTGCCGCTAGCAGAACTAAAACGCGAAACTTTCGTACTCTATCCACGCCGCCCGCGGCCCAGTTTTGCCGATCATATTCTGGAGATATGTAAGAAAGAGGGATTTATCCCTGCCAAGGAAGTGCTTGCCCAGGACTTTCAGACGGCTATCTCACTTGTATCGGTCGGCGTCGGTATCTCTCTGGTCCCCCGTTCCGTTTCGCTTTCCCCGCGTCATGGCGTCGTCTATCGGGCCTATGAAGGATATAATCCGGGCACAACTGTGTCGCTTGCCCTACGTCAGGACAATCAGGGTGTGCATACCCAGAATTTCGTAACAGTGGCCAAGAGTTTTGCGCGTAAGATCCAAAAGGAAGGTCGCTGAGTGCAGAATGGCCGTGGAGCAGGTTATGCTCCACGGCCATTAAAGGTGACCTGGTATCAAGCTGCGGCTGCCATGCGCCCTAATGCATCAATGAAGAAGGGGCGAAAGCCCTCCGGATGCTCACTCATCGGGAAATGCCCCAGTTGATCCATGACAGTCAGGCTTGCACCGGGGATTGCATCAGCTGTACGTTTCGCATCCTCAGGGGTGCAGGTCAGATCATAGGCGCCAACTAGAATGTGAACTGGCGTTTGCTTTGTCGTGATGCTGCTCAGCCGCTCAACAAGGCTTTCATCCTTGGTATAAAAACTCAGATCACCACGAAACACGCCGGGACCGCTGCTCATAAACATCCACAAGGTGTTCCAGCGTTCCACATCAGGCGCGTAGGGCGAAATATTCGCAGAGACAAGCGCGGCCCCCATTTCGCCCCCATGGGCATCTGGACGGTCGAACCAATCGATATCATACCACGCCGCTTGAAAATCGGAGGCTTCAATCGCAATGAAACCGGAAAACCGGTCTGCGTGACGCGCGGCCAGTTGAAGCGCAATACGCCCCCCCATCGAACACCCCGCAAGGATAGGCCGATCAAGCGCAAGCGCTTCGCAGACGGCCAGCACCGTTGCGATATAGGTGTCAGTGGTAAGAAGATATTCCTCTCGCTCGAAACCAGCAGGGGGCAGGGATTTCCCGTGCCACGGCATGTCAAATGCAATGAGACGATGCTCAGACGTCACCTCGGTGTCGTTCAGGAGATGGCGCCATTGACGCGTGTCCGCACCTGCAGTGTGCAGACAAAGAACCGGACGCCCAGTGCCTGCTTCTTCGAAATAGACCCGCTGCGTCTGACCTTCGATCTCTACATTGACGTATCTTCCGGTGATATCCTCGATTGTCATGCGGTGCCTCCTTCAAGGCCAAGTGCAAGAAATTCTTTGAAAAACCGCAGATTCTTGACCAGTGACAGGATATCGCCGTCAATGTTTGCCCGACCGATTTTGACAAGGCCAAAAATATCATGAAACCCGGGGGCAGGGCGCGGTGCCCAGAAAGCCTCAAGCGCTTCCGCGTCTGTTCTGATGGCAAACCGCCACGGGGTTTTGCGGCTTGGTCCGGGTTCTATATTTGCCAGCTCACCCTTTTCAAAATGAAGATAGAATTCCTTTGCATCCACCTGCAGTAGAACCGTCTCTGAAAATAATCGCCCAAGCCGGGTCAGCTGCGGGGACTTGCCGAGCGCCGATTGCATGGTTTCTATTTTCTCAAGCACATCCATCTCCTTTGTTCGAACTGATGGACATGATCGCGTCAGAAGCTTCACGCGGCAATGATGGCACCGGTATCGCGCGATACCGTTCCGATCGCGCAAGGGATCTTTTTCACGCCAGGACGCGCATCAAACCTGCCTGTGCTTGCAGGAGCGGCCCGGCAAACTGCGTGTGCAAGGCCGTGGCGGAATCCTGTGTGGCGGCTACGCCTGTGTTCAATGCGGCAACAACCTGACCGTGCAGGTTTTTAAGCGGCACAGCAATCGAGCGCAGGCCAAGTTCGACTTCCTGATCATTGATTGCAAAACCATTTGTTCGGACAACGGCCAGTTCATCCATGATTTCGCCCGGCGCAGTCAGACTGTAGGGTGTTCTGGGTGACAAATCCGAACGTTCGATCAATGCGCGGGCCTCTGCTTCTGGCAACGCCGCCAAAAGGACCCGCCCCATAGATGTACAATGGGCGGGCAGGCGTGACCCCGGCATCAACCCAATGGACATGACCCGGCGCTGCGCCGCACGGGCGAGATAGACAATCTCTGTTTCATCAAGGATCGAGACAGAAGTGGACTCATTGATCTGCTCGGAAAGTTGATCAAGCCAGGGCTGTACCAGCTGCGGAAGGGGCAAAGCGGCAAGGGCCCCCATGCCAAGCCGCAAGATGCGCGGAGTCACGGTAAAGAACTTACCGTCATATTCGGCATAACCCAGTTGGTGGAGCGTTAGCAGACAACGGCGCGCACTGGCCCGGTCAAACCCGGTGCGCTGTGAAACATCGGTAATGGTCAGCCGCGGTGTCTGCGCGCCAAAACACTCGATAACCTGAAGCCCTTTTGCGAGGGAGGCGATGAAATTGGTTGATTTGTTCACCATGCGCACAAGGTATGGCGCAATATGAACAAAGGTCAATATATGCACGGAGTTTGTAGCAATGTCCGAAATGACCCGTTACCCGATATCGCAGGAGGATTTGGATATGGTTAAAACCGTTACGACCCCGAGCGAGGTCATTCAGCAGATTCCAGACGGGGCAACCGTCATGATCGGAGGATTTGGCGGTTCTGGCGCGCCGATTGAGCTGATCCACGCATTGATTGATCACGGTGCAAAACACCTGACAGTGGTAAACAACAATGCTGGCAACGGACATGTTGGGCTTGCCGCATTGATTGAACAGGGGCGGGTGGACAAGCTGATCTGTTCTTTCCCGCGTTCCGCTGATCCCAGTGTGTTTGTTGCGGCATATAGGGCAAACAAGATCGCGTTGGAAATTGTCCCCCAAGGTACACTTGCTGAACGCATCAGGGCAGGGGGGGCGGGCATTCCCGCCTTCTATACGCCGACCGCCTTTGGCACCGAAGTGGCTGAGGGAAAACCAGTCGAGGTTTTTGAAGGACGTTCCTATATCCGCGAACTTTGGTTGAAAGCGGATTACGCGCTTATCAAAGGGGATCTCAGTGACACCCATGGCAACATCACATACCGGATGGCCGCACGGAATTTTAATCCAATCATGGCCACCGCAGCCAAGGTGACCATCGCGCAAGTCTCTCGCGTGGTGCAGGCCGGGGCCATTGACCCTGAACACGTGGTGACCCCCGGGATTTTTATCAATCACCTCGTGGAGATAACACATCCCGCACAGGAAGAAGAGCTGAACCGGGCGGAGGCCGTTTACCCATGATCGATATTTCAGAAATCAAACTATCGAATGCGCAGATCGCCTGGCGGGCAGCACAGGATATTCAGGACGGTGCCTATGTGAACCTTGGTATCGGCTTTCCTGAAATGGTGGCCTCTTATCAACCCGAAGGCAAGGAGGTGATCTTTCACACCGAAAACGGCGTGTTGGGCTTTGGCGCGGCACCTGCTGTGAGCGAAGAAGACTGGGATCTGATCAACGCAGGCAAGAAAGCGATCACACAGAAACCGGGCACTTCCTTTTTCCACCACGCTGACAGTTTCGCCATGGTCCGCGGGGGGCATCTTGATGTGGCGATACTGGGCGCATATCAAATTGCTCAGAACGGCGATCTGGCCAATTGGTCTACTGGTAAAGGCGGTATTCCAGCGGTCGGGGGGGCTATGGACCTTGTACAATCAGCCAAGCGCGTTGCAGTGGTCACCGACCACATCACGAAAAAAGGTGAGCCCAAACTGGTAGAAAGCTGCACCATGCCGCTGACGGGGGTGGGCTGTGTCACCCGCATTTACAGCTCGCTGGCGGTGATCGACGTGGAGGGCGGCCATTTTGTGCTGCGTGAAAAAATTGCCGCTTTATCCTTTGACGACTTACAGGCCCTGACCGGAGCCGAACTTCTTACAACCAAGGGTGTGGATGCCCTGATTTGCCCGGAGGCCCTCGCATGAACGATGTATTTATCTGTGACTATGTCCGCACCCCTATTGGACGTTATGGCGGCAATCTGGCAAGCGTACGCGCTGACGATCTGGGGGCTATCCCGATAAAAGCGCTGAGCGACAGGCATGATATCGACTGGTCTGCCATTGATGAAGTTTTCTATGGTTGCGCAAATCAGGCCGGCGAGGACAACCGCAATGTTGCACGCATGTCGGCATTGCTGGCCGGACTGCCTGACAGTGTTCCGGGTACGACACTGAACCGGCTTTGCGGGTCAGGCATGGATGCAGTGATCACAGCGGCCCGTGCCATCCGTTCGGGTGAGATCCAGTTGGCGATTGCGGGCGGCGTCGAAAGCATGAGCCGTGCGCCATTTGTCATGCCCAAGGCAGAAACCGCCTTTTCCCGAAGCAATGCAGTCTATGACACCACCATCGGCTGGCGGTTCGTTAACCGGATCATGCAAGCGCAATATGGCGTGGATTCAATGCCTGAAACCGCCGAAAACGTGGCCGAAGAATTCAACATCTCCCGCGCGGATCAGGATCACTTTGCGCTTCGCTCCCAAAGCAAAGCCGCAGCAGCACAGAGCAGCGGTCGACTTTCAAAGGAGATCACCCCGGTCACGATCCCCCAACGCAAGGGCGATCCACTCGTCATCGAACTGGATGAACACCCGCGTGCTACCACGCCCGAGGCCCTCGGAAAACTCAAGACCTTTGTTAAGGCAGAGGGGACCGTGACAGCAGGCAACGCATCGGGTGTCAACGACGGTGCCGCGGCGCTGATCCTTGCCTCCGAAGCTGCGGTAAAGGCCCACGGTCTTATCCCGCTTGCCCGCGTGCTTGGTGGAGCAAGCGCCGGCGTGCCGCCGCGGATTATGGGAATTGGCCCGGCACCTGCCACAAAAAAATTGATGCACCGCCTCAGTCTGACATCAGACGATTTCGCATCAATCGAATTGAATGAAGCCTTTGCCAGTCAGGGCCTTGCGACACTGCGACAGCTGGGCATCGCGGACGATGATCCGCGCGTGAACCCCAATGGTGGCGCAATTGCTCTGGGACATCCCTTGGGCATGTCAGGCGCAAGGATTACCGGCACGACAATCTTTGATCTGAAATCAGGAGAGAAAAGTCTCTCGACCATGTGCATCGGTGTCGGACAGGGAATTGCCATAGCATTGGAGCGGATTTGACCCCACAGCCCAAAGAGTTTCGGGTGAGGGCCGTATTTCGTTCACCCGAAACTCTGGCACCGGTGTTCAATACCGAAGGAATGACACCTTAACGTGTAGGATTATCAATCCTGAAATTGATGCCGCTAATCCGAAGGGAACGTGCCCAAGCGCGCAGGAAGAACTGAGAGTCAATCTTACGGAAAATTACGGCCTTTTAGCATAGGGTTTCTTGATGTTGGGGGTTGTATTCATCCCTTTCTTTTACCCGTATTTTGCATGACGTTAAGTCCAACTTCACCCGTTTTGATATCTCGCATAATGACACGAAATGAAAAATCTTTGTTCAACTCGATCCAATGGCAGTTAAGAAGTTTCATCATTCTATCCCGATAATAAACGGCTTCTTCGACCATCTTGTCATGGCCGCTTGCGAATTTAGGTTTTCTTTGTGCATGAAGTAGTTTCCCACAGGATTTATCATACAAGTTGCAAAAATCCTCTTGGGTCAGAAAATTCGCAGTTATAGGTGTAGTGTGAAACATGCCTTCTGCATCTTCTTTATCTTTAGATTCAACAGGTCTTGGATAGAATTTCGGGTTTTTAGTCTTAAGAAAGCGAAGTAACCGAGTGGCATTGTATTCCTTGTCTACGAGCTTTTTGGATAGATCGTACCCGTGTGCATAATGTGCTGAAAGTGACGCAAACATCATTAACTCAAGGCAATGCCGAAACTGTAAGTAGATCAGTTCTATGTCACTTTCTCGAAAACCAGTTAGAGCGCCACCACCCTGAAGGCTTGATATTGCGCGATTGATTACATCAGTACGATATCGAATTTCTTTCATGTAAGCGCGATATTTTGAAATTGCGGTATCTACATTGGACATTTAGGGCATTCTCTAGGGTAAAAACACTTCGGTTAAGCGCAGATTGCGCCTAATGGGCAAAAAGTCAAAACGCTTGACAAAGTAGTGTGAGCGATACGTGAACCGCGACTCCTATTGCCTTTGAGGGTAGGGGCTCCTGCCCATTTCCTCCATCATCTTTTCACGGAAGACTTCAGCGGGGGTCTTCCATCCGAGGCATTTGCGAGGGGTGTTGTTGAGGCGATCACTGATCATCTTCATATCATGATCAGT